>Ga0207997_1001727_pt1 | contig 11209 bp, 15 predicted proteins | sample AntAceMetag02UKN_FD_184777 | JGI IMG/M metagenome (GOLD analysis project Ga0207997, IMG submission 184777) | Saline lake microbial communities from Ace Lake, Antarctica - Antarctic Ace Lake Metagenome 02UKN (SPAdes) (version 2) | ecosystem: Environmental > Aquatic > Non-marine Saline and...
AAGTATAGAGTCATTAACTGGTGTTAAGGTAGGAATAAAATTAAGACAAGCAGGTTATCAATCTTGGATTATTGAGAATAAAGCAAGTACAACAAACTTAGATTTTTATTCTACATCTTCAGCTAAAAATGCATTTATTATAGCAGGAACAGCAGATGTTAAGTTACCTAATGATAATGGTAAATTATATTTTGGTGCAGCAGATGATTATAATATAAAATGGGATGCAACAAATGCTTTACACACAGTAGATGGTGGAGATATAGTATTTGATTTAGACAGTTCACAGAAAATGAGTATTGTTGTTCCTTTAAGTGGTTGGACTAGAGCCTTAAAACTAGGTACAGGAACTGGAACAACTGATGATGGTTCTTATATTGAGTTTCCATCTTCAACAGTAGATGGATATGGGGCTCAAATAGGTGGTGTTCGTTCAGGAGCAGGAGCATTAGGAGACTTCATTATTAAAACTGGGGGTAACTCACAAACAGAAAGAGTAAGAGTAACTAATTCTGGTGATGTAAAATTAACAGAAAATTTAGCTGTAACAGGAAATATTACAGGAAATCAAATCTATGGTGGAATGTGGTATCATAATCATACAGCAACAACATTAACATTTACAGATTCAGATACATGGTATCCATTATTTTATACAGATGCTACTGATTTAAATGGATTTAGTTATGTTGGTGGATTTGAAGAGAGTAGTAATTTAACAGCGTTAGTTTCAGGTAAATATCAAACAAGTTATATGGCTATTGGTAGTGGACAAAATAATCATATTTATTTAACAACAATTTTAATTGACGGAATAGAAAAACCGGAATGTGGTAATCATCATAAAATGGCAGCGGGTGGAGACGTATTAACACAAAATGGAGTTTGTATAATTACAATTAATGCAGGACAAACAGTTCAGGTTGCTACTCAAGATATGGGTGGAACAGGTGATGGAGAATATTATGGTGGTAATATTAATTTAGTAAGGATAGGTGATTAAAATGAAAAGACTAACAATATTAATAATAGGATTAATCTTACTTGTAAGTTCAGTAACAGCAGTTACAGTAGGACAAATCCTAACACAACAACAAATAGATAACACAGATATACATCTGATGGATTTAACACCAAGCTTTGAAACAGAAGCTAATGGTAATCTAAGAATAGCAGAATGTAAAACAGATGCAGATGTATGTACTGCATATATTACTGTAGGAACAACTGTAGCAAAGAAATATGAAAAGATTGAAACAATTAATGAATTTAATGAAACGATAATAGAACAAGGAGATGTTTACTATGAAGTTGTAGAAAAAACAATACCTATTTTATTCAGAACAACAAAGTACTATAATATTGCACAAAATGAATCAAGACAAATAGCTTTTGATACTCTAATGGCAGATTTAAGACCAAGAGCAATAAAGAAGTTAAAAGAAGAAGTTAAAAGAATAGAGAACTTCAAAACAAAAGATATAATAGATAAACAAGCAGAGTTATTAAACATAGTTGATGGTAGAAACATAGGTGTAATTGAAGAATAAGGAGGATAAGATAAATGAAAGCAATAAAAACAATATTAATAATGTTCATATTACTACTAGTAATACCTTTAGTATTAGGTGAAACTAATGATGAACAAAAAACACTTGGTACATTTAAAAAAGATACTATGATTCAATTAAGTAATTACTGTACTAACTGTACTTATATTAATCTTTCATCTGTAAAGAATCCAAATGGATTATATATAATACAAGAAGAATATGAAATGACTAAAATTGGTTTAGATTATTATTATAATTTTTCTGATACAAATGTCGTTGGTGAATATTTTTATTGTACTCATGGTGATCCAGATGGAAAAGAAACCCCATCATGTATTAATTTCTTTATAACAACAGAAGGTTCTCCTTTGTCAAGTTATAGTGTTCTACTAATTGTTTTAGTATTTGGTTATCTTATTCTTATCTTTGGTGCAACTAAAGAAGAATTAGTACTAATGACATTAGGTGCTATGGTTATTGTTATACTTGGGATATATATTAACATCAATGGTATAGCAGATAGTAGAACATGGGTTACAAATGCTTTCGGTATGATTAACTGGGGAATTGGTGCTTATGTTTTATTAAGGGCTTATGGTGAAGAAGCTATGAGTCAATTGGGTTAAATGGAGGGAATATAAAATGGTAGATAAAAAAGAAGAAGTAAAAGAACAAGAAGAGAAGTGGAGTGTAAAGTTATCAATAGTAGATGAAAAAGTACCACCTGAAAGAGTAGTAACAGATGGTGAACTTACAATGGATTTGTATGAAGCTGTTGCACTTATACTAAACAACCAAGAGAAGTTAAAGGGATTATTAAATTAAAACAAGGGGATATGCACAATGATAGAGGTAATATTTCTCTTTAATTCGGAAACCTACAGAGTATTAGTTAATGGAAAGAATATACTTTTTGGTAAATCCATTAATGAAGGTTACTTAGCACCAATAGATAAGTTGCAGTTATCTAAGTCTGGTGTTATAAAAGAGTTTCCTGATTTAGAGAATAATAAAGAATGGAGAAAATTAGCTATTGAAAGGTTTAAAGCTAAAGTGGAAAGTATGAACAGCGAAACAGATATAACAAAATATGTTATTAATGACTTAGCTAAGTTTGGTTATAAACCAATTAAGCTTAATAGAAAAGGTTTCAGACCAAAGACTATTAAAAATGGTAAATACTAAAGCTATAGAAAACTTACTTAGTTTATTTATCTTAGGTGGGTTTGGATATATTATATATCTCAAGATTAAAGGTGAAGATGCTATGAGTAGTATTAAAGAGAAAATTAAAGGAGGGGAAAATGGAAGATTCAAATTTAGACGTAACTGATGAGGAAATTAAAAAGTTAGAAGAAGAACTTGCACAGATAGATAAATCTATAGGTAGTTCTAATATTAGTTCTCCAACAGCAGAAAAGAAAGATAGTACCTTAGTTTTATTTAGAGAGTTAATCAAATCACCTAATTCTATGAAGTTTGGTAATTTAAATAGTGTTGAGTTAGGTAAACCTTCTGTAAGTGTAAGGGATCAAAGTGAGATAGCTTGTTACTTAGAAGCAGAAGGATTAGACAAACTTGCAGATTATTTTAGAACTAAATCAGAAATAACATTATCAAGTTCACTAAGTAAGAATGGTAAGTTAATAGATAACATAGTCACACAGATTAAGAAGGAACAAAAGGTTAATCCTACAAGTGATGCAGTAAAGAAAAGATTATTTAGTTTTGGTAACAGTAATAAGGGAGGGGAACAATGAAAAATACTAATATAAAGAAATATATTATTGAAGGTTTAAAGAATGGTTTTAGTAAAGAGAAGATTAAAAAAAAGATATTAGATGCTGGTTATGATGAAGGATATATTAATAAGATATTTGATGATGCAGAAAAACCAAAGAAGAAATGGTTTAAAAGAACAAAGGTCAAAGAAGAAAAGGTAAAGGCAGAAAAGAAATCTAAGAAGAAATGGTTTAAGTTCAAGAAGATTAAAGTTAAGGTAGAAGAGAAACCTGTTGTTGAACCTTTAGCAGAAGAAATACATAATATACCTGAACAGAAGATAATTATTAATAAAGATGACATTAAAGATAATCCACATCCTGTTAGTGTTATTACAGATGAAAAGAAGGGATTGAAATCTACAATGGAGGATATTAATTCAAAGCTTAGTGTTTTAACACAAAGAGATACTAAGAAAGAACAGAAAGAGTTTAAGATGCCTTCTAAGTTAAAGAACCAATTAAAGAAGTTAGCTTTAAAGAATAAGATTCTTATTATCTTATTAACTAGGAATAGAGGTATGATTCCAATGGTTACAGAGATTAAGGATGGTTTTGTTAATATAGGTGGTACACCACATCAATGTGCTGTAGACCAAGTATTCTTATGGAAAGGTAAGTATCCTGCTATGGTTGTACCTGAATGGGATATAAGACCAATAGGCACACAAGACTATTATGATGCAGTTAAGAATAAAACAATAGCTGATCCAATAGCTATTGCTATAAGAATGATAGAGAACAAGGAAAACATAATGAAGAACAAGATGTCTAACAAGGCATGGATATTTATTGGATTAGGAGTTATAGCATTCTTATATGTAATTTTTGGTGGTGGTAACTAATGTTACAAAGCGATATATTAGAGGTAAGAATATATGACTCTTCTTACACAATCTTTTTTAAGAAGAAAGCAAGGATTAAAGATAGAAGGGAAATGATTGAACTTAAAAAAGAAATGGAAAGTAAAGGGGTATCATTGAATAGTGGTGGATGGTTTGACTAACCATTCTCTTTTTCTTTCTTTTTAACTATACTTTTATATATTATATAAACTAATTTTACTAGTAAAATGGTATTTGAATTTAAAACCTATCAAAATAAAGCAAATGGTCAGCTTACTCTAGTTCTCTCTAAAAAGAAATTACAATTATTAAAGAAACAACACGTTGAGTATCTAAAAATAAAACTGGAGGATTTAAAATACAATGGGAAAAAAACAAAACAATAAAGAATTTGAAGGACACTTTGATGAAGTAACAGATGAAAAGAAGGACAAGAAAGATTGCGATAGTTTCATGGAGAAATAAGATGAAAGAAGCTTTAAAAGGAATGTTTGGATTAGCAATATTAACACCAGTTGCTACGACTGCAATAGGTGGATTATCTGCTTTAGGTGGTGGGTTAGGAAGTGCTGCACAAAGTATTGTATCTGTAGGATTTGTAAGTCATGCTGCAAAGATGAGTGGTGCAAGTAAAATATTTAAATGGTAAGAGGTGATATAAATGCCAAATAGAGATGGAACAGGACCTTGGGGAGGAGGAAGAGGTAAGGGAAGAGGACCTTGTTTATAAAATGCAATTAACTATAAAGGGGAAAAAGAGTTTAAACTTACTTATTAAAAAGTTAGGTAAAGAAAAAGGTAGAAAGTTATTCTATTGCTTTGAAAAGAAAAGACCTGACTTAACAAGTGGTTGGAGAAAGTAATGTCTAAAAAGAAAACAATAAATAAACCGAGATGGAGAAGGTGTTAGATTTGGTTACTGCACAACAAAGATATTCGCAAACAACTGATTCTGCTCTAGCTTTAAAGCAACGGAAAGCTACTCAATACAGAGCAGAGAAAGCTTATTATGAAACTGATTCAGGTAAAGCTTACTTAAAACAACAAGCAAGATTAGCATCTATTAAAAGTGCAATAGCAAAGATAAAAGCAGAAAGACAAGTTAATGTTTCTGATTATGAATCAAAAGGTTATACTTCTATTACAAACAAAGATGGTAGCATAACATTAAAAGCACCATCACAAACTTATAGGGCACATCACAAAGATGATTTTCGTTCTTCTTATACTCCAATGGTTATAGTGATGAAGGATGGTCTTATTGTTTCAAGAACATCATACTCCCCAGTATCATCATCATCAGGACATTCTAAATCTATTAAGGTATCAAACAGTGTTACTTATAGTGGAGAAGGAAATAAGATAGAAACATATTATAAGAGTGGTAAAAAGTTTAGAATAGCAAACTATAAAGCTGGTCAATATACTGGTGGTAAACAATATGAAGCAGAACATTGGGGAAACAAATATTGGGAAGCCGCACACAAGATAGAGAAAGGACAGATGACAGAAAAAGAGATTGCTGAACTTCCAGAAGATATTAAAGAGAGTGGTTATGTTAAAGATGTTATTGATACTTCTGAATTACTTACTCAAACACAATATAATAAAGCAAAGGTATTAACACCGGAAGCACAGATGAAAGAGTATGGTAGAGTTATATATAAAACACCATCAAGGTTAGAAATGGAAGCTAAGGTAAGGGGTGTAACTGTTGAACAACTTAAAAGGTCAATACCCTTAACATCAGAAGCACAGAAAGCATGGTATGGTAAAGAAATTATAGTTGCAGGTGGTATGACACAGAAAGAGTTTGCACAAAAAGATATGTTGGGTTATTCTTTTATTTCAAAAGGTAGACAAGAAAGAACTGGTATAATTCCAATAACAATGTTTCAACCGGAAGTTGTAGCAAAGATGGAACAAGCTATTAAAAATCAAGAATTAAAACAAGGATTAAGAACAATGGATTTTATTTCTGCTGGTGGAGTTCCAGAACAATATAAAGATGTAACACCACAAAAATATAAAATATTAGTTAAAAAAGATGATAAACCTATTTTAGTATTTGCACCGAGTATTGCAAAAGAAAGAGTTACTGGTGCAATCAATAAATTATATGGAGTTGATAAGAATGAATCTAGAACTAGTAAGGCTGCTTTCACTTCCACTGTTATTATGGGTGGGGTTAGTTCTCTCTATGAGATTCCTAAATCCATTAAGGAAAAAGCTTTACCTTTACTTAATCCAAATACAGAAGTATCATTAAAAGAATTTAGTGCTAGTACTGGTAAAGCAATTTTAAATGTTGGTGAGTTTTTTTATACTGCTGGTAAAGGAACAGTTAAATCTACATATTCTATTGCAAGATATAGACAAAAGTTAAGAACTGGTTTAGATACACAAGCAGATAAGGATGCTTATGAAAGATTACCTTCTTCTTTAAAAAGACAATATCCTACTTATGAATCATATAAACAAAGGTTACAAAAAGGTAATATCATAACACAAAAAGCAGATGTTATTCTTAAACCATCACTTGAAGAAAAGGTTGCAGCTGGAACAGTTCTTGGTTTAGGTGCAGTAGGTTTAGTTGCACCATCAATAGGTGTAGGTATAGGTAAAGTTATTGTTGGAGGACAAGTTGCTAGAACATTAATAAATCCATCTCCTGAAAATGTAGGTACTACTATTGCATTTATTGGTTTACCTTATGTAGCAAAGAAAATTGTACCTTTAATTAAAAGTGGAACTAAAACAGTAAAACAACAATTATATTTAAGATCATTAAATAAAAGATATAAAAATGCTTTAGTAATAACTAAACAAACTTTACCAACTATACAATCAAAAGGATTAAGCACAAGGGTATTGGGTAGAAGAGTTAAATCATTTGATTTAGTACAAGTTAGAGATACAAGTTTAACAGGATCATCATATTCTAAAAAAGTAATTAAAGTAAGGTTAGGTAAACCAGAACCAATTAATCCAAACATATTACCTAAAACAGATACAGTAATGTTAAAAGGAGAACAAGCTATTGGAATAAGGGGTTTAAAGAAACCCAATATGGGATTATTAACTGATAAAACAAGTAAGTTAGGTTATCAATTAATCAAACCTACAAGTTCAAGACTTGCTTATGGTGAAGGAATATTAACTATTAGAAAACCTTATCAAGAAACAATGAGATTAAATGACTTTTATAAATTAATTGGTGAAAGGAGTTCTGCAAGGATTACAGATGCTAGTGGTAAGGTATCTAAAATAAAAGTTAAGTTAGGTAAGAAACAAATTAAATTAGAAGTTAAAGATTATTTTAAAACAGATGTTAAAGAATTATATGGTACTAAAATGGTTAGAGCAGCTAAGGGTGGAATATTTGAGTTAAAAACTGGAAGAGGTATTGTACCAACTGCAAGAGCAAAAACAAGTGGTACAGGTTTTACTAAGAAAGCTAAATCTATTAGTCAGGGTTTAATAAGCAAAGATAAATCAGTACTTCAATTAGTAGATACTGGTAAAGGAACACCAATGATATTAGATAGAGTTATTGCAAAGAAAACATTTGCTACAAGGTTTAAAGTAGAATTTGCTAAACAATCAAAGATAGCAAAAACACAAACAATAAGAGATATTACATCTGGTATTTTTGCATTAAATCCTTTAGCTAGTTCAAAGATTAGAAAAGGTGTAAGGAAAATAAGATTAAAAGAAGTTGGTAAGATTGAACCTAAAGGAATATTCGGAGAAGCACATGTATATTCAAAAGATTATAAGAAGTTTGATTTAAAAAGAGAGAAGAGAGAATTTAAAGAAAGATATTTAGATAGGATAATTAGAGAAGCAGAAACAAAAGATGTTACAGGTAAACCATTAAGATCATTAGTTGATATTCCAAAAAGAAATAGACAAAAAATAAGGAGAGGATATATGGGTAAATATACTGGTAGTCCTTTAGTTATCCCACCTGCATTCATGGATAGATCTTTAGTTGGACTTGTACCGAGAAGGACAAGAAGAATTGCATTAAAAAGAGAAAATAGATTACGTAGGTCAAAAGAAAGAGTATCTTTTGTTAAAAGAAAGATAGTAAGTATGGATAAAGTTTCTTTTAGAGAAAGGAAAACAATAAGAAAAGAAATTTTAGGTAGAAGAAGTATTAATCCTTTAGTTATTCCAAAACCTTTTATGAGTAGACCTTTAGTTGGGATTAAACCTAAGAAGTTTATAGCATTAGAGGAAAAACAATTAAGGAAGAAACAAGAAATATCACAAAGAATATGGGATGCAAGAAAGGGATTAAGACCTTTAACTTCTATTCCAAAGAGAGAAAGAAGATTAATCAAAAAGAAATATGGTTATTTAAGAACTACAGTTGAAAAATGGAAACCAATTAAACCAGTAGGTTATGGTTTCCCAATAGAAGGATTCATTAAAAAAGTAGAACCTTGGCAAATAATAAAGAAACCTACACCATTAAAAGATATGGTTGCAAGTCCATCTAAAAAGAAAGTAACAAAAGATATTATTAGAAAAGAATATAAGGAAGTTAAAGGTTCAACTGGAACAATTACATTAGTTAAATTAGAGAAACCTATTACTGTAACAAAAACAAAAGGTAAATTAAAACCTACAAAGAAGTTAAAGACAAGTGCAACATCAAATTCTGAATATATTAATTTTGAAGTTTCATCTTCAATGTATGCACAAGTACCTGTTGGTTCTATTGGTTCAATAGGAAGTAGAGGAAAAACATTCACAGGTTATGGTAAATATAAAAGCATTGGTGGTAAAGTAAAACAAAAGAGAGAATTTGTTTTAAAACAGAAATCATTAACAACAACAAAACAAAGTAGTGGAGTTATACCTATATTAATTAAAATACCAAAAATGAAACAAGCAATAGGTAATATTCAAGTTGCTAAACAAGGACAGTTATTTATGCAACAACAAGAAAGTTTACAATTACCTAAACAATCATTAGCAGTAGTACAAGATGTATTATTACGTTCTGATGTTGCATTTGTTCAGGAAAGTGTCCAAGCTATAGATACAACATTAACACAGAAACCAGTACAAAAAACACCAGAAATATATAAAGAAAGAATAATAATAAAAGAAGAACCTTTTATAGAAATAAAAAAACCTCTTATGGATGATACAAAAAAAGGATTAAAGATGGGTACATCAATGTTTACTAAAGAAGGTTATGATGTAATGGTTAAACGTAAAATGTTAAAAGTAAAAAAAGGAGTATATAAAAGCAGAGGATATAAGAAAGTTAATAAAGCACCTTTAACAAAAGATGCAGCAGAAGGATTAGGTATGAGTATTGTTGATAAATATACTAATAGATCGTTCACAGTTAAGAAAGCAAATAAATATGCACAACAAAGAAGTGATCTAGAAACATTGAAACAAAAACTTAAAAGTAGGTTTAGAAAATCAAAGGTTAATTCAAATATCATTGTTGAAAAGATAACTCATGCTATCTCATCACCAGAAGAAAAGAATAGATTATATTATGAAAGAATAAAGCAAAAAAAACAGAAAAAAGCATTGTTCTTAAAGAGTAGTATCAATAAAGCAAAAAAGGAAGCATTTGGCATAACAATTAGTCAAAAAAAGGCTAGGCTAAAGAGTCAAATAGGTACTCCGTTTTTCGCTACTCAAAAAAAGAAAGCAAAGAAGTCTAAAAAGATGAGGTTTATATGACACCAGCAGAAAAAAGAAAGAGATACATACTATTAAAGTATAAAATTGCAGCTATTGTAAGACGTACAATTAAATCTAAAGATGGTGAAATTATTCAAGGTGAAAGAAGTCTTGAAATGCAATTACCCCCAAAATACAAAAAACCGACACAAGATTATGATATTTATTCACCAAAACCAAAGCAAAGTGCAGAAGAAACAGAAAAAGAACTGGATAAAGAGTTTGGTGGAGATTACTTTAAAACAATCCCTGCTAAACATAAAGGAACATATAAGGTTGTTAGTAACATAGATAAAGATGGTTGGGCTGATTATACTAAACCAGGAGAACCTGTACCAAAAATTAAGATAGGGCAAACTAATTATACTACTTTACAATTTGAATTAAAGAAAGCAGTAAGAACATTAAAGCAAAAGAAGTATGCTTACAGGCATGAAAAGGAAAAGAATAAGATTGAAAGGATTAAGAAAGCTTTAGTTGTAAAAGAAAACGCAAGTAAGCTTTTTGGTAAACGTAAACAAAAATGGCTATGAATAACAAAGGACAAATGTTAATATTGAAGATTATGGTAGCTGTAGTTATCTTTATTATTATTCTTATTATGATTGCACCACTAAAAGAATCTATTACTGCAACAACTAATGCTACTGGATTGAATTGTTCTAATCCTGCAATCGCAGATGAGAATAAAGGAACCTGTATTATTGTAGATTTTTTCCTTTTTTATCTTATTGGAGCAGCAATAAGTGTAGGTATGGCTTACATAGCAGGAAGGAAAACAATTAATGGAACTGTGAGTGCTATTGTTATCTTTGTAATCACTACAATACTTATTGAACCTTTAAAGACATTAATTATACTTGCAAGAGATAGTTCCCATCTTGATTGTGCTGCTTCTGGATTATCTGTTGCAGGTAATATGAGTTGTATTCTAATTGACTTATGGTTATTTTGGTTAGTAGCTACAATATTAGCAGCTGCATTCACATTTATATTTGTTAAAGTTACAGATGGTGTTCAATGAAAAAGATATGGTTAATAGGGTTAATTGTATCAATGATGATACTTATGAGTGGGTTTGTTTTAGGACATAGTTATGTTCCTGCTATTTATTATCCTTTAGATAATAGTGGTGATGATAATGGAATTTATGGATATGATTTAACAACAAGTACACCTCCAAGTTATGTTAGTGGAATTGTTGGTAATGCCGCTTATTTTGCAGGGGGAAATAGATATTTAAGTAAAATTGGAGGCGTTAATTTAGAAAATATATCAACATTAGATTTTTGGGTTAAGTCTGAACTTTATA
>Ga0207997_1001733_pt1 | contig 11194 bp, 16 predicted proteins | sample AntAceMetag02UKN_FD_184777 | JGI IMG/M metagenome (GOLD analysis project Ga0207997, IMG submission 184777) | Saline lake microbial communities from Ace Lake, Antarctica - Antarctic Ace Lake Metagenome 02UKN (SPAdes) (version 2) | ecosystem: Environmental > Aquatic > Non-marine Saline and...
TGGGAAGATATAAGTATCTTCGTCAGTTGGGACTATGTAAGTAACACGAACTTCAGCATCAGCTGCAACGATACTTTCGTTACATACACCTAACAAATCAGCCACAACGGTTCCGTTGTCGGCTGCTACAGCAAGACCAGCTGTTTGAGCTAGGATCTCTCCTAACACTGTAACTGTTCCTGTTGCTTTGTCAGTTTCTCTAAGTTGGCGTGTATTCTTTATAGTAGCCTGTTTTATTGCTGTCATAAAAAATATTTGGATTAAGGTAGTTCCTTAATCATCGTCAGTAAGAAGTTCGATAGCTTTTTCTTCTGAAAGACCAGTTGCTTTCATCTCATCAATAGATTTCTGCATTTCTGGTGAATACGTAGTCTCCGCTACTGTCCCACCTGGGAACTGCATAGCATTAACTTTATTCTGAACATCTGCACCTTTTAATACTCTTTCGGTAATAGTTTCTGAAGGCTTGAACATGCTTTCACGAGCAAGTTCTAAGACTGTCATTAATTCTTTCCCACTCTTGTTTTGCCAATTGTAGTTGGAATCAACGAAATCGAAAAATACTTCACGGGCGTCTTCATCTTTAAGTTCAACATGCCTATCAACGAAAGTATTAAGGGTTGATTTAACTTCACTAGCTAGTTGTCGTTTCTGGACTATCTCTTCAATATCCTCCTTAGTCGCACCACCTAGTTCTTTAAACCGTTCCTTATCAGCTTTCAAAGCTGGATCTTCTTCTAGCTTCTTTTCGGGATCTACCTCACTCTTTTCATTGAGTGGGTTGATAAATTTATCAGTACCATTAAGGTTTTTTAATTGACCCTTAGTAGTCTGAATATTTTTAGTTATCTCAGCTTTTTGTTCATCAGTTTTAGCGAGTTTACGTTTGTTCACCAAATCCATAAGTTCTGTGCGTTTCTCGAAAGATTCGTCTGATTCAAACTTACCTTTATTTGGTATACGATAATCGTATTCGCCTTCTTTTTTCTTTTCTGGTTCGACAACTGGAGGAGTGCTGGGGTCCTCTGGTACAGGAGCTTCAGGAGTTACCTCCGTCTTCTCTTCAACCTTGACTTCCTCCTTTGCAGGAGTTAGTTCATTTCCAGCTTTTACCGAATTTATTGAATCTTCAAGAACTTTATCGAGTTCTGATTCATCTTCTACTTTCGGTGTTACCACTTCTTCTACAACTTCTTCTTTTTTAACTTCTTCCATATTATTATCCTTTCGTATCGTGAAAGGGACCGATGGTTAATTAAATTGTATATTGAATAAAAAATAAAAGCAACTATCTATCTGTGTATTTCACAAAAACTTGAATTTTTTCTAGTTTACCTCTTAATGCTTCCAAATTAACTGAGCCTTCATTCAAGAATGAGATAGCGTGTTTCTGGAAATCTCCTTTAATTGAATTGTTATTTTCACCAATTGATGTTGAATACTTAATTGGAACAATTACTAGATAAACTTCCTTATCTAATTGTCTATAAAACAAAATATTATCTTCTGGTTTGAATACTTTGTTAAAAACTTCCAATAAATCCTCTCTATCTACAGCTCTTCCACAGGTTTTCTCAAAACTTGGAAGTATAACTCCCTCAAAGAAATAGTCTTCTTTTTTAACTTCTTTCCCAGAGGTATTCATTAAAGCTACTTTTATTTCTGGAACTACTTCCGGTTTATCTACTGGTGCAACTATCGGTTCTAGTGTGTTTATTGGTTCTGGAGTAGTTGCTGGTTTAGGTGCAACTGTTGGTTTAGGTTTAACTGTTGGTTTTGGTGCAACTGTTGGTTTTGGTGTAACCGGTACAACTACTTTATTTTCTACTATTTTTTTTTCTGTCATATTATTTCGGTTATCCTACCGATAAAGGTTTTAATTTTATAAATTATAGAAATGAAGGAACACTTTCCTTTGGAATTTCTTCTGCTGGAACTGGTTCTACAGGAACTGGTTCTACAGGAACTGGTTCTACAGGAACTGGTTCTACAGGAACTGGTTCTACAGGAACTGGTTCTACAGGAACTGTTCCTTCTACATTTTCATTATCTGATGTCATATTTTTATTTTAATTTTAAATTTTTAAAAGATTTGTAAAACTTACTTATATAGTCAGTCATCTCAGGTTTTAATTTTGATCTGACCTCATCTATATATTTTTTTGTTAAAACTACTTTCGGTACTTTCATGTCTACCTTTGCAATCTGATAAGCTTCTTCTATCAGTGCAAATTCGAGTGGATACGGATGTTTATAATTAATATTTATCTTTTCACCCTTTTTCATATCCTTATCAAGAACACATTCCAGTTGTCTACCGACCTCGACAACACTAATTCTATCGGACTCTACAAACGTTGCTTCTAATGTATTCGAATTTACTCCACCTATAAGCATCGCAGACATCTCTTCCGAACTGATTTCAAACTCATCGCCATTCTTGGTAATAAATTTCATTAACTTATCTTTAATAGCCTTGGGTGAGTAACCTATCTGAACTGTAAAATTTTTCTTTTTTATTTCTCTTCCTTTTTTCATACTATTTTTCTTCATGAAGTGAACCTTTTCTAATCGCTTCAAGATGATCAACCATTGCTCGAAGCATTGTACTTTGAACTTCTAATGTAACTGCATTTACAATTGTTTCCCATTCAGTATCAGCAATTATTGGAACTGTAGTTATACAATCTTTCATAAGCTCTATAATAACTGGAGCGTGCTCACTTGTAGCAAGAGCTATCTTCTTCTGTTTTAAATTTTGTTCATTTTCCATATTATTGTTCTATTATATTAATAAAAAACTCTAATGCTCTTTGACGATTTTCTGGAGTATCACTGGGACCACCTTTTCCTACATAAAAATCTATATAATCATCTGCTAAAGATTGAGGTGTATAGTCTTCTTTATTCATTCTCTTTGACATAAAAAATTGATAAGCTAATCTCCCCGCTCCTTCTGGTGTATTTAATTCTTCCTGTATATTTTCTGAACTCATCCCAGGATTTAATGGTTTACCATATTTCGTATATGTTGATGGATCTGCTTCTTGATTAATTGTAGAACCTGCAAGGGTAGCAAGAGCTACTGGAGTTAATCCATACTCTCCACCATATCCAACATCATACGGAACTGTCCTAGCTTGTTCATTCATATTAGCTGGAACTGTAGTATATGATCGTTGTTGATTTCTTGGTGTATTTGGATCAGTCCCACCGCTAGATTCTAATTGTCTAAGTACTGATGTTATTTTCTTCTCATAATCAACTTTTGGTTTAGGTTGAGATTTCAAATACTCATCTCTATTATATGAAATTTTATCACTAAATAAACTTGAAAGAGAACCTTTCACCTTATCAACTCCTCCTCCTATTGAACTGTATATATCTCTTAATCCCATAATATTTTATCCTGGAAAAAATCCTCCTTGAGCTCCTGCTCTTCCAACAGAAGCATCAACAGCTGATCCCATAGGTGATTGTGGTCGTGGAACTTCGTTAGGGTTTTGTGGTTGTGTTGGATCTGCCCCATCTTTAGACATCTGTTGTCCCATTGGAGTAGTTCCACCTCCTTTTCCACCACCTGCCCTATCTTGCATCGCTGTATTTTTTGCATCCTGTTCCATTTGCTCTTGTTGCATTTGTTTTTGCATCTCGGAAGGTTGCTTCGCCATAATCGCATCGTAATCAGCTTTAGTAATATAGTCATAAATATCTCCGTTCTGAATATCAAGAAGTTTCTCCAATGCCATCAATTGAGATGCTGCACCTTCTGGGTCCTGATTTCTCATTGAAAAAATAAGTGTAATTTGATTTGTAATTACTGGGAACAAAGCCATGTAAGTTTGCTTCTGAATTTCAAGAGATGGTAGGAGCATTGAGTCTGGATCAATAATAAATTCTATATAGTCACTCATGTGACCAGTATTTTTCATTTCATCAAATAATCCTTTCGAAGAAATCTGACGAGTATCTACATTCTCCATAACATTTCCCTCTGATGTGAAATCGAAGTTCAATCGTAAATTCTTAGAAGCAGCAGCTACCATTCCAACTGGAATTCCAGCATCATTCAGAACTTCTTGCGATTCAACAAAGTAATCTGGATTTTGTTTTTGGAACTCTGCAAGTTGATCATCAGAATCAATCATAAAGATTTTATCAACTGGATAAATTTGTGTCATCCAAGTATTCGCAATATGAGCATCTGCTTCCAATCCTGTAACCATTGAATTCTTAGGTGGAGTTAATCTATTGTATGCTGCTTCTTTTAGAATCACTGTAGAACCAAGTGTAGTTTCTGACTGTGTTCCAGCTACAATATTATTTACTCCTGTATTCTCTTCAATAGCTTCTTTTTGTTTGTCACCAAACAAAACACCTTGCTGAACATTTCCGGAAGTTTTCACAACATCTATATCTGAACCAGGATTTTTAGGGTTAACGATGTTAGGTCCTCTTTTATATGTAGCAGAACCATTCTGAACTTGAGCTCCAAATAGTAATGGGAATATCTCTGCTTCAACTTGCTGTGCGTTAAGTGAATTTATATATGTAAAAATAGCAGTATTACCTCTCATCATTTCGTAAAGTCCAACTCCGTGAGGGTCGTTCATGTTCTTCATGAAACATCGTGCCACTACAACGGACCCGTGAGAACCATCGTTAGGAAGTTCTCCATCGTAGATTTTCATTTTTCCACAAGTCACAACATACCTATTCATTAGTACATTCTCGTAGTAACCAATGGTTACACTGGTATGAACTTTCTCATTATTTTCATCTTTAGACTCTTCTGAAACAGAACAATATTCTAGCTTCTTTTTATTAGCTCTTGTTGTCGCATCTGGGTACATCTCAAAAAACTCTTCCTTCGGCATATCTTTTTCATAATAGACCTCAGTCTGTGACCAGACATCTCCGTTATTGAATCCAACCCCCAACCAGGTCCTCGTACATTCCAATGGCTCTCTATAAATATCATCAAATAATATCTTATCAACTCCATTTCTTTTAACCTGAACTCTCCGTGGGTAAACTCTCCAAGCCGCCCAGCCGTATGTAAATAAATTCTGGTAAGTTAACATCAAAGTGTTCGAACCATTACCTCCAGTCATAGACCAGTTCCTTTTCCATAATTCATACATAGCTTTCCCGTAGACTTTATCATCAGCTATCACTTTCCCGTCAGGAAGTTTCCCTGCAAGAACTGAGGTTGCGATCATTATCTTCGAAAAAGCAATTGGTTCCTGAGAAACTGGAACCCCAGAGTTATTTTGGTCCCTATCAGTTATCTTCTGAGGATATACATTTATATCGTAGGCTCCGCTAGCCATTTGGTTATAAAATACCATTGAACCCCACCCACTCTTCTCGTACAACTTATTCCCGTAGCTTACAGCTGTAGCCATTAGGTTCTGATTAATTTCCGCAGCCAAAGCATCGAACTTTTCTCTGTACTGACTCTTCTTCATCTCTTTTTTCTTGTCTTCGATGAAGTTTATTGTTTTTTTGTCACCTTTTAATGTAGTTTTAGACATTTTTGTTAGAAAATTAAGTTTATAGAACTAATTATGTTCCTTCTTGTTTTAAAATGCAAGTTTTTTTGTGGATTAGTGAACCATTTGTCCAGTCTGCTCTCCGAACATAGCTTTGCTGACAGAAAATCCTTCTTCCGAACCAGCTCCGTCCACAAAAGCTTCCTGCTCTCCAAGAATCGCATACCCAATACTCGCAGCCATGATTACATCATCGAACTTTTTATCCATCGCTTCCGGTTTCCCTTTAGCATTTCGAATAAACGTAAGCATCTCATTCAGTATCTGTGCCGGAAACCCTGAATCCTTTCGGAAGAACACAGCTTTCAAAGCCGCCAACGCAAACGGTCGTGTAGCGGAGGTGGTCTTCCACCCGAAGAACTTTGTTATCTTCTGTGTTATATCATCGAACGATTTTCTATAGTACAAATTTATATATCCCATCTTTTCCAGTGCATCATTTACCCACAGCCCATCTTTATTTACCTCGATTCCCACCAGAGCCCAGTTGTAGAACTTCCCCAGTTTGTAAGCTTCCGTTGCTAGTTCATCAGGAGCTACCTGCGATTTATAGATCGCATCACACTCCTCCGTCTTGTGATTTATTACATACAATACTTGAGCATCCCCATGAGCCAACCCCTCCGCTGTATCCCCACCTATAATATACCTCGTCCCTTTTTCCGGCATCTTGAATATCTCCAGCGACCCAGAAGAGACCGAATTAAAAATTACCTCCTTCTCCCTGTACCCCAGTTCCCCTTTCTGTCCTTTTTCAACCACCGCTAGCAATTTCGCCACCTTCGCTGTTGAGAAGTACGTCTGACCTGTAGACAAGAACGCTTCCTCGTGGGTAGTGGGGTACTCCTGCATCAGAGATTTTATAGCATCAGGACTATTCTTCCCCCCGAACTGCAACCACTTCATATAGTAGTATGTTATTTCAATATCAGTCAGGTCGTGTTCTATCTGATAAGACCCCCAATCAATCTCACAAATATCCATCTTTTCAACTGGAACCGGCTCGTAGATTTTCTTCATTTCCATTTCATCGTACTGCCAGTTGTAGAAGTGCGGTAAGAACTGCACCTGTGAAAGTTGCGGAGTGATAGTCTCTCTGTCCAACCAGTTTTCCTGGAACATTTCAAAGAACCTCCCCGCCATCCCCTCCGCTGTACTTTCTATAAATATAAATCCATCGAAAGGCACAGTCGGGAATGTCCCTCGCTCTACCTCCTCCGCTCTTTTCGGGTAGGTGGCACACATTTTCGCAAACTCTGAAATATGAACTAGGTGGTAAGTCCCCGACCTACCTGAAACAGACACTGCAATAGAAGAAGTGGAACCCTGCTCCGGTCCATAGTCTATCACCACCTGGATCTTCCTCGAGGACTTCTGGTTAATTTTGAAAAAAGCTCCTTTCACATCCTCCGCCATATTACGAATAGCGAACTCAATCTTCTTATCGAAAATAGTCGTAGCATCCTCCACCTTATGAGCAATCACAATCCCCTCCTTGTTCGTCTGGAATAGAATAGAGTCCAGAATATACAAATCTATGAAGGTCGTGAAACCCAACTGCCTACTCTTCAGTATCACATGCCTATGGTACGGTTTCTTTTTATTCAAATAATTATTATAAAAGTGCCGTTGAGCCTTATTCATTGTAAAAACCTGTTTATCTCCGTCCTTCGTAATTATCCAGTACAAATTCGCCAACCTCCAAGTCTGGTCCTTAATTAATTCCGGGTTATCAGTCAACAACTCAACTATTTTATTGTTGTGATTTTTATAATCTGTATAAGCTTTTTTAGGTTTTCCTGACATTTATTTCCCTAATTTTTCAAACTCCTCCCCCGCTATTGATAATAAATGAGCTTCACGCTCTTCGAAGTACTTCTTCTGTGCCCGTACCACAGTCAACTGCTGGAATATAACAAACAGGCTCATGGGTTTCGAGGTCGGATTAAAAACCTGAAACCGTTGTACATTAGGCGTAGCATCGAATTTTTTATAAAAATCGTGGAGTTTTAATTTCATATATTTATTTATTCCCACTCTACCCCCAACCAGAATGGTCAGGGGTATGAAAAATACCCCATCTTTTATGATGAGGGGTAGAGTCAGAAGTCTGTTTCCTTTTCTACATCTATAACCTTCGTTGTTTCCGCTGGGGTAGTTATCGTTTGCTGTTCTATCTTCTGTAAAATTACAGTCCGCAACTTATTAGTATTATTCCTATTCCCTGGATCTTCTTTCGGAACTACATTAAATTTACTCCACGCACTTCCAATCGCATTAAGAGCCCCTGTTAATTCCTTATTAGAGAAGTCCTCGAACCCCCTCGCCTTGAATTCGTGCATAGCCGCCAGTGCCAAGTTATTAGAATCAATCGCTAAAGCTGCCATCGCATTATTAAAACCAGGTTTATTTTCAATATGACTAGAAACACTATTAGCAGTTGTTGGTGAGTATCCAACATCCAAAGCAATCTGCTTCTTATTCCTTCCCTGAGCCCCGAACAACTGCCGAGCGTAAGCCATTTGTTTCGGGGTACATTGTTTCTTTTTTACAAATACCATCTCTTTATAATATACGAGTTATTTAATTTGTCAAACTTTAGGGGCTAAGCAATTCTTTTAAACCTTCCCAAGTCTCTGATCCCCACTCAACTTTTCTTTTATGTTTACTATAATGCTTATTACAAAACCCTCTACAAGCAACGATACTCGCACATCCTGGTTCAGGACATATAGGAGCATTATCTATTCTGGTAATCCTCTTCTGGAGTCTCTTTTGGTAGTCTTCTTCACTCTTCCCCATTTTTAATTTATAAGTCATATTATATTTAATTAATTATTAAAAACCAAGATCAATATCAGTCCTATAACCATCATTAGATCTCCTCTTATAAGTCTTGTGCTTCATTGGTTGTCTTTCATTCCGTTCCTTTCTAGTTAACTTCTTTTTACACAGACCTTTCTCTTCCAACTTCTCCCAAGTAGTTTGACCCTCTTTCACTCTTCTACTCCACCCAGAATAGTGATTATTACAGAGCCCTCTCGCTCCGTTCTTTATAATCTTCTTACACCTTGGATAAAGGCACTTTTCTTCTCCACAACCGTGAAAATAGTCATCATTATAATTCATAGAATTGTTAAAATAGTGGTTAATCTAGTAATACCTCCATTGTATATTAAGGTGGTTTGTTTGTCAAGAAGAACTTAACTGAAACTACCTTAATTAAAATATCCTTTGTTTTAACCACGTGACAGGGTGTATTTAGTAGGTTGTTCATTTCTATTTTTACCTACCAAGAAAGCAACAAGACAACATAAGAATTGGTCGGAGCTAGGCTGTACATTTCACTTCACAAGATTACATAGTATATATATCTATATACTCTGGGGGGGAAATAGTTATGTCGTTATGTTTGTTATAGAGATAATAACCTTTAGTAAAGCCATATTGTAAACCAACTTAACAGAAATCACTAAATAGTGTCAAGTTGGTTTGTTAATAATAGCAAAAATAAAAAAAAATAAAAAAATAAAAAAAATCTTTTTTCTCCCCTATCTTTTTGTAAGGATTGGATTGTTAGTTAATTGTAGATCTCTTTTGTTTACTTAGGGGAAAGGTGGGACCCCTTTTTTTAAATACCAAAGGGGTGGGGGTGGGGTAAAGGGGTTGCCCCCCTAAGCCGTCCACCCTGCATAATTTATAATGTTATACATTATCAAGCCCCCACGATATAGACGAGCCAAAAAAAAATAAGTGGTAGTCTGAGTGGTGGTGGTGGCGGTGGTGGTCTGAGTTGTGGTTGATTTGAATTGTGATAGTTTGAGTATCATTTCCCCCCACCCCACTATACCGCCCAGCATACCCCCAACCCCATTAGCCCCCAACCTACCCCCCCCAACCGTCAAGCCCTGCCTTATATATCAAGCCCTAAAACTGCCCCCCTAACAAGCGACACCATATAACCCTACACATTACACCTACATTTAACAGGCACGACACCTTATAACTATAAATAGTTATCCACATATTGATAATATATGCTTGACAACACCGACACATTTGCTATACTTATCATAAGAGTTAGAACAGTTATAACTAAACAAATATATGGACGACTACAACAACACAATAGAATTAGAAGACGACAACGAAGTTTTAGACAAAGACTTTGAAGAGCAAGCCCTTGCAGTAATGCAAGACATCGGACTACCCGAAGACGAAGCCGAAGCAATGTTGGATGATTATCTTTATATGTTCGGACTATAACAATTAATAATAAGTAGCCCCGTCCAGATTGCTGGACGGAATAATAAAAATAATATGGAAAAAGAACTTATAAAAGAACTTTCAATATCACAAGAAAAACTAAAGGTAATTGATAGATTATCAAACAGTTTACAGGGTGTAAACAGTAAACAAAAAGATGAAATATCTTATTTAATACATAGAATAATAGAAAGTGCATATTATAACTCAAGCCTTGCAAATGAGGTTTTGGTGTGGTCTTTGGAAAGTAATAAAAACTTATTTATTAAGGTCAAAGATTGTAAGTGTAAATAAGATATTATCAATTAATAACAAAAATAATATGTTTATAAAAACAAAATTAACAGATATATTTGATATCTTAATAAACAAAGCAAAGCAAAAAGATAAAGCCATTTTAGGATTATCATTTGAAACGGTTGATAATATTAACAGTAAAGAAAAAGATATTAATTTGGTTATATCAATAATCAAAGGGAAGGGCTATAAAGATTTTGCTCATTTTCTTGAATATCTTGCCGAGGGATATACTGAAATAGCAATATCAGATGATTATAAATTAAAGTTAGGTTTTAAATAATACTATGATAAAAAAAGTTTAGGCGTTATGTTTTCAATTAATGGTTGTAATATCTTTAAAAGTTGGTTGTCATTTTATAAGTTAATTTAATAAATATATGGATAAAATAAAAGAACAAATAAAAACAATTAAGAACAATTTATTTATAAATGATATTGGTTGGAGAGAAAGGTCAGAAGAGAATAAACAATTATCTCACAAAATAAGGGAAACAATAGCGACTACAACTAAAGAATTTATACCACAAAAATTTATAGTTGATACTTTAGATTTTCTTGATAGTCATAACTTATAACCACTTAATTGCTTGTTAGTGCTTAGAACTCAATTCTAGGCACGATACAGCCCGTTAGTTAGGTTGTTAGGTCGAAAATTTATAAGATAATTATAATAAAAATGTAATGAAAACATATAAAAAGACAATAGAAAAAACTTGTTTAGAGATACAATACGACGAGGATTGCGAAAGTCCGAGAAGTTGGAGTAATTTGGGATACTTTATAACAGTTGATAGTCGTCATAATAGCCCTGACAAGCACGAACAGTTGGAGCAATTTGTAAAAGATACAGGACAAGAGGCAACGAGCCAAGAAGAGCATATTAGAATGATTAAGGAAGATTACGAATGGGAGAACAGTGAAGAGAAAATAATTGCAATATACCCGATTGTAAAATACGAGCATAGCGGAGTGAGTTACAGTTTAGGAAGTACGAACGGTTTTGATTATTCTAACAACGGCTTTTACATTATAACAGCAGAAACACAAAAAGAATTGGGAGTTAAAAAGAAAGA
>Ga0207997_1001738_pt1 | contig 11174 bp, 24 predicted proteins | sample AntAceMetag02UKN_FD_184777 | JGI IMG/M metagenome (GOLD analysis project Ga0207997, IMG submission 184777) | Saline lake microbial communities from Ace Lake, Antarctica - Antarctic Ace Lake Metagenome 02UKN (SPAdes) (version 2) | ecosystem: Environmental > Aquatic > Non-marine Saline and...
TATCTATCTAATTCCAATCTTATCTTTGAGTCTATCCAAGCTTGAATATTGCTCTTCTGTTTATCTAACACTATAACTGTCTTAGACTGCGATAGTCTAAGCAATTCTTCTGCGTTCAATTTTGTCCCCATATAATCACCTCCCTTGTCTTTTAATTCCAAAGTCCTTTAATTTTATCTTGCACATCCTACCGTCAGGATGATGCCATACTATACCTTCAACTTTTTTATCTATCATATATTCTGGAAGAACATCAAACCCTGTAGGACAATCTAAAAATGTTTCTACCCCATGAAGAATAAGTGCATGAAAGTCTAAGCCTTCAGGGTTACCATTAACCTTAGGACCACATAACTCGTATGTTCCATTACCCCTAGGTGCATTTACAAGAGCCTCATTATGATACTTATCATCTTTAGTTACAGGTACCCACCAAGGCCAGTGTCCTGTTTCTGGGTCAGGTTCTGGTTGACAAGCAATACACATACATTTAGGGAATGGAAATTTTCTTCCTTTCTTAAAATCATAACGTTTGTAAAATTTGCCATGGTCAATTAAACAAGCAGTCCCATCAAACTTTCTTGTTGGTAAACCTTCACCTTTGATTACCCACTCACAACCTTCAGTTACTTCATTATATATTTTGTGAGTATCATAATTCCTTTTAAATAATGACGGTATCTTTTTCACTATTCTTCCTCCTTCTCTACCCTAAAATAGCCCACAATATCTAAAACTATGTAAGTATTAGTTATACCTTCAGTTACCCGAAGACAATTATCTTCAATTTTAGCAGAATCAATACCATGATACTTATCTAGTCCACCATCACGATATCGAACGTACACACTATATCTAATCTCTTTAGCTTTTACCATCTCATCTTTCCTCCTTTCTCAATTATTTTATCTATCCATTTAAGTACCAGCTCAAACCATTCTGGGAATATCATAAAAGTCATAATTACTCCAAGAAAGATTATAAGTACTAACATATTTATATCCTCATCCATATAATGAAACCTATTATAGTAGCAACAATTATAGCAAACCAACTAGATAGCATATTACTTTACCTCCAATACATATACTTTTACTAACTTAACACCCCACTCTTTTGCTTCTTGAAGGGTGTCAAAACATAAATCTATCTTCCAGCCTTTAATAGCTGAGCCTACATCATTACATACTCCTTCTCCATAACCTTCTACATATACTCTTTGCCCCATATTAAGTGGTCCTTTTGGGTCAATAGCTATAGAACCCTTACCAGCGATATCCCCAGTAGCTGTAAGTCCATCATCAAAAGGATATGTACACTCAGGTCCTGGATAATAGGCAGTTGCTGTCAATGCAAAATGCTTTGGTGTACAAAATACCACCGCATAGGTTATAAGCAAGAGCATAACTATAAGCACTGCCATAGTTAAGTTCTTCATATTACCTCCTTTTATAGTGCTACAAGGCCTTTGGGGTTTATTGCAATACCAGGATAGCTTTTAAAATGCTCCCAGTCTCCCCCACAGTTAAATACTACAAATATAAACGCACTATTCCAAGACTTTATTCTACCTGTTTCCATTCCATGGGGACTTTTATAAGTTACCCAATGCCCAACATCACGTTTTTCCAACTCTTTTATATGTATCATATAAGCCTCCTTTTATTCATGCTCATCTTTATAAATATCCCACTTATTATTCCAGTCAAGTCCATTCCAAGTTGCATCCACGCCTATAAGTGTTGGCTCACCTTCAAAGTATCCTTCTAATAAATCAAACTTGTAGTTATCATCCAAACCATACCACCATTTATCTACCTGCTCTTGCAACTTAATTTGCTCATCTTCCCCTTTATTAATTCCATTATAGCAATCAGGTCCATCACCTATTGGCATAATTATATCCTCCTTACTTAATATAAACTTGTCTTTTAAACAATTTCAAAATCACGATGTTTAGTCTCAGTAAATTTAGGTTTAAGCCCTAAATCAATAGTGGATTTTCTGCATTTTGGACACTTAAAATTTGGTACTACATTATCCCAATAATTTCTATCGTCATAAGCAGATGTAATAGTTTCTTTATGCCCACAACTTTCACACTCTAAATCAACATAGCAATCTCTACGGGATTGATTATACTTTCTTAATACTTTCATATTATTTGCCTCCTTACTTAATACTGTTTACTGCCCTGTTAAACTCATTAGCAGCTTTAACTAGATTTCCTTCAAGTCTTATTCTTTGTTCAGTTAACACATAGCTTGAAGCAATATCATGTAGCTCTCGAACAGACATAAAGCTATGATATTCAACTCGAGCCTTATCAACTGCTTTCCTTTTCCGTATAAGCTCACTCATCTTCATTATTTGCCTCCTCACATTTTTTATCATGGTACTCTAAATCGTGGTCAGGTTCATTTGCATCCTTTACACTAGCATCATAATCTCTACCTTTATACAAAATTTCAGACATTGTCCTAAATTGTAAGTCATCTGGTTTTGTAGCAGCTCCAGAATAGTTATTAAAATCGTCCCATTGAGTAGCACATCTATACACAACAAATATAAACTCATCATTTCCAAACAAAAAGCTTTCTAATAATAATTTCATTTAGATACCTCCATATTCATCTCTTCCAGATATATAGTAATTCCTACATATTTAAATCCAGCTATATTCTCTGCATTTAAAGATAACCATCTATGTTCAGACCTATCTAAAGCATCATCAGTTACATAAAAATCTTCTGGTAAACTATCTGCTAATGCTTTAATTTCTTCTCTGGTCTTTTTCCATATATAGATACTTATATGATTACCTTCTCCTTTAGTAGATTCAAGAGTTCTTTCTATTACAGATTTCATTTCAAAATACCTCCTTTACTTACTTTAAATTAGTATGTATCGATACTTCTCTGAGCAACATATCAGCAGTTACGTCAATAACATCTGTGTTATCATAGTCAAGGTCTCCAATTAGTTCGTTAAATAAGTCTTTCAATAACACTCTAAATGCTATCTTTAATTGCTCTTTCTTAGTTAATTCTTTTGTTGCAGTAACCATGTTATTCACCTCCTCTTTTATCTTTTCTCCTTATCATATATTTATCTATCCAAATATTTATTCTCTTACGTAGTGCATGTTTAAACAACTTGTTATTAATGTAGTGTGCTAGCTCGTGAATAAATATTAATATAGTAAACCAATCACTTCTTTGTCTTACAACAATGATACCTCTTTCATTATCATATCTATTAGTCCAAGTATACCCGCAACTAGGATTTTTACCAAACATACTTTTTACCATAGCACCTCGATATCCTGCAACTCCATTAACAAACTTAATTTTCATATAAACACCTCCATAATATTTATTAGAAACTCATAACTTCAATTATTGATATTATAAGATAGACATAACATAAGGGATTAGGCGTGTAATCCCTTAGTTTATATTTACTTTATACTTTCCATATTTCATATTAGATACTTATTGATTTAACTTGTTGCATAAGAACTGCTACACGATTCATATTCCCAGGTTTAATTGGTATGCTATTATATGATAATCCTAGTAATCGTATTTTATTAATTGCCGCAGTATAGTTACATTTCCTAACAATTATTCTAGTTGCATTAATCATTCTACGTGATAACTTTGGTTTGATACATATTAGTATATGTTTCATAATTTACCTCCATATTATCAATAATTGATATTATCATTTATCCTGTTATTCTTAATTTAGTATGTAATTCTTCGTTAACTAATTTGGCAATTTTTGTCCTTAACGAATGAAAGTTAGCATCTGTTAATGCTGTTAAGTACACATTTGTTATATGTTTGCCATTCCATTTACATTTATAACTTACAATCTTACCAAGTTTATCAATCATTTTAGTTTGCATCTAAATTTCCTCCTTTCATGTTTATTTGCTTACATATTAATATATTGTAATATCAATAAATTGTATTATTAATAAATTAATTATATATGATATTTATATTATTATTATATCATAGATTGATATTATTGTCAAATTTATTTTAATTGATATTATAAAAAAGTGTAATATTGGCTACAAAGTTACAATATATTCTAACTCCCCAGCTAATGAATAGTATGTATATATTATATATATATAATATAATAATATATAAGTATATACATATCACTGGGGGGTCGGAAATTATTGTAACAATCAATATTACAGAATTAATATTGCACAAAAAAAGAGTACGTATACTTTTTATATATACGTACTCTTTAATTTACTTACTATTATATATGTTACTACTTCTTTGATATGTTAGCTAAAATATCGTTTGTGATTGCACTTACAGTCATTGTTTCGTACTCTTTTTTATAGTAACCTGTTTCTTTTGTTTTAGCAAGTAAGTCCGTTTTTGCTTTAGATGGCTTGCTTACACGTGTAACGAACTTGTTTCGTTCTACTCTTTGATACTCGATTGTGAGACCATTTTGCAAGCATTTTAAAGCTATTTCAGGCGTACTTTTAAAAACTTTTACAATATCCTCGATTGTTTCAGGATATAGTGGAATTATTGCTACGCTTACTTGCTTACCACCAGTACTGACTTTTACCTCTTTGTTAGTTATCATTTTAATACTCCTTTTTTAGTATTTTGTTAGTAGTTATCGACCTATCAAGTAATTATTTACTATAACTATAATATCACACTATTGACTGTTTGTCAAGCATTACTTTAATATATTTTATATGTTACTAACATACATCTAATAGTTAACTAACATATTACTACATTAACGATATTAATGTTACAACTAATAGCTATAATTGTTACTAATATATATTATATAATTACTAACATACATTATATAAACAAGCGTTCACCCCCCACGCACCCTCTTATATATATAAGTAACCCTTATCCAACTAAATTTTTTAAAATTTTATGTTACTAACAAACTACTAATTGTAATATCAATTAATCTAACTTACTCATTTTACTTTACTTAAAAAGTATGATACAATATATTTGTAGAGATATATATATTTTATATGTTACTAATATATTAATACAATGTAATATCAATCAATTTGAAAATTCAATCATTGATATTACGAAAAGGAGATAGTATGATAGTAAGAGAAGTACAGAAGTTAAACTCACGGCATAGACAGGTCATGCGAGCAATACTTGCTGGGCGCACTCGTAAATTTATAGTTAATGAAACAGGAATATCAGAGGCACAATTTGAGCGGGTTATTAGGTCTGCTATCTTTATTAAGGAAAAAGAGAAGATGCAAGATGAAATAAGGCAAGAAGCTATTCATATGCTTGCGGCTAAAGAAATAGACCCAGTTGGACAAGTGCTTAAAGAAGGCTCACTACCTGCAGCACAAAAGATGGTAGGACTACTTGAATCAAAAGATGAAAAAATTTCCCAAACGTCGGCAATGGAACTATTGGAGATAGATGGGCGTAAACCTAGAGGCGTGCCAGGAATAGATGCTCGTAGCATGACATTTATACTTGAAGGTAAGAATTCAGATAACATATCAAGAGCACTGGAGGATACTTCACATGGGGCAGGTAACGAAAGAGCAGATAAGCAACATGAGGAGGCTAGCTCTAAATAACTTCTACTTCATGTCTCTTGGGGTTTTAGGTTATGATTATATAGATAAGGAAGTACATTTACCTATATGCAACTTCCTCTCTGACGAAACAGTTAAAGATAAGATGTTACTTCTTCCTCGTGGCTTTCTTAAGTCAACATTAACATCTGTAGCTCTGCCCATTTGGTTAGCCATGAGAGATTGCAACTTACGATATCTAATTGTATGCAACTCAATGACTAATGCATCTAATCACCTACGAAAGATACGTAGTCAGTTTGAACGTAATGAACTATTGCACGTACTATTCCCAGAACGTATGCCCAAGACTAAGAAAGATAGATGGACAGAGTTCTCTGCCACAATACCTCGAACACAGATAGGACTGGGAGAGGGAACATTTGAAGCTGCGGGCATAGGAACTAACTTACCTTCTCGACATTACAGTCGAATAGGGGAAGATGATATAGTTACAGCTACAAAGGATGACGTGTCGGATAGGGAGATGGCACCTTCACAGGAAGAGATAAATAAAGCAATTGGTTGGCATAGACTTGTACCATCTCTTTATGACTCTATAGAAGGTGGGTATTTATATCATACAGCAACTCGATGGTGTGCTAATGACCCAGTAGACCATATACGGAAAAATGAAACTTTCTTTAAAATATATGAACAGAACCTTTATAAAAAAGTTAATGGAGAAAATGTAGATACTGGTGTTCCTATATATCCATCTCGATTCGGTGAAAATGCTATCAAGAAGTTAAGACTTATCCAGGGACCTTATATCTTCTCTACACAATACTTATTGAAACCAGTACCGCTTGAGCTAATGATGTTCAAGCCTGACTATATACACTATTGCGACATTATACCTAACATACGAGGAGAGTTTTATGCATACATAGACCCAGCATCTTCTGACGACAAGCGTGCATGTCATACAGCTATAATCGTCATCTTCTGTGGAGAAGACAAGCGGATATATGTTGTGGAAGTAATACGAGAACAAGGCATGTCCCTATCTCAAAGTGTAGACCATTTATTCCGAATAGCTAAAGAGTATAAGACAAGGAACATAGGAATTGAAGTCGTCGGTTATCAGAAACAATTAGAAAATCATGTAAGAGAAGAGATGACACGTAGAGGAGAATACTTTATTGTTACTGGAGATAATCCTAAAAGAGGAGTATCAAAGGGTGCAAGAATTGAGAATACTCTACAGCCACGATTTGCTAATGGTCAAATCTTTATCAAGCACGCACATAAAGGACTTGAAGGTGACTTACTTGAATATCAGGGAGTAGAGAGAAGTAAGTTTATAGATACACTTGACGCTCTTGCAGGTGCTGTTAACTTATCCCACTTCCCTGTATATCAACAAGAACCTGACCTTATAAAGACTGGAGTTACGATTGAAAGCATACTTAAAGAGCTTAGGGGATTGTATGAGACTACTAAGAAGGGTTACGGTATCTAGTCGTAATCTCAATTATCAATATTACAGATAGGAGGATATATTATGGATGTTAAAATGGCTTATAGTGGGGAACTATCTGCTAATGCACAAATCTCTACTGTCAAGACTTATTACAAAGGACTTATTTTAATAAATGGAGCAGCCGCAGTATCTAACGTGACAATACATAATTGCTCAGCTGCCGGAACACCTTCGGCTGCTAACATGGTTGCCGAGCTAAGCTTACCGGCGGTTGATGGAGACTGCATAGTAGATAATCCTACTGGTGTAATCGAATGTCCAGACGGGATTAGAGCAGTCCTAGTTGAAGGCACAGTTAAGTATCATGTAAGGTATTCTGCTCAACCACAATAATTCTTTGGTGTATCTATACAGTCGATTTACCATTGGTAAGTCTATACGTGCTGTATGGTTGGGTTGTCGTGAAGCTAGCGACAGCGTATGGTGGGAAATACGCAATCAACTGCCCGTTGAAAAAGACGTGGCTAAAGGTTCCGCCTTGCTGATAAGAAGTCTAGGCTTCTTCTGAATCTTCGCGGGTATAAGATAGGTGAGGCGGTCATACTAGGAGGATACTATGGTAGAAGGATTTGTAAAGAAATTTTTTAATTGGATAGAAAAGAAAACTAATACGTGGCTTTGGAATAAGATATTAAAACCTTTCTTGCAATTATTTGCTCCTTATAAAGATGATATGTAAATTACTTTACTGTGGCAGTGGCTCTCTGGGGGGTTCTGGAGGACAGCCAGAGTCAAGTCGACATGGTTTGTGAATAACCATTTTATGTTAAGTGAGGGGGGGGTTTTCCCCAAAGTCAGCCAGAGTTAGGATGTAGAGGAGGATTAAGATGCCCTTAAAAGAAGGTTCATCTAAGGAAACTATAAGTACTAATATTAGCCATTGTATGAAAGTATATAAAGATACTGGTAAAGTGAGTGGAAATCCTGTATCATCTACTAAGAAGGCTATGCAAATATGTAGTGCTATGGCTTACGATAGTGCAAGGAAAAGTGCAGATGGCAATGCACTAGGTAGGGCAATAAAGAAAAGGAGGAAGTAAGTAGTGGCAACTAATATTGATAAAGAAAAGTTAGCCTACTTTGCAGGTCTTTTTGATGGAGAAGGATGTGTATCTGCATCCATTGGAGGATGCCTTCAGGTAACTGTAGGTAATACAGTTATAAAACCTCTTACACTTGGTCAGAAGCTCTTTGGAGGTAGTGTTAATGGATACTCTCGTAAAAATCGTAAGGTTTGCTATACTTGGAGGTTATGTGCTAAAAATGGAAGCAATTTCTTACAATGTATTTTACCTTATCTTCTTATTAAGGATAAGCAGGCTATATTAGGGATTAAGTTTGTACTTGCTTCTTATCATAGTAATGAAAGAGAGTCTATTATTGATGATTTACACAAATTAAATGGAAATAGGGGTACGATATCTCGTGATAACTTATTCAAGATGATGGAAAGAAAGGACGCAAATGAACGATAATGACTTGTTGCAAAAATGGAAAGATAGACTAAAAAATGGTATAAAGTACCAATTCAAGTATGGTAGACCACAGTCTTGGGAAACATATGAGAAGAGGCTAAGATGTGATTGGGAGGATAAAGGAGATATAATTCCTGTTAATCTTATTCATGCTTTTGGTAAGGCTATTATTCCAAAGGTATATGCCCGTAATCCACGAGTTACCTTGCGTCCTAATAATCCGCAGATACCATATGTGAAGCTTAAAGCTGCTGAAACAACTGTAAATTGGTACATACGAAAATTAAGTATCAAGCAAGAGATGAAGAAAATGGTTGCCGATAATTATGTTAACGGTGTTGGTGTATGCTTCTTTGGGTATGATGGAGAATATGGATACAAGCCTGAGCATGCTTCTCCTTTACTTGAAGGTCAGGGAACTACAGATAGATTTGCTTCTGATATGAATTATATAGAGTATAATAAGAATATATTTCCAGGAGCTCCTTGGATGCTTAGAGAAAGACCTTTAAATTTTATTGTACCATTTGGTGCTACTTCAATATCTACTACACCTTGGATAGCACATAGGTCTATTAGACTGGTGGCTGATGTCAAATTGGATGAAAGATATTTACCTAATAGAAAGCAAATAAAAGCTAATAGGCAGATTGAAACTGAAGGAAGTTATTCTGACCCAATATATAAAGAGATGATGGATGATGAGGAGTATGTAGAGATATGGGAGATTAGAGATTATAGGACTAGAAGAATATATACTTTTTCTATGGAGCATGATAAGTTTCTGGTTAATGAAGTAGACGAATTGCAGTTTAATGACTTGCCTGCAGCTGAGATGATATTTAATCAAGACTCTACAAGTTTTTGGGGTATACCGGATGCAAGAATTATAATGCCTCAGCAAGATGAAATGAATGAGATTAGGACACAAGCAAGGGCACATAGAGCTGCAGCCACGATTAAGGCAATGACTATTATGAACGCTTTATCTCCAGAGGATAAGAAAAAGTTCTTAAGTGGAGAGGTCATGCCTATAGTGGAGGTAAATACAGATGATGTAAGAAAAGCAGTCTTACTTCTCCAGCCTCATGTACCTATGGACTTTGGTATTCTATCTACTCAAGTAATACAAGACGTTAGAGAAATGATAGGCATGGGACCTAATCAGGCATCTACTTACTCTCCTGGGAGAAAGACAGCTACTGAAGCTAACATAGTACAGGTAGCTTCTGAATTACGTATAGATGAGAGAAGGGATGTTGCCTCTGATGTGCTTGTTCAAGTAGCTAAGAAGATACTACAGATGGTATCTACTTTTCAAGCTACTGATGAAGGGACTATTCCAATCTTATCTCCCACTGGAGTTACTAAGTGGGCTACTTATCAGGCAAGAGATTTAATAGATGACTACGATTATGTAGTAAATCCTGATGAATGTCTTCCTTATAACATGCAGGTTAGAAAGCAAAATGCTATGGAGTTATTTCAATTAGGTAGACAAGACCCACTATTTAATCCTTTAGAACTTGTTACATTCTTGCTTGAACAGTATCCTGAAGCTAATCCTGATAGACTTTTAAATCAACCTGGATGGGGTAATAACATGGAGCAAGCTATGCCAGGAGCTGCTTTAGGAAATCAAATAAAAAAAGAAATGGTGGGAGGTAATAAAGGTGCCAATGTACCGGGTAAAGTGCCACAAATGCCACAAGGTGTTTGAGGAGTTTGCTAGAATAGGAGATATAGATAAGATAAAATGTGAGTGTGGAGGTGATACTAGTTGGGTACCTTCTGCGTGTAACTATCAAAGTACTATGTTTGGTAAGGAAAATGCACCCTTGGTACTTGAACATATGACTGAGATGGGTGAACCTTTAGTAAAAGTAACTACTAAGAGTCAATTAAAAGAGGCATGCAAGGAACATGATTGCATATCTCCGATACTGGACTGAAAGGAGGAAATTATGAGTAAAAATAAAGAGAAAGAAGCTTTGGAAGATTTGTTTAGTGAGACTTTAGGACTAGATAAGAAAGCATCATTGCCTGAGGATAAGTTGGCAGAAGTTGAGTTGCCTGTAGTACCAGCGAAAATAATTAGGCAAGGAGTAATAACTGGTGGTACACCTGAGTCCACGAAGCTTAAAAGGAAAATGCTTATTAAGAAGGAAGCTCCTGTGAAGGAAAAGATTCCAGAGCATATTAGGAAAGTTTATATTGAGATAAATGATAAGAGTAAGAATGAACCTATAACAGTTAAGTTTGGGGGTGAGTGGACGGGAAGTGATTTGAACTTAGCTGGAAAACATTTGATACTAGAATATAATATGTATGTAAGAAATAGAAGTATAGCGATAAGAAAATAGGAGGAATTATTATGACTATGCCTGATGACAAGGTAGAAATTATCGACGAGACTGTCGTAGCTGGCGATATGCCAGATGAAAGCGAAGACGCTAATAAAGTAGACGATACTACTGACAAGGAAGCACTGTCAAAGAAGGAAGAAGAAACGAATGCAAGAATGAAGGGGCTTGAAGAAAGTAATTCAAGACTCATGAAGATGTTTACATCTCCTGAGTTTTTT
>Ga0207997_1001740_pt1 | contig 11168 bp, 19 predicted proteins | sample AntAceMetag02UKN_FD_184777 | JGI IMG/M metagenome (GOLD analysis project Ga0207997, IMG submission 184777) | Saline lake microbial communities from Ace Lake, Antarctica - Antarctic Ace Lake Metagenome 02UKN (SPAdes) (version 2) | ecosystem: Environmental > Aquatic > Non-marine Saline and...
TACGATCGCCGAAAAACCATTCTTTTAGCCCCAAAGGAAGTAGCAGAAAAGATTTACCATGAGCTACTAAATGAAAAACTGATGGTTAACGCTTCACGGCATATTTTTTGGGTTGAAAAATTAAAAGCAGCCATTTTTCGTGACGTTTAATAGTTTTTATAAAGGGATAAGAGATGAAAGAAGGCAAATTTACACAATTTCCAAATAATTTCATTGATATGTTGATGAGTTCAGCCTTAAACAAATCAGAGGTTAAAGTTTTAATGCTTGTGGCAAGAAAAACTTGGGGTTGGAATAAAGAATGGGATCGAATTAGCTTGACACAATTTGAGAAGGGGGTCAATTTATCACGCCCTTGCTTAACAAGAACCCTAAGACGACTAGTTAAAGTGGGGTTACTAGTAAAGAAAAAGGGCTTTGGTAGAACGCCAAACGCTTATAAGGTTGATATATCGGACCAAAAGGCTTCACTAGTTAAACTTAGGTTACTAGTTAAATATGACACCAAACGACTAGTTAAAGTGGGGTTACACACAAAATACAAATATACAAAATACATAAGAGAAGAAAGAAAGAAAGACAAAATTAAAAAAGAGCCTTTGATAAAGAAAAGGAAAATTCCTTTATCACAGGAGGAATACGAAGCCGCTTTGTTGAAGGAAGTTAGCAAACCCGGCGGGCGGGATAAGATATTTGCGATATTAAGTGCCGCTTCAGCTCAACAAGACGCTAAAGAAAGGGGGAGAAGATGATCGACTTAGCAAAGATAAAACAAAACAATCCAATCGAGGGTGTGGCCTCGAAACTTGGGCTGGTTCTCAAGGGCTATACCGGTAATACTAAGGCGGCTAAGTGTTTTAATCACGATGACAAGCACGCTTCTTTAGTCTTTTTTCCTACTATCAATCGCTATGAGTGCAAGGCTTGTGGAACAAAAGGTGATGTTATTGATCTGGTAATGGCTATTAAGGGTCTTGATTTTAAAGAAGCGATTAAGTGGCTCGAACCAGAAACAGAGTTTTCTACTAAGAAGCCTCAAACTCCGGCAGAGTATTTAAAAGCACGAGGAATTACTGAAGCAACACAAAAGAAGTTTAAGTTAAGGGTAGAGAATAATAGGCTGGTTATCCCTATCCCCACCGGTGAGAAATACCGCCTATTTGGTGGAGTAGAGAGATTTGCACAAAAACACGGAACGACTGCCTGTATCTTTAAAACATCAAAGGCCAAAAACAAGGCGATCATTTTAGTTGAGGGTGAGATTGATGCTATTGTTTTAAGTCAAGCGACTGGCTATCCTGTCTGGTCGGCTTCTTGCGGAGCGGCAACTTTTCCCAAGAAATGGCTAAGTGATTTTAGCGGGTTAGAGAGAATATATATTGGCTACGATAACGACAAGGGGGGTAGAGGGGGAGCAAAGAAGGTGGCCGGGATTTTAGGCAAAGAGCGATGCTTCAAGATTGAAGTGCCTAAACATATTGGTAAAGATTGGTCTGATTATTTTTCCCTTGGCTTTTCAAAGGCTGATTTTGATGAGCTATTGAAACAAGCAACGCCTTTTTTACCCAAGCCAATAAGTATCCGGGAACGATTAGCTAATAAAAAAGAGGATCAGGAGAAGTTTAAGAGTGGTTTTGAGCGGATTGACAAGGTTGTTAATGGCTTTAGGAGTGGTGGGGTTTATCTTGTCGCTGGCTTAGAGAAGAGCGGTAAAAGCTCTTTCTTAATGAACATTGCCGATCACTTTTTGCAAGAGGGTAAGAAGGTGGCTTATCTAAATACGGAATTGACCGATAGAACTTTCTTTAGTCGAATGTCGGCTCTTTGGACCGGTCAAACTTTTCAAGAGGTTGAAGATAATCCAACAGCGATTGGTGATTGGGCCAGATCATTTGAAAAGAATTTTTCTTATGCTGGGCTGGGTGACTTAGTAGAGGAGGAAGTTATCTCTTTCGATAAACTTTTGGAAACAGCAGAGCAGTTTGTGAAAAAAGGAGCTAAGGTATTTTTCATTGATAACCTGACTACTTTTAACATCAGCTTAGTCAATTACAAGAGGGGTTGGGAAGTGTTAGCAAGCTCTCTAATGAAGATGATCAATTTCGCTAAGATAAATAATGTTTTGGTCTTCGTGGTAATCCACACCAAACAAAATATCGTTTTCAACGAAACACCTGTGGGTGTCAGAAATATGATCGAAGCAGGAGAGCCGGAGAGGATTTTTCAAGAGAGCATCACAGTAATAAAAAAACCAACCCTTATGGATGTTTTTGGTGGCGGTTCGGCCCTTTCCCAACTCTCAGGCTCTATTCTAATTTGGCGACCTTTTCAAAAGTTTAATAACTCAAAGTTTAAGAAAATGGGGGCGGTCATTTTAGATAGCTTTAGGCACGCTGAAAGCGGTGTTGATATTTCTGTTGATTTTGACGGCTCAAGAGGGCGGTTCAAAGAGCAATCGGAAGATTTAGAGAAAATAGCAGAAAAGATTTTTAATAAGTGATATTATGGCACTAAAAACGACACAACTCCAATTAAAAGGGTAAATGATACTACTTTGGCTGCTTCACCGTTTTTGGCAAATAAGGATGCCTTATTCATAGCTACGGAACAGCAAGTGCCAAACAAATAATAACACTATAATATTAAAGAAGAAGAACACTAAAGAAAAGAAGAAGAAGTTTCATAATTACTTAGGCTTTGTTATAGGATTTATATAATTTTGTTAAAACCGAGGCTAAAATGAGACAAAGGGCAAGCTCAACTGTATTGACTTCTCAAAAACAACTCTTTTTAATATGCTTCTTATATTCTCTTGCTATATTAATCTTATAGCCCTATAGACCCTTTAAAGAGTTTTTAGTTGATATATCGGGGAATTTAAAAGAGAGTCTTAAACCATGGGCACTTTGGAGAGCCGTTCCATCATTTTTTCATTTCCCCGCTCTAGATATTCCAAAACATTGCTATCATCTATTTGCTTATGTTTATCTTCTGGGGAAACGATCCAAGATCTCTTGCTGTTGGGAACTTTAAAAATCTCTATCTCATCCCTTTTTCGGTAAAAAGTAGCCCTACTAATTCCTGCTTCTTCGCAATATTGCTGGATGCTCACGAGGTTCACTATATTATTATTCATTTTGTTAAAAATCATTTTATCATATTACTTTTGAATGTTTTATTTTTTCTTTTCTGGGACATATTTGAATAAATCCCCTACTCTACAGTTAAGAGCTTCACAAAGCCGATTTATGGTTAGAAATCGTATACCCTTAACTCCTTTTTCATTGTAGAGCTTTCCAAGTGCGTTTTGATTGATGCTGGTTCTTCTAGACAGTTCAACCACCCTCATTTTTCTTTCGCCTAAAAGTTTTGATAATAGTATCTTTATTGCCATATTTTTATTATTCTTTCAAAAATAATTTTAGCACCAATAAAGTTATAAATCAAGTTATTCGTTTATTTTGTATAGAGATTGATATATTTTGGCTCCAGTTATAGGTCATAAAGAGAGATATTAGAGAGAAGTTAGGAGAACGTATGAGCAACCCACCAAACCACTTTTTTCATAATTTTTGAACAATATAGCCCCCCTTATGCTTGACAAATATACTTATTCATGTATAATATATATTAATAGATAGGCTTTAATAAAGGGGTAAATATAGAGAAAAAAATGACAAAACAAAAAAGTTTTAAATGTAGTAACTGTGGGGTTGTCTTGACTGAAAAGAACAAGGCTCCGGGTTTCACCTTCGAGCTTATGGAAGAAATGCCCTTGTCTAGATTATGCCAAGAGTGTAGCCAAAGACACATTACGCATCAAAAACATATTATACATATGGGACTTGCCGAGGAGCTAACAAAAAGATTAAACAGAACCCAAAGCCAAACGATAAACGATTTTAATAAATTGTTGAAGTGGGAAGGGATATCAAAATTAGGCTAAGAGGGAGTAAGAATATGAAAAACAAAGATTTAAGAAAACTATTAGCCTTGTTAGGGTTTAAGTCTTTAGACGGCTTTAAAACGTATTTAAAGAGCAAGGCTAAGTTAAACGAATACGGGGCAGTATGTTATACCGAGAAACGAAAGGGCTATGAGCTAACTTATTCTAATAACTGCAATTCTCCCTGGATGATAGGGACAAACATTAAAGGATCTTTTAACTGTTTATACATTAAATGAAGACAAAAAAACTAGAGTTATATTTTATCAATAGCCGGCAAGGCTTAGGCTTACGCCAAGTAAAAGAGGAGTCAATAGTGATTGACATCATCACTCTAACGCTAGCGACTATCACCGGGTTATTATTTCTAGCTATCATATAAGTAAAAAAGAGGGTAACAAAAAATGGAAATAAAAATCGCCGATAAAATAAACGTCACTAATCCTAAAAAGGTGGTTGATATTTTACAAAAAATTTTAAAGGCGGAAGGCCGGATTGACCAAGACAAGGAACATTTTTGGGTTGTTGGATTAAACCCCAGAAATGTCATCAAGTATCTGGAATTAGTCAGTTTAGGCACACTAGATACGAATTTGGTTCACCCACGGGAAGTTTTCAGACTGGCAATAGTGAAGGCAGTTGCTCAGATTGTCATTGCTCATAATCACCCATCGAACGATCCAGAACCATCAGAGGCAGATTTAGAAATAACCAAGAAATTGGAAGAAGCCGGGAAAATTTTGGGAATTGAAGTAATTGATCACATCATTATAGCTGGTAAAGAATTTACCAGTTTCAAAGATAAAAGACTTATGTAAAAAAGGAGGTGAAAATATGAACTGTGTAATATGTGGAGGATTGATAACTTTTAAGCAATTAGCCAATACACCGATTGACTGTCTGCCGAGGCACAACCCTGTATGTAAAAAACACCTTGAGGCTATCATTGAGCATTTGAATAAAAAGCACATAGCCTATAGAGAAGAGTATAAAAAGATTTGAGTTGTTACTGGTGGGTTTGTCTTAAGCCTACCGGCAAGAACTGAAGCACAAAATAAAAGGGGGTGGGAAATAATGAATGAAACAAAAAAAGCTTTTTGGCAAGAATACCGAGAAGAAGTAAAGCTAAGAGCAGAAAATAATTATTGAAACTTATGGCAAAATTTAGATTAACCTATCCAGAATTAAAGGATTTACCAGAGGCAAAGTTGGCAGAGTTGATATCAAGACAGGGTTGGTATAGTCGGGAGATTTTAGTGAGAATTGAAAAAGGAAAATTATCAAAGGGAGATTTAGAAAGGGTGGGGATTAAAATTAGGTCAACCGATATCAAAAGACTACTTCAATATAATCAAGAATTTAAAAATAATCCTATTCTTATCTACAAAAAAGAAAAAGGGTTAATGTTTGAGGGAAAACACCAAAGGTTTAACATTCTCCTTGAGGCAATAGGGATTGAGTATGGCAAGCTAAAAGATGGCGACATTATCAACCTTTATGAGTTTAAGCCTAAAGGGAAAATACCAGTTTTGGAATTAGAAAAAAATGATAATAATTGAGGTTCTTTTAGTAATAAGTGCTTTTATTGAATCTTTTTGGTTAGGTATTTTTGTCTTAATTTATGTAATTTATGTTAAGGGTAAATACGCAGAAATAAAAAACCGATTAGACACATATTTAGAAGAAAATAAAAACCTAAAAATTAAATATAACAAAATAAAGTGCCGAATAGATACATATTTGATAGGGAAAAGGCGTGACAAGACAAAAAACAATAAACCAATGCCAGACTGGGATAGTATAGCTGATGAAATATATCCTTATAAAAGATGCACTATTATAAGATATGATAAACGGTTTGTTATTATAATGCCTGATGGTGAAAGATTAAATAAAGTGTTTAACAGTTTAGAAGAAGCTAAAGAAGTGATAGATGAAAGAAAATGAAAATTTACAGAGTTAAATCAGAAACCAATTCTAAGAAAACATATAAGGTTCGGCATTTTGATAATGGCGAATTTGATTGGTAATTCAGATAATGAAAACAACTAGAAAAGTAACCTACCGAAGACACCCTTATCCTTGCGTAATTTTAGAAGGGCATTGGTTAACTAAAAAGTATGGTTTGCAGATTGGCGACAAAGTCAAAGTCGAGTATGGCAGGAAAAATATAATTATTAAGACTGGAGGTGATGAAAATGGAGCACACATATAAGGATTTACTTCACCATTACACGGATGAAATTTTAGAAATTATAGATAGTCAGGATATTTTCACAAGAAGCGATTTACAAGCAGTTGTTGAAGGGATAGTCAATAAGATATTAAAAAGCGGGGGGGTGAAAAACAATGATTGAATATGAATTTTACGGGGATGATATTTTAAAACTAGAAAGGGATGGAAAAGTGGCATTTGTAGACTTAACAGATTTTAGCATATTAAAAGAAAGCGATTGTGATGATAAAAAAGAATTTAAACAATGCGTTGAGGATTTGTTTGGTTGCTATGGAATTTTAGACAAATTGGATTGGTAATTTAAGTATTAATATTGAAAAGGAGGTGAAAAATAAATGAGCGATACTACTAAAACATTTTGGAAGCAATACAAAGACGAAGTAAGGCTAAGGGCTGAAAATAATTATGGCGATTTTGGCACAGGCGAGGAAATAGATGTTAATGTCAACCAAGCAATAGACGAAATAGCCAAGGAGACAAAGAAAGCACTACAAAACAGCGAGGAAACAGAAAGAATGAAAGCGGATATAAGGTATGATTACAAAATTCTTTGATTGTTTATCATTGGCAAGCAAGTCTGCCTTTGATAAGGAATTAAAAGGGGGTGAAAATATATGAATAAAGTTAAAAAGTTAGAAGCCTATTTAAAACGCTATCTTTCAGAGAGTAAGAAAGCCCAATACGCTAACCGTCATGTTATAGCTCAAACACGCTGGGAAATTAAAGAAGAGTTGGGAAAGTTACTAAAAGAGCCGAGGTATATTTGAACTTTGAGCCTTGCCCGTGCTGTGGGCTTGACTGAAAGCTTAAGAGGGAGTGACTATATCGCTCTAACGGAATTGATAAGCTTATTTGACCTTTTATAAAAAATGATTTATAAATAAGTTAGTATGTATAATAATACTTATAAATACCAAACCAGCCAATTTTGTTCAGAATGTTCAGAAAACTTGCTATTTTATATGTAATAAATATATAATTATACAAACAAAACTAAAATGAATAAATTATCTGCCGATTTTCAAGAAAAATTTAACGAATATGAGCAGGTTTTCCTAGCCTCCCACAACTACTCCCTTTACACTAGGCGGGCTTATTTGATAGATATTACCCAACTACTTGATTTCCTGGCTTCTAAGGGCCTTACAACGCTTCAGAGCATTAGTTTAAGAGACTTAGACGCTTGGCTCGCTGAATTAGATAGAAAGAGCTTGGCCGGAACAACCCGAAGACGAAAAGCCTCCAGTGTTAAGTCGTTTTTTGATTTTTTAGAACGTTCAGATTTTGTCAGCAAGAATATTGCCAAGCGACTTATTATGCCAGAAATAGAAACTAAAAGAAGGAGACGACTTTCTAAGGAAGAATATCAAAGATTGGAAGCAGTCGTTGCTAATAAACCTAAAAAGGCGGCTATTATTCAGATTTTTCTTCAAACTGGCATTAGATTATCAGAGTTGGTTAACCTAGACCTTAGAGACGTTGTTAGATTTCCTAAGGTAATATCTCCTAAGCCAGAAGACGCTGGAATTTTGTCAATTCGGAGCGGCAAAAGAAAAAAAGATAGGATCGTGCCTCTTAATGAAAAGGCTTGTTCGGCTTTGAAGATATGGCTTCAGGAAAGACCTAAGGATATAAAGACAGAGGCGATTATTACTTCTAAATTTCGAAATTCAAAAAATAACGGCCGAATCACGCCGGGAGGAATTCAAAAAATAGTCAGGAAGTGTTTTATGGAAGCTAAAATCTACGGAGCGAGTGTGCACACCCTTCGCCACACCTGTGCTAGCTGGTACCTTAAAAACGGGGCAAAACTAACATCAATAAGAGATATGTTGGGACACAGCAATATCGCCACCACATCAATTTACTTAACTGAAGATGAAGAGCAAATGATCCAAGACTCACAGCAATATAGCTTATAAAAAACAAAATTGATTCGTCAGTTATGGAAAATGTAAAGATTTAATGACTGGAAATAAATTTTTTTATCCAATTGACATTAGTAATAAACAATAATATAATACTGAAAATACATTAGATTATAGTATTATACTAATATTATTTAACATGGATAGAATAATAACAAAAAAAATAAAAAGGGAGATAGAAACTAGTAAAAACAAGGTTATTCTTCTTATTGGTCAGCGTCAGGTTGGCAAAACCTACGAATTAAAAAGAATAGAACAACAGTTTAATGATGTTTTATACTTTGATTTTGAAGATATTAATAATCAAAAACTTTTTACTCCAGCTGTTAGTATCTTGGAAAGCATAATTGGGGATAAAAATAAAAAAAGATTATTACTGCTTGATGAAATACAGTATTTAGAACAAGCGGGTTCAGTCTTAAAACTACTTCACGACCATTTTCCTAAAACAAAAATAGTGGCTACTGGTTCAGCAACATTCTTATTGCTAAAAAATATCGGAGATAGTCTTTATGGCAGAAACCTTATTTTTAATATGCACCCGCTGACCCCTAGAGAAATCGTTGGTGATATAGACAATGGTAAATATAAAATTGGAACATATAACAAGAGATTAAACAAACCAACCATAGATGCTCAGATAAATAATTTAATGATTTATGGCAGTCTTCCCGAAGTTTATCTAGAAACCAACAAAGCAAGAAAAAAACAGATATTAAAAAATTATGTTTCCAGCCTCCTGTTTAAAGATGTCTTAGAGATTGAAGGAATCAGAATGCCTCGAGTCTTTAAACAGCTTCTTAGACTGCTAGCCTTACAAATCGGAAATGAGGTAAATCCAAATGAGTTGGCTGGGCAATTGGAAATAAACCGCCGAACAGTTGTTGAATACATCAAGTTGTATGAAAAATTTAAGGTGATATATTCCCTAGAAGCATTTAGTAATAATCCTCGCAAGGAAATAAGCAAAGGTTTTAAAGTTTATTTTTCAGACTTAGGAGTTAGAAATGCTGTTATTGACAATTTTGTTCAAGTAGGCGGCCGAACCGACAAAGGAGCAATGTTTGAAAACCTAGTGGTTAATATTTTTAGGCAAAATATCGACTATTACGACCTAATCTATAAAATCTATTTTTGGCGAACCTTTACTAAGGCAGAGGTTGATTTAATTTTGAAAAACAACGAGACAGACAAGCTGATACCGATTGAGATTAAGTATTCCCAAAGCGAACGACCATCTAAAAGTTTTATGGAAACCTATCAAGACAGAATAAAAAAAACATTTTGTGTTAACAAAGATAATTTGTGGAAGTTTATATAAAAAAGCTAGAAAAATAGTGGGGCCAGTAATTAAAATCTCTACAGAAATGAAAAAACAAGATAAACTTTGGAATATAAACAAGTTAATCTGTGGTGATAACTTGGTTGAGCTTGCCAAAATTAAAGAGGAGATAGTTGATTTAATTTATATTGACCCTCCCTTTTTTAGTAATAAAAATTATGAGGTGATTTGGAAAGACGAAGCTGAAACCAGAAGCTTTAAAGATAGATGGGCGGGTGGAATAGAGCATTATATGGGTTGGATGGAAGAAAGAGTAATAGAATTGCATCGGGTATTAAAACCTACAGGGTCAATGTATCTCCATTGCGACTGGCACGCTTCGCATTATCTAAAAGTAATGATGGATAAGGTGTTTGGGAAAGAGAATTTTCAAAATGAAATAATATGGCGTTATCGTCGTTGGCCTACCAAGGCTTATCGGTTTCAAAGAATGCATGATGTTATTCTTTTTTATTCTAAAACTGCATCTAAAAAAAGGCCTTTTAAAACTCTTTATGAAAAATTAGCTGAATCGACTCGTAAACAGTGGGGGACGAAAAAACAAAAGGCAGTTTTTAGAGAAGGCAGGAGAGCGGTAAGTAGCATCGCAGAAGAAGAAAGTTTGGGCGTGCCAATGTCAGATGTCTGGAATATTTCTGTTATCGCTCCCCGATCTAAAGAAAGACTAGGATACCCCACCCAAAAGCCAGAAGCACTTTTAGAAAGGATTATAAAAGCTTCTTCTAATAAAGGAGATTTAGTTTTAGACGCTTTTGCTGGTTGCGGTACTGCTTTGGCTGTAGCACAAAAGTTAGGACGGAAATGGATAGGAATTGATATTTCCCCAACAGCAATTAAGCTAATGGAGAAAAGGCTAAAAAAACGAGGAGCAGGGGATATTGTAGCTACTGGTTTGCCTCAAAATTTAGATGATTTAAAGGAATTAGACCCCTTTGAATTTCAAAACTGGGTTATCAATGAAATGGGAGCTTATCATAGCAAAAAGAAAACGGGAGATATGGGAGTTGATGGCTACTTTGCTGGAGACCTTTTTAGAGAGCCAGCTATCATTCAAGTTAAGCAATCAGAAGGTGTCGGCAGGAATGTAGTAGATAATTTTGAAACTGCGATGCGGAGAGAAAAGAAGCAGGTAGGCTATATTGTAGCTTTTAGTTTTGGTAAAGGAGCTTACGAGGAAACAGCAAGGGTTAAAAATAGAGAGAAGTTAATTATTAAACTTATCACAGTTAGGGAGCTTCAGAGAAAAGGAAGCAGTTTAATAAGCCCAAGAAAGGCATTAAAAAAGAAGTAGGTTTTAGGTTATAGAAATATGACTAAAGAAACGGGACAAAAAAAGGCTGATAATGGTAGGAGTAGTGGATAAGTATCGCTTGGGGCTTTTTTTGTGGTTATTAAGAAGTAAAATTTTGAAGATTGAGAAAGTCAAGAAAAATTTGCAGGTCTAATCCACGTTTATTGACTGCTATGACAAACGAAACAAACTCATTAGAAAAGACACCTATTCCTGAAACTTATCGAGCCAAAGAAACGCCCACTCTTTGGAAGTGGTATTTTGGGTGGCATCCTAGACTTTTCTTTAGCGTGCCAATATTTTTAGTATTTGTATATCAAGGTCTTTGGTTTATTCGGGCAGAAATACAAGACATGGTTTTTTTCTTTCAACACACGGAAGTAACTTGGGGGGCAATACTTTTAATAATGACTTTCGGAAGTATT
>Ga0207997_1001741_pt1 | contig 11163 bp, 5 predicted proteins | sample AntAceMetag02UKN_FD_184777 | JGI IMG/M metagenome (GOLD analysis project Ga0207997, IMG submission 184777) | Saline lake microbial communities from Ace Lake, Antarctica - Antarctic Ace Lake Metagenome 02UKN (SPAdes) (version 2) | ecosystem: Environmental > Aquatic > Non-marine Saline and Alkaline...
ACTTGGTATGGTTGTACTAGCTTAGTTTCAATGCCTTCTGGTTTTGATATTCCAAGTGGACTAACAACGGTGGGGGCTAATTTTTGTCGGGAACTTTTTTACAATTGTACTGCATTAGATAATGATGGGGATAACACAGAACCACTCACTTTTGAATTCACTACTGGCAGTTCTGTTTTTGGTGGGACTTGTCCGATAACAGCGGATAGTCCCATTGTCGGAACAAAAGAAACTCCAGTAGAAGTAGAAGTTAATAGACCTGTAGCAGTAGTAGCCCCAACTGTAACCACTCAAGCAGTATCTTCAATAGAAAAAACTACCGCTACTGGCAACGGAAATATAACTGATGACGGAGGGGCAACAGCAACAAGAGGAATGTGCTGGGACACTTCGGCAACGCCAACAATAACAGATAGCCACGCAACCAACGGAACTGGCGAGGGTGCTTACACAGTAGAGATGACAGGGCTTTCGGCCGGAACTAAGTATTATGTTAGGGCTTATGCGACTAATTCAGCCGGGACTAGTTATGGGGCAGAGGTTAATTTCTATACTGTTTTTGACAAGTCAGTTGATGATTCCGGTTCAGGGACAGAGACTCCGACCATTAAAAGCCAAGTAGGAGTTGATGATTCAGGGGGCGGAGATGAAACGCCAACAGTTAAAAGCCAAGTAGGAGTATCAGAGGCGGGAAGTGGTGCAGAGGCTCCAGGAATATTAAATCAAGTAGGATTAGCCGAATCAGGGGCCGGAGTGGATGTTTCAGGAATACTTAGCCGAATGGAATTATCAGAGTCAGGAAGTGGATCTGATGTTATAAGTTTAATAATCGCATTAAGTCAATTAGATTCAGGGAGCGGGGTTGATGCGGTGAGTGTATTAAGCAAGATTATGGCTACTGATTCGGGAAGTGGATCGGAAGCGATAACTGCTAAGGCTCTTTTAGTGATATTAGAAACAGGCTCGGGGGCTGAGGTATTAGTTCTCTTAAGTGAAATAGCGACAACTGATGTAGGATCAGGAGTCGAGAGTTTGGTTATTAAAAACCTTTTCGAGATATTAGAAACAGGGGTCGGATCAGAAACGATTGGAATCAAGACTTGGAAAGAAGTAGCAGATAGTGGAACGGGGAGTGCGATTATAGCGGTTCTAAGTAAGATCGCTTTATCGGAGAACGGATCAGGGACAGAAGCATTAACGATCTTGACTCAATTAGCATTACAAGAAACAGGGACAGGGAGTGAGGCCATATCGGTATTAAGCAAAATGGTTATTGATGATAGTGGAGTGGGTAGCGCAGTATTAGAGATTTTAAGGAAGATAGCGGTATCCGATAGCGGAACAGGATCGGGAGCAGTAGAGGTTCTAATCAAATTGGCTTTAACAGATTCAGGAGTTGGAAGCGCGGCAGTCCAGATCCTTAGTTCTCTTATTCAAACTGATTCTGGTGTAGGAGCAGAAGTCTTACAAATATTAATTAAGATGGGTATTACTGATAGTGGTGCTGGAAGTGGAATGGTTTCTGTGTTAACTCAATTAGGATTAGATGATTCCGGGGTGGGATCTACGATAGTAGATATTCTTTCAATGATTTATGAGACAGAAAGCGGGACAGGGACAGAAGAAGTTTTAACTAAAAGGCCTAAGAGTGTTACAGATTCGGGAGTAGGGAGTGATAGCATTTTAGCTAAGGCTCTTTTAATTATTGCTGAGGTGGGAACAGGAAGTGAGATGATAGAGATGTTAACCAAGATAACTCAAAGCGAGACGGGATCAGGACTTGAAGATATTATTATTGGGACTTTCCTTGAGGTATTAGATAGTGGTTCAGGACAAGAGGCGATAGATACTCATACTTGGAGGCTTATAGAAGAGTCGGGAATAGGAAGTGAGGTCATAAATCTTCTTATGCAAATGGTTGTTTCGGAAACTGGAGTAGGAACGGATATTCCTAAATTGTTGGCAAGTATTGCTATGGTTGATGCGGGAGCTGGAAGTGAGATTGTCAGTTGGATTAGAACGATGATTCAATCAGACTCCGGGGCTGGATCAGAGATCGTCAGCATTCTTTCAGGGATAGCTCTTTCTGAGGCAGGAGTGGCTAGCGAGGCTTTAACAATTTTAACTCGGTTATCCTTACAGGACAGTGGAGTAGGACAAGAGGTGGTTCAGGTTCTTTCTAAGATGGCTATTGAGGATGCTGGAATGGGAAGTGAGGTTGTTAATATTTTAAGTGGAATCCTATTATCTGAAACTGGGGCCGGAGGAGAATCATTAGATATTTTAACTAAGATTGCGTTATCTGATTCAGGGATGGCTAGCGAGGTGCTGACTATCCTTACTAAATTAGCCCTACAGGATACCGGGATCGGGACAGAGGCGGTTCAAGTATTGTCTAAGATAATTGTTAAGGGTTCAGGAGTAGGAAGCGATGTGATTGATATTACTACGGGAATAAGTGTTGAAGATTCGGGAGTGGGTAGTGCGGTGGTTGCCTTGTTAGTTAGAGTGGCCACTGATGACTCAGGGATTGCTAGCGAGGCTCTGGAGATATTGATTGAGTTGGTTGTAGCTGATAGCGGAACGGGGGCAGAAGTTGTTTCTGTTCTTAGTCAGATTGTGTTATCTGATTCTGGGAGCGGATCCGAAGCGTTAGAGATTTTAAGGAAGATTGCTATTTCTGAAAGCGGGGTGGCTAATGAGGCGTTAGCAATCTTAACTCAAACTGCGGTTCAGGATACTGGAACAGGAGTCGAGGCTTTGGCAATTTTAACTAGTTTATTAATTGAAGATAACAGCATAGATACTCTAGATGAGATAAACGTCTTAAGCGTAATGGTTATTCACGATACTGGATTAGGATCAGGGGCTATTAAAGTTCTTTGTAGCCTTGCTGTGGCTGATACTGGGGTAGGAAGTGATATTATTGAGGTTCTCACTAAATTGGCAATTGATGACAGCGGAGTGGGAAGTGAGATTGTATCAGTGTTAGGTGGGATATATGAAACTGATGCCGGGACTGGTTCGGATATTATTAGCATTCTTTCTATGATCGCTGTTTCTGATAGTGGAGCTGGATCAGAAGCATTGACATTGCTTATCCAAGTTTTATTACAAGAATCAGCTACCGGGGCAGAAGTAGTTAGTGTTCTCTCGGGATTGATTATTCAGGAAAGCGGAATAGGAACAGACGTGATTAGTCTTTTGGGAGGAATTGCTATAACCGATGAAGGGTTAGGGGCTGAGGCCTTAGCGATATTAACTCAATTAGTTGTTAGTGAGAGTGGGGTTGGAAGTGAGGTTGTTGCGATACTAACTCAATTGGCCGTTCAGGATATAGGTGGGGGAACAGATGTTGCTAGCGTTTTAGTTAGCTTGGCCGTAACTGATTTAGGTGTAGCAGTTGATGCTTTAAAGGTCTTGGCTAAGATTGTATTAAGCGATTCCGGATCAGGAGTTGACGTTGCTCAGGTATTGGCTCAGCTGATCGTGTCCGACACAGGGGTTGGGGCCGAGGTCGTAAGCTGGACAAGACAATTATTACAATTGGATAGCGGGTTAGGAAACGACATCGTAGCCGAGATATTGGCCCAGGTTAAGATTAGCGAAACAGGAGAAGGATTAGAAAGAATAAAAGTTCCGTTAACTTATTATGATAAGTATGAGAAACAGAAAACAGATTGGATAAATAAGTATTTTTAAATATGTTACCTTACGTAATTAAAAATTTTAGGGGAGGGATATCTGATGAAGCAGGCATCGGGATTAAAGGCGCATTCAAGAATGGGCAGTCTTTAGATATTCACAAGAGGGTTGATAGTCTTTCTTGCCAACAAGCAATGAAGAAAGAGTCGGGTGCTACGGTGACGGATTTGATTCTTTTCATAGTCCCGGCTTCTGATGGAAACTCTTATCACTTCGGGAATGCAGGGAAGATTTATAAAAGGACAGCACTAGGGGTTTGGAGTCTGGTTTATACGGACTCTAACGGGGCTATCCTAGGGGCCTGTGAGTGGAATGGAGTCATTTACTGGGCTACAGGGACTAAAGTGAGTAACAAGCCTTTCCCGGGGCTATCAGATTGGTCTGACGTGGCTCACAACTGGAAGTCGCTAACGTCAGCTGACTGGCATACTATGATTGTTGGGGCCGGAGTTCAAGGGGATCTGTTTATTTGTAACGGAGAGAACCTAGCCATGGTGGATTATTTAGGGGTTTTTACTGCGGATGCGGTGAAGATTATCCCTAACAATATTACGAAATGCCTAGAATCTGATGACATAGATATTATTATTGGATCGGTTATGGGAGGAGATGCGGAGAAAGGTTATCTCTGGGCTTGGAATACTCTATTAGCTAATTGGAAACAGAGGAAAAAGATACCTGTCAAAGGGGTAAATGCTATTGTGACTACTGATATTATGTTGGCTCAGGCGGGAGAAGATGGAGAAGTGTTCTTCTCGGATATGGTTAATAGGATCCCGGCCTTTACAATTCCTTATGGAGGCAAGGTTAATCCGGGTGGAGTAACTAGCAAAGGGAATCTGGCTGTCTTTGGGATTTATGGTTCGGATCATTGTGGGATTTATACTTACGGGAAAACGGATCGCAACAGAAACTATGCTCTCAACTTGGAATACATTTTATCGATGGGGAAGCTAACAGGGATTGAGATTGGGGCTACTGAAATGGTGGGCGATGATTTATTAGTTTCTTGGAAGGATGGGACTACTTACGGAGTGGATGTAATTGACACTGCTAATAAGGCCGATGCTATTTATGAGAGTTTAGATTTTGATGGTGGCAGTCCTTCGATTGGGAAACCATTTACACAGGTTAAATTAATAATGAAACCTCTCCCAATCCATTGTTCGGTTAAGGTTAAGTATCGTTTGAATAAGACAGGGGCTTTTGTCAAGGCTTATTGGGGCGATGGAACCGAGGCTTATGAGGTTACGAATGGAACAAAGGTCATTTTCAATACAGGAGGCGAGGGAGAAATCTATGAGGTTAGAGTCGAGCTTTATTCTTATAACGATACTACTCCCGAGATTATGAGTGTCACTAGCTATTTTGATTCAATAGAAGAATATTAAAATGTCAACTATAGAAACTAAAATTTACAAGAACGAAGAGAAGGATGAGATTCCTTTTCCAAAGCTTATAGATTATGGCGATATTCAGTATAGTCCGGAGAGTTTAGAGGATATTAACAAGACCGAGGGCGATCAGTTTGCGCGAAACATCACGGATATTTCAGGGAACCAAACTAATATTGCTGTCAATGTTGGTAGGATCGCGGTTAATGTTTCAGATATTAGCGGAAACACTTCTAGTATTTCTATTAATACTACTAATATTAACTTAAAGGTTGAGAAAAACGATGTTATCAATCAAATAAATATTTCTACCGAGGGTATTAGAATTGATGCGAGTGTTCTTACTATAGCGGGGACAACTGTTTTTACTTCTGGGTGGGAGAGTGCCTCTAATGTTGGGAGTCTAGCTGTTAAAAATACTGCTGATTATGGCAGTGATGTTTCGGGGACGAAGCCACCAACCAATGCTGATCATACAGCTGATATTGTGGGGGATATGGCTTATGAAGATTTGGTAGAAGTGGCTAAACTGGGAATAACTATTATTTCGGGGGGGGTTATCAAAACTAGTTTGTTAACAGCGAATAATATAATAACTACTTCTGCTAGTGGGAAAAGAATTAAGATATCTTCATCTCCACAAAATGCCATAGTATTTTATGACGGAGATAGTGAAAAGGGAAGACTTGAAATAATAGATGACGGAGATAGTGGTTACCACGTTAAATTGGGAGGAGATGCTGGGGCATTAGAAATGGGGGTTGGGTATGGTGCTAGTTCGATAAGTTATATCAGTATGCCTTTCTTTGAAGGGGCAGGGAAAGCTTCTACTGGAGCAGTCGGTATAATTGGAGGTGCTGGAGAAAGTGTTGGGTTATCTTGGTGGGGAGGGAATCCAGCAACATTTAAGTTTGATTTAGGGACTAGCTTGACCAAAGTTGGGAGTCATCTAATTCCTAGTAGCACTTATAATTTAGGAAGTAGTGCGAATAAGTGGCAAACTATTTATGCTTCGGGAGCAATTTATTGTGGAGGTAATCTTGTGCTTAGCGCTGATGTTAATCCTGCTTCTGATTCTTCTGATTTAGGGCAATCATATGATTATTTCCATCAGCTATATGCCAACTTAGTTAAATATAAAACCATAGGTTCTTTTCAACATCACGACGATATCCAATTGATAAAAAATATCAAAACAAAAAATGCTTTGGTGGGAAGATCTAGTTTAGTAAAAGTAGATTCAAAGAAACAAAGAAAAATAACAAAAAGAAAAGATATTAAAAAAGAGGTTTGGGATGAAGCTACGATGCCAAAAGAAGTTTATGAGGATGGTTTTTATGATGCCGGGGCTATTAATGGGTTGTTAATAGGAACTGTCAAACAGCTTATTGAAAAGGTTGAGGATCTAGAGGATAAAATTAATAAATAAAATTATGTTTAATAAAAAGACACTCAATCAAGAAGACTTAGCAGAAATTAAGAAAAGAGTTGAGCTTATCAATTCATATAAAGTCGTAGTTAATGCTCTCGAGATCCAAAAGGGTATTTATTTAAATCAAGTTCTTCCGAAATATGGATGCGATATAAATAAGCAATACAATATCGATTTCAAGAGCGGGAAGATTAAAGAAGTAAAAACTAAACAACATGACTAAAGCAGAGTTAGAAGCTGAACTCTTAGAAAGGCTTTCAGCTACATCGAGTAATACTTTCTGGACAACAACCATGATAGCGAAGTGGATCGCTAGGGGTGTTCTCTGGGCTACTAGTTTGTATCGTTGGCCATTTACCGAGAGGGCAGAATATACTAAAAGTCGAGCCAATGCTCTTTATTATGATTACCCGGTTGATATCACTGATGGCGCACCGGCTTTTAAATCAGATAGTGTAAGATTATGTCAGATAGAACAGAGTGATGGAAAGATGGAAGAATATACCAAGACTAGATATATTGATTTTATGAGATATTTAGCTGGGACAGCGAGTGGAGACAACGATGGAACAGACCAAATCTTCAGTGACTACCGGAGACGGATATTTATCAATCCCGTTGTTCCGGTTAGCGAGAGAGAGATTTGTATCTGGGGCCAAGAGAAATCTAAGAAACTAGTTAACGCTACCGATGAAACTCCTTTTACTGATGGAGAAGAAACAGGAGACGAGGCAATACTTCAATACGCTTTAGCAATTGCGCTCAAGAAGGCGAGGAGATATAATGAAGCTATAGCAGAGAAAACTGAGGCGATTAATCTTCTCAATGAAATTTGGGGAAGGGTAGAGCAAGAACAAGCTCAATATAAAACAAAGTCGGCGCCCCTCTTTGATGTTCCTGATTTTTTTAAATAAAATAAAATGAAAACACACATTGTTGCGAAGGGAGAAACACTTTGGGGGATAGCCCAGAAGTATCTTGGATCTGGGAATAGGTGGAATGAACTCCAGGGATATACGGGGAGTCCTGAACGGTTACCGATCGGGACAGCTATTAATATTCCCGAGCAACCCTCAAATCAACCCCCCATAAATCAACCCTCAGTAGATCAACCCTCGGGGACATCTCAGGTTAATCCAAATGCCGATAAGATAACCGAGGCCCAGAAACAATTAGACTCAGCTAAGAGTCAATTGTCTGATCTTCAAGCACAACTAGACACTGCTCAAGATAGCCAAGGTGGAGGAGGGCCTATTATCCCAGGGGAAGGAGGAGAGACTGTTGTTCCAGGGGCGACAGGCAATACTCAACAAGACAGGATTAGCGAGTTAGAGCAAACAGCTTTTACTGCACCCGAGGATACTCAAGAGATGATTGATAAAAGAGCTGAAATGGAAAAGGCTAGTGAGGACTACGAAGATGCTATGGGAACTATTGCTAGTAATCCTTGGTTAAGTGAAGCCGGAAGAGTTGGAAGAAACAAGAAGCTCTATGATATGTATCAAGCAAAAGCTACTCGTTTAACAGGCGAGTATAACGAAATGGCTAATCGTCAGCAAACAGATTTACAATATCAGCAAGCAGAATTAAATTATCTTAGTCAGAACCAAAAAGGCGAGGAGTATTTGTCTATAGCTGATGCTAAAACATTGGGACTTCCTTATGGAACAACTAAGAAAGAAGCAATGGAGCAAGGGATTGTTCCGATGGAGACAGTCAAGAGCTGGACAGATTTTAGTGATGTTGAGAAAAGAAAGTTGGCAACTCAGGGAATCGACTGGACTACTAATGAAGGATTTGGTCAAGCGCTACAGAGTCTTTACGGAGAGGAGGAAACTACTGATAAGTATGAGGAGGCCGAAAATCTTTTAACTAACTTTGGATCACGAGATTTTGTTAGCGAGGAATACTATAATCAGGTTAAGGCAACCTCGAAGATATCGCCTACAGATTTTGACAAAAGATTTGGGCGTTTACTTGGGAACACTGAAGCTAAGAATGGGATTAAGTTTGATGCTAATGATCGTGGTTGGTTAGCGATGACGGGGTTTAATAATGCTGACATTACTAATGTTGAGAATGATATTAATAAATATGGTTGGAGTGTTGTCAAGGCAAGAGTAAAGCCTGGGACTACGGAAACAATGTTAAGCCCGGAGCAGATATCTGCTATTGAAAATATCTTTGCTGGAGTAACTCCTTCTCAAGAAAAGAAAACAAAAGAAGAAGCAATAAGGCCAACGGATAAAGAACTAGAGAAGTCGGCTCTAGGTTTTATGGCTCAGTATTGGACAAGGAAAGCTAAGTTAAGTGCGACTGGCGAGAAAGCTCAGGCTATTAGAGATATTGCTGCGAAATTTGTTACCAATGATAATTCGATTCAGATAACCACGGGAGGGAAGACTAAGGAATTTACGCTTACCGAAGATGAATATACAAAGCTTCGTAAGTATATGAATCAAATTACCAGACCGATGGTGGAAGAATATAATAATAAGTATAACGAATAATTAATGGCCTACATTCCTATTTCACAAGACGAAATAAAGAAAGCCGATGCGAAGACTTCTGGGTATATTCCCCTTGATCAAGAGGAAAACCCACAGATCTTAGTTGACAGGGACCCGTCAGCAAAACAATATGGCGAGTGGACTCCTGTTAATCCGATTACAGGAAAGCCCGATATGTCCCGGAGCTATTCTGGTGTTAGGCAGTATGACGATGTAAGCACCGAGAACGCTAAGGTTTTACAATCTTTTGTCACACAGCGACAAGAATTGGCTACACAGCAACAGGCAAGGGAAGACTTGTCTAAAAAATTTCCTGATGGTGTTCCGTTAGCATACAAATCAGAGCAACCTGATTATGGAGGGGCGATTATCAAGCAGGATTATTATGGCAAGTCTATGCCGGCTTCTGAAAAAGAACAGGCCTTGAATAGAAAGTTTGAGACGGGAAGATATGAGTATTATTTTGGACACGAAAATGTTCCTGCCGAAGAATGGATTAGAGCGGGAATGTCTTTTGGCTGGCTCGGGCCAGTAGAGAAAGCTCAGACCACAAAGGAACATTTGCTTTATGCGGCTGGACAGATTTATATTTATACATTGGGGAGAATGTTAATTAAGGGATTAGGGGTGGTGTCTGGTTTAACCAAAGTAATAGCTAGTAAATCACCCGCTATTGCTAAGGCACTTTCTACAATTGAAACTGCTTCGGCTATACATCCGTGGCTAGTAAAATATCCTATTTCCATAGCTAAGTCAGGATTGACAGGAGGGCTATTTGGAGCCATTGAACGATCGGATAATAAAAGAGAATGGGCGGGGAATGTTCTAAAGACAGCGGGAACATTTATGGCTTTTCAGGTGATTGCTTATCCTGTGACCCAATTTTTTAGGACTTCTCTAGAGATTATGGGGAAGCAAAGGATTAATCTTACTGCTTCTGATAAGAAGGTTCTCAGTTCTCCAGAAGTAAAAAGGGTTATTGTCGGCAAGCCTGTCTGGGTGAGGAGTAATGCTCATCCTGACACTTTTCTTAAGATTACTCCTACAAAACTAGTGGTGGTGGGCAAGGAGTCAGCTGTTAAGGAAATGGCTCAATATGGTGTTAATCCCATATCTTTAAATGATCTAGATATTGAAGTTTTTAAAACGAAACCATCGATTTATAACCAACTCAAGTCATTTATAATGGGCGAGGGCGGAGTGGCATCAAAGTTCTCTCCGGGTGTTGGCACCTTTCAGAGAGGAGCCGCTCAACAGGCTGGGCAATATTCAAAAGAAGCTCAAGCTATTATCAATCGTATTGATTTATCAAAGGCCTCGAGTGCAAAGGAGGCGGCTGATATAGTCCGAAAGGCTATACCTACGAGTCTTATGACCGAGGATCTAGCTAATACTATTAACAATTGGCAGAAGTCAGGAGAAATGGTGGCCGACTATGGGATTAAACAAGCCATGGAAGGGACAAAGATTATTACTCCCAAACTTCCTAAGGTTATTCCTGTTCCGGGTGAGGCGGTCAAGGCGGTCAAGAAAGTCGTTAAGCCGGTCATAGAGCCAACCAAACCCAAAGAAGGTGTTATTAGTCAACTAGCCAAAGAAGCGAGGAAGGATAAGAGCGTAGAGGAGTTTGTGAATCGATATGCCGTAGAGCCAACAGACGAGCAAATTAAAGACACAACAACTGACTTAAGGAAGTTGAAATTTTACGAGGGGAGTATTGGTAGAGTTGAAGTTAAAAAGCTTACTCCGTATGAATATGAAAATTTTTCAGATGTTTATGAGGAGACAAAGGGAAGAGAATATGTGAGCAAAATGGTTGATTTCTTAAAAAAGAATCCCGACAAGGATCTTGCGCCGATTCTCGTTGAGGGATTGATAGACGATCCTAAATTATTACCTCAGGTAAGAGATGGAATGCATCGTGTTCAGGCATATATCGAAACGGGGAGGGAAGATATTCCATTTAATTATACAAGGTCAACGCTTGCCGAGTTTTATGATAAAGAAGCTAAAGCAGTAAAGCCAATAAAGAAAGAAGCACAAGGCGAAGTTATATTTCATCAAGGGGTTGGCAAGATTCCTACTTACGATGCTTATTTTGGAACACAAGAGTTTGAAAAAA
>Ga0207997_1001743_pt1 | contig 11162 bp, 8 predicted proteins | sample AntAceMetag02UKN_FD_184777 | JGI IMG/M metagenome (GOLD analysis project Ga0207997, IMG submission 184777) | Saline lake microbial communities from Ace Lake, Antarctica - Antarctic Ace Lake Metagenome 02UKN (SPAdes) (version 2) | ecosystem: Environmental > Aquatic > Non-marine Saline and Alkaline...
TCTACTTTTCCTCTAAGTTTATTTGCTGAATCCCATAGAGTTTCTTCTATACTCTTTTCTTTTTTTACTTTCTTAGTTGCCATTATTTACTCCTTCCTTTAATTTCAATAATTTTCATGGTATCATTACCAAAAATATCTACAACTTTAATCGCGATTTTCTTTTTCCCAACAATCTTTCTAAATGGCGTCTTCATTTCTAATTCTCGATTCTTCTTTGTTCTAAAAGATTGCCATTCATTTTCAAAAATATAATCTCCAGTCCATTTTTCTTCGTATTCTTTTTCTAAATCTAATTTTCCAGTTTGTTTCTTTTGTATTTCTACTTTGATTATTTCTTTTTTATCTTCAAAATCAAAATCAACTGCCCAATAATCAATCCAATCAGACCAATTTTTAGTCAAAGTTTCTCTTGTTATAATTCCATGTTTATCTTTTGAAACTTTAATTATATTTCCGTTCTCAATAACAATTTTATCAGAATTGTTTCTTAAATTTTCTTCAACGTGTTTAACTGAATCTTGATTATAAAATACAGAAAATTCAGCTAATTCAATAGAAATTTTATCATCTTCATAATGTGGAGTTACTTCAATATATGAAACATCTGTAAAAACAACTTGATTTTTTTCTACTGCTCGTTTATCAAATACTTCTCTTGGAATTTGTTTTAATGCTAAATCTACTCCTCTTTGTTTTGCTTCTTCTTGAATATGAGGGAATAATCCCATCTCAAATTCAAAAGCTAAAACATCAACTTTTGTTAATTTGTTTTTTACTGCTTCTTCAATACATTCTTCAACAAACAATCTTCCAGCAGGAAGGTTTATTGGTCCTATTGCCACTAATCTGCTTAATTTTTTCCCTGAAAAAGTATTAAATCCCTGGATTGCTTCTGCCCTGTAAGCATGAAGAATCATCTTAACAAAACTCGCTTCTTTTTGTGCTAATTGCTTTTGTTTTTCTTCATCTCTTAAATTTGGATTAACACCAACATAATGCTGTCTTTCATATCTTCCAAGATTTAATATTTCAAAAGCCCTGAAATCTTTTCCTTCTGCTTTTAATTCTCTTTGAACATTAATCATTCTCTTTCTTGTTGTGTGAATTGAGAATTTTCCTAAATCTGAACCAATCCATTTTCTACCAAGTTTTTCAGCAACAGCAAGAGTAGTTCCACTTCCGCAGAAAAAATCACAGATGATGTCGCCTTCGTTTGATGATGCGTTAATTACTCTTTTAAGAAGTTTTTCAGGTTTTTGAGTTGGATAATCTACTTTTTCTCTTAAATCTTTAGGATCAACTGCCTTAATATTCCAAACAGAATCAACAGTATTACCTTCAATTCTTAATATTACATCATTTGGTCCTGGCTTTCGGTGATTTTCTTTTACAAATCTGTTGTAATAACCTTTAAATCTTGAATCAGTTGTAGGATAATTTGCACCTGTTATTTCATTATTTTCATTTAAATATTGATTCCATCTTGTAAAATCAATTGTTTGTTCTGGATTATCATCTTTTAATAAATGAAATGTGGGATTGTCTGATTTGCTATAAATAAGAATTGTATCATGTTTTCTTGGGAAATAATTTTTTACTTGTCCTTGATAAGTTTGATAATGCCAAACAATTTCATTTCTAAAATTATTTTTTCCAAAAATTTCATCTAATAAATTTCTAATATATGCAACAACTCTATGATCACAATGAACATAAATACTTCCATCATCAGCTAGTAAATCTCTCATTAACATTAATCGTTCATACATCATAGCAATAAAACTATCTGCACCTTTACCCCAGGTATCCCTATAAGCCAATTCTTCTAAAACATTCGGTCTTTTAGTAAATTCATCTTCCCCGATATTTATTTTCATAGAAAAATCTGCACCAACATCAAATGGAGGATCAATATAAATTAATTTAATTCCACCCTGTTTCTCAATTTCTTCTCTTAATGGTCCATTTTTCAAACTCGAAAGAACTAATTTATTATCTCCCCAAATAAGTTTATTTATCCAACCGCCAATTTGTCTTCCTTTTATGTCTGTATCAAAATCAATTAAACTAACTTGTTTTTCCTCACCAGATGCTCCTTTTCGTGGTTCATCAACTTGTTCAATTGTTTGAAAAGGAAGAACAATGTTGGAAACTTCTCCAGATTTCCCATTCCAAATTAATTCTACTTCTCTTTTGTCTCCAAATAATAAGAATCTGTATTTATCATCTAAAGGGATGCCTTTTTGAAGATTATTAGTAATATCTCTAAGTTCATTATCAGAAAGGACTATTTTTGATTTTGTTCCGTGTTTTGTTTTAATATCCTTCTTGCTAACCATATTTAAATAAAGATAGACATTCATATATAAATGTTCTTCTGTTTGTTTTTAAGACGCCCCTAATAAAATTTCTTTTTCCGCAGAAAAAGACTATATGTGTGTAGCACTGACGCCCCTTCTAATAAATATCGAACGAAGTGAGTGAAAATGTCCGATAGGACTAAGCCCCTCTCTTTTGTTTCTTTTTCTAAAAGAAAGGAAGTAATCCAAAAATTGAATATAACATCAAGATTAAACGAAGTTGGATTTTTCCTCGAAATTTTAGGCAACCCTAAAATTTCAGAGCTGAAAAATTCAATTTGGGAAACATTGGGGAAATCGCTTGGCGATTTAGCGATAGCGACCGAATTTTCCTCTTAATCGCTGTTAAATACGTTTCCCATACGAAGTGTGGGAAACCTGCGTCCGCAAAGTAAAATTTCCATTTCCAATTAATTCGAACGTAGTGAGTCTATATGTGCGTAGCACTGGGAGTTCAGTTCCTTCAAAAGAGCGAATGCGATACATCAAGAACAAGTATCAAGGGGGAGTTCTTTTCATCAAAGCCGAAGGCTCTTTTAGTTAGTACATTTAGGGGAGTTCCGTTTTATCATTTGAGCGTAAGCGTTACTTTAAAAACAAGAAGAAAGGGTGAGAAAACTACAAAACAGCAATATTTATAAGTATGTGCAGTTATTTATAGTTAGAGGGGTAATATGGAATCAAAAAACATAACTTTGAAAGTAAATTCTAAACTTTACGATACTTATAGAGCTTTATGCAAAAAAGAAGGTTGGATTGTATCCCGTCAATTTGAGAAATGTATGGAAGAAGAATTAAAGAGAAGAGGGAGAAATAATGACAACTGATTTAACATTCATCACAAATGAACAAGGTCAAAATTTAGCTAAAAGATTTTCTTCCCTAATTAAAGATACAAGATATTTTGATTGCTTAGTTGGATATTTTTATGCTAGTGGTTTTTATTCAATATACAAATCATTAGAAAACACTGAAAAAATTAGAGTTTTAATCGGAATAAGTACAGGTAAAGAAACATACGATTTAATGCAGGAAGCTAAACAAGAAGTTCAGCAACAGCTTCAATCATCATCTAAAGAAGTGAAAGATGAATTTACAAAGAAAGTAGTAGACGAAATGAATAAATCCGGAGACACAGAAAATGTTGAAGAAGGAATAAGGAAATTTATCGAATGGCTAAAATCAGGAAAACTTGAAATCAAAGTTTATCCAGCAGAAACAATTCATGCTAAATTATATATTATGACATTTAAAGAAGGAGATAGAGATGTTGGGAGAGTAATTACTGGTTCTAGTAATTTTACTAGATCAGGATTGAAAGACAATCTAGAGTTTAATGTTGAATTAAAAAACAAGTCAGATTATGATTTCTCATTAAAGAAATTTAATGAATTATGGGGGAATTCAGTTGATGTTTCTGAGAAATATGTTGAAACAATAAGAAATAAAACTTGGCTTAATGATGAAATATCTCCCTATGACCTTTATCTTAAATTCTTATATGAATATTTAAAAGAAAAAATTAATTTAGATCAAAATGAACTCTTTAGAGATTATCTTCCAGAAAATTTTATGGATTTAGAATACCAAAAAGATGCTGTTAAGGATGCTCAAATGAAACTGGAAGAATATGGCGGAGTTTTTATCTCTGATGTAGTTGGACTTGGTAAAACATTTGTTTCAGCTATGCTTGCCCAACAATTAGATGGTAGAACTTTAGTTATTGCACCTCCTGCTTTAATAAATAAGGACAATCCAGGTTCTTGGCCTAATGTTTTTTCTGACTTTGGAGTACGACAGACAGATTTTGAATCTGTTGGTATGCTTGATAAAGTATTAAAACGTGGAGTTGAAAAATATACTAATATTTTCATAGATGAAGCTCATAGATTTAGAACTGAAGCAGCACAGATGTATGAAAAGTTGTTTGATATTTGCAGAGGTAAAAGGGTCATTTTGGTTTCAGCCACCCCATTAAATAATAGTCCTTTGGATATTCTAAGTCAAATAAAGTTATTCCAGAATGCTCATAGATCAACTTTACCAAACCCGAAAGTAAGGGATTTGGAAAAATATTTCAAAAGGCTTCAAAATAATCTTAAAGGACTTGATAGACAGGCAAATAAAGAAGAATACCTAAAAATAGTCAAAGAAAATGCAGAAAATATAAGAGAAAATGTTTTGCAGTATCTTATGGTCAGAAGAACAAGGTCAAGTATTGTAAAATACTATTCTTCTGATTTAGAAAAACAAAAATTAAAATTTCCTGAAGTGGAAGATCCAAAGCCAATAATATATCACTTCGATGAAGAATTAGATAAAATATTCACTAAAACATTAGAACTTATTATTAAAGAATTCAAATATGCAAGATATACACCATTACTTTATCTCAAAGAAGGAGTAACTCAGCCAGAAGAAATTTCTCAGAGAAACATGGGGAGATTTATGAAAATATTGCTTTTGAAAAGATTAGAAAGTAGTTTTTATGCATTTAAAAAATCAATTACAAGATTTATTTATTCCTATAAGAGATTTATTGAAGAGTACAAAAAAGGGAATGTATATGTAAGTAAAAAACACATCAATAAAGTTTTTGATTTCTTAGAAAATGATGATGTAGATTCAATCCAAAGATTAATAGAGAAAGAAAAAGCTCACAAATTTGAGTCTAAGAACTTTTTACCTGATTTTATCAAAGATTTAGAACACGATTTCAATCTTCTTGAGAAAATTGAAGGAATGTGGAAGGAAGTAACTCAAGACCCAAAATTGGATAAATTTATAGAAATGCTTTCTAAAGATAAAATCCTAAAAAATCATAAAATTCTTATTTTTACTGAATCAAAAGAAACAGCAGATTATTTAGAAGAAAAGCTTAATCCAAAATTAGATAATAAAGTCATGTCTTTTTCAGGTCATTCTTCTGAATCTGCTAGAATTAAAGTTATTGAGAATTTTGATGCAAACTTAAAGAAAAATAGACAAAAAGATGATATTAAATTACTTATTTCAACAGATGTTTTATCTGAGGGTGTAAGTTTGCATCGTTCAAATGTGGTAATTAATTATGATATCCCTTGGAATCCTGTAAGAATGATGCAGAGGGTTGGTCGAGTTAACAGAGTAAGTCAAAATCCTCCATTCGATAAAATTTATACCTATAACTTCTTTCCTGCAGGACCTATTAATGAAAACATTGGTTTGAAAGAAGCAGCAGAATCTAAAATTCATGCATTTATTGAAATGCTTGGAAATGATGCTAAATTATTGACAGATGAAGAAATTAAATCTCATGATTTATTTATGAAATTAACATCTAAAAAATTAATTACCGGAGAAGGCGAAGAAGATGATCCAGAACTTAAATATCTTAAATTTTTAAGAGATTTAAGAGATAATCAAAAATCATTATATGAAAAGATAAAAAGACTTCCTAAGAAATCAAGAACTTCTAGATTCTATGAAGGAGAGGATAATTCAGTAATAACCTTTTTTAGAAAGGGTAAATTAAGGAAAATTTTCATATCTAAAAATAGTACCATAAATGAAGTTGATTTCTTTGAAGCAGCTAAAATTCTTGAAGTAGATAGCAAAACCAAAAGAGAGAAGCTTGGAAAAGACTTTTATAAATATTTAGAAGCAAATAAAAAAGAATTTGATGCTGTTTTTACTGATGAAGATGGAGAACTTAAAAGTCAAGGTGGGAGAAGCCATGAATCTAAATTAATCAAAACAATTAAAGCAATAATTAAATCTCCTGAACTTATAGATGATGATGAAGATTACCTTAATGAAATCTTAAGGTTATTGAGAGAAGGTGGAATTGCAAAAGCTACAATGAAAAAGATACTCAAAGAAGTAAAGGATGAAATAAACCCTTTAAAGATTTTAGCAAGGATTAAGGCCGGAATTTCTCCAAATGTATTTCAAGGAACTTTTGCTAAAAGTGCAGCAGACATTTCAGGACCAAAAGAAGTCATTTTATCTGAATACTTAATGAGGAAATAAATATGGACAGACAAAGAGCAATCAAAATACTTAATGACACTTTTAATTCTGATTTTGATATAAATCGATTTACTATTTTTGTCAAAGAATTGTTCAATAATTTTAGTGTTAATGTAAAAAACTGGTCTGTTTGGAAAGAATATCTTGATTATATTGAATCATATCAACTTTTGGGAAGTTATAAGGATAATTCTAAGAAAATTGTTGATGTTTTAGTTGTTAAACTTAAAAAATCTAGTTCTAGAGATAGAGCTAGAACTATGCAAAGAAATTTCGTTGCTAAATACCTTTCTAATGCTGATAAAGATTCTGCCCTTGTTGCTTTTTACGGGGACGATCCTCAAGATTGGAGATTTTCTTTTGTAAAGATGGAGTATAATCGTATCAGAGATGAAACTGGAAAAGTTATAAATGTTAAAGAACTAACTCCTGCAAAAAGGTATTCTTTTTTAGTTGGTGTTAATGAGCCAAACCACACTTGCGGAAGCCAATTTCTAAAATTGATTATGGAAGAAGAGATTAATCCGTCTTTATTAGAGATTGAAACTGCGTTTAGTATTGATAATGTTACTAAAGAGTTCTTCAACGAATATAAAGAATTATTTTTGGAACTTGAGGAATCATTGCAAAAAGTTATTTCTAAAGATAAGCATGTTAAAGAAGAATTTGAGGATAAAGGCATATCTTCTGTTGATTTTGCTAAGAAATTGTTAGGACAAATTGTTTTTATCTACTTTTTACAAAAGAAAGGTTGGTTGGGAGTAGTTAAAGATGAGCAAGGAAGGTTTAAGAAATGGGGAACTGGGTCTAAGAAATTCCTGCGTACTTTGTTCGATAAGGATATTGTACCTTATAATAATTTCTTTAATGACATCTTAGAACCATTATTCTACGAAGCTTTAGCTACTGAAAGGGATGATGATTATTACAGCAGATTCAAATGTAAAATTCCCTTCTTAAATGGTGGATTATTTGAGCTATTAAATGATTATGATTGGGCAGGGACTGAAATTGTTTTAGATAACAATATTTTTGATAGGATTTTATCAACTTTTGACAGGTTTAATTTTACAGTTAAGGAAGATGAACCTTTAGAAAAAGAGGTTGCTGTTGATCCTGAAATGCTTGGAAAAGTCTTTGAGAATCTTCTTACAGTAAAAGACAGAAAATCAAAAGGGGCATTTTATACTCCTAGAGAAATTGTTCATTATATGTGTCAGCAATCATTGATTAATTATCTTGAAACAAATACTTCAATCGAACGTAAAGATATTGAAAAGTTCATCCAACTTGGAGATTTAGCTCTTGATATGATAATCAAAGAGCAAGAACAGATAAAGAAATATGGAAAATCTTACGATATTAAAGAAGAATATACTTTGCCTAAATCAATAAAAGATAATTACAAGGAAATTGATAGATTATTTAGAGAAATCAAAGTAGTTGATCCTGCTGTTGGTTCTGGAGCTTTCCCTCTTGGGATGATGAGTGAAATAGTAAAAGCTCGTTCTGTCCTTTCTATTTATTTTAATGAAAAACGAAGTGATTATGACTTAAAAAGAGAAATAATTGAGAACTGTATATATGGGGTTGATATTGAAAGTTCTGCTGTTGATATCACAAAATTAAGATTTTGGCTTTCTTTAATAGTTGATGAATTAGATATGCAAAATATCAAACCTCTTCCTAATTTAGACCATAAAATCATGTGCGGAAATTCACTTCTTGAAGAGTTTGAAGGAGTTAAGTTATTTGATGAGAAATTACTTGGAGAAGTTAAGAAAGATGTTTCTTTTGAAGTTAAAGCGATAGAAAAAGATATTGCAGAGTTTTATAAGAAAAAAGGAGATATTGTCAGAGGAAACTTAAATGGAAGTTCTATTAAAGAAGTTGAAAATGAGATTAAGAAGCTTGAGAGGAAGAAAAAGAAACTATTAGAAGCTCCAAAAGATACTTCTCGAAATTTGACTTTAGATGAAGCTACACAGAACAGGATTAAAGAGAGCCAAAGAAAATTAACAGAATTAAAGAAATTACAAAAACAATTCTTTAACGAACAGAACAGAAAAATCAAGAAACAATTAAGGGCAGATATTGATAAAATAGAGTGGGAACTGGTTGAAGAAACCTTGAAAGAGCAAGGTAATGAAGATGCTATGCAAAAGCTTGAGCAATATAAGAAGAACAAGTCAAAACCTTTCTTTCTATGGAAGTTATATTTTGCAGAAGTTTTCCAGAGAGAAAATCCAGGTTTTGATGTGGTTATTGCTAATCCTCCTTATGTGGGACATAAAGGAGGACAAAAAGAGTTATTTCAGGAACTAAAAAATACCGAATTTGGAAGAAGATTTAATAATGAGAGAATGGATTTATTCTATTATTTCTTCCATCTAGGGTTGGATCTAGGTAGAATAAAAAGCGAGGTTGCTTTTATTACTACAAATTATTATGTTACTGCTGATAGTGCAATTAAACTAAGAACCGATTTTAAGAATCGAACAAGTATCCGAAAACTAGTTAATTTTAATGAGTTGAAAATTTTTGATTCTGCTAGAGGACAGCATAATATGCTAACATTTGTAACAAAGATTAAAGAAGATATATTCTGTGAGGTTTACTCTACTAACAGAACCGGAGTTGCTACTCCAAGAATCTTACTAGATATTCTTTCAAAAACAGATAAAGAAACAGTGTATTATGATTTAAAACAAGATGAAATTTATGAAGGAAACATGAATTACATAAGGTTATATTATGGCAAACTAAAAAACAAAAAAACGATTGATGAGATATTAGAAAAGTTGAAAATAAATTCAAATGAATTGATAAGATTATGTAACATTAGTCAAGGAATGGTTAGTGGAATAGATAGAATTTCTAAAAAACATATCAAAAAAATACCTGCCTTTTCCAATAATGAAGGAGAAGGAGTCTATGTTATTGATTTAGAAACAAAGAAAAGTATCGGAGAATCACCATTATTGAGACCCTGGTTTAAGAATTCAGATATTTCTAAATATAAGGTAAATGAAGAAAATTCATTGTGGGTTATTCAAGCATATACTGACTTAAATATGGATAAATATCCAAATATCAAATCACACTTTGAAAAATACAAACAAGCTATAAAATCTCGTAATTATGATAGTGGAGAATTGAGCAAAGCTAAACGATTAGGAAAATGGTGGGCTATGTCTTCTTCTAGAAGAGAGTTCGATTTTTCTAAACCTAAAATCGTTTCTCCACAAAGAAGTTATAATAATACCTTTGCATATACTGAAAAAGAATGGACTGCATCTGCGGATGTATATTTTATTACTCTTAAAGATATAAATTACAATTTGAAGTATATATTAGCATTATTAAACTCAAAATTATACTATCTTTGGTTATATTTCAGAGGTAAAAGAAAAGGTGAGATGTTAGAACTTTATCTGACTCCTTTATCAGAAGTTCTAATAAAAGAAATCTCTCCAGAACAACAAAAGCCATTTATCAGCTTAGTAGACCAAATTCTTTCAATTACTAAAGGTGATGATTATTTAGACAATCCAGATAAAAAAGCAAAAGTCAAGAGGTTGGAAAAAGAGATTGACCAATTAGTCTATAAACTGTATGAATTAACGCCTGAAGAGATTAAGATTGTTGAGGAGTTTAATAAAAAATGAAAAAAATAATAATACACTCAAAAGAAGAAAACTTTTCATTATCAGATTTATCTGAGTTATGTTATAACATAAACAATATTTACAAAGTATTAATTTTTAAAAAAGAAAGGAAGTAATCCAAAAATTGAATATAACATTGCGGTTAAGAGAAGTTCGCGAAGCGAATTTGGACGGAGCCTGCAAGGCGTAGTCTCTTAATCGCTGTTATACGCGTCGCTAGACCGAGCCATAGTCTGCAAGACGGTTTTTTGCGTAGCAAAAAAATGGTGAAGAGTTAAATTTTCACGATAATAAATTTCTCCGTAGGAGACTATATGTCCGAAGGACGAGGGGGAGTCCAGATTTTTTGTTTCTTTTTTCTAAAAAAAGAAAATAGGGGCTTTTATTTTGGTTCTTTTTCTAAAAGAACATAATTACCACCAGACAAGTACGCGTAAGATTTATATAGGGTGATACTTATTTACATTTGTAAACACGTGAGGGGGGCTAAAATGAATCAAAAAAATGTCACACTTAGTATCGATGAAGAAATTTACATAAAATATCAAGAATATTGTAAAAAGAATGCAATTGCATTATCCAGAAGTATAGAAATTTTTATGAAGGAAAAAATGGAGAATAACAAATGAAATCAAATGGACTTAAAGTAGTTGATCTTTTCTGTGGAATCGGTGGATTTAGTAAAGGATTTGAAAATGCAGGCTTCAACATTGTTTTAGGAATCGATAATTGGGATGTAGCTCTTGAAACATTTAAAAAAAACCATAATAATTCTAAAACTCTAAATGCCGACGTTAATGAAGTAAAAGACGAATATTATCAAAAACTAAAAAATAAAATAGATGTTGTAATAGGGGGCCCACCATGTCAAGGATTTTCTATGTCTGGAAAACGAGATGTAAATGATAAAAGAAACACTCTCTTTGAAGAAATGATAAGAGCAGTAAGTATAATCAATCCAAAAGTAATTGTTATGGAGAACGTAGTAGGTTTATTATCAAGACGATGATTGACTTAAATCTAACGGAACTATTATTTAAGTCTTTTGATGATTAAGCGTTCATGGTGTTCAACAGCAGCACATTTGGCTTCCAACCAAAAGGTGCGGGTGCAATTCCGGG
>Ga0207997_1001749_pt1 | contig 11151 bp, 11 predicted proteins | sample AntAceMetag02UKN_FD_184777 | JGI IMG/M metagenome (GOLD analysis project Ga0207997, IMG submission 184777) | Saline lake microbial communities from Ace Lake, Antarctica - Antarctic Ace Lake Metagenome 02UKN (SPAdes) (version 2) | ecosystem: Environmental > Aquatic > Non-marine Saline and...
TATACAATAAGTATTTAATTTCAAGGTTCTGGCGAAGCCAGGTTCTTATAATTAAATCACCTTAATTTCTATACAATAAGTATTTAATTTCAAGGTTCTGGCGAAGCCAGGTTCTTATAGGAACGCGGTTAAAATAATATAAATTATGAGGCATCTGGTATTCTTGACCTTGGTGCCGGTAGTCCAGTTGTTACTCCTGATAATTTGCCAATTATAAAATAAGAAATAGAATAGGCTAAAATAATAATTATCAAACCAATTAAAACTGATGACATCAGCTTTTTTGCCTTATCCACTTTTTCTGCGTTTCCTGCAGAAGTCATCCACATAAACCCGCCCGCAATCATCAAAACTACTAAAATTATTCCCACTAAACTAAACACAACTTTAATTATTTTACCAACAATTGTTGCAATATCAGTTTGAGTTCCTAACCCAGCTTCTCCTGCAGTACTTTTTAGTTTTTCTAAATCTAATTGAGCAAAAGCGGCTTTTTTTTCTATTAAAAAACCGCTTAATGCTAAAAATAAAATTAATATTATTAAAACATAGACCACCTTCTCTTTCGAGTAGAGATGTTTCATAATACTGTAATTAAAATTTTTATTCTGTTATGCCTGATAATCTATCAATAACAAATGATGCAATGGCATATGCAAGAACAACAATAATCAATCCCATCACGGCTGCTCCCATTAATTTTTTTGCATCTTTAATCTTCTCTTCATTTCCCCCAGAAGCCATCCACTTAAATCCACCAATAATAATTAAGATAACGGCTACTAAACCAAGGAGACTTAAGACTATCTGAATAATATTTCCAACAACTGATTCTAAACCAGCATTACCATATCCTGCTGTATTTTGAAAATTGGTCAAATATTCATTTCCAAAATTCAAATCACCCAAAGCAATGGTTGGAACTAAAAGTACGGCAATAATAAGTCCTGAAATAATGTAATTTTTCATTTTAAAACTCTTTTTCGCTCCTTAACCCCTCTTTTTATGAAGCGAATGTTTAATCAAACAACGACCTTGAATAACTAATTAATTATTAATTTTAATTCTAAAGCTAAATAAAAGATTCGTCAAGACTGAGGTGTGGATATCTTTAATTCAAAAGCCAGATATTTTTCAAAATAAATTAAAACTTCTAAGCACTACAAAAAATTATTATTTAAGTAGTGTTTGTTAAAGCTTTTATAATAAAATTTAGAATAGCGTAACTTAAAAAAATAAAAGCCAATCCAAGAACTGCCCAAACTAATGTATCTCTTCCTTTTTTAATCTTTTCCGGAGCTCCAGCCGAGGTCATCCAGGTTATTCCTCCATAAATAAACATTACTAAAGCCAACACACCAACAAGGCTTAATATATAAGAAATAATATTTCCCACTAAAGTAGGGATATCTCTTTCTCCTAATGGATCCTCTAACCCTTTGGCCTGAACATAGTTAGACAATAAAAAACATCCACTAATAATTAAAACTAGAATCAAAGCAATATAAATTTTTGTTTTTTGTTTAGACATTATAAAATCTAAAAAATTAATTATTTTCTTTTGACACAAATGGTTGTTTTTCCACTACATCTGCCAAATTTACATATATATCCATCAGGACAAGTACTGGTGCTTACGTAATTTGCATATTTAATACCCACCTCCATACAAAATCCATCTCCTGTTCTATCTATATTACATTTTACTATGCTAACAGAACTATCTAATTTATCTAAATATTCTTCATTAACTTGAAAAGCTTCCATTACCATACGAATACCCGTAAAAGCAAATAAGACAATAATTATTCCTATAATTGCTCCTTTAATCATGTCTTTTCCTTTTTTGACTTTCTCGGCTGAACCACCTGAAGCTATCCAGATTATACCACCAATAACAAAAAATAACAAAGCAAAAACTCCTAAAAGCTGTAATATTTTTTCTGCAATATTAATACCCATTAAAAGAAAATCATTTAAAACACAATCCCCGCAACAAGCACAAACCGGATCACTAATTAACCATCCCACTTTACAATCTTCTACTAAATTAGACCCCTGACAATGGCAAGTCCAAACTAAATCTTCGTTTTCATCTATATTATAACTACAAGGGTTTTCTTCTTCGACTGTAAGTGTTTGTGCTTGGACAAAATGATTAACAGAAAATGTAAAAATAAATATTATTAAAAGCAGAAACGCTACTCTTTTCATAAAATTGAATCTTAATAAGTTAAATTAACTTTTTGAGCACAATATTTAATTGCTTCGGCAAGCGTTTTTTCTCCAGTTAAAGTATTTTTAACCATTTCTTTAAAAGCTTCTTCTACTAAAGAATAATTTTTTCCAGAATACCATGTCTGGGCCGTTAAGACCCCTTTAGCAAACGGGGCTAAATCAAAATCTTCTAACTGTTTTTGAATTAAGACTCGATGGGCCGTTGGTCTTTTTGTTTTTTCAACAAAAGTCTGAGCATTTTGATTTTCAATAGCGTAAAGCAAAAAGCCCCAAGCCTCAGAAGGATATTTTGTTTTTTTAGAAACTGTTTCTAGCCAATACTGAGCATAATTAACTTCTTTAAAAGAACTTCTGATTTGAGGAACTTTAGCAATATCAAAATTTAATTTTGGTGCTTGAGATTTAATAATTGGTAAATAATTTGAATAACCTAAAATAAAACCAACCCTACCTTGAATAAAAGCATCTAAAGAGCTTCTCTCTTTTTCATTCCATGTATAAATCTCCTGGTAAGGATTAGCAAAACCAGTATAAAAACGCAAGGCTTCTATTCCGGGAAAATAACTTGAATCATTAATTAGGGCTTGATCAAAAATAACTTTATTTTTTTGTTCAACCATTGATGTCCCATTTTGTAACATTAATAATGAAAGTATGTCTGTTAAGTTGGCCACATTTTCAGCTGTCCCCATAGCCGTTCCAGACTGAATGAAATTTCCGTATCGATCTTGTAACGTTAAAGCATTAACATCATTAACAAATTCCTGCCAGGTTTGAGGCGGAGCAATTATTCCCGCATTATTTAAAAGGTCTTTATTATAATAAAGAACCAATAAATCTAAACTCAAAGGTAAACCATAAATTTTATCTTTTAATATAACCCCATCCGAGACTGTTTCAACAAATATTTCCCTTAAATCCCTTAAGCTTGGAACTTTTTTTCTTTCTTCAATAATTTTTGGCTCTTTTTTTAACATCCCTACCATTATTTGCCTTGCTAAGACAATTTCTTGAGACAAATCAACTGGTAAAATTTTTGTTTGATACTTCCCTAGCCAGGTATTGGGGATAGAAAAAAGATCAGGCCCCCTATCTTCGGCCCAAGCCTCTAAAAGAGTTTGTTCATATTCTTCTTCACGAATTGTTTTATAGGTAATAGAAATATGAGGATATAAAGCTTTCCATCCGTCAATAATTGATTTAAAAGCATCTTGACTATCCTGAGTTCTCCAATAAACCAAATTTACTGGTTTAATCATTTCGGATATTCTCTTATTAGTAGTACATTTACATCCTAATCCAGAAGTAATTAAAAAAACACCAATTAAAAGGAGTATTAAAATTTTTGTTTTTTTGTTTTTTACCATCTAATCTATAATTAAATTACTTTAATTTTTATACAATAATATTTAATTTCAAGATTCTTTAAAATTAGACTTTTATCTAATATGCTTTAAAAATTTTTTCAAATCTTTTTTTAACTCTTGGTCTTTAAGGGCAAAAGCAATATTTGCTTGTAAAAAACCTTGCTTACTACCAAAAGTATACCAATCTCCATCAAATTCGCAAGCATAAGCTGGTTTTGTTTTCATAAAAAGGTTAAAAGCATCTGTCATTCCCACTTCTTTTCCCTTTTTATAAGGAATTGACTTCATACATTTAACCATTTCTGGCGTAATAATATATCTCCCCACCACTCCTAGGGTTGAAGGAGCTTTCTCTGGTTTTGGCTTTTCAACTATTTTTTTTATTTGATAAACTTTTTGTTCTACTTTAATTCCTTTAACTGAACCAAAATGTTGAATCTCTTTTTTAGGCACTCTTTTTACCGCCAAGACTGGGTCGCCATATTTTTCAAAAACATTTATTAACTGTTTTAAGCAAGGCTTTTTACTATCAATAACATCATCTCCAAAAAGCACGGCACATGGTTCGTTTTTAATAAATTCTTGGGCACAAAGAATTGCATCAGCACACCCTCTTGGTTTTTGCTGACGAATAACAATAAAATCTGCCATTTTATGAATTTGTTGAACAATTTTTAATGCCTTTTTCTTTTTAGCTTGTTTTAAACGAGCTTCTAATTCAAAGTTAAAATCAAAATGATCTTCAATTGCTCTTTTAGTATGGCTCGTAATTAAAAATATTTGTTTAATTCCAGAGGCAACTGCTTCTTCAATAATATTTTGAATAACCGGTTTATCTAATAAAGGTAACATCTCTTTTGGTTGAGCTTTGGTTGCTGGTAAAAATCTTGTCCCTAATCCAGCCACTGGAATAATTGCTTTTGTAACTTTCATTTTCATTCTATTAATTTAATAAATTTTCTTTTACCCACTTTAATTATCATTCCAGGGCTTGATTGAAATTCATATTGCCAATCTTTGATTGTTTCATCATTAATTTTAACTCCTCCTTGTTTAATTAACCTTCTTGCTTCACCTTTGCTAACAGCTAATTTTGTTTCTACTAAAATATCAATTAATTTAAACTTTTCTTTATTTATTTTATAAACAGAAATGTTTTCTGGTAATTTCTTGTCCCTAAAAACTCTATTAAATTCTTGTTCTGCGTTCTTTGCTTGATTCTCTCCGTGATATAACTTTACAATCTCAAAACTCAAGCGTGCTTTAAGGTCTCTTGGATTAACTCCTTTTTTCAATTGTTCTTCAACATCTTTTATTTCTTTATCTGTCAATTGAGTACACAGTTTAAAATATCTAATAATCATGTTGTCTTTCATAGACATTAATTTTCCATATTGATCCTTGGGAGCATCTGTTATATTGACCACATTTCCTTGACTGGTGCTCATTTTATTTTCATCAAGACCTTCTAACATTTCAAAAGTTATTATATCTTGAGGTTCTTGATTATATGCCTGCTGAATTTTCCTTCCAGCTAACAAATTAAATAATTGATCATTTCCTCCCACTTCTATGTCCGCTTTAATCATTACTGAATCATACCCCTGATAAAGAGGGTAATGAAGCTCTCTTAAAGAGATATCTTCTTGTTTTTCCCAGCGTATTTTAAAATTTCTTCTGGCCACCATTTGTTGAACACTAAACAAATCAGCCAATTCATCAAGCTTACGTAGCTTTAGTTTTCCCAACCATTTACTATTACGATGCCATTCAATTTTTCCTTTATTTAAAATCTGGCTAATCTGTTTTTTATAATTTTTTAAATTCTCTTTAATTTGTTTTTCTGATAAAAAAGGCCTCTTGTGGAGCTTATCTGAAGGGTCGCCTATTTGAGCAGTGTAATCTCCTAAAATTAACACAATCTTGTGTCCTAATTTTTGGAATTCTCTTAATTTCCACAAAGTTATTGCCCGACCCAAATGAATTTCTGGTCCAGTCGGATCAACTCCATGCTTAACCCTTAATTTTTCTCCTTTTAAAAGGCGTTTTTCCAAATGTTGATAATTAACAACTTCTTGAACATTACGAGAAAGAAGCTGTTTTATTTTTTCTTTATCGATTTTCATATCTCTATATTAAAACAAAAAAACAAAAGAATCAAGTATATCTTGAATTTTTGTCTTTCTTCTGATACAATAACATTATGCCAATCAAAAAGAAAATTATAAAAAGAAGCTCGTCTTGGAAAAGCCGACCAATTGGTAAAAAAACTAGAATAAAAAGATGGCCTAAAAAAACAAGGAAAAAACAAAAAAACTCTTTATTAAGTTTCTCTGTTTTCTTGGGTTTTTTTATTCTATTAATTTTTGTTTTTGTAATTGGCACTTTTTCTTGGCTCGCCTATACCTTGCCTGATCCTGAAGAACTTTTACAAAGAAATGTTGCTCAAAGCACTAAAATTTATGATCGGACAGGCAAAATAATATTATATGAAATATTTGCCGATGAAAGAAGAAGTTTAGTTGAACTTGAAGATATTCCTCAACACCTAATCGATGCTACTTTAATGGCCGAAGACCAAGACTTTTTTATTCACCCTGGATTTGACCTTAAAGGAATCTTTCGGGCCATAATTGTTGATGTTTTACAGGGAGGAAAAGTCCAAGGAGCTTCTACCTTAACCCAACAATTTGTTAAAAATGCTTTTTTAACTACTGAAAAAACTTGGCGGCGAAAAATCAAAGAATTACTTTTATCTTATCAATTAGAAAAAAAATATTCTAAACAAGAAATTCTACAAATGTATTTTAATGAAATTCCTTATGGCTCAAATGCTTATGGAGCTGAAGCAGCCAGTCAAATCTATTTTGGAAAATCAGTTAAAGATTTGGGGCTTGATGAATGTGCTCTTTTAGCGGCAATGACTAAGGCCCCTACTTATTATTCTCCCAGAGGCAATCATCAAGATGAATTAATTCTCCGCCGCAATTATCTTTTGGGAGTTATGGCTGATAAAGGACTTATTTCTCAAGAATTGGCAAATCAAACAAAAAAAATAAACACTTTGGAAAAAATTACTCCTCGTTTTGAAAATATTACTGCTCCTCATTTTATCATGTATATTAAAGGCCTTTTAACTGAAAAATATGGTCAACGAGTAGTTGAACAAGGTGGACTTAAGGTTATTACTACTCTTGATGTAAATAAACAAGAAATTGCTGAAAAAGCAATTGAAAACCAAGCTAAAAGAAATGAAGAAATTTTCAAAGCTACCAACGCTGCTTTAGTCGGCATTGACGTTAAAACAGGACAAATTCTGGCTATGGTTGGTTCAAAAGATTTTTTTAATGAAGAAATTGACGGACAGGTTAATGTTGCCACTCGCCCTCGCCAACCTGGTTCTTCTTTTAAGCCAATTGTTTATGCTGCTGCTTTTGAAAAAGGCTATACTCCAGATACAATTCTTTTTGACGTAGAAACCAGTTTTGGCCCAAGTGGAATCGACAATAAAGAATATATTCCTAAAAACTATAATGAAAAATATTATGGACCAATAACTATTCGTCAAGCATTAGCCGGGTCTTTAAATGTTCCTGGAGTTAAAACTCTTTATTTAACCGGGGTAAGTAATGCTTTAAATTTAGCCCAAAGAATGGGCTATACTACTTTGGTTGATAAGAGTCGTTATGGACTATCTCTTGTTTTAGGAGGAGGAGAAGTTAAACTTCTTGAACACGTCGCCGCTTTTGGTGTCTTTGCTAGAGAAGGAGAAAAAATTCCCACTACTTGCATCCTTAAAGTAGAAGATGCTTCTGGAAAAATTCTTGAAGAAAATAATCCAAAGCTTTTTATTCCTCAAAGAGCCATTGAAACTCAAATTGCCCGTCTTATTACCAGTATTCTTTCAGATAATCAATCCCGGGCTTTTGTTTTTGGTGAAAACAATTATTTAACCCTGTCTGATCGCCCTGTAGCCGCCAAGACCGGAACCACTAATAATTTTCATGACGCTTGGACAATTGGTTATACCCCTGATTTAGTCGCTGGGGTTTGGGTGGGTAATAGCCGCAATGAAGCAATGGCGGATAAAGCAGATGGCTCAAACATTGCTGCTCCTATTTGGCAGGAATTTATGAGAAATTCTTTGGTCAATACTTCAGCTAAAGAATTTACTCCTCCAGAACCAATTATTGTTGATAAACCCATTCTTAAAGGACAAATGCCAAGTGAAATTACTCTTGAAATTGATAAAGCTTCTAATAAATTAGCCACTGATTTAACCCCTGATTCACAAAGGATTCAAAAAACATTTAAAAAATATTATCCCATTCTCTATTATCTAAATAAAGATAACCCTCAAGGGCCTGTTCCTGAAAACCCCGGCCTTGACCCTCAATATGAACGCTGGCAACAGGGAATAAAAGATTGGTTAAAAAAACTGAGTGAAGAAGAGGGAGACAAAATTAAAATAGAAATTCCTCCTACTGAATACGATGATTTACACGTTCCAGCCAACCAACCAAGTTTATCAATTATTTCTCCTCAAAATGGAACAACAGTTGACTCTCAAATTTTACCAATCAAATTGATTGCTACCTCCCCTAGAGAAACCAGTAAATTAATCTGCTATGTTGATAACATTCCCATAGATTCTGTTTCTCTTGAAAATATTTCCAATAACTCTTTATCTGAATGTTTTATTAATTTTGCTGGCCTTTCCATGGGCGAACATAAAATAAAGGTTAGCGTTTTTGATGACATTGATAATAATAAAAGTAAAGAAATATGGGTTATCACCAACAAAACATTTAATCAAGAAATCTCTTGGTTAAATCTTGATAACCATGATACTATCTTGCAAAAAGATTTTCCTTTAACTTTAAGTATTTTGGCTCCGGCTTTAAAAATAAAAATGGTTAGATTCTTTTCTCAAAATCTAACCACATCACAAACCTCTTTAATCAGCACTATTTTTAACCCAGAGGCAAGTGGAAGAATAAACTTAACTTGGAACATGGCTGACAGAACAAACTATAAATTATGGGCCGAAATAATTGACACTAACAATCAAACGCTGATTGGAAAAGAGATAGAGATTGAAATTAAATAAGCTTTTATCTCTTAATAATCCTTATTCTTTCTCCACCACAATCATCACTTTTTCTCCCTGCAACTCAATTTCCTCTGCCTTTTCATATTTAGAAAGGAATTTCACTTCTTCTAAAGAAAAGGGCCAATCATGAATCGCATTAAAAAAGATATCATCTGAATATATAAAGTCGGCTCCTCTTTTTGTTCCCGGATCATTAGTAATGATTCCTTTTTTATTATACCCTTTAGCTACTAACATATGATATGGTGGTCCTGGGTCTTGATAATTTGGATTTTCTAACAACTGACCAGCCATGGGAACAATAACGATGTTACCTTTGCTTAATTCGTATTTAACATTATCAATACTATCTACGTTGGTAACATATATTTTTTCAATACCAAAATATTGATTGGCCAATCTAACCGTTTCTGAAGCATTTAAATCATAATGTCCTCCCCAATTCTCTTCTTGCCATTCAACAGAATCTAAAATCTGTTTATCAGCTTGTTCTTTGGTTAATTCTTGATTGTTTAACCAGGCTTTGGCAATAATTAAAACCGCTTCTTCGCAAGCCTCTTTATATGGTTCGTCCCAATCAGCAAACGGCGCTTGAACAATAAAAGGAACCAGCAAATCAACTGATTCTTTTAATTCTAAAGAAAAATCTTGAACAATAGGTTTTTCTGTTTTGGTTTCTTCGGGAATATCTCCAATTGGAAAATTCTCTGTTGAATTTTGTCCTTGCTCTTCTTGTTTTAATGGCTCTGTTGATTCTTCTTCAACCTCTGGATTAGAAGAAAATTCTTTTGGACTAAATATCCAAAAGTCAAAAACAAAAACTACAGCTAAAATAATGAATCCGACAATTATTTTTTTAAAAAGTGTTTTACTTTCTTCCATATTGTATTTTATAGTATTTTAAATATTCTCCAGATTTTATTCTTTTCCACCAATCCTGATTATTTTTATACCAATCAACTGTTTCTTTTAAAGCTTGGTCAAATTCATATTTTGGTTCCCAACCAAGTTCTTTTTTAATTTTTGTCGCATCAATCGCATAACGTAAATCGTGTCCTTTGCGGTCAGCCACCTGTTCAACTTTATCTTTATTAAAACCTAAAATTTTAAGAACTTGATGAGTAATCTCTAAATTTGTTTTCTCTTCGTTTCCTCCCACACAATAAGTTTCTCCTATTTTTCCTTTACGTAAAACAACATCTATGGCCTGACAATGGTCTTCTACATATAACCAGTCTCTAATATTAAGTCCGTCTCCATAAAGAGGAACCTTTTTCCCTTGTAAAAGATTAGTAACAAATAAAGGAATGAGTTTTTCCGGAAACTGATAAGGCCCATAATTATTAGAACAATTAGTAATAGTAATAGGAAGTTGATAAGTATGAAAATATGCCCTCACTAGATGATCAGAGGCTGCCTTAGAAGCAGAATATGGGCTATGCGGAGCATAAGGTGTTTTTTCGTTAAAAGAGCCTGTTGGCCCAAGGCTGCCAAAAACTTCATCTGTAGAAACATGATGAAATCTTTTATTTCCATATTTAATGGCTGCGTTTAATAAAGTGGCTGTTCCTAAAATATTGGTGTTAACAAAAGGTCCTGGGTTTAAAATAGAACGGTCAACATGACTCTCTGCCGCCAAATGGATAATTGCGTCACATTGTTTAATTAAACCATCAACTAATTCAACATTGCAAATATCACCTTTGATAAACTTATACTTCGGATTATTTTCAATTTCTTTTAAATTTTCTAAATTGCCACAATAAGTTAGTGAGTCAAGATTGACTATTTCATCTTCTGGATAATTTTTTAAAATATAGTGGATAAAATTGGAACCAATAAATCCCGCTCCACCAGTGACTAAAAGTTTCATAGTATTTATTTAAAAGTCCAAGACTTATTGAATGCAAAATTCCAAAACAAAACAATTAGACAAGCAAACCCCCAAGATATTCTATAATCAAAACTAACAAATTCAGTTAAGGAATAAATTATTAATGTATTTATAGCCAACGCTGAACTGGCAATGATAGAAAATTTTAACAATTGACTAAAAGCTTGTTTTCCTTTAATTAAATTATTAAAAGTCCAAAATTTATTAACTAAAAAATTAAATATTGCTGAAATTATAAAACCCAATATACATGAAATTAAATACCAAACACTTAGCCATTCTGTAAAAGAATATAAAATTAGGAAATTAATTGCTGCGCTAAGACTTCCAACAACAACAAATTTGGACAACTGCCTTAAATAAATACGTTTACCAATAAAAGGTATTTTAAACAAAATCCTGTCTATCCAGGAAAAGAATCTTTTTATATTTAAAAAATTTCTTTTAACCCCGTTAGAAATTTTTATTGTCATATAAAATTTATTAACAATATCTCATACGCCCCATTGAAAGGATTTCTAACGGGGTTAATCATTTAA
>Ga0207997_1001750_pt1 | contig 11148 bp, 17 predicted proteins | sample AntAceMetag02UKN_FD_184777 | JGI IMG/M metagenome (GOLD analysis project Ga0207997, IMG submission 184777) | Saline lake microbial communities from Ace Lake, Antarctica - Antarctic Ace Lake Metagenome 02UKN (SPAdes) (version 2) | ecosystem: Environmental > Aquatic > Non-marine Saline and...
TATTTGCATATCCCGCTCACTCCCCCTTCCCTCTTTCCCCCCCACGCATTACATCATCACCACCATATCACCACCATATCACCACCATATCATCACCATATCTTGACATATCTTGACATATGCGTTCGGTATTGTCAACCACGGATAGCGTTGCTATGCGGTTTACAGGCAGCGCACAGGCTTAGCAGGCTACAGACAGCGCAAATTCTTGCTCAGGTGCTATCTATCAACCTGCGGGCAACGGGGGGGCTGGAGGGGATTCGGGCATGCGATATATATATGATGTCCCTCTCGCTAGATTTTATATTTTTTTTTAAAATTGAGAGTATTTCTTTCAATATCTGTAAATAGTTATGGCGATCCTATAGGGTACGCTCAGTACCCTATTTTTTTACAAGTTGGAAACATTTGTAACAATTTGTTAAGTTTATGTATCCTATACTTTGGTATTATTATTTGGGTTATAGGCATGAAAGCCAGTCCTTTTGTAGAAAAAACCCCCTACTTTTGGGTAACAATATATTTTTTACCCCATACCTTCCAAGATATATTATAAAAGAAGCCCAGGTAGGAGGCATGAAAGCCCAGGTTTGTCGGAGAACGCCCAGCGAATATTTTTCAAGGTGGGCTTTTCCTTTATATGTAAAGCATTTGGAATGTGGCATATCCTGTAGCATTGCTGAATCTATATAATATATTTTATCAAAGAAGCCCAGGTTGCCCAGGTTTTTTCTATTAATGGTACAATTCAGTACTTAAAACAGAAAAAAAAAGTACTTAATAATAGAAAAAAGGTGGGATCCCTGGGCTTTTCCCATAATAGAAATTATATGAAATTCGCAATGTCAAGTAGGATGCCACCTTCCCGATGCTTTACATATAAACTAAAACGCCCACTTTCGGAAATTTACCTGGGCTTTACCTGGGCTTTTTACCCAGAGGTGGGCTTCTTTTATAAAATCGTTTATAATGATTATTTTCTCAAACCCGTCGAATGGTAAAATTCTGTGAAGGAATTCACGAATAGGGGTAGTGATATACCCTTAATGTCGGGGAAAAAAAAGCCCCTGCGGCTGGCTGCCAACAGGGGTGTATTCGAGGAGTGCGGTGAGAATTTCATTTGTCGTCCTCATATTTAAATTCCATAACCCTTGTTTCCGGGTTCATTTCAATCAGTTTCTCGGTTAGCGGGGCAAATGTAATATTTATCGCTATCCCCATTTTGTATTCTGGTTTCAACTCTAACGGTTTAAGGTCTTTGGGTAGTGGCGATTTCCCGTCATAATTGAGCATTAAAAAAAGGATGTGGTTTTCCACCAAGTCGAAACCGTTTTTTATCTGTTCGTAAGGGATGGTATCAACTTCCGGGTTAATTTTAACAAATGTAGCAATGTTACCTTTCATATTGTCCCTCATTTGTTATTGTGGCTCACGCCTCCTAAAGCTGAAGGGTTCTTCATAATCCGACAACTCTTTGTTTTTCTCCTTTATATGTTTGTCATACAGCTTATTCCTGTCACACATTGCCCGTGCTTTTGCCTCTTCCAGGGAGAACCCCACAGTGTGAACTATCTCTTTCGTATTCGGGTCTTTGAATGTCACCATCCATCCATCTTTACCGTTTATCTCAACCTGTTTTGTAAATATTGCTTCCGAAACGGTTTCTGAGTTGATTCCCTCCATGTCCGTGGAGAGTGTTATCTGCGAACCCCCCAAAGGGGGAGCCACCAGTGCTTTCTCCAGCTTCCGGTAGTCTGATTCAGTTATACTATACATTGCGTCATCGTCGCCGGGATATAATCCGAGAAAAAACTCATTTTGTGTGGCGAGCATTTCAATAATTTGCTCCGTATTGATAACCATGTCTTTGTCTTCGAGTTTTATAAACATTTAATTCGCCTCCTCAAATAAGATGTTTGTGTCGCCTAATGTTTTTGCATCGCCGTGTTCTCCGATTGTGATGTTGTTGGTGTCTGTTGCCTGCCATTTTCCTGTATCCAGAAACTCCTCCTCCCATTCTCTTATGGCTTGTTTGATAGCGCCAAGATCATCCGGGGTAACATAGCAGCATTCAGTGAATCCCGGTCTGTTTTTTGCCGTTATCTTGTAAAGGTCTCTTGGTGAGAAGAACATAATTATAGTCTCCTCTTCTCCCTGAATTATCTTAATTTCCATGATTGCCATACAAGGCACGCCGTCTTTTATGAATGTCTCCGGGTGAAAGAAATTTATTACTCCGTGGTCGATGTCCAATTTAATATAAGGGTCTGGCATTTCATCTCCTCCTCTTCCTCACTGCATATCCGTGGTATGAACTTGGCGTCCAGAGACCACTTGTGCTTCTGCCTGTGCTTGTCGGAAAATCACATTCATCCCGGACGGGGTTGTTGTATTCCTCCGGGGGAATAAATTTGAGGTTTGGTGGCGTCAATACTCCCATCCTCAAATCGTCCATGAGGTGGTCGTCTTTAGACATTGGTTTGCCTCCCGGGGGCGGGTCTGTGGTTGATGCTATTTTGCCTGTCCGCTTTTCAGTTCTGTAGTTGCTGATTTCCCTGATGAAGTTTGCCAGGGTATCAAATACTACAAATTTAGGGCGTCCATCGGGCAACCTTGCCATTAACAGGAAGGATACCAGGTCCCTGCCGATGTCCCAGGGGGTCTTCCCCAGGATAAACCCCATCTGATTCCTTGCGCTGTTGTATTTTCCCATGATTGTCGGCTCTCCCACTTCCTTGCGCTTGCCGGTAGCAGGGTCGATTATCCGTATGTGGATGGGTTCTGTATATTTGGTTTTCTTTTTGTGTTTAATCCATTCCCAGGGTTCCTGAGTTTCCTCCTCTGTTCGTGGGAGCCACTTTTCCAACTCTCTGATTCTGTCGGAGTGCCAGTTGATATGTTGTTCTGCTACATAGTGTTCCCGATAGGCGACAATACGCCCATCTTTCAGGGCTGCTATCCACAAGCCGGCAGATGGGACTGCCAATCCATAATCAAAGATGAAATACAATGTGCATTCTCTTGGATTACAGAAGTCGATCTCAAAGGGTTTCCGCAGGTGTCCGTCTTCTCCGTAGTGGCATTTAAAATCCGGATATATCAAGTCTCCAGCTTCAGAACGGGCATTGAGATTGTATTCTTTTTCAAAGTTCTTCTTTGGGGTGTTGGCGACAATATGAGCAAACCATTTTTCACCGTCCCGCTCCGGGTCTTTGTCCGGGTCTGCGAAGATGTGAACTTGGCAAACATTGATTTTGTTGTGCGCATTCTGCCAGGTCTCAATCCCTCTCATTGGTTTTTTATGTTTTGTTTTACCCCTGATGCCTCCCTCTTCCGGGTTATTGGTATCTTCGATAAGCTGTAGCCAATAGCCGATTTCCGGCGTGCCGATGAACGATAATTTACCTGGTGTGCCGGTGGCGCTATCTAATGCCGGTCTAACTTTCCGGAATGTCGGGTCGAGTTCGTCGTTCTCCTGGCACTCGTCGATTACCATTCTTGTGCCTGTTCTTCCAACAATTTGTGCTGCGCCTTTTGGCAGTGCCGTAAATTCTGAGTTCATTTCTTCTGAGGAGATTTTAAATGTCATTGGTTTTAAATTATATGGCTTCAGGAAGGGAGGTAGATTTTTTATTATAATCATTGCCCGGTCAATCAACGCCTTTGCCGATTGCTCATTCATTCGCTGTATAAAAACTTTCTGCCCGGATAACAGGCAGGCTTCGTGAACGGCGAAACAAGTGAATAACCAGGACACAAGGACTTGTCGGGACTTGTAGTAGGCGGCAAGGTATCCCTGTTCGCTGTTGTCGAAATCGCTTATGAACTCCAGGTATGCCTTATTAGGGACACGCTGGATGGGATTCGTCGGGTGATGTTCGTCGAGGGTTTTACACCAATGCGAAATAAAATGCCACCGCCTTGTCTGACATATCCATGTTTCATTATCTATGATACTTGTATCTGCTGCTTCCCGATCATACCTTGCTACGGCAAGATAATCTTCGTATGCTTGCAGAACGAAGTCGCAATGTTGCTGAATTTGTTCCGGGGTTTTCCTCATTTTATCTCCCATAATTTTATTTCAAAGTATTCATTCATCTTGATAAAACCTCCCATGCTGTTGCCGCCACTGCCGGAACTTGTCCATTGCCAACGGCTTTAAGCCTGTCCACCCTTCGGGCATTCCCATCATCCACTCCCGGAATGTCGCTGATTTTGCCAAATCCAGGCGTCCAGAAAGAAATAAGAAATGATTCAATCGGAGGCTGTTCATCCCTTTCCTTTCTGCATGGTGTTTCCCACAATTTGGACTGTGCCAATCGCTTGAAGTTGGAGTTGGTAGCCACAATCCAGAGCCTTTCCCGTTTGTGCGGCGCTCCAACGGTGGAAGCTGATAGACATCCCCATCGTGCAGAATACCCGATTTTGTCCAAGTCTGACAGAATTTGTCCGAAATATCCATGAGACCCGGCAAGCAAATTTGGGACGTTCTCCAGTAGTATCCATTGTGGTTTGACTTCTCCAATGATGCGAAGGGTTGAAGGCCACATATTTCTTTCATCCAGGTCGGCTTTTTGTTTGCCTGCAACCGAGAATGGTTGACACGGGAAACCCGCAGTGATAACATCCACAATGCCACGCCACTTTGTCCCGTCAAAGGTTCGCACATCATCCCACACAGGGAAGAAGGGAAAAATCCCATCCCGCTGACGCTGTAGCAAAACTTCTCTACAATACTGCTCAATTTCCACAGCGCAAACGATTTTGAACCCTGACAGGATACCACCCAAAATTCCTCCTCCGATTCCCGCAAATAGTGCCAACTCATTCATCTCACCACCTTTATAACGCCTTCCCCATCACATCTGGGACAGAAGATAAAATCTTTTTTATTACTTTTCTTCTCCTCCGGGTAACAAGTTTCAAGGCCTATTTGATCAAGCCTTTTGCATATAGCACGAATAAGCTTGCCCTCTTTTTTGAAATTGCCTCCATTGCCTATCCTATCGAGAGAACTTCTTATGTCGTGCATTGACCAAAGAAGAATACGTCCATAAGCCCTTTCCATCCATTTCACCTCCTCACTTTCACACTCATCATTCGCCCTCCTCAATATCCTTGTGCCACCAAATCTGCAAAAGTGGCATCGGCATCTGCAACCGCCTCCGATTTCAGCCAATAGCGCAGTTTGTTAGGCTTAATGATATTGACTGTATTCCTGTCGTAATAAATCAGATTACAATGACCATCTCTTTCTTTTAATATCTCCTTCCTTGAAAATTTCGGTTGCATTTCATCACCAAAATAAAATCTATACCATATATCCGAATCTGTTATTATTACCCCATTTGACTTTAAGTTTTTATGAACCGACCCCAGGATTCGGCAGTAAGTTTTGCCAAAGTCCGATAATTGTTGATCTGTCGGTTCTTCATCTATCTCAGGAGGCATCGGGATTTCGTAATTAATAATGTCGGAGACCAATATTTTCTGTATATCATACAATTCTTTACCAGCTTCAAGCCTCTCTAAAATCTCATGGTGTCTATATGTCAATTCTCCGGGGTAGTTTTTGAGGAAGTCAATTACCTTTTTCACGCTTCACCGCCTTTTATACAATCCGAAAATAGTTTATAGCCTTCTTTCTTCATCTCTCCAACTTCCACTTATATTTATCTGCTATTTTTTCATATTCATATTCGCTCATTTCCCTCTTCATCACAACCACCGAGGCAAAGGCACCTTTTTTTAGTTCTTTTTGGAAAAATCTAATGAGGTCTTTTTCTTTGACAATATTTGTATCATTGCAATAGACTATCATTGTTTCAACTCCTTCAAAATAAACTTCTTGATTATCCCGGCATGACAGTCATCTTCCGTGAGAATCCTGCCGTCCTCTTCCTTGCCAACACAACAGCAGACAAGACCGAGACTTCCGTGTTTTATTGCGATATTGACAAGGCGGTTCATTTCTTGATGTTGCACATTATCACATTGCTCTAACGCTGACTGAAGACCCCATTCATAAGCCCGAAGACTTGTTGGTCTAATCAATTCTTCTACTGGAGAAATATCATTTTTGAATTAATTGCTCGCTTAAAGGCATCGAGAACCTTGTTCATTTTAGTCCTGGGCAGGTATTTCCAACTGGCATCAATTATCCCGTCCGGTGTAACATGGATGACAATTATGCTAATAACATCTTCTTCAATATTTGCAAGGACTTTGGACATTTGGAGTTTTATCAGGTCGCTTCTGTTCCTTTGATTCCTCGCTTTAAGTTTATCGAGTTCTTCATCTCTGTTGTCCTCGCAGTCCACGAAAGAATTACTTTTATTCATTTCAATCTCCCTTCCGCTTTCTCAGTATTTCGCCGATAATGAAGTGCATTCGCTTCAGGTAAAGCGTCGCACATAAATTGTATTTCCGCCTCAGTTCATCCCTTTCATATTCTTCTCGTTGTTCATCGTTTAATGTTCCGGGGAATCCCATCTGTATCACTCCTCAATATCCTTACAGTTCATTTGCATCATTTCTTTCTTTTCAGAATGGTAATACATTGTCATCATACCTCGGTTGGTCGTCGTCGGTGAAGTCTTCATCCGCAGGCTCGTCCTGGTGGTATTCATCTTGTAGCCCGATCCCTTTGAATGCCCGACATCTGCCTTTCTCGAGGATCGAGACTCTTACGTCTTTTACCCCCGGGAAACAGTCTTTGATGTGCTTGTAAAATCGGGGTTTGCTATAAAACTTTAGATTAGAAGATTCGCACCAGTCCCGATAGAGATTGTATAATTGAATCTTCGGGACTTTGGCATGGGGTAGGAGGACGCACATTTCCTTAATAAAGGAAACGGTTGGGTCTGACTGCTCCCGATATGCCTCCAGGGCGTCTCTGACGTCTTGCGTTATCGAGAATCCGTTGGAAGCAACTCGTTGTAGTCCCTTGATGCTCTTGTTTAGCAGTCCCGACAGTTCTTCGGGGGTAGCAATCTTTTCAGCATAGTTCTGCACCTGCTCTTCCGTATCCCGGATTCGGACGATGAATCTCACGATAATCCACCTGTCCCAGAACCCCCCGGTTTTGTCTTTTGGTGTGGGTAGCTCATTACACGAAAAAACATGAGTGCAGAAAGGGGTGAAGAAAAAAGGGTTTTGGAATTTATGTTGTCCTTGCATCTGCGTGGGGTTTATGGTCTTCTTGAAGTCTTCGGTATCCATTATAAGTTGGTTCGAAATGTCGTCGGCGGCGTTCAGTAGCTTCCCGAACAACTGCGCTTTCATAAACTTGTCTTCGGCAAGCTGTTTCAGCGACAGTGAACAAGAGTTCTGTTTACCGACGAACTTCAATAATAATGCCAGGAATTGGGATTTGCCCGTTCCGGGGAAGCCATAGCACATCAATGCCTTTGTCTTTACATCAATATTAGATGTTAAGGTAGTGCCAAAAATCTCATAGACCAATGGAAGTTCGCCACTCACGAAATCAATTAGGTTGGGCAGTAACTTTTGCAGGAACGCTTCTATCGCGGGGCATTCCGCTTCCGGGTCATACTGTATGGGTATCCTGATGGTTGACAGATAGGTTGGATCGTGGGGTTTTAGCTCGTTCGTTTGCCAATCAAACATTCCATTTTCCAGGTTCAGGAGGGAGTTACCATGTGGATTGAGGTTCTCGATATACAATGTCCTGTGGCGTTTGATGAAGCCCTCGATTTCCGCCATTGTGTGAAGGCAGGTCTTTTCCCCCAATGCCCTGTGGATTTCAGTTTTGATGTGGTTGCTTTTCGAGGAGTAGTATCCATCTTTATATATATACAGGATTCCATTACAGGTGAATGGCTGGTATTTCTGGCAGAACCTTCTCGCAATGGGTATCCAGAAGTTTTTTTTTGTCTTGCCGTTACCGTTGCCACTTGCACCGTTGCTGTCGTAGGCTTTGGGTTCGTAGAATAATCGGAGATCGTGCCACTGCTTACCTTGGCAACTGTTGTGGAAGCAGCCCGCAAAGAGCATACCGTTGTCTTTTTGTCCGATGAATGCGTCGTCCCTGTGTTCAGGGTTCCAGGGACAGTCGATGTGATATATCGTTTCCCCGGGTTTCTGGATCTTGTTTTTTGCGTTAATGCCAAACTTGTCCATAAACCCTTTCAGGTCAAAAAGGTTGTCTTGCAGGTAGTCGTCTTCTTTTGGGACAAGGTCCGCTATCTCGCTGATCTGCACTGTTGTCAGAGTAATTCCTTCGTGAACCTTCAGAAGTTTTGCCCTCCTGTGGGGACGATCCTCGGTGCTATCGCCCTTGCGTGCCGTCGTGCCATAAACCTTGCAGATTCTTGCGGCATTGAAAACCTTTTGGTCAACGTCCAGTTTATCAGTATTATATCGCAAGCCCAGATAGCGTAGAAACCGGCATACCAATTCGGCATGAGCAGGGTCGTTTGGTAAGTTTACTTTTATCAGCAAGTGAGCGCCGTTTCCGCTCGAAGCAACGATATATGTAAAGTCGATTTTTATTAGTTGTTGTAAGCCATCAAGGATCTTGTATGCCAACTCCACTGCCCACTTTAGCTGCTCAGTGGTAGAGCTTATCCCCGTCTCCCTGATGGGGTCAATGTCGATTAGTATCCAGGCCCGATGGGCGATGTTCTTATCTCCTGTTGTCAAGTCCGTTTTCTTTCGAATCCTGTTTTGCGCCCGTGCCAGTAGTGAGGGTTTCACGGGATTGATGGTGAAGTAAATGCCCTGAAACTGTCCGTCGAGGTTGGCTGCTTGTTTTGCAAAATCTGAAACATTATCAAAGTAACCGGACGCCGTTCCCTTAAATCCGTCTATTGACTTTAACGCCCGCAGTTCTCTGACTTCGCCAGGTTCGAAGAAAATTTGCATTTGTTTTTCGATTGCTTCATATATTTCGACGGTGGTTGGCAAGTTGTTATACCATCCTTCTTTTCATTATATTTATTACATTCTTTGACATCTCGGCGAACCAGTCAAGCCCAACAACCATTTCGATTCTCTCTTCGCCTTTCTCGAATTTAAGTTTGAGCATTAAATGTTGGAGTGGTCTATTCCTTCCGTCTCTCTTGGTAAGGCTAATGGTGGTCTTTATCCCTTCTACGGGATAGGTTTCATTCATTTGGGACATTGTGCCAGTGCCTTGCAAATCATAAAACCTCATCTCGTCTTTCATGTTATTCTCCTTATCGATTTCTTTCATTTCGCCATGAAGCCTTTTCAATGCCCTCGCCTTATCATTATGCAATCTTAAGGGGTTTTCTTCGTCAAAAAATTCCTCCAATGACAGGAATACACCAAAGAAGGGGTTAACAAGGCTTTTGATTTGCTTTGCTAACTTTTTGATTTCTTTGTAATGTTCCTTGAGCGCCTTCGTAAGTTTTTTGCAGTCCTCCGGTTCAAGATATTTTAGAATCTCGTCGCTGAAAGAACCATCAATATCTTGGATTTTATCGAGGGTTTTCCTTATTCGTAATTTATACAAAAACGGGGTAAACTGTAATCTGCTGTTGAAAAAACTCGTCGGTCTATCTTCTTCTCGTATTTCACACATATTTTATACCTCCTTATCCAGCTTCTTGCAAAGTGCCTTGAAGGACTTGCCGGTGGCTTGCTTTTTCTTCAAAACCTCCGGAGCGCCCCAGTTGCCGTCGTGCATTTTTGTAACCCTTGCCATGGTTTCCCAGTTTTTGCCCATCAGGTTTCCGCCGGTGCGTTCCTCATAATAATAATGGTAGATTTTTTTTTCTTTGTCCTCAGATTCCTCCGGGACTTTCACTACCCGGAGATCGTTCTCTTCATATATCAGTGTTGCTTCACTCATTGGTTGCCTCCGTTCTCTCTCCAGCCCCTCCGGGTCGATCTGCTTCTCCGGTTCAATGCCCTTACCACCACAATTTTGACAAACTTCTTCGGAATAAGCAGATTGGTCATTTGAAAAACAAGTTCTGAGAAGCCCACTACCACCACATTTTTTACAGGTAATATCTTCTTTCATTTCACACCGCCTTTCTCTTCTCCCAATTCACATTTGCCTTTTCCTCATCAAAATCCCAATATTCAATACCTTCTTCTTTCAAAAAGGCTTTCAGGAAACGAGAAACGATAACCTCAGCATGCTGGATACTTCTCTCACCTGATTCCTCCGGGGCTTCTGTCAGGAGGGCAATAGAGTTCCATTGCACAGAGACTTCCACCACAGGACTTTCACCCGCATCTTTAAGCTGTTTGTATTTCTCAATGAGTTCTTCCATTGTGTTCATCTTTTACACCGCCTTCCTCTCCCAAATTCATCACACCTGTTGGAATTCAATCTTTTCATTCTCTCGTATATCTTCCACATAATCTTCTCTGTATTCCCAACAGTCATCGCAGTAATAAGTCTTTTCTGCAATCTTCCAAACATGGGTTGCAGGCTTACCACAAGCCCAACATACTTTTCCTGTTAAATCTCCTTTCAACTCCTTGTCCTCAGCCATTTCACACTCTCCTTCCTCTCCCAAATTCATCACACCTGTTGGAATTCAATCTTTTCATTCTCATCCATACATTTCTTGCATACAAGGCAACCATTAATTCCTTCAGAACAATCGAAACACACCGGATTTTGACATAAATCGCATACCGTTATGTTATACTCCGGAGAATCTTTCCCACAAACAATACATTCAGGGGATATATCGTTCGTTGGTTCTTTACTAATAATCTCAATATTATTTCTCCTTTCATTTTTACTCCACCAGGACGGGCGGCCTATTTACCCGCCCCGGATGAGATCATATTTCCCTTTATGATATCCTTTCCTTGAATCCAAACCCTTGTATTTGCTTGATAATTTCCTCAAATTCCTGGAAACTATCGCATTCTATTTTTTTGAGATATATTTTACAAGCAAATTCTCCATCTATCGGGGATCCAGTATAAATCTCCCCCACTTTTATATTAAGTTGCTTGTTATTCACACTAAATGCGAATTCATCGTTCTTTTTTATTTCATTTGGATGAGCATATTCATATTCCCTAAATCTATGATAGTGAGAGTGAACCACCAATGGATCATTAAAATAGGTCACCTGGATTATTATTTCAGCATTCACTTTCATTGGAATCACCGCCTTTTCATATTTCCCT
>Ga0207997_1001751_pt1 | contig 11145 bp, 10 predicted proteins | sample AntAceMetag02UKN_FD_184777 | JGI IMG/M metagenome (GOLD analysis project Ga0207997, IMG submission 184777) | Saline lake microbial communities from Ace Lake, Antarctica - Antarctic Ace Lake Metagenome 02UKN (SPAdes) (version 2) | ecosystem: Environmental > Aquatic > Non-marine Saline and...
TGGGCACAGATCAACGTGCTTACCCCCGGCGACAACTCGCTCGGACGGACCATGACCCAGTTCCACGCCCGGTACATGGTAGCCGACGACAAGGGATACGCCTGGATACCCCAGCGGTCAGCCTACACCCGCATACAGAAAGCCATCAAGCCGTGCGCCTACTACCTTCAGGACGACGGCACGGTCAGGATGCCAACGTCTAACTACATGAAGATCGAAGTCGAGATGACGGAGCAACAGCGAACACTCGACGACGCACTCAAGACGGACTTCGAGGCGAGCCTGAAGGGAGCCGAGATCACCACGGAGTTCGCCGCCGTCGCCTTCATCAAACGACTGCAACTCACGGGTGGGATCTTCCGGCCCACGGAAGGCGATCCCGTTCCCGTACCTACACACAAGCGGGACGTGTTGCGGAAACTCGTGCGTGAGAACAAGGGCAAGCGAATCGTCATCTGGCACAGCTACATCCCCGAGACCGAGTTCCTCATGGACTGCTTGGAGACATGGAAGATCCCCCCCTTCACCTACGTCAACCCCGAGGACTCCGACGTGCTCGAACGGTTCAGCGCCTTGAAGAAGGGAGGGGTGCTGTTGATCCGCACGTCGTTGTGCAAGGGAATCAATCAGCTTGCCGACGCTGACATCGGAGTGTTCTGGACGAACCCGCTCTCGTATGCGAGACGGGCACAGGCTGAAGGACGGACACGCCGCTTGACCTCACGCTCTCAAGACACGTGGTACGTGGACATTGTAACAAAGGGAGGTGTAGATGAGATAGTGTATCACATGCTCATGCAAAAGAAGAGTTTCTCATTGACTTTCACTAACCTGTCACGCTATGTTGGGCGTTGACCAAACCGGGAGGAGGTGAGTAAAACGACAACACAAGAGGAACGCCGGACAAGCTTCTCCACCTACTACCGCAAGAGCGAAGAGCCTCTCATTGACAGGCTCCGTATCTTGGGGGAGGAGACGGGAGTGAACACAAGCCGCCTTGTCATGGCATCGGTGGCGGCCTGTATCGACCAGCTTGAAAAGTGCGTGCCGGAAAAGCGCACGTTCAAGCTCAACAACAAAACGGTGAGACCGTAGGAGGATAGATCGTGACCGTAAAAGCGAAACCGAAAGAGGCCGTGAGCCAGTCCAGGCTCAAGCTATTCAACACGTGCCCGATGGCCGAGTATTACTCGTACCGGGTGAAGGGGGTAGGCGTCAAGCCAACGGCGGTATCCCTCCCCTATCTTGAGGGGGAGTTCGGGCACTATGCTCTGATGCACTACTACAAGTCAGGCCGGATGCTGCGTCAGAACATGCTGAACCGTGCCCAAAAACTACTGGACCGGGACAAGCCGTCGATGACGCCGGAAGAGTACGACAAGGCGCAGATCGCGCTCGCCGCTATGGTGGGTGCGTGTCTCGGCTACAAGGTGCATTATCAGAGCGACAAGGACAAGTACGACACGCTCTGTGTCGAGACCACCTTCGAGTTCAAGCTGGGAGACTACACCTTCGTCGGTCAAATCGACTGGCTCGTGCGTGAGAAGGAGTCGAAGAAGATCATCCTGTGGGATCACAAGTTCATGGGTGGGGTGTCTGCTTCCGCTTACGAGGCTCTGCCTCTGAACATCCAGCAGTTGATCTACTGTGAGGGTGTGAAGGCGATCACAGGCAAGTACCCGGACTTGCACAGCACGAACTTCATCCTGAAGTCCATGCTCCGGCGCAAGAAGGACAGGGCGGGAGGCAAGGAGTCACTCGCTACCTTCGAGGCCCGTGTCGTACAGCAGTACATTGACGAGCCGGACAAGAAGTTCTTCCGTCCACCCCCGGTACGGGTTGACGAGAAGAGTCTCGAAACCGTGAGGGAGCATCTTGCACTCGCGCTCGACCTCTTCCACACGGACAAGCCGCCGCGTATGTCGTTCGCCTGTCTCGGCATGTACGGCAAGGCATGTGTCTTCGTCCCGGCGTGCAGGGCGAAGCTCATGGGTCGCAAGGACGGGTGGGACGCCCCGGAATGCACGGGGTTGTACCGCCTGAAGGAAACACAGCACGAGGAACTGAGGAAGGAGGACACAGATGGTGACGAAGAAGACAAAGTCAAAGGCAAAGCCAAAGCCTAAACCCGTCCCGAGTGAGGGGCAGGGGCCGGGAGGCGTGGTCGTGGGGAAGATGGGGCCGTCCTTTGATTTCCTCTCCTCCATTGAACTCTGGCAGGGTCCGCCGAAGTCGGGCAAGACCTCGACGGCTGCTGCCCTGGGTCCCGTGGCTGAGAAGTTCGGGATACCGGGAGTGCGTCCGTTCTTCATGCTCTTTGAGCGTGGGAGCGGGGGGGTCGAGATCGAGGGGACGTGTGAACCATGCGGTTGTGGGGGCAAGAAGGGATGCGACGACTGCGGGGGCACGGACTCCGTTCGTAAGATCCTCACCACTCTTGACGAGGTGGAAGAGTGGTTCGAGTGGATTACGAAGACCGACTACAACCCCGTCGTCATCGACACGGGTGACGGCATGTATCAGATGGTAGCCGATAGCGTCTGCAAACGGCTGGAAATTTCCAGTCCGGCTGAACTGGACCACGGGATAGCGTGGGGTCAGATCTATGACGAGATGCGAGAGAAGTTCGGGATCATCACGGGTGCAGGCAAGGGCCTGATCGTCCTGATGCACGTGTACATGCAGGAGAAGAGGCTCGCCGGTGGAGCCACCATGTCTACCGCCACGTTCAACGTGTCCGGTAAGACACGGCCCTACATGGCGGGGATGGCGAATCAAATCCTGCATTTCGATATGGTGCCGGATGGAGAGGAGGACAAGCACATCATTATATGTGAGTCACGCTCGGGCGTGGAAGCGGGGGACCACTGGGGAGTCTTCCCGCCTGAACTGGGTAGGGGCACAAGCCCGGAGGAGGGAGCGGAGGCTATACTGAAATGTTTCTACGATGTGTAGTGTTCGCGGCGTTCAGTCTGAAGGGCACGGGGTGGGAGTACGCCTTCGTGGTTGGCTCCTGCCTCCTGCTCGGTTGGTTGGCAAGCAAGGTCAGAAAGAGAGGATGAAAAGATGGATGCTGAAATGAGAGCGTTGCGTCGGAAGTTCAAGGGGCAGAAGGTCAGCTTGAAGGGGGGGAGTTTCGACAACTCTCCCTTCGAGCTGGGGACCTACACCTGTATGATCACGGACTCACGGGCCAAGAAGCTGAAGCGTTCGGGAGGCGAGCGTCTGTGTCACCAGATCATCACGAAGGTGGTGGAAGGTGACGCGAAGGGGCGCTTCATGTTCCCGTTCTCACCCCCGATTGACGACGTGGAGGGTCTCGCTTCCGTGGCCTCGAACGTCCGTCGTATCAAGGGGGACGTGGTTCCGGGGTACGAGGGGGAAGACGGCGACTGGCAACTGTCCGTCGATGCCTTCTTCGATGAGATCGAGAGCTTCATGCACTCACTCATTGGAGAGGTAGTCGAGATCCGTGTCGTGGACTGCAAGCCGCGCAAGGACGGGAAGCATTTGCGTGACGATGGCACGCCGTGGCAGAACTTCTACATCCAGCGTGGGCTGGGTGACGACAAGGCAGGCGTCGAGAAGGGCAAGTCGAAGGGGAAGAAGGAGACGCGCAAGCCTGCCGACAGCCTGAAGGTAGGCGGCAAGAAGAAAGCGCCGCCGCGCAAGGTGCCCAAGAAGAAAGTGACGAGGAAGAGGGGGATGATCAAGACGTAGTCTAAAGACTACAAAGACAGGTTGAAGAACGTGAAGGGGGGTTGCCAATGCAGCCCCCCTTTCTCTCGGGAGGACACCATGAAACAAGTCAAAGATCCGATGACGGCCTTCATCGAGCGGTCGATTGATCCCGTCACGATCATTGGGGCTTACTTCCCCGACTGGATGGACATAGCGCAGAACGTCATGTGCCCGTTCCACCGTGACACGAAGCCTTCCCTTCACATTGACCCGAGTGGCAAGGCGTACTGTCATGGGTGCCAAACGAAAGCCAGGGACATCGTCGAGCTGGTCTCGCTCCTCGACGAGTGCTCCTACGAGGAAGCCAAGGCTTCACTCTACAAGGACATCACGAAACCCATTCCCGATACGGAGATAGACGCCTACACCCTTAATTTAAACAAGCGTAGACGTACCCTGACGCACTTATTGGAAGACCGTGGTCTTTCAGCCAAGGTCCTGATCTCTCACAGGCTCGGGTACGAGCCTAAGAGCGAGCGTATCGTGGTCCCCGTCTTCGATCAGTTCGGGTACTGCGTGAACCTGCGTCGCTTGGGTTGGCTTGACTCACACAGGGTCAAGGCACTCAACGTGAAGGGGAGAGGCGAAGTGCGACTCTACCCCGAGAAGTCTCTCGTGCTTAACCGTAAGATCGTGCTCGTGGAGGGGGAACTGGATTGCCTACGGGGACGGAGCTTCTATCCCTACCTTCCCACCGTGACGTGGACGGGAGGCGCGGGGAACTGGAACGACAACTACACCCACATGTTCAGGGACAAAGCCGTGTGGATTCTCTACGACCGGGACAAGGCCGGACGTGACGGTGCCGCCTTGTGTGCCGAGAAGCTCGACGGGGTAGCGTGTCATGTCGTCGTCGTGGAGATGGACAAGAGCGTGAAGGGCAAGGATCTTACCGACTGGTCGATCAGTAAGGTAGGACTCACGGCCCTCTCGAACCTTGCCGCTGAAGTGAAGCAGTTCCAGCCTCCCCGGATACTCCGGGGCAAGCGGTACTGCCCGTGCTGCGGACAGGAGGTGAAGAAATGAAAATGACAGATGAAGAAGGGAAGAGAAGAGGTTTCATCAAGTGTGGTACTTGTTGTGAGTGGTTTGATCCTATGAGTTTGGATCAAGTCATGAAGCATGAGACCGATCATAAAGAAAAACCTGACATCCAATACTCAGGGTCTAGGAGGATACGATGAAATGCACAAAGTGTGACTTGCATCTCGGCGTCATCCGTCTGGAACCCGTGCCCGGTGATGGGGACCCACACGCCGACCTCATGCTGATCGGTGAGGCTCCAGGTATGAACGAGGACATCTACAAGATACCCTTCATCGGGCAGGCGGGGATACTCCTCGACCACATACTCGGGAAGCTGTCTCTCAACAGGGACCAGCTCTGGATCACGAACTGTTTGAAGTGTCGGCCTCCGCAGAACAAGCTCCCGTGCAAGCGGGAGATGGATGTGGTCTGGCCCAAGTGCCGCACGCACCTGGACAGGGAGATCCGCACGGTGAAGCCCAAGGTGATCGTGCTGCTCGGGGGACTGCCTCTGCAACTGCTGGCGGGGAAGCGGTTCATCACACGTTGGGAAGGGATGGAACTGAAGGACACGGGACTCAAGCCGCGTGTCTTCGCTTGCTTCCATCCGGCCTACGTGCTGCGTGCGCCGTCGAAAGAGGGGAACATAGGCTCGGTGCTCTACGCCGCTGCCAAGGCAGCAGGACTCAAGGTGAAAAGAAATGGAGGGGTGATGTATGACTACGAAATCCGAACATAACATCTGGTACGCCATTGACTTCGAGACTTCATCAACGAATCGCTACTCATGCAAGATTGCGGGGGTGGGAGTGTGTGTGTTCGACATCGAGACCGGGAAGGTACGCTCCACAGACTACTATGACGAACATAGCTTCCACCTCATGTTTTCTTACGGGAAGCTCGATGCTCCCTGCGTTTTTCATGGAGGATCATTTGACCTTTACCTACTTCACCGAGCTTGTCATAAACTGGAACTCTCTGAAGTACACGACACCTATCTCATGGCGAAACATTTCCGCAACGACTGGCCTGCTTACGGCCTGAAGTTTCTGTCATGGTATCTGTGGGCTGACCCCTACCTTGAGCTGGCGCGTGTGCGGAACTGGCTCCGGGCGCATGAGTCCAACGACGACGAGTTCACAATGGATCTGTCTCTACCCCCCGCTAAACTCGTCGGAGCCTACTGCATCAAGGACGTGGTACAGACAGCCAAGCTTGCTTGTGAGTTCTGGCCTCACGTGAAGGACAATCCCGCTTACCACGAGGACCGGCGTTTCCTGCCCTCCGTCGTGGACATCGAGTCGTGGGGTCTGCACGCTGATGTGGAGTTCTACTCCGAGTACAAGCGCAAGGGTGGACGGCGTGCGAAGTACAACCGGACCAAGGCAGCGGAGCGTATGGGCACGGAGCGCAACCCGATGGGTGACGCCTTGCGTGACCATCTGCACGACCTGGGCGAGACGCGCACGACCGCCACGGGCAAGACACAAGCCGATGACGTGGTACTGCGTGACTGGAAGAAGAAGGACAGCGTCATGGGTTCAGTCGGGCGCGTGCGTAAGGACGAGAAGAACATCAGCACCTACGTTGATAACATCCTTGCCGTGGTGGGTGAGGACGGGATCTTCCATCCCCACATCATGCAGTCCTCGGCTATCACACGCCGTGCGAGAAGTGCGGGGTTCTACGGGGACAATGGTGTCCAGCGCAAGGGTAACATCCAGAACTTCCCGCCCGTAATGCGGGAGGGAATCACGGCTAGACAAGGGTACGACTTCTACGTCATGGATCTCTCCTCCATTGAGGCACGTATGTTTTCCGCTTTCATGGAGCTACTCATGGACGAGGACACCTTCGCGGAGATGTACCGCAAGGACCCGGACTTCAGCCCGTACCTGCTCGTGGTCGAGCGGTGTACCCATCATGGCAAGATCACGAAAAGCCACGAACTCTACATGCCGTACAAGCACGGGACGCTTGGCCGGTTGTATGGCTCGTCGGCCAAGCGGTTCTCCATCCAGTTGCGTGACGACTTCGAGCTGGACTATTCCATCCGTGACTGTGAAGCCATCTACGCTTCAATCGACCGGGAGTTCCCCTTCATCCGACGCTTTCAACGGATGGTCACGCAGATCATCGAGGACCAGGGCTACATCATGGACCCCTTCGGTGCGGTCTACTACATACCCGAGTCCGAAGCCTACAAGGGGGTAGCCCATGTCTGCCAGGGGTGTGCGGGAGGTGTACTCAAGTGGTGGGGCAACCGCATAGTCCCGATGATGAAGAAGGCCGACGACCATATCGCTAACCAAGTCCATGACGAGTACGACGTGGAAGCCCACCATGACCGGGGGACACTGGGGCGTATGATACGGTACGCCTACGTGCTCCGGGGGCTGGATCTCTTCGACCTACCCATCCGGGCAGACGTGAAGGGACCTCTCCCTCACTGGCGGGGGGATGATTAGTCAAAACGGACGTGAGAAAGGCGTTGACATGGACGTACATGCATGTTACACAGGACTCGAATCAATGGTGAAAGAGGAGAGCCATATCATGCATAAAGCCGTATATGGAAAGATAGTGTTACTACGAGGATATTGTCCTGACTGTCACGAAGAGGCACTTATTGTCGATGGTAAGTTTGCTTGCTGTGACCGTGAGGTCCAACTGCCTGAGACGGCTTCTGAGAAGCGTATGTGTCTTACGATAAAACGTCGGCGCAACACGCTCACTCTGAAACAGCGACGTATGCTCGTAGAGAGGCAAAACAACAAGTGCGTCTATTGTGGACAGGACCTTGATACGTTCGTATGGAGCGAGAGGCACACATGCTACCGTAAGCCGTCTGTAGAATACGACCACTTCGTTCCATGGGCGTTTGAACACGCTACGGAATTGCCAAACATGGTTGTAGCTTGTGGCGAGTGTAATCGGTGTAAAAGCGACCACATATTCAACAGTATGGAAGAAGCAATAATCTACGTTAGACAACAAAGGAGGTTGCCCCATGAGAGAGAAGAAGACCACGTTTCGTGAGTGTGCTTACTGTCATGCGCGGTTCCAAGTGCAGAATTACAACCAAGTTTTCTGTACTCCGAAATGCCGTAATAATTATCACAATGACATTAAAGCTGAGGCGATAGAGTTCTACCGAAAGCACAAGTCGGGTAAGTCGTAGAGGAGGTGCTTATGGGAATGGATTGAGGTGTATACAGTGTAAACAACTCAAGGAGGGTAAGATGCTTAGGATACTGGGAGCGGGGGAAACGAACGAGGAAAAACCAGCGAAGAAAAAAGAGAAGGAGAAGATGCAATACCTGTCGGGCCTCATGGCACTTGACCCGGCCACGCACATCACGGGGTACGCCCACTTCGACATCGACCCGTTGATACTGACACCGACTGGGGGATACCTCTTCCACCTCGTGCGGTACGGGTTGGTGAAAGCGAAGAACATACCGGAGGAACACAGGACGGACGACCTCTACGACATGAACGTGCGGTGTTTGGATCTCAACTCACGGATCAGGAACTACATCATCTCCAACTTGATCTCCATGCTGGTGCTGGAGTACCCGTCCTTCCAGGCCGGGGCACGGGGGATGAGTGCAGCGAGAGGGGGGGACACGTTGAAGCTGGCGTTCCTCTGCGGGAAGATCTGCCTGGGTTGGGAGCTGCACATGGCGGAAGTCTTGGCTCGGACGGGGGGACAGATTCCCCTACCAAGACTCCTGACACCCGTACAATGGAAAGGTCAGATGTCCAAGGACATGACGATCAAGCGGTGTGAGAAGTGGACGGGACTCAAGACCGCCAAGGGCATAGACGACAACTGGGTGGACGCTGTGATGATAGGCATCAAGCACATCGAGGTCTCCGGCCATGAGTTCGTGAAGGGGGAAGCCAAACGAAAGGACTTGTGATTACCTAGCCCAATCGGGAGGATCGAACATGTCCTCCCAATCCTTCCACTGACGCTCAAGGCCGTGATACGCTTTCTTCTTATCCTCGTCGGGGATGGGAAGGATGTACGCGGCCAGAGCGTCAGCCCCTCCCGTGACAAGACGGACAAACATGTTGAGGACTTGCGCGTGCGGACCCACGGTGGCTATCTCGTCGGGGAGAGGACCGAAGAGAATCCACCGATGCACGTTCCGGTAGCCCAACTTAGCCAGCACGGACATGATAAGGAACTGCGACGTAGCCATCTGAAGCGAGCGGAACAGAAGCGAACCCTGCATACCCTTGAACGTGAGCGGGACTTGACCCGTGAACATCTGCTTCATCCCCTGCCCGTATGTCTTCCCCAGGAAATCCCCGTAGTTGATGGACCACGACATGAACATGAACAGGTTCCGCGCTACGGCGTTCCGCAACACACCCGGAGTCCCACCTGGCCCGTACCTCCACTGTGAGAAATTCACCATGTACTGAACAAACATCCGTTTCGCTTCCGCCGCGTTACCCGCCTTCAGCTTCTCTATCACTTCCAGCGTCATCGGTTTCGAGATGACCCCATTCCACAGGTCTGACGGCACGGGGTTCTCCATGACCTTTTGGTCGGAGATGTCCCGGTTCCGTTCCCCCCTCCACAAGTTCCCAATCACATCCCCATCGGACGCTCCCGGTTTGAGCTTCCCGTTCTCGTCGATCAGTCCCTCAATCCGCCTCCATGCCACGATAGCACTTGAAGCGGCCGCGTACACATTGACGATGTCGGAAGCGCGGTAGAGGGAGAGGAGAGCGCGGGGACCGATCCCCAGTTGCGCCCGGATACCCGCGTGAGGAGCATCCCACAACGCGAACTCAGGCCGGATGTTGTAGCCGTGGATCTCCTCGACCATATCGGGATTGCCCAACTCCGACATGCCTTCAAGATAAGTCTCCGTCCCCACCCCCGCTATGATCATGGGACTCTGTGAAGTCATGTTCTTGACGGGAGCTATCAAGTTGCCGGGAACACCGAGCGTGGCCGCGTAGGACCAGGACAGGGCCGTGTTCAAGGCGTCGGCCATGGAGAAATAACCTTCCGTCTCCTTCTTGATGAACTTGTGCGTGGCACCGAACAGAGGATGATCGTTCCACTTGTCGATGAAGTCGTTAGTGACCCTCATGAGCTTGTTGTTCATGGTGGCGAGATTGACCCGCTGCATGGCCTTGGTCGCGGAGTCCGGCACGCCCATCATGGTCTCAAGATAATTGCCTAGGATACGGTTCAGGCTATCACGTGAGACCTCGTCCGTTATCTGTGTGTGGGCCTGACGGAGAATGGCACCCACGGCGGGAGCCATGTGCCCGAAGATCATCTTGCGTATGGCTTTCCTCATGTAGATGTCCATGAGGACACGGCTGTCCGTGATACGGCCCGTGTCCCGTATGAACTCGTCGTCCACGGCACGTGTGTAGGTGTAGAAGGGATCGTGCCGGCCGATGACGGGGATACCTCGCTGTTTCATGTCGGCCATCGTGTCCACGAGAGCCACCATGCTATCCGCCTCATCGTCACCGAGCGCAAGCGCGAGTTTCTCCGCTTCACTGAGATCGGCTACTTCTTTTTTCGTCTGTCTAATCTGACGTACCCAGTCCTCGAACGTAGTCTTAGACATGTCCTGCGTCTTGGCGTAGAGACGGATGATCGGGACGTACCGGGCGATTACCCGGTCGGGACTGATCGCACCGTTGGCGACGAACCATTGATAGATACTCCTATCATTCTCGGCCACGTACTCGGCCCACTTGAGAACGACTTCCGGCTCGACCTTGACTCCCGTCTCAAGCACCCGATCCACAAAAGCTTGCTTGTCACTCTTCACCCCTAACTGACTGGCGAGTGCATCTTGATTCTCCTTCGTCGTGCTGAGAAAGTGAGTCAGCTCGGCCAGTCTCCTTGACGGCAGGCCGTACCGGAGGTTACGGGGAACTTGTTTCCAATAGTAGTTCCGTGCCATTGTGAGGGTTCGGAGCACCCGCATTTCCAGCTTGTGCCCGGTGAAGAGAGCGTCGTCCAGTCCCAGCAGTCTCACCCCCGTGCGTTTCTCTATTGATTCAAGGCTGGGCAACGCTGCCGTGAACCGTCTGAACCACGGGATATTCGTTCCCGGCTCGTTGGGGCTGGGAGCTTGGAGGACCTGTGTGGTGTGCAGGCTCCCGCCTCCCCGTAGAGCGATAGGCATGAAGTGTGTGGCCTCGTCGATCTTGACCTGTAACGTAGCCCATGCCGTTCGGCCTTGGGACGACCGGACCTCGTCGCGTATGAGTCCCTCCAAGGCACGGGTGTACTTGATGTACTGGTCACGGGACAGCATGTCCGGCAGATCGTCCGGCTTGCCTATGGTAGTGCTCTGCCCCACAACAGCGTCCGCACTCTGTTCACCC
>Ga0207997_1001752_pt1 | contig 11145 bp, 1 predicted proteins | sample AntAceMetag02UKN_FD_184777 | JGI IMG/M metagenome (GOLD analysis project Ga0207997, IMG submission 184777) | Saline lake microbial communities from Ace Lake, Antarctica - Antarctic Ace Lake Metagenome 02UKN (SPAdes) (version 2) | ecosystem: Environmental > Aquatic > Non-marine Saline and Alkaline...
CCTACTCAATACTATGAATGTGGACATTCATGGAGAGTTCTCGAACAAAACAAAGTGCCGCATAACGTGGTGTGCGGATTAATGTCAAAAGCATGGGAGAGATGCAACCGTAAACTGTCAGCAAAATAAAAAAAATTGGGAGGGTTTTAATATGAAGTTCTTTTGCGTAAGAAATTTAGTGACTCACGACATATCGGATATGGTTCCATGGGAATACAAACCAAACATTCCGGACTATACTAAAGACGATAAAGAGGCGCGTAAACGATGGTGGAGCACACCAAACACCAATCATCTATTCTATAACATGTTCGAGGGCGAGCACCCAGCAGTGCGCATATCCAAGAACAACCCACCCGTAAAGATGTACGGTTTCGTGGCTGACTACGATGTAGAGATCACACCTGAAATGTATGAACACCCCAATCTTGAGAACGTAAGCATTATGCCTACCGCATGGAGCATGACATCAAGTGGTCGAGGCCGTATGCTTTGGGCATTGGAACGCATGCTGCCATTACCAGACATGAAAACCACGTCAGAGTTCCTGAAGGTCGTAACAAAGGAGTTCAACCTAAAGGAAATATGGCCGGAGTTTGATGAGTCATTTTATAGGCCTACTCAATACTATGAATGTGGACATTCATGGAGAGTTCTCGAACAAAACAAAGTGCCGCATAACGTGGTGTGCGGATTAATGTCAAAAGCATGGGAGAGATGCAACCGTAAACTGTCATGTAATATTCCACTGGAGATGGTATATCCGGAACTCGAACGGAAATTCCCAGGTGCATGGGAGGGGGCGTTCGTAATCGGAGCAAGAACAAGACGATTCTGGGATAGAGGCGCAAACAATCCATCATCGGCAGTGCTACGAGCAAACGGATTCCAATGCTTCTCGGGCGACAAAGCGTTTATTCCTTGGTCAGACCTGCTGGACAAATCGTTTATTGACAGCATCGTTGCAAACAAGATGCAGGAAATCAGCGATGGGATATTCTTCGATGGCCGTAACTACTTCCGAAAAAACAACAGCGACGACTGGCTGCTTTACAACAAAGAAGATATCAAACTATTTCTCCGAGTGCGTATGGGGCTGACAGCAAAGCCTTCCTCCCAGTCTGCGGTGTCAGAACTTGACCGCACTCTTTGCTTCGTGCAAGACACAAACAGGGTGGACAGCGTGCTACCATGCGTAAATAGAAAGCCTGGAATCATAGAGCTGGATGGCCAGCGCATACTGAATATTTATAAAAGTAAGCCGACACAGCCTATCCCGGATGATGTTAAGGTTACGCCAAAGGACTTCCCTTGGCTGGCCAACTTCTTCCATAACTTATTCGATAACGAGGAGCAGTTGCCATACTTCTTGGGCTGGTTAAAGCGATTCTACGAAGACTCTCTATTCTACCTGGCAAGAAGTGGGCATGCAATATTCCTTGCCGGCAACCCCAACCTTGGGAAGACATTGATAGCCGACTTCATAGTGCCGAAGATGGTCGGTGGTTTCAGGGATGCCAGTGCGTTCTTGTTGGGCGAAGACGGTGGGTTCACAGCACCCTTCATGGAAGTTCCAGTGCTTACGGTGAATGATGAACAAGCATCGTCTGACGAGACTAAGCACACAAAGTATTCATCTGTAATTAAAAAGTTGGTAGCCAACAAGGATTTTTATTACAACCAAAAATATGAGAAGGCCGGCAGTATCAAATGGTGCGGCAGGGTAATTGTGACGTGCAATACAGATCCAAAATCATTACGGTTATTACCAGACGTCGAGATATCAATGCTTGACAAAATTATGATGTTCAAACTATCTGAAATCAAAAAGGATTTCTTTGAAGGATTCACAACCCATATCGAACGAGAGCTACCATATTTCTGCCGGTGGTTATTGCGATGGCCTGTGCCGGCTGATATTATTGATGACTCTCGGTTCGGGATCAAACGCTACCTGCATAAGCAATTATATATGATAGCCACTCAGACAGGCTCCGGCAATGCGTTCCAAGAAATAGTCATGCTATTCTTGAAAGCACACTGCACTAATTACACAGGCTTTTGGGAAGGCACGACAGCAAAACTATTGTCAGATATGATGAACGAGCAAGAGTCCGCACCGTTGGTAAACAGAATGACAGTTAGGTATGCAGGGACAATGCTTGGGCAGTTGCAGTCACAGGGATTCCCTGTGTTTTGCAAACACACACGGCGTGGAACTCAATGGCAGATGCCTTATGACTTGGATTTGTGGGTGTCCAAGGAAATGAATGATGAAGGCGTGGATAATGTTATATTTAATCCGGCAGCGATATCCCGAACTTATTCCATATTTCAGGACGTCGAGCATAAATCAACTCTTGAACCAGCTTCCGATCAGTAACCAATGCAGACTTAACAGCAGACCCGATTCGTGTTGACAGGTAGCTCACAAGTTTCTGTGCTTTAGCTTCGGATATGTTGTCAAGTTTTCCGGAAGTAATCATCTTATCAAGTATGTTTTTTAACACCTTGCCTCTATACCTAGAATACTTCTGGCGTATATCATCAGTCATCGGTATGCCGAGGAGCTGCTCACTCGTTGATACAGACGGTATTCTAACATCATTCTTGGCAACCCATGTCCATGTCGGATCGGTGCGCCGACCAACAGATATAAACCTGCCGAGGTTGGCCGGCCTATTCTCGCGAGAACGCACCGCGGATTCGATTAAGGACGATATAATGGCAGGGCTATTCAAACGGATAGGTTCGCCCAGGGCGTTGTATCGTTGCAGTAAAACATTCTTCTTCCATGATGGCGGCATGTACGGCAAGTCACGTAGGAACTCCCCTACAATTCCGTTCATCTTCTCTGGAACTGTATAGATGGATGGATCGAATGTGCGGTAGATTTGCTTGAACATGTTTGGCGCAACAAATCCGGAAGCTGTTCTGCCTATCAGACGTGCGGTTTTGGTTTGGCGCACTTGCGAGTTAGGGGTTGACATGATTTCAAGGAAGTCGGATATGCTTGACATGTAGGTCTGCTCTAACATTCCTGGTAGCGATTGCATACCTCCGTATATCGCCGACTTAACCACAAATTTACTGAAGCTCTGTTCGGTCGCTTTGTATTCCTCGGGAGACATTCTCATTGCGTCAGGCAACTTCATCTCATAGCGCAGGTAATCAAGCATACCGCCAAGCCATACAAACGGTATGGCCAATGGCGTGAACCGATAACTGAACCACTTGTTACCCATACGAATTGAAAATTCCTGATAACCATACCCGCCTCTCTCGCGCCATGCGTTTACCTTGTCACGATCTGACGACCCTTTGCCTGTAAGTTGAAACCAATCCTTGTCTTCGTCGTCACCACTGCCGAGCATGGACGCCAATGCTCCGGCAAACACCGAGGTCATACTTGCCAATCCAAACCATGCCTTCACCTTCAGCGTTGATATGTCACGCTCGGTAATGGTTGTGCCAGCTTCGGTGAGAGCACGATTGTGTAATTGTCTGGCTCGATAAAACCCTGCCGGCGAATAGTCAAGGCTCATATCAAACACACGGCCTACAATCCGAACGAACGGAACGATGAATCTCATAGCCGGTAAGTTCTGACGCATTGTTTCGGTGGTGCGGATCATTTTGGTTCCGATGGTATTCTCATAAGTTGGGTGGGCGCGAGAATCATCACTGAAGTTGAACGTAGCCTCACCAGCGGAACGAACAAAGTCGCGCTTCATTGTTTCCGGAAGCGCATTGAACTGCAACTCATTTATCCGTTGATAAATTTTAAATTGCTCCATCTTGCTGAGTGCTCGAATGGCCTTTAAAGTGTCGTCACCTTCCTCGATCTCCTCTCCGACTTGCTCGAAATATGCCTGAGTTGCAAACTGAGGCATAATATCAAGACTCTCGGACAGGTCGGCATAGGTCATAGCGTCCAGGTTGTTGCCGTACTTAGCCTTTAACCTGCCCAATTCTTTCCGCAAGAAGGCCACGTCCTTCTGGTTGGCAGAATCAAACTTTGATACGCGCTGCATCATAGTGGCAGCAACCAGCTTCTCGGCAATCTCCAGGTCATACGCTGAGGCGCCAGCCGGCAGAGCCGCCCAAGCCCTATTACGCGCCACCACAGACGCCATTGCGGTCGTATTGGCATGCGCCATGGCATAGTCCATAGCAGATAATGCGTTGGTGATATACTTTAGCTGGCCAACCACCGTACCGAGCACTCCTTTAAACATGCCTGATTCGACGCTAGGGGCGTGCTTTGTCGACGAGGCATACTCGGACGAAGCCGGTCCGTGCGCCTCTCCTGTCTTGAACAGATGCCATGCTGACGGCAAGGACTTTCCAAACCCTTCTCCCCATTTGGCGAAAGACTTCATAAACCCACCAAAATCCATGCCTCGACCAGTGTGTTCTGAGTCCATTATATGTATTGCCCACGCCTGCGCTGCGGTATGAGACAGGGATTGCAGGGCTGTGGAGATGATATTGACCTCGTGCGTGGACACCCCGGACAACAAGAACGCGAAATAGATAGATGTTGCTCTATCCATATTGGAATATCCGGCTGCATTGGCCAGCGCTTTGTTAAAATCCTTGAGCATAAAACGATATTCATTGCTGTTGTGCCACTGGTCAGTCGCTATGCCCACGTCTTCCAGGCGATCCTCAACAGGTATGTTAGGTAACTCCCTTCGTTTTGCGAAGGCAGCGTTGACGCTATCACCGCGCCGCTCGATGTTACGAGACATGGCCAACAGATCATGCCGCTGTGTTTCAGACAGCCCACCAAACCCCATGTATCGAGCCAGCTCTTGCGCCATCTCCGGGGTCTCCAGTGCACCCATGCTGATTCGCTTAACAACACGCTCCATGAAACTGACCTTGTCCTGTATATCTTGAGGTGGTTGCATCAACGAACGCAACTGTTCCTCACGTGCCTTATACAACCGCTCGAATAATCGGCGGGAAATAGCTCGGGCGAGTTGGTCGGCGGCAATCTCGTCTTCAATGCCAGTCTTTTTCATTATGGCATCCCTAATCGTTTTGATATGATGACGAGCTGTGGCTTTGCTCCAGTGAGCCATGTTCCGCATGGTTATACTAACCGCTCTATCTTCGCCGGTAAGATCAAGAATAATCTTGCGAGCCATTTTACTGTACTGGCTCATAGTGTTGTTGATTGCACTATCAATCTGTGTCTTGAATACAGGAAACCGACCAAACTCAGACAGCTCTTCTGAATTTTTTATGGCACGCAAGATGGTATGAAGCCTACCGATTTCGCGCTGTAGTTCTGGCGGTACGTGCTCACTCTTCAACGCATCGTTAATTGACTTGGTGATCTCGGATACGATATTAGCTCTGGCAATATTAACCTCATCCTTGTTGGTCATCATCAGCCCAAGCTGTTTATATACGGCATCAACATTTTTGGATGTGCTACCACGCTTCACTATGTTGAACAATTTAAACGCAGTCATAATCTGCTTCGCAAATCCTCCGCTCCTGGAGTTAATATTAAATGATTTGTCTTTCGTCGTGCCGACTACAAAATCAAGCAGTGTGCCGGCATTTTCGGCTACATTGACATGCTCTTCGACTTGTGGACGGAGCCATGACATCAACTGATCCTTAGCGTTTGCAGTCAACGCTTCGACCTGGTCCGGAGCGAACCCGTAATTTACAGACATGTGTTCTGAAAACTTGACAGCAATACGATTCGCAGCGTCTTGTAATGCGGCTTCTGTTATTTCTCCTGCGGCTATACTGCTAATAATGCCTGATGTTATCTGCTGCAATAGGCCGGACTGTTGGTCAACAATCATATTGCGCAATACGGTCGGGTAATCTTTTACGCTCATCCAGCTCATGTAGCCAGTAAGCGCCTTTGTCACCTGACGATTAGCGTATGGTGATCCAAGCACGGCATCAACAAACCCTGACAGTTCTGATGGCGCGGCGATGCCGGCATCCTTTAATCTCTGCTGCGCTTCGTTCCATATATCACGAATAGCTTCTGCGTCATTCGACAAATCAGCCAGAAATCTTTGTGGTGCCGTATTGTCCAGGCTCTTTGTTTTCTTTCCGTGCTTAATAAGCGCTCGATCATTAATGACATCCATCAACACGTCAATAGCCTTCACCAATTCCATTTTGTTTGGTTTGATTACGCCGGACTTATCAGCAGCCAATGCTTCCATTTTTGATATGAGTTGCTCGGCAAGCGTGCCCTCTTTTGCGTCGCTATTGGATTCCTCGGCATTGGACTCTTCATTGATTTTTGTTTTGTCTGTCACAATACCACCTTGCGAGGTGATAAACTTCATACAGATTTCATAGGTTTCGATGGACGAGGAGTCAACTGCGCTCATTATATATTTCTGTGCAACGAGTTTGTTTTTGGCGCTCCAACTTTTTGCTATCGGATGAAGCGCTTCAAGTTCACTAGTGATTGCTGCGATTAATTTTTCATTACTGGCCTGAAACGTATCGAAGAAACTGCTGTATTGATTTCCTACAATTGGTATCAACGCTTCTCCAAGATCGAACTTCGTCGCAGTGTTCGGGTCAGAGGCTGAAAAGAAAACATCATTCGCTGGTGCTTTGGCAGCAGCCTTTCGGACAGCTTTGGCAATACCTTTACGAAGTTCACCCATCAATCCGTTGTCAATCGTGACCCGAACCGTGTTGGGTTCTGGCGTAGGCTTTGGACTTGGCCTAGGTTTTTGGTCTATATCGCCAAGGGCATCTCCAACTATCAACCTTTGATCTTTACCACTCAATTGCTTTATAGCAGCTTCGAGTAATGCGCCAGCCTTCTTGTCAAGGCGACGAACAATCTCCAAACCTTTTTTCAATGTGCCGGCAATCTTCATCGCCTCATCAATCGCATTGATTTTCATTTCCCTGCCTATGGCTGTCTTCTCGTAAAACTCTTGTAATGCAATGCCAAGTCTGCCGAACCTTAGCGAAGCGTCAGCAAACGCCTGGGCAAGACTATACGAAAGAGTCCTGTCCCCCTGTGCCGACGCAATATTTGACAACCGCATAACAACAGCAAGTTTAACATGCTCTTCTTCTATGGTGTCAAGGCCGGCGATAGCTTCGGCAGGCGTCTTACCCTTCAAATAAGTAGACGCTAACGATTGCCAATAAGCAAGACTCTCCGGTGTATATTTCCCATAGTCTGCGTCATCCTTTATTCGGTTTTGGATCAAGTCAATACCCATTTCATTCAGCTTGGCTGCATTTACGGCTGACATAAATTTTTGTAATTTATCTGTGGTAGGCTTGGTGCGGGAGAATTGAGCGCTGTCAAGTTCTCTTGCCTGGGCGACGCGTTGTAATGCTACTTTTGTTTTGGCGCGAAGATCAGCTTTTACGATTTCTGGTATTTGCTCGTTGGCAAGTTGTATTGCCACATAATCCTTAATGATATCTTCTGCTTTTCCACCAATAGCTTCTTCGATATCCCAAAACGTTTGCAATGTTATTAGTTCTGGATTTGCAATTAATTCTCTTATGATGTTCATGTGTACGGGCAGTAAACTTTTCCCGACGGTAGGCTCTACGGTATCAACCGTTTGGCCTTGTTCAAATCCACGAGCGGCCTCCGTTGGTGACACGGCTACAACTCCAAAAGTCATACGCCCAGGCATCAAATTTTCTTTGTTGTTATTGATGTATCGCATTATAGCGGCGGCGGTTGACCATGATGTTTCCAGACGATTACCGTCATGCTCCAAAACGTATGGCATCAACTTTGCGGCTAACCCTTTGCCTTTACTTTCTCTAAGGACTCTCAAAAGCCCTTTAGGAATAAGCATGCCACGCATCAGATTAAGTGCTTCGTTTTCAAACGTGTCACTGTTCCATACTTCGCCGGCAGCACGTTCGCGAAACATCTTTCTTGCAACCTCTTTGGCATATAACTTCGGAACAGCATGTTCTCTCCAGTACGCTTCTAGTTGCTCTGCAAACATTCGTTCGATAGCAGACGAAGACATGTCGGCTTTTCCTGACCTCATCTTTATTCCAAAAACATTTGCGCTTGATATCCGGCTGGCTAAATCTCCAAGGAACGTGGTGTGTTTCTGAGGCTTGCCTGTCTCCATCACGAAGGATGGCACGACAGAGGTTGAAGCTAAATGCGTTACCATCTCATTGACAATACTAACTTGTTGTTCGTGCACTTCCATCATCGAAGCATTAACCATCATGGAGACGATGATCTCGATATTGTTATCAACCATCTGCTCTATCTGTCTGGCTACCGACATAACGCCTTCCGTTATATGAGGCAACTTACCATCATTATGCAGAGCCATATACGAAGCCTTCAGTTGCTCGCGATGTTTATTTAACGACTCGGCAGCTTGAGTTTCTATCTGCTCTACCATCTGTTTATTCTGCCCTTTAAAGTCGTCAAAATATGCGAGCTGTCGAAGGTGATTGTCCATCGCGTAAGTTGTCGGAAGGTTGGTCTGGGCATAAAGCGTGCTTTTGGATTTGCTTCGCATGCTCTGTATGATGCGCCAGGTCAACGCAAGAATATCGGCCAGCTTGTTGAGTGTATCGCGAACTGATAGTGGCATTGCATCGTATATTTTTTTTAAGGCCGCACTACCCTTGCTGGTTCTACGTTGATGCGGCCCTTCAGATGGTGACATATTAGCGAACGAACGTTCAACAGCCATGGTAAGCATTTCCTGCATGCCTTCTGAAAATTCTTTTCTTCCACCCTTTTTCCACACCTCGATGTCATTCATCATCTCTCGGCCAACTTTAGTTTTGCGCCAAGCCGATGCTTTCTTAGCTCCAGAATCACCGGACAACCAGTCAAACCATTGGTCAACACCAGTCTTAAAGTACGGAACATCCTTCAGGACGGTGTTGTATAAAAAGTGGAACAACTCGTGGACTGTAGTGAACTCGCTTGCGTTTTTGCCAAGCGCAATGAGAGGCTTATCACTCTGCGCATTAATTATAATACCTTCAAACGCACTGGCAAGCGTTTCAACATTGACTTTCCCAGGCATCCGGCTACGCTCTTGCTTGGTAGCAGCCATTATTTTCTTCTTAATGTTTGGCGCCATACCTTCTGCAACCAGCGGTTCAAAGCCTAACTTACCAAGCATTAACTTCACGTTATCAAGAACTTGTTTTTCGGTTTCCTCGTACTTCGCATAGCCTTTGTTCAATGCTTCGGTGTCTGTTTGATGTGCAACTACCGACCGAATGTTTTCCGGAACCTCGGTCACTTGAAATGTCTTACCAGCCGTGTCGTATGCGCCAGTTACTTCGTTGTATTCCACAGGAGTAAGTTCAACAACGTCCTGTCTCTGAGCGTGGTGAAGCAGTGGTCCGGAAGTATATGTTCTGTTGTTCCACTCCCATGTTTTGATTTTGTAAAACGGGATGCCGGTTTGAGCAGCGGTCATAGGCGGTGACGATAACCCAGCCAAATCCTTCGGAGTGGATGCGTCAGCTACGGTTGGATGTAACAGATTGTATTCAGCTTCGGAGTATGCCTCTCCTTTTGTAGCTTCCCACATTTCCTGCGCTTGCGGTGAGTCGAGCTTTACATCCGGATGCTTATAAGCAAAAGCCTCATCAAAAAGTTTCCTTGCTTCTACGTCTATTTCCTTTTGGACAGGTGGTATTGGTTTGGGTGGCAACTCGGGCTTCGGCGTAATGGCTTGGGCTTCTGGAATGTCGGGGGTTTGTGAAGCATCCACTTTATCTGGCTCTAGGTCAAGCGGTGCTGGCTCGATGGGTTGAGACTGGACGTCGGCGACCGGCTCGATCACGTCTACCTTTGCAGCGACGACAGGTTTTCCTGCCGCCGCCGCGGTCGGTATGGTGGGCGGTGTTACGTCCGGGACACCTGCTTTACCTGCGTCGGTGTCGCCTTTAGGAACGATTGTTGCCGCCTCCTGTTTCTTCTTGAAAATTTCCTCCATTTCGGAGTTGACTTGGCGCACGCCTTTCATGCCTTCGTAGTCGAACGCAAGCCATGCAGCACGAGGGTTTTTAGATTCAAGGATTTCTATAGCATCTGGCCTGGTCAGTGTGTTCTCCTCTAACGACTTGTTGACCATCTTCACTGTTCTTCCGTCAACTTCACCTAATGTTTCCAACAGGCCGGCCAATTGTGCATCCTGATCTTTGGTTGTCAACCCCTTGAGAGTTTTGATGTCTCTGCCGGTGAGTGTGGCCGTAGCATAGAGCGCAGCCGTATCACTCATCTCAGTGCCCGTAGCAGCCATGTGAATGTCACGAATGGCATTGTATGCTCTGGAAGTTTGAGCCTGTTGCGCGCCGTGGTGCACGGTGGATACGCCACCTAATACCATAGACGGCCCGATCGCCTGTACCATTGCATCAAAACTCTGCGTGTAAATCTGCCATGCGCTCTTCTTGGCCTCGGGTACGCCTCCAGCGTCGGCAGCAATATTCTTGGTAACTTCATTGCTTAACTCTTGGAAGAACTCTTCAGATGATTCCTTGGCGGTGCTCCACGCTCCCCGGCCAGCCATGCGCAACATTGCTTTCCCGATAGTTTTTGAAATTACAGGAGCTGCACCACTTTTCAGTCCGGGGAAAAATTTGCTTAATGCCTTGCCGCCCGGAATGTAATCATTGATAAATTCAATAGCGGCATACGGGACTGCGCCTCTTGCTGCCCACGTTTGTGCGGTCTTGTGGTCAACACCCATTAAACGCATATCGCGGTATAGGTCGCCCTTGCCTTGAAAATAAAACGGAACACCACCTCCTAAAAGTGATGCGGTTCCGGTTACTGCTGCTTTTCCAAGCAACTTCTTGGCCATGACCGGCCCCAGGAGCCGTGTGATGAACGCACCGCCAACAATAATCTCATCGCCAGGCGCCGGAGTAGCGATAGTAGCAACTGTTCCTGCGGCCAATGCTGCCGTAGTGAGCTTACCAACCATTGCGTATCCCATACCCGCAGCCGATTCAGCCGCGCCAAAGATTGCTTTTTCAAATATATTATTGGTTTTGTCCTGGGCAATTGGATTGGCGGCAAGCGCTTGTTCGTAAATAATTTCCTCTTCTCGGTATTGCTTGAACACATCTTCGTCAGATGCTGCGGCCATGGACATACGCCATGCCATC
>Ga0207997_1001754_pt1 | contig 11141 bp, 15 predicted proteins | sample AntAceMetag02UKN_FD_184777 | JGI IMG/M metagenome (GOLD analysis project Ga0207997, IMG submission 184777) | Saline lake microbial communities from Ace Lake, Antarctica - Antarctic Ace Lake Metagenome 02UKN (SPAdes) (version 2) | ecosystem: Environmental > Aquatic > Non-marine Saline and...
TTTCTTCATTGATTTAATCTCCTCTTCTAGCTCAGTGTACTTGGTCTCTAGGTCGGTCTTGTCTGCTTCGATCTTATCCTTTTTGTCCCTTAGATTCTTAAAGTTCTTGTCTTTGTCCTTCTCACCGTCTAGCTGTTTCTTCTGCTCTTCAAGCGCTTCTTCCGCTTCAACCTTTTTGTCTTCTAGCTCTTCCTTCTCATTCTCAAGTTTTGTCTTTTGCTCCTCTAGCTCTTCGACCCTTTGTTCTAACTCTTCATAATCCATAGTTTTTCGTTATTTATTAACTGTCCATTTGAGGCTGAACGACACCTTTATATAGCTATATATTACTCAACTACTTTACTTTGGTCGACTACTTCTGGAACTAATAATGTTTGTTTATATTCGTTCTCAAATTGTTGTAATCTTTCTTTCAATAAACACAATCCATTGATCGAGCCTCTTGATATGTCTGCACTCCTATTGTCTGCACAGTTCATTGCGATATGCTCGACTTGTGCCTTGATAATCAGCTCAATCTCGTTATGCAGTGTGGTGTTCTCGTTCAAATTCTTACATTCCATCCAATACTTCTTGGATTTCGGCTCATCATCCAAGTCCCAATTAACAGGTAATAAATTAAGATTCGCTCGTGTTAGTTCGATACTGTGTGGCTCATTGATTGGAAGCACCTCGCCCCAAGCTTCACTTGCTTTTGGATCTTTCTTCTTCAACCACTTAAACATATTTATTTCATTAATTGTTTAGGACTCGCCTTGACTGCACCTGACATCTTGTTCGCTGCTGGATTGCCCGCTTGATCTGGCATTTGGTTTGCCATCTCATCCATGCTCGCTGAATTAAACGCTTCAGCTGAATTCTTCTCCCATGTTGTAGCCCATTCTTTCTGGAAGTAATCTTTATTGACACTCTCCGGGAAGTATGTCACAACCTGGTTCATCATCTCACTGAACAATACCTTATTCAAATTATCGCTTTCACGCTCACTTGCGTTTACTTTGATATAGAATCGGTATTTTAATTTCCTCAACAGTGGTAAGTGGATAATGGATCTTGACTTCGTACCGCTCTTGGTCTTCTCTGCCAAGTCCTTCTCTTCTTTCATTCTAAACGAATTCATTACACGCTCTTCACCTGACGGTTCTGAATCCTCAAACTCGATGATCTCGTCATCAATCTCTTCTTTTCTGAATACTTCCTTTAACTGTTTTGTAACATTGTCTATCTCATAATCAATTGGCTTTGTCCAGTTGGATAATACATTGAATAGTTTTAGGTATGAAACACGTTCTTCCATCAATTGCACTGCGAACATGATTAAATATAGGTTCACTTCCGCCTGCTTCTGGGTCAACATGATCTGTGTCGCTGTAATTCCGCCTTGAGTCTCTTGCCCTTGCATCGTTGGATTGATTGTCTTCGTATTCACTATCTGGTTAATTAAATTGAACATCTGATACTCTGATGCAGTAACACCTTGATGATCGATTATCTTATCTATCTTACCAACATCGATACCGCTCCATAGTGTGCCTGGATCATATATCCTTGGTGATAATATACCTTTATTCCTGTTCGCCATTGGTGGCTTGATACTCTGTTTCGTCTTGTGATACATCATCCTTATCATCTCATCTAGTAAATCACCATCAACTCTTACCTCTTGCATTAAACTCTTACCATATGCGAATTGTGCCGAATATGGATACAAAATACTCTTTGTAATTGAGTAACCGTCCCAATCCCAAGTCATAGGGAAATTGGAAGGTAGCATCATCACACCATTTATGTCTATCGCTTGTTCTTTGTTCGATAGGTCTTGATACTCTAATATCTCGACTTGGTTAGATTCTAACTCGTACAACCTGAAATTCCTATACGGTACAGAGTCTGAGCCATCATCTAATCTGCTATATTTATTGCCTGGTACAACATGCTTCCAATTCGACCATTTACCATAAATCGTTTCAGCCTGTGCGTAGTCCATTACCTTACGTGTATAGATAAACGGTTGTTTGTTCATCTCGTATTGCTTTATATTGCCAAGATATACTTGTGTTATATCTAATATGATACTTTCACATTTGTATTCGGTCTCCATTTTAGTCAACCATTTCAAGTCTTTGAACCCGTTTGCTGGATCGAGCTTACCTTCAACTATTCTTTTCCTTGTAATTGTTCTTGGTGTATATCGTTCTTCAACAAATGTAGTCCCTTGCTCTAGCAACGATCTTATCCTTAATCTCTGTTTCTCTTCACGACCACCAGCCCAATCAGTTGTATCCAGCTCACTAGCCTTCTTGATCAATTTACCCATCTTCTGACCAAGCACTAAATCTTGATTCTTATTCTTATCATACGCCAATACATCAGGGTCTAGGTTCATCTTCATGATGTGACTGATAATAGATTTCATCTTGCTTCTCGGTGTGCCGGTAACAATACTTGAATCTGCTTTATTCTTCCGGGGCGGTACAAAAGCATTAGCCGACTTAGCGTTGAACTCAGCCCAAGTCAATAGGTTCATACCATCAAACTCGTCATGTGCCTGGTCACGCATATCTCGCGCCTCTTCCATCCTTCTAAATATAAGATCACGATAAGTTTTATCCTTTTCGCTTAATTCTTGCGGTTTGATTTGTGCTTGCTTTTCAGCTTTCATTGCTGTACCCATATTTTATTTAACCTTAAACACTTTACGATCATCGAACTCACTTTTTTTGCCATTATTCCATCTGCTCACTGAACTCAGATATCCCACGACGCGTGTGTATATCTCGCATTTGGTGCGCTTGAGTTCTTTGTTCATAGTATTTTTTTTATTATTAAAACTCTGTTACTGCGAACTGATCGGCTGGCTCTTCATTTGTCAGTTTCGCATTGCCCATTGAATAACATTCGGTCTTCATCTCAAATGCTATCGCTATAGCTATTACTAAATCAAAATGGTTGGTCAACTCTTCATCGTATTTAATTGTCTTTAATGCGTTATCATCGTACATCTTCAGCTCTCTAATAATCGCCCGGTCAGTTATGCAAATCTCATGATCTTCAATTGCACGCTTCAACCCAAACATAATCTGTGGCTTGCTTGAACTTGTACTTAGCCAGCCTAATTTGTGGCTCTTTGTTGGTATTATATTGTCTTTAATTTGTATGTCTTGTGCATATATATTCGGATAGATGTCTTTTAATCGTGCCAGTGTTGCATGGCCATGATTGTTCCGTTCAACAGCTGCGATACATGATCCGTATCTATCACCACCATTCTTGACTTCGTATGCGAACATTGTCGGGTCAATCTTATTGCTCTTGTATCTTGCAACAACCTTCGGCATTATCACACCGCTCTCGTTCCGATAGCTAAAGTCCATAATGACAATTGTCGAATAGTCACGTTCAATCCCCTCTGCAACATCAGCGCCAAGCCCGTAATCATGGTTTGGTACATATTCTTCAAAGTATACCCAGTTACCAGCTTTGATCCCATCCTCTTTATTCACAAGCATCAAGTTCAACACATCCGCATCAAACACCTTGCCACTACTGCTTTCAAACGCTTCTTCTGGTGTAGTTGGATTCTCTTGCTTCATCAACTCTTTAGATGTAGTCCATTTCTTGTAGTACCAACTAATCTGTCTGTCTGATAATTTATATAACTCTTGATATTTTTTAAAACTCTCCGGTACTTCAATCGGATCAATCGCATATTCAGGGTTATCGCTCCAGGGAAAGAAATGAGCTGAGAAATCGTTTTCACCATCAAATGCGTTCCAGAACAGATCAAAGAAATATCCATACTCACCCTCAGCTGTACTCTCAACAGATATTCTGCCGTTCTTTGGTACTGACTCAAACGAGCCAGATATAATCTCTCGTGCTTTTAATGGATACTTAGCTGCAATCTTACCTAATTCTGATACGTGCAACTTGTTAAGTGTCGCTGATCTAAACGATAACGCAACCCTCACCTTACTACCATTATTAAACCCCAACTGATTCGCTCGCTCTGTATTGGCTTTCCAACCAATCTCTTTTAATGGAAAATGCTCCCATGCTAATAGGATCTTTGAGAATATCTCGATCATCGAATCCTTGTCATGTGCAACAATGCCGGCCTGAAAGTTCTCATTAAATAAACATTCATCAAGTGAATCAATACAGTCATACGTTGTGAACCCGATCTGTCGGGCCTTCAACACAATCTTCTTTAGGCTATCATCATTCGCAAACTTCAACTGCGCCTCATTAGGATGGAAGGTAACTCGTTGACCTGCTTTGTTCACTATCTTGTACAGATTGTTCATCCTCCAACTCTTGTTCGCCAATAGGATTTTGTTCTCCGCTGTTAATTCCATTTATTTCTCTTAATAGATTATTTAAACCTGCACCAGTATCAACCTCAACCGTTTGTTTTGGAAGCCCATCAATATACGAGATGATTATCTTATATGCCTGGATATCTTTATCAATAGTAGCTTTTTCAATTAATGTTTCAATAAAAAGTTCAGCATATATTTTCTTACTCTTCGGCTCTACTTCCTGTAGTTGTCGCTTCAATATCGGAAGCAACTTAAAGCCTAGTGCTGATTTTTTTAATTCTTTAGTCATATTATTCTTTGTTATAATGGTCATCATAACCATTTATGTTTTGCTCTTTGTATTTATTTTTGTTGACTAAACGCCAACCTTGTTTATCAGCGACAACTCTCAGCTTATTGTTAAGATCTGTTGAATTGCCTAAATCTTTGTGATATATAATTTCGTTCATAAAAAGTTTTTATATAAAAAAGTAAGTCTTTATATGCCCGCCCAATATAGGAATAAATCCTTAAAAACTTTCTCCCGCTCTCACAAGAAGAAGAGCGCACACTATTTAATTGTCCCAAATATCTAAATAAAAAAAACAACCAATTAACGATTGCTTAAAAGCTGAAAACATTGTTCTGTTGTTTTTGACAAGCAAAGAGCAAAAACACTATTTCTAGCCACTTATATTATAGCAAGATTTTATCGAAAAGTAAATAGCGAGTGCCTACACTAAACTTACAAATAAAAAACAACGTTTGTTAGCTGTGCATAACTTTTGTACTAAGCATAGTGTTATTCGTGGTGTTGAGCTGATAGAATATGACGTATCGATTGGTTCGCTTCTCACCAACAACTTTGTCACCTTCGAACTCACAAAATGAATAAAAACCACACTCTTGTGAATACCTATCTTTTATCAATTTTTGAATCCGCTGTCTGATTGAAATTTCTCTTTTTGTTTGCATATTTTTATTGTTATTTATTACTTATACTTTAACATAAAAAACAAGGTTTGTAAACTGTGCATAACTGACATATTATGTCACAAAGCATCATTAAAAGTAAACAGGTAAAAAGTCGATTATTTAGGATTTAGGATATTTCGCGATTTAAACTCTATAGAACACTAGAATAGCAAATATTTTCATATTATAAATATATCTTAATTATCTTAAAGTCTTAAATAAAAAACTAAATTTAGAGCGTTTTAAGATATTTTTCCTCTTAAATATCTTAAATATCTTAAATAATATTGCGGCATATTATAACCCATTAACCACTACTTGTAAACAATAAAACATATTATAACATAAAAAGCACAATAATATGACTAATTATTTAAGATATTTAGGATATTTAAGCACCCTAATTATCTTAAACCACTTTATATTAAGCCACAAAACCACAACTATGTAAACATCTAAAAAAACACAAATGAAGCCATATTCACTATTATTTGTAAACGCCAAAAAGTTATGCACATTTCGTATCTTGACAAGATTAAAAATGTGTCGTATTATGTTATTACAATACAAAAATATGCTCAAAAACATCGTCAAAATTGAAGCCAAGAATCCTTTATTCTGCAAACCAAGCGGGCATTTGACGATGTGCTTGAGAGGCAGGATAAGGGATTTTTGTTTTTGATAATCATTAAGATAAAACTATGGGATTAAAAGAAATACAAAAAATAACACAAATAAAATTTGAAAACACGTCCTTTATCAATAAAGCGCGTAAATATAATGAAACGGCAAAGCGGTTGATCGATATTTTGCCAACGCTTCTATATAATGACACGTGGAAGATGTTTTTATTATACGACGACGATGCTGGCTATTACAAGACTTATGATGATGATAAAATGGCCTCAACCTTATTCCATATATTGGATAGTTGGACTAGTTTTGATGTCGATATCTGTAGTAGTTTCTTAATAGAACTAACAAAGACGCTAATAAAAGCACTCCCTAAACACCGACATATTTCTGAGCATGAGGTAGAACACAACCAAATAGCATTTAAAAACATTATGTTGAACACGAGTACAATGGAGACCCAGGCACACACGCCTAAGGTTCTTTGTTATATGTACATCGACCATAAATATATAGAAGACAGAAAAGCGTGGGTTACAAAAGCGCCGGTGTTTTTAAAATACCTAGCCTCAACGTTTGTAACTCCAGACGATGGGAAGGCGGACATTTCACTGATTAAGTTGGTTCAAGAACTCATGGGTGGTCTATTTTATGCACACAAGAGCGCTAATATGTCTATCTATTGTTTGGGTGATGGTGATAACGGTAAATCTGTATTCTCGGAAGCTATATTGGAACAAATATTCCCAGAAGAATTTGTTAGTGCAGCTTCATTGGAATTGCTAACAATCGACAAATTTGGATGTGCTGAATTGTTCAAGAAGCGAATAAATATAACAAGCGAAGATGAATCAGACAAAGTAAAAAGTGGTAAATTCAAGAACATTGTTACAGGCGAAACAATGTCAGCCCAAGAGAAATATGGAAAAGTATTCAAGTTTAGAAACTACGCTAAACTATTCTTCACATCAAATATATCGCCACAATTTTTATCATTCCCAAAACCAATGCGTAAGAGAATACGAGTAATACCGTTCAATGCAGACTTTTCTATTGGATCAAAAAACAGAATAGCTGGGTTGGAAGAGATGCTCAAAAAGGAAATCCCATATATTATCAGTTTTTTCCTTGAAGGCCTGGAGCGATTAAGAGACAACAAATTTGAATTTACGGAGAACGCTCAAGTCTCAGCTCTTTTAAATGGGCTACGCGACAACTCAAATGGTGTATCGTATTTTGTAGCAAACTTCTGTGACATAACCAAAGAGTGCCTATGTTCGGCCTCTGATCTTTATGGTAGCTATAAAGATGCCATTGACTCACTCGGGTTTGGTAAGACTTCAATCCAAAAATTCGGCCGTCAACTCCTAGAATATGACGGTGTAAAGAAGAACCAAAGCAATAAATCATTCTATAACTTAAAGCTAAAAGAAGAAGTGGTTGAAGCAGAACTCAACACAGAAAAAGAAGCTGATAAACTCTTTAACTAATAACTACATATATGATAATAACACTAAAAACACTTCAAAACATCTCAAAGTATCCCACCCAAGAGCCGATACTACAAGCGTTAAACGATAAGAAGCTAACTCACGAACAATACGGTCAAATGATAAACTGGTGGCAAGTCTTGCGGAGCAAAGAATTCACGCCAGACCAAATCTTCGCAAACGAACAGACAACATCCATTCCTGATCCCAAAACCGACCCAAAAGAGGTTATAATTATATGAAACAAACCGACACAAAACAAAACCTAAAGCTGTGGTTTGATTGGGTCAACACGTGCCAGGAACATAAAGAGGGCAAGGCGATGCGTAGATGCTACCTAAAAGACCAGTTAAAACTCAAAACAGCCGAAGCAGATGAGAACCTTCGGATTGCAACAAGATTGAACGCCTTAAACTCACCACATCCCAAACACCTTACCGTATTTGTCAATTTATATATATATTTAGCTGAAAACCTGGTAAAAGACAAGAAGAAGCTCAATAATGAACTGAAATTCCTCAACTCTAAGAAACAAACCACCAAAATCACACAATTAGACATAGAGCACGCCAAAACACGTGAGATCGCAAGTTTGAATCTATTAGGCGACTCACAGCGTCAAGCACCAGACAAATACAAAACCATATGCCCATTCCATAACGATACCCATCCAAGCCTAGTAGTTTTTGAAGAGACCAACACGTTTTACTGCTTCTCTTGCAACGAAGGTGGCGATGTTATAAAGTTAGTCATGCAGACGATGAAACTTAGCTTTATAGACGCTGTGAAGTATCTTATTTAGTCTAAATTTACACAATATAAACAGTTATGCACAGTTACAGATGTTTACAAATGTATTTATATAACATATAATAGAATTATAAGAAAACAATAACCCAAATAAATCTATGAGCAAAGAAAAACAAGTAACAATAATTGACAAGCTAACAAACCTTGGATTGCCAGTTACTGATGCAGAGAAGATAGTCGATTCATTCTCTGAGGTGGTCGATACAATGCAAGTGCTAGACAAAGAGTTAGTTGAATTTAATAAACATGAAAAGATTGACGAGAAGGTTTGTCAACAAGCCAAAACAATAAGATTAAAACTTGTTAAAAACAGGACACGAGGTGATGAGATACATGCTGAACTAAAATCAACATTACTACTAAGAACAAAAGCGATTGACGGTGTTAGAAACGTTTATAAATTACAAATATCTGAACGAGAGGCTAAGTTGAAAGAGATTGAAACTCATTTTGAAAGGATAGAACAACAAAAGAAAGAAGAGTTACACAAGCAAAGAGTTGAGGAGTTGTCAAAATATGTCGAAGATGTATCGATTTATAACTTAGCAGTAATGGGTGATGAAGGGTTTGATGAACTGGTGAAAAATTCAAAGACTGTATTTGATAACAAAGTTGCAGAAGACAAAAGACTAGAAGAAAAAAGAGTAGAAAAAGAAAAACTAGATCAGATTGAAAGAGAAAAAATAGAAATTGAAAATGAAAAACTAAAAAAAGAAGCCGAAGAACGTGACAAACTACAAATTGAAAAGGATGAAAAACTAAAAAAAGAAAGAGAAATCCAACAGGCGAGACTAGATAACGAAGCTAAAAAAAACGCCAAACTACAAAAACAAATTGATGACAAAAAAAAGGCAGACGATGAGGAGCGGGAACAAATTGAAGCTGACGAAAAGATAGTCAAAGAACAGCAAGCACAAGCCGATAAAGCCAGGGAGTTAGCACCAGATAAAGACAAACTTGTATCGTTCTCAAATGCACTAGAGGCTGTCGCATTGCCAACATTGAAAACAGATGAAGCCAAAACAAAGCTGAACGAAGCGTTAAAACTCATAAACCAAGCACAGCTATTGTTAAAAACATTATAATATGACATGTAAACATTGCAAATCATCAGACGCATATATCAGCTTGGAGGAATACCGCAACTACGTTATTTGCCCGGTATGCCAGAGCAAGAATTTATTAAAAGAATATAATTTTAAAGAATATAATCTTAAAAAAGTATGTGTAACAAACGCAAGCTAAAAAAAATGTATCGTAATGTCGCATCAAGAATCCTGGAGTTTTTTGGGAAAATTGATAAAGCAATTACTGAAAGGTTTTATAAATAAAAAGTTTTATAAATAATATGACAAAAGATGAAATACAGTTTGGTGAGGCATGTGGCCTAACCTACACAAACGATCCAGAATTTCCATTCATAGGTACTGACGAGGCTTGGAGTAAATACAACGATGGTGACGACTCGTTTTGTGAGCCAGAGCCAATGGATGTTTACAAAGCACATGTGGAAGCTGAACTTTGTGAATGTTAATTACAATAATAAATCTACCATTACGGAGTCCTATATCAGCCTAAGCAGACATGCTTCTGACGAAGAGCGACTGAGATAATGACTTCCGTAGTAGTGGAGAATATAAATATGAAACTAGAAGAACTTAACAAACAAGCCGAACTAATCGGTATCGGCAATAAGTGTCGGTGTAAGATTGTGTGTAAATATGACGGTAAAGAATTTGAAGGAGAGGCAGAATTGCACAAGGACGCACATAGGGACTTAGGACTTTTCCAAGATGAGGTTGACTTTGGATATTATTCCTATGCTCCAACCAGCTTAAAACGCTTGTACAGATTCCCAGCGTATGGAAGCTTTGTGGAACACATCAAACAACTCGAACCACTCAAACACAAATACGTTGTGGGTGACGAGATTGAGGTGGTGGATGGTGGATGGGGCAGTGTTGAAAGTGGAACAGTTGGTGTAATTGAAGAAGTTGACGATGAAGATGATGTATATTCTTTTCGGGTAAAGTACGAAGAAGGATTCACGTGGTTCAAATCATCCGAAATTAAATTCCTACGTCATGTGGGGATTGGAATATTTGCACACAATCCTTTTGCACAAAATTCACTATACAAAGAATTGCAAGAAGGAATTGATAGAACTAATAATAATAAAACTAATAACAAAAAACCTATGAGCAAAATCACAAAATTTGTAAAAGACCTAACACTTTCTACTGGTGAAAAGCTACTTAGAAAGTACGAACTAAAAGACGAGTGTGGTAATTATTCAGAAGATTACAACGAGCTACGAAGAATCGAACAAAACAAAGCATTTGAAGAAACTGCAATCGCACATTGTGTAGAACTGGAGAAAGAAGATAAGAAGAAAAAATAGCCATTTAGCCCGCATCTAAATAAATAAATAATATACTATGAAACCAAAAACAATAATGATTGACGAACAAGAGTATGTTCGTTCAGACACAATTAAGACAAATGAGGTAGCAGAAAAGCACAAAGGGTTATCTTATGTAATCGTACGTACACATTCAGCAGGTGTATTTGCTGGATATTTAGAGGAGAGAGAGGGGCAAGAAGTAAAATTATTAAAAGCAAGAAGATTATGGTATTGGGAAGGAGCTGCGACACTTTCACAATTAGCAATAGAAGGTGTAAAAAAACCGGAAGAGTGTAAATTTACAATGGAGGTTAATAGAGTTGAGTTATTACAAGCAATAGAAATTATTGAGTGTACAAAACAAGCACAAGAAAATATTAATGAAGTTGCTATATGGAAAGAATAATTACAGTAGATGATATGCGTGGCTATGGCAATGGCTGTGGCTGTGGCTCTGGCGATGGCTGTGGCTCTGGCTCTGGCTGTGGCTCTGGCTTGGGCGATGGCTCTGGCTGTGGCGATGGCTAT
>Ga0207997_1001755_pt1 | contig 11140 bp, 24 predicted proteins | sample AntAceMetag02UKN_FD_184777 | JGI IMG/M metagenome (GOLD analysis project Ga0207997, IMG submission 184777) | Saline lake microbial communities from Ace Lake, Antarctica - Antarctic Ace Lake Metagenome 02UKN (SPAdes) (version 2) | ecosystem: Environmental > Aquatic > Non-marine Saline and...
ACCACGACCTCGACCTCGACCACGACCTCGACCCCGACCCCGACCCCGACCACGACCACGACCTCGACCCCGACCTCGACCCCGACCACGACCCCGACCTCGACCATAATTGATAACCTGAAATCATCATATTGCACCTGTCTTTCTGGCAACTATATTTGAGAAGAAGGAAGTTTATGCTTCCAAGGGAAAAAGTCTGTTACAGAATCAATATTAATATATGCTCTGCCAACAGGTTCAACCTCATTTAATTTCCCTTCTTTAATTGTGTTCATAAAACGACCTGAATCAGCAATCCAAGCAGCATTTTCAAGCTCAAGGATATGACCAATAACTTTTTTAACTCTTCCTGTTAAATGATATGTTACTGTACGAAAATAAAATTTTTCTCCAGCCATATCAGATAAATTTTGAATCTCTTTAAAAGACTCTTCACCTAGCTGGTCTTTAATTTTAATATACGTTTCTTCGCTAATTTCTAATGTTCTACTCATTTTAATTCCTTTCGTTTAACCCCTCCCACCTTTCAGCAGGAGGGGTGTGGGGGTTACTTGTCGTCATCCCATGCGATCGGCTCATCAGGATTTACTCTATTATCCTTAACTTGCTCATCGGATGGCTTCTCATTCTCAACAACCTTTTCAAAGTTATACTCTTTGATATTCGCATACTTACCATCATGCTCAACAGTAGCATAAAACTGACAACCTTGCCATCTGTCGGTATCAATATCAAAGTTGTCTCCTTTGTACGGCTCACCTATTGCTTTTAAGAATAATCTTGTAGCCCAAAACCCTTTTGCATTTGGACTATCATCAAGCGTCATTCTGTTAAGCATAGTCCGACCGTCCTCTTCGCCACCTACTACCTCTAACTTCGCGCAAACAGTAAGCTCATCAAGCACCAATTTTTCAGGAGAGTTATTTTTATCAAAAATATCTGCCACTTGAAATAGATGCTCTTTTTCTGACGGCATTTCAAAAGCCATTTGCTCTGGTTCTTCATCTTTAGCTGACGCGGTACGTTTTACCATTTACTTTACCTCCTCAATTTTCTTCGTTAATAATTCGATTAAACCATCAATCTGCTTGACAGTCATTTCTTCCCATGAATCTACATCAACCTTTTTAAACCATTTAGCAATCTGCGCTTCCTCTGTATTAAGAAGCTCATTTAGCTTGTTGATCTTTGCAATCTGTTCTTTTGTAGCAAGATCAGCCGGCACTGCCGGTGCTTCAATAACATCAGCACCATATACATCAGCGAAATTACCATAAGATAATGGCATTGAATCATTTTGTGGCAATGAATCAATCCTACTTTTCCTAATAAGAAAGGTTTTTCGTCCATTTTGGATTTCAACCCATAAATCTAAAAGGTATTCGAGTTTATCCCATCCATCAAAGGTGTTGCCATCTTGATAGATTTCTTTTCCTTTTCTAACCCACTTGCCCTTGCTATGACAAATAAGAATAACTGTCATATCAAGTTTTTCAAGCCAACGGATCAACTGCTTTGTCGGCTTCTGCGCTTCTCTCTTATCAGCACCAAAAGCACTTCCAACTTCTTGTTCAGCGATTGCAGCCTCTAACATATAGAGATAGCTAAAACTGTCAATGATAAGAGTTTTGTACTCATGCTTCTGTGTTACTAACTGCTTTACTTCTTCGTTTACAGAAGCAAAGTCCTGTGATCCTTCTTCTTTTCCAAAATAAGCACCACCTACTTTTTTTAACTTATCCTGATACTGCTTTCGTGTTGCACCACCCTCCACGTCGATGAGATACGGTTTAGGAAAACTTAATGCAAAAAAAGTTTTGCCTACGCCTGACTCACCGCTAATTAAAAATTTTGGTTTGGATGGTTTTACTGCTTCTGGTTGTTTGGCTTTTAACGCCATGTGATACCTCCTGTTTGGTTGTTGTTTGTTTAGCCCACCAAGGCTCTTTGTTTGACTTGATAAGATTATACAACAACCAAAAGATGTGTCAATAAAAACTTGCAAATAAATGAAAATGAATTATAATGAAATCATGAAGCATTTAGGCGTCCCAAGACGTAAGAAGCTGAAAGACGAAATGAAGGGGTTTAACACTCTAGCATCCATTATGAAAGGCGAACCTGTGCTTACATATAAGAGAAGAAAGCGTGCTGTTGAAACAAAGCCACGCGATATGGCAGAAAAAGCTATGGAGCGTAAGATTATCATGTCATTAAAGACAATGGGTTGTGGAGTTGCCAAATCCGGCGAGCAAAGCACGTATAACAGCCATTTCGTACTTAACGGCATGAGCGATCTTATTGTCTTTATGCCGGGCAACAACGTCATATTCATGGAAGTTAAGCAGTCTAAGTACAAGACTGCTAAGAACGGCGGCCTACGGAAAACCCAAATGGACTTTCAAGAACTATGCATGATCTGCGGTGTCAAATACGCGGTTGTTTATAGTGTTAATGAAGCAAAAGAAATAGTTAAAAAAATGCTTGCAAAATAATGCAAGTATGCTAATATGAAAATGAAAGGTAAGACATGAAAAGTAAAATATCAACAGTTTTTGGAAGAATACCGACGAGCTTAAAGAAAAAATTTATCAATGCTTGCCGTAAACTAAAAACTACACAACAGTATGTTTTAGTGGATGCAATTAATAATACAATTAAAAAGGCTAATAAATAACAAAGGAGAAGGGCTGATGAACAAAGTAATCAATATCGAACAAATGACAATCAATAGAAATGGCATAGAGGATGAAGTCTCTGTCGAAGGCTACGTCGTAATGAGTGTAGATAAGTCTTGGGGAGAAAACACAGACTATCGCTACGGACAGTTGCACATATTCGTTGAAGATGTAACAGATGTAAACGCATGGGACATTGATGGACATGAGTTTTTTTTAACAGAGAAAGAAGTTGAAGAGGCTAAAGAACTTTTAGGAACTAGGGCGTTGGAGAACTAACAAAGGAGAAGGGTTATGACAGCAATAGAAACTATGAAAATAGAAATTGAGAAGATAAAAGAAGCTCAGGCATTATGTATGGATGAAGAAGGTTTGCGTGTTAGAAATGCGTATAAGCACAGATACCAAATATTATGCCGGAAAGCGCGTAGTTTTAAAGATAGTATTGAGTTTATGGAAAAACAAATATACGGCTCTCCTCAGCAGGCGTCTAGCCCACGATCCGCACAATCTCCATGTTGATTGTGTCCTGTTGAGGTTTTAAAATGAGGAAGTGTAAAATGGATATAATAGGTAAAATTTTATTTTTTTTATTTGTATTTTTTGGTGTCATTGTTTGGGAGGATCTTATTTTATCTGCTTGTAATATGAAAGAAAAAAGTGCAATATCTTTTTTCAAAGAATGTTTTTTTGCTTTAAGGAACAAATGAAAGACCCCGACCTAATAATAATCCCAAGCAAAAACGAGCCATCTGCTCGTATGCTTTTAATCGCCTGTCAGCATATGTTCAAGTCAGAAGTTGTCATAGCGCATGACGTAAACGGCAACGGTAAAGGGTGGGCTATTCGTCAGATACTCCGTTATCATAAGAAAAAAGAGATCGTTGCGATCATTGACGGAGATTTTGACATTAGCCCTCTCTATATAGATACGCTGATGGATCACATTGAGAATTATGACGTTGTTGTAGCTGAGAAAGACTTATCCAACCTTCCATTACAAAGAAAAATTATCAGCATGGGATACAGGCTGCTGATTAAAATTCTATTTAGCCTTAATGTAAACGACACACAAACCGGACTTAAATTATGGAAATGGCACGCGCTATCAGAATTTAACACAGACGGATTTGCATTTGATATTGAAATGTTAGCTAACGCGCATAATGAAGGATTGAAAATTAAATCAGTTCTAATCAAAGTAAATATTGATAAGAAAGTGAGGTTTGTTCAAATATGGAATACACTGAAAGAAACTCTAAAGGTATGGTTAGCGTTATCGTTCCAAGACACGATGAAAACATGGAAAAGTTATTAAAGTTTATTCTTGCCGGAACTTACAAGAATATTGAAATTATAGTTGTAGATCAAAATCGTGAACGAAGCTCACAACGCAACAATGGCATAAAGAAGGCAAACGGCAAGTATATTATGATCCTTGACGCTGACCAATACCCTAATCCACATTTAATCTCTGAGTGTGTTGATTTAATGATGATGGGATTTGAAGCATTATACATACCGGAAAAAATCATAACACCCGGTCTATTCGGTAAAATACGCAACTGGGAGCGTCAATTCTATACAGCCACTCCTGTTGACTGCGTGAGATTTGTTTTAAATCCCTGTCCGTTATTTGATGAAAATATGTCAGGCCCAGAAGATGCTGATTGGGATAGACGTATAAGCAATCGTCGTGCAACAACAGATCGCTGTTTTTATCATTATGAAGGAAAATTAAATCTTATTGACTATCTTAAGAAAAAAGCTTATTATAGTAAAAGCATGAAAAGATATCAAAAAAAATGGCCTAATGATAAAGTTTTAAATTTTTGGTGGAGAATGTTTGGAGTTTATATAGAAGAAGGAAAATGGAAAAGAGTTATTAATAATCCATTTTTTTCATTATGTATTTTTGGACTAAATATTTTAAGAGGAATAATTTATGTTATTAACAAAAAATAAAAATTCTTTACGCGCAAAAAAATGGGCTAAAGACAATCCTGAAAAATTTAAAGAAAACCAAAGAAGATATAAAGAAAAACATTTTGATAGAGATAGAGAAAAAAGAAACGAATCTTCTAGAATATGGAGAAAAAATAATCCAGAAAAAGTAAGAAAATTAAACAGAAAATATTGTAGAAACAACAAAGAAAAAGTAAATAAATACGCTAGGGAATATTATGAAAACAACAAAGAAAAATTAAGAAAGATGGGTAGAGAATCTTATCAAAGAAATAAAAAGAACAATATAAGATTAGCAAAAAAAAGAGTTAAGAAATGTTTAGAAAGCTGGATTAGATATTTGCCTACAAAAGCTAAATGCGAAATTTGTGAGAAAATTTTATTTTTAAAAGGAACATCATCAAGCAATACAATACATTTTGATCACAAGACAAGAAATTGTGCAATTAAATGCAATCCATCTTCATTTTTAAGACAAAAGTTTAATACAGAAGAAAACAGAAAAATATGGGAAAGTTGTGATTTCGGCATTTTATGCAATAAGTGTAATTTAATTTTAATAACTGATAATAGAGTCGCATGGCTCAGAAATGCTCTTAGATATGCTACTAGGCAGACCAAAAGTAAAAATGGTTAAAAGGATATGTATTTGCGATAAAAAGTTTGAAATATATCCTGCTCATGCGAAGATAAAAGGAGTAGGTCAATATTGTTCAGTTAAATGCAGAGCAATAGGAAGGAGGCATCCTTGGTAACAATCGCAATCCTAGCACACAACTCAGAGTCTACTATAAGAGAAGCGATAATGAGTTGCAAGACACAAAAATATCGCAACTTAGAAATTCTAATATTAGAGAATGGCTCAACTGACAGAACACGTAGAATTTGTAATAAGTTTGCAAGAAAAGACAAGCGTATAAGATTAAAAGAAAATAAAAATGATTTGAATATTTCCGGCAATATGAATAGATACAATCTAGCTAAAGGAGAAATTTTTATCTGGTTATGCGGTGATGATATATTCGCATCAAATGACGCTGTCGGAAGAATTGTAAAAGAGTTTGACAACCCTAAAATCGGTCATGTAAGCAGATATTATTATCAATTTCTTGAAGGTAAAAAAGGCGCAGTACGGGCGCATAGATCAGATAACATATACTGCCTTGCAAACAACCCTTCCGGTTTGGCATTTAGAACATCCGCTATGTGTGGTCGAGTTCGTAACAGGGCTTTCATTGAAGCGGCGTGTATGGTTAGAAATGTACTGGATGCCGGATGGGAATATAAGATCATACCAGAGGATTTAATCGCTGTAAGATTGGGGCAGAATGGAGCTTCTACCCTTCGTGCATATAGAAACTCTCCGACAATGAATTGGCTATGGGTAGCAGGAGAACAAGACTTTTTGTTTGATAATCCAATAGGATATATTCAGCTTAAAAACTGGGCTAAATATATCCGATTATGGAAAGAGGTAAAATTACATTTTAAAATGCGGCCTTTAAATTTTTTGAAACCTAAGTATTTATTTTTCGTTATCATTGCTTTAGTCGTTCCTAAATTTATATTAAGACCAGCGACTAAATTTTATAAGAATGTTTTTGGAAGATACTTTTTAATGGGGAGGATATAGTGAAAGTCCTCAACCTCGGCTGTGGAAACAAAATAATGCCGGACACTATAAATGTTGATATTATGTGGAATCCGTCTGTTAATAGGGTAGTGGATCTGTCAAACCTCGTATGGCCTTGGGAAGATAACAGCATTGACATTATATACGCCTCACATATCCTTGAGCATTTTTCTGACCAGAAAGCATTTATTGATGAATGTATTAGAATACTCAAACCTCATGGACTTCTGCATATCACAGGCCCTCATTCATCATGCGTCACATCAATAGGTTGCCTTGGGCATTATCGGACATACTCATATAATACGTTTAACGATTATCTCTGTAAGCCTTGGTATATGTATAAGAATCCGGTGTTTAGAACTGTCGATCAAAAGCTGTCATGGTGGTATGAAAAATCAGGGGACAATGTTCCTAAATGGTTGTTGCCGCTTATAGGAATTGCTAATTTTTTTATTAACAAACTCATTGCGTTATCGCCTCGATTATTTGAAAATTGGTGGTGGGTGTACGTTGGTGGAGCGCGTGAGGTAGCATGGGTGGGGCAGAAACTATGAGAATATTATATCTACCAGATGAATACAGCCAACAACGCCAACATGAAAAACCGGCGAATATTTATCCGGTAAGAATGGCGATGGAAGCGGAGTGGTACAGACAGCAGGGGCATGATGTGTTTTGGAATCAAATTAATATTGATGATATTGGGAGAGAAGGGACAACGATTATAAAAAAACCCGAAAACCTCCCCTTCCTCGACCTCCCAAAACCAGACCGCATATTCACTAATGCTAAATCCTATACAAGCGGAAACTATAAATATTTACCCGGCACTCATATGCAAGTCGCAGATGGGTGTTGGTATGGCAGATGTAATTTCTGCGTCGAGAAAGATAAAAAATATTGTGTACGCACCATTGATTCTGTGATAGAAGAAATCGAGGAGTGCAAGCGTCTAGGATTTAAAGAAATATTCGACGATTCCGGTACGTTTCCTGTCGGAGTATGGCTTGATAAATTCTGTCAAAGAATGAAAGGAAATAAAACTCCATTAGGGTGTAATATGCGTGTAGCAAATATAGACTATGGTGCTATGAAAGAGGCGGGTTTTCGTATGTTATTATTCGGAATTGAAAGCGCAAACTCATATACTTTGAATAAAATAAATAAAGGTATAACCGGCCCTGATATTAAAAAATATATAAAGCAAGCATCAGACGCAGGGCTTGAGCCACATATTTGTGCGATGTTCGGATACCCTTGGGAAGATGATGAAAACGCAGAAAATACATTAGACCTTGTTCATTGGCTGCTTAAAAAAGGTTATGCTAAGACGGCGCAGGCGTCTTTTTATACCATACCTAAATCACCGGGAAACAAGAATTACAAAAAATACATCCCTCTGATATACGACGTAGCATACTCTCCTGAGTTTTGGTTTAATCAGTTACGAGATATTAAAGACCTCGACGACATAAAATATTTATGGCGGAAGATAAAAACAGGAATTAATGGATAAAATAGATAAAATTATATTTAAGAATATAAGAAAAAGATTAGGGAAAAGACCTTTAAATGAGGATGAATTTATACAAAATTATATAGCAGAATTAATGTTTTTATATATAGATACGTATGGCGTATCTAAAAAAACGATATTCAAAATAATAAAGGTAGGATTGAAAAAATGAACCCCCTAAAATACCATTACGTATGTGACGATCTAGCAGTTATATTACAAACCCAAAATGCTCAAATTGAAAAACCGCATAATAAACTGGAAAAGTTTATGATGATGTTAAGCGGTAAAGCATACTGGGAAGATGAGGCTGCTATGCAACATATAATACCAATAGTGCTTCACATAATCACAAGCACATTGATATTTTTTGTATTCGGTCATAATAACATATCACTTTTAGCATCAATTCTTTTTCTAATACACCCATGTCATACTGAAATGTCAATATGGTTAAGTGCAAAGGGTTACACCTTAACAACAATATGGGTATTATTGGCATTTCATTTTCCAATATTGGCTTTATTAATATTTATTGTGCCCGGTGTTATATGTGTATCAGGAATATTCGCGCCATTGTTATTTTTACTTAAACCGAATATGTTTAACATAGCCGCTATACTTGTAATTTATACCGTAGGTATGTACTCAAAATGGATATTCAATAAAGAAAAAAATATGAAGTTAAAAGGCTTTGAAGGAAATGACGTTGCACTTAAAATAAGCCCCTATAAACTGATTATCGCGTTTAAATTCTACGGATATTATTTTATAAACTGTATATTCGGCATATCATATACATTCTATCATTCATATATGGAGGAATTTTTAGATACAGAAAAAGGAATAAAAGAAGGTCGCAGAATTGACGGTTATTTTTTCGTAGGATTATTTTTCGCCGGACTTCTTATTTATTCTCTTATCACTAATCCATTCAGCGTTTTCACATTAGGTCTTTTCTGGGCGACCGTAACGATCGCTATGTGGTGTAATTTCATATCAACAGGTCAACAGTATGTCGCAAATAGGTATTTCTACTTACCTAATGTCGGGCTTATGATCGCTCTATCAAGCGTTATAATTCATTACCCTTTTCTTATCGGTGCGTTGATAGCATGGTATTTAGCAAGGCTCGCACCCTCAATCAAGCAGTTTAAAAATGTATATTGGCATTTCTTTTATCAAATATACAATCAGCCGAAATTATATTACAGCTGGATAAATATGGGATGCTTAAACTTTGCTCGCGGTAATTTTAAAGCGGCGGTTGGAGATTTTTCTCAAGCTCTTATGTTGAGACCTAATAATTTTAAAGCTATGTTTAACTTGTCAAGTTGTTTTATTGCGCTTTGCAAAATACCTGAAACTGTAAAAATATTTGAAGATGCGCGTAAATGTGATATTTACGGACAGGAAGAAAAAGCAAATATAGCGATAAAAGATAGAATGGAATTAATAAATAAACTTGTTGAATGTAATGGAAAAATTAAACTTAGGATTGAGGATATACTGATATTAACATGACCCAATTCCAACAGAAAAAATTTACAGTTGGCGCAGGAAAGCGTACAGATAAAAGCCCGATCAATCATTGTATGCCTCACTTTGCTGAAAACTGTAAAAATTACGGAATTAAATGTGACTTATGTATGCAAACTTCATTAAAAAATTTTACATGGTATGAGGAGGAAAAATGAAAGATGTAACAAGCATGATGGGATGGGATAATCCTGATGACGAGTGTCTGCCAATAACACAATGTATATGTGGGCATAAACCGCCTGTTTGGGATTTTGTTTTATCAATATATGAAGATGATGCAACTGAATGTCCTAAGTGTAAAAGGAAATTCTTTTTTAAACAAAAAATTATAATTTACCAAGTAGAAGATGAGGAGGAAAAATGATAATACTATACGCAGTAGCTTGCGCCCTATCAGCCACATTCTGGCGCATGGGAGGCGCGGCTGGACACAGTAAACTCTGGCGTAGAATCGGTTGTACATTCATTCTATTTGCAATGCTGTTAATCCATTCAAATATGAGTTTAACCCAAAGCCTTATTAGTCTAGCCATGATCGCGTGGGGTTGTTGGTCGTACTTCGGCTGGATTAATTTCTGGACACCTAGAGAATATTGGTATAACTTTCTTGTCGGTGCATTATTAATACAATGTTCTATCCTTGTCGAAAGTTTTTCGCCTGAGAACCTCGCTACGGCATTTGTTTTTGCGTTATTAGGCGCATTAGGCAAAGTTTGGATTGATAAAGACGTGGATGGTTGGAAAACAATCCTTTTCTGGAAAGTGCGTGAGGACGTGCTGAGTGAATTGTATTTCGGTGGGGTTATGTGTGTTGGAGTGATAGTAAATTCACTATTTCAATTCTTTACGTAATTTATCCATCTTTTCTAAATCATCTTCATGCTCTTTAGCTACTTGAATTGATTTTCTAATAATATCCCAACGACCAATAAATTTACGTGTAACTCTTTTTTCGTGCTGCTCAGGCCCGAAATAGTTAAACATTTTTTTAATGACCGTTGGGAGATCTGACCATGGCATTACTTAGCTACTCCGGCGCGTAAAGCACCTAAACCTAAGAATCCTAGAACTGAATTAATAAGCGGTAGCATAGTTACTTCGATATATCCCATAGCTACACAACCATTAAAAATAACGCCTAACGCTACCACAATGTAAGTACGATAACCTTTAAACATTTTTCACCTTCCTATGTTTTTTAAAATGACATTGATGACACAACCAAACAACATCTAAAGGTTTATTATAATCCTTATGATGTGCATGAATTAAGCCATTTTTACCACATTCACAACATAAATTCTTTCTTTTTATTTTTCCATATCTTATTGCATTATGAAGCGTCCATCTTGCTTTTTCTTCTTGTTTTTTTCTTTCTTTATATAAAGGAGCATATTTTTTACGATACTCCACTAATTTTTCTTTATTCTTTTCAGCCCATTCTTTTTTTTGCTTTTTACGTATTTTGTGATTATCATAATAATTTTTTGTTGCTTGTGCTATTTTTTTTTCTTTATTTTTTAAATAATAATTTTTCCTATATTCTTTTTCTTTATCTTTATCTTTATATGGCATATTATACCTCCTATAAATATAATAGCATATAAATAATTTATTGCAAGTTTTATAACCCTGTCATTCTCCTTGTATCTGGTTTCTAATATACTCACTCATACTAACATAAAAATTCCCACAATAAGGACATCTAAAACTTCCCATATCCTCAACCTCACTTGTTTTTCCGCAATGATGGCAGCGGATCTTAATTTTCATATTTTTCTCTAAAAGAACGATTTATATTTT
>Ga0207997_1001757_pt1 | contig 11135 bp, 27 predicted proteins | sample AntAceMetag02UKN_FD_184777 | JGI IMG/M metagenome (GOLD analysis project Ga0207997, IMG submission 184777) | Saline lake microbial communities from Ace Lake, Antarctica - Antarctic Ace Lake Metagenome 02UKN (SPAdes) (version 2) | ecosystem: Environmental > Aquatic > Non-marine Saline and...
CAGAACGTTTGCATGTGATCTGGCGAGTGGAGATGCAAATACTTTTCAAATCCAGGCTGCTATGGGGCATGAAAACATTCTTACAACACGACGTTATATCGCTCATGCCGGAGCAACTATTGCAGATAAAGCATTGATGAATCAAAAACCACCTAAATCAAAAAGACTTTTATTTTAAAAAATGGAGATTTTGAAGAATATGAAAAAATTATATCTAGTATCGATTAAATATCAAGCATCATACGATAAGCATTTACCATTAATATCAAAAATTAAACAATTTAGAGTTTCTAATGTTTATTATTTTGAACGTATTATGCTAGCAGAAAATGCAGACGAAATCCATAATTTCGTCAAACTCTCAGAAGAATGGCGAGATGATTTTTTATTAAATGAACTTTATTACATTAAAAATGAGAGGGGATTAAATTCTAAGACTTTTGAAAGTTTAGAGATCTCAAATAAAGAAGTCTTGTTGGAATGGGTTGAAAATGCAAGTTATGATTTTCTTTCAAAATCTATGAAAATGAAAGATTTTGTAGAATATTTTGAAGAAATTAAAAATAATTATGAGGGGAGTTAAAAATGCAAGTTGGAGATGAAATTAAAGTTTATAAAAAATATACAGGAACAAAAGTTGAAAGAATTCAAATAATTGAAAAAATTGAAAAGAATCAAGTTTGGGTAAACGATTATGATCTTCCGTTTTCATTAGAAACTGGAGAATATTTGCGAATACCAGTTAAAGATTTTAAAATTTATATAGAGGTTGAAAGGTGAGGAATATCGTGATACAAAAAGAATACGACAATTTTTGGCTTCCAATTGCGTTTTGTTTTTTATTTGCTTTTGTATGGTCTGTAAAATGTCTTGAGAAATGTTTAAGGAGTATTGAAAATAAACTATCATAAAAGCGGCATTTTATGCTATTTTAGCAATAAAAGGAGTATAATCATGGATAAGCATTACCAATGCGTTTTAAGGCGTTACATGAGGAATTTCTATATGGAGACGGTTGCCTGGCTACCGGAAGTATATGCCACCAAAGAAAAGGGGTTTCAGTTGGAAAATCGTGATGGCGAATGGTTTGACAATTGGGTAATTATTGATGCTTATCCACAGAGTAGTAATCGTACTGATTGGTCTGGACAGAGAAAAACTAAAGATTTACAGGAGCAAAAATGACAGTTATTGTTGGTGTTCAAAAAGAAGATTATTGTATTTTAGGTGGAGATCGAATGGTTTCTGTTGGCGGAAATTATATTAGTCGTGAAAAAGTATCGCATAAAGTTTTTAAAAGAGGTGGATTTATTTTTGGTTTTACTGGAACTTCTAGAGATGCTCAGATTCTTAATTTTGAAAAACATGGTGAAGGATGGGATTTTAATGAAAAACCAGAAGACATAGACTATTTTATGCATACAGAATTTATAGAATGGATAAAAAATATTTATGGTAAAAATAAAAGATTAAAAACCGAAAATGAAATAATTGGATTTTCTTCAGGATGTTTTTTAGCAGGATGTTTTGGAAAACTATATTATGTTGGCCCACATTTTTCTGTTTCGCAATATAAAGATAGTGTTTATGCAATTGGTTGTGGATGGGAGTTTGCTTATGGGGCAATGTTTACATCTAAAAATGAACCTCCAATGACGATGTTAGAAAACGGACTAAAGGCAGCATCTTATTATTCTGCCTATATTAATGAACCATTTGATTTTGTAGAATCGTACAAGGAGCTAAAATGAAAAAATGGAAACTAGAAGAACTTGTTGAAGATCTAAATTATGAGAATGACATGTTGGCTGGGAAAATTGAAAAATTAGAAAAAAGAAATAAATCTTTGGAATTTCATTCTAAAATGTGTGAGATGTGCTTAAATATAGAAAAATCTGGTGATTGGGCTGTTTGGAATGATATTTGGTGGAAATATAATTCCGAGGAAGACATTGAGCCTAGTCTTCCATCCCAAGATTGTAAACATATGACTTCAACAGAGCTTTTATGAAAAAGACTTATGAAGCTACTATCAAAGCGGTATTTATTTGTACAGAAAGAAAATTTCTAAGAGAATCACGATTTAGTTATACTGTAATGGTTCCATTTTCTCATATTCTTTATGCTGAAGATGAGAAATGTGCTTTACTAATCGTTGAACTTTCAGATAAATACAGGGAAGAATATTTGACAGATTGGGCTATTGAAGAAACAGATTTGAGTTATGTGAAAAATTTATCTATAGATTTGCTTTCTAAAAGTGTTGTTGTAGAAGAACTTGACCAGTTTGTCAGTTTTGATTATCTTTCTAAAAGAATGTTGTTTAGAGACTTTTTAGAATATAAAAAAATAATCACATAAAAATAAGATTTTATGCTGTTTAAGAATACATTAATGTAAATTTATTGACTTTTTACAGGTGATGTGGTAATATTATAGATGAAAGAGCCACCCATGAATGTGGTCACTGGCTTCTGGAATTCGCCATCAGCAATGTGAGGGTTGCGCTAAAGATAATAGAGTTCTGTGAAGGTGTGGTACTGCCACGAATAGCAGACGACTGGGTTTGAATCCCAGATGGCGATATGCAGGATGGAAGCGGGATTTTGCTTCCGTGAAAGTTTTGCTTATGGATGGATTGACCACCATCTACCCTGACTACGGCAGGGGCTATCTCTCCTTTATATTGGTCTAAGGGGTTTCTGGTTGCCGAGTGATGCCAGAATTCTAATGTAAACGGGTTGGAGATCCGGCCCATGGTGGACTGTAAAGAAGAGCCCGTTTACATTAGATAGTCCCAAAATAAAAATATAGAATAAGGAAGACTTTATGTTATCAAAACCAGATTCAGGATGGTCTTTATTTCAGATTGAGGATTTTGAGTTTCCATTTTCTTATGTAAGAGATACTCCTCAAGATTTTATTGATGCACTTATTTACGGATTCACTCATGGTGTTTGTTCGGTAGTTATGGATGGCGAAGGTCACAGTGATTGTATTTTTGTAATTAATGAATGGGATTGTTATGTAATTCTAGATCATTATGATGATAGTGATAAAATTGTAACTAAGAGATTTCAAATTAGTCTTGCGAAAATTGCAGAAATGTTTGTCGAAGATATAGAAAAATATCCAAAAGAATGGGCAAACTGGGAACTTTACAGTTTTATTGATGTTCATTACGATTTATCAGAATTGAAAAAGTTAGTTGATTCAGCATAAAAACAACATTTTATGCGATTTTAAGGAGTAAAAATGGGTAAATATAAAAAGGGTCAAAGATTTCTCGTTGAAAAAAATGGATTTATTCTTGAAATCACACATGATGAACTCAACAGTAGTCGTCCTTATAGAATGGATAATGGTGCTTTCGTTTCAGAAAAAGATTTGAATAAATTGCGCCTGGTTGAACCTACAATCGATGAAATACCGTTACCACGAGGTTTAAACTGGGTTTTGAAACACTTATTTGGAAAGAAGGATAAAAACGCTTAGATCGCATAAAATACACGTTTTATGTTGTTTTTAAAAGGAGTTTTGAATGAAAAATATTGCTGAAGTTATATCTAATATAGAGCATTGCACACCTTTTTTAATATTGTTTGGTTTTACAAGAGATGGTGTTCGATCTATGTTAAAAACGATATGGGAATGGAACGATAAAGCAGAAACATTTTTTATTTGTGATAAAAAAGCAAAGAATTTATTGATGAATTTAAATGACGAGATGTATCTTATTGATACCAGGACAAAACAAGAGTTTTTTATGGGAAAAGAAATACTTGACGATGAAAAATTTTTAGACAGAATGCAATATATTTTCGGATTATCTAATAAACGTCCTAACTTTTATGTTATGTCTCTTGATGAAAACAACAATATTAAAAAGAGTATTGGAATTATATTTTATTGAAATAAAAAAGGAAGATTGAAAAATGTTAGACTACGAAGATAAATTTTCAGCAATGGATCAAAGATTAGCCAGTATGCAAGAATATTTTAGCGGACTAATTATAAAATATGGAAACTGGCGAGCAAAGCAGGAAGAGTTCTATCATATTCATCATGTAGAGAAATATAATTGGGCTGCTGAAGAAGTCAAAAAAGCTAAAGAAGAACTTGATAACGTAATAACTAAATTGATTATCTCAGCATCCAAGAATTGAATAGCAGAGATTTCAGAAAGTTTATAAATCACATAAAACATTGATTTTATTAGTTTTATAGTGTGCATAAGAGGGACTATGCTCACTGAACAGTTTCCAAAAAGGAAGTAGTTAAAGGAGAGTGAAATGCTAATTTTGCCAAAGCGAGTCTTATTTTCTTATTGTCTAGAAATTAAAGAAGATTGCTGGGGATCAGGTCGTATCATTACGGATAAGAAGTATAGAAAAGTAACAGCGGAATGCATTAAGGAATACGAGAAATTGGCTTCCAAGGAACTAAATGCCAGAGTAGCAATCACGGGATATCAGTTCCTGGATTAGGAGAATGAAATGAAGGCATGGAATGTTAGTAGGCGAACCGATGGATTTGGCACAGTTGTATATGCAACTACTGCTGGCAAAGCTAAGAGCAAGGTATGTCGTGATGCTGAGTTAAATTATATAGATGTCAGAGTAAGAAGAATTCCTTCGCTAGACGGCAAACCGGCAGGGCATCCAAAACCAGAAGTAAAAAAGGGTGACAAAGTTCAATTATTTGATTGTGCTGAAGTCGAACTATGGCCAGACGTTAATACTCATTATTTTTGATTGAAGGAGATAATAATGATTGCAATTTTTTTGTGGATTATTGTTGGTGTTGAAATAGGTGTTATAATAAAAGGACTGGTGGATAAACTAAATGAAAATTAATTACCATAAACTGAACAGCTGTGCTAATTGCAAACATCCCCATACGCCTGAACATTGGTTAGACTGGCCAGAGTTCTTTTGTGAAAAAGGTTGTCGTGGAGAATACGAGAAACTATATGCAAATTGGGCAATGGCAAGCGATAATGGAGAGAATACTCTGCCACATCATAAAAAATTGTCGCGTTGGATGGATGAACATAAAGTAGAAGCTAATTTTATTTGCGATGAATATATCAAACAGGATTATGAATGATGAACAAAGAAGAACTTAGAGCGAAATTATATAGTTATGCTAACGAAACTTTTCAAGCAATGTTGGCTAAACCTGGTGCAAAAGAAAACGTGGAAGCTATTGGAAAATCAATTCTCGAAGAATTTGACAGGATGCAAGAACGAATTGAAGAACTTGAAAATTATATTTGTGATAAATTCTCAAAAGATATAATCTTATCTATTGGAGATATAGTTCTGGTTGATACAGCAAAAGATATACCATATATTGATGAGAATGAATTGCCTGCGTGGTGTGGCTTATGTGGAGAACGAATGCAGATAGTCAGACCAGGAAAGTACCAGTGTGTAAATCCTGATTGTGAAGATTGCGCATAAAATATCCATTTTATGATATAATGAAGGAATAAAGATGAAAAATAAAAGAACTTTTGATTTAGAATTTATAAATTATGTGAGAATCTGTATTGATCCTGATTTATTTGAATATATTGAAAGAAAGAAGTTTACAGATAATCATAATAATTGGACAAAAGAAGATTTATTAGATGCTGTTGGAAGACTTGTTATGAACCACGAAAATTTATCAAGTATTGATGGATTTTTAGAGGAACATGACGCTATGATTTGGATTCCCGCTATTATTGAAAACCATTTATCAAGCAGTGAAGAAAACCCTAATATAAATTGGGACAATTGGACTGAAAAAGATGAAAAAATTTATTCTATGGTTAATTCTTAAGGGAATAAAGATGAAAAAAGAAAAAGGTATTTATAGATATAATAATCTTTTTATAACAAAAGCTAGTGCAGATGAAGACTATTTTTTTATCACTCATGAAAAAGATGAAGATCATGGTTATTTTGATGAAATTGGATTGACACTTGAAAATATGAGAAGGCTCTATATTCTTATAGGTAAATGCTTAAAAGATCAGAATAATTAAAAAGGAATAGAAAATGCAAATAAATATATATGGAAAAACAAAAGAAATTGCAGACAAAAAACTTAAAAATATATTTGATAGTCTTGATAAAAGTGATATAGAAAAAGTTTGGGTTTCATCAATTTATTATCCATATATGGTGCAAACTCATAGTGGCGATATTTATAGAGCTTTATTTGTATCTGATTATTGTCGTGGATATAAATGTGATAAAGCCTACATTGATAAAAATATTAGTTTAGAAAAACTAAATAGTTTTGTGTTTCATACATTGATAGATTGTAAGGATGAAAATGTTGAATATTTTTGAAAAATAAGGAGTGGAAATGAAACAGGAAGTTGTCATTTATAAGGTGAAACCAAACAATGAATCGTGGTATATTGGAAACACATTCGCATTTTTAATCACAGATTTTCGCCCAGATATGAATTCTGGAGATTTTATTGGAACAAAAGTGTGCGAAAATCCATCGAGTGAAGGGAATCATAAATACGGCGAAATTTATTTTGATGGTGAAGTTTGCGGATTTGATGAGTTTGAAGATGAACCTTATGGAACAGCGGTTATAGAAGTGAAAGATGGATGGTGGAATAAAAATGGAAAATAACTTAAATATATTTATTCTTGATATGAAAAACTCTATTGATTGTGGCGAAAACCTTATTCTCCATGATGATGAAATGGCAGGATTAGTAAAGGTTTTAGAAGGACATTTTGGTCAAGCTAGAGATACATCTAGAGAAGCATTAAGATGTTTAGGAGTTTCTCGTAAAATTGCAGTGATAAAAAGTAGTAAAAATAAATCAAAAGAGTGGATCGATAATGGCGAAATTTGTCCTAGTTGTAATAATGAGATGCACGTATCTAATCTTGATGTGATTAACGGTGTAGCAATTGCAAGAAAATATGAATGTACATGCTGTAATTTAAAGTTTAGTATTGACGGAATTGATGATAACCTTATTTATTGTTGAGGAATAAAAATGAATAGACAAGAATTTGCAGATTTATTAGAAGTTCTCGGTAAAATTGCTCACACCTGGTATTGTAGCATAGGCAATCCTATTGGGTGGAGAGAATATAGAAAACAAAGAGCAAAAGTAATGGATGAATTTGATAGTTTGAAAAGAGAAGTTGGCGAACTGCTCCATGCACTAGAATCATCCAGACAATATGCGGATAAACTCGTCAATGGAATTCCTTATCTTCCTGCCGATTTTGAAAATGCTAAAAAAGCAAATTGGGATTTTGCTATTGAAAATAATAATTTGAAGAAATCTATGTCTACACTATTAAGAATTTTGGAAGACCATGGATCACAGATCATAAAATCTCATTCGTCTGAAATAAAAGAAGCTAAAAAATTGTTAGGAAATTATGACGATTATTTTCTTAGGGTCAGTATTGTAAAAGGCGGAGATAATCCACTTAGTATTCCAGAAGGAATTGAATTTTATCCAGACGGAGCAATTGTTTCAGATAAAAAGTAATAAAATAGTTGTTTTATGCGATTTTAAAAAAGGAGAAATAAAATGAAGTACAATATTGGAGATAAATTTGTTATCGAAATCATGGATGTAGAAGAAGATGATCCAGAAATTCCTTACTGCATGAATGATAATCAATGGTTTTTTGAAAGCACTGTTGAAAAACTTCAAAAGTATGTTGAACCAAAATCTGTTGTGTGGCGAGATGGAGCGACGGAGAAGTGGGAGCCAATGTGCGCATCAGACAAGGAAGACGGTTTTCGTTGGAAAGCAAAGAACAACCCAACGAGGAGCATTTACTGGAGCGCAGATTCGGACATTACCGACACCGAGTGGTGGTCGCACGTCCTCTGGCTCCCAACTTCAGAGTTCCCTATGCCAGAAGTTCCAGAGCCGGAGATTGCAAAGTGTCCGTTCTGCGGTGGCGAGTGTATCTCCCAGTATGATAAATACGTTACACCAGTTATGCGTTACATTGAGTGTCCAAAGTGCTCATACATGAGCGCAGAATGTGACACTGAAAAGGAAGCGCGCGATAAACACAATTCACTCTGTCAAAAATTGAAATAAAGCATAGAATTGTAGTTTTATGCGATTAAAAGGAATAAAAAGCAATGAAGTGGATAAGTTTACCTGGAGATAAAGAGTCTCAACGGGCGTTTGGAATTGGAGAATCTACAATAAAATGTCCTGAATGTGGTGGAAAAATGCATCAAAAACGAAATAAAATACTTGGACATACATTGACTTGTTGGGAATGCGGAATAACTATGTTGAGCATAAAGTCAACGATCAGAAAAAATTAAGGAAATAAATAAAATGACTATGGTAAAAAACGTTAAAGATTTTGAAAAATTTAATAATTTCTTAAGTGAATATTTAAAGACAGATCATGAATTTTGTAGTCAATACGAAAACAAAGACATTGAAACAAATAAAAAAAGAATAAGTTCATTTTTAGAAATATTATCTATTCTTTGGAAAGAGGCTCCTACGGCTAGTTTTAGCGCAGTTATTAATTGTTTAACAGAAGGTGAAAATTCTGAAAAATGGGATGATGGTGAATGGCTTCTTAGAATTCGAGATTTTGAATCTCAAATGATTGATTTTCATCTTATTAGATTTGAATAGTTATATAAAATCATGTTTTATACAATTAAAAAGGAAAAATAAATGGGTACAAATTATTATTTTCATATAAAAGAATGTCTTGATACAGACGAAGCATATTCCACACTGATAAAAAGCAATAGAACCAGTGTTCTTGAATCCTATGTTCGAGAAGGCTTTCATGTTGGCAAATCAAGTGCTGGGTGGCGATTTATTTTTGCTAAGAATGACGAATACAAAAACTTTGAAGAATTGAAAACGTTCTATTCTGAGAATTCTGATATTTTTGATTTGTATACTGAATATATGGACATAATTATTTTTGATGAATTTCTTGAGTTTGTCGAAATAAAACAAAATCTTCAACCTGATTCTTATTGTGAATTACATGAAGATGGGACTGTATGGAATGATAGAGAATTTAGTTGATTTATCAGTAAAAGAAGGTAGACAATGAATATTACATTTACAATTTTGTATGAATCTCCAAAAGACATGCCTCCTAGATCAAGATTTGTTTCAATTGAAGAAACCATAGAAATTATGAACGCTAGAGCAGCAATAAATCGTCTTGATTTTAGAGACATCATTTGGACAAAAGAAGGAAAAGTTATTGAATTTAGTGAAGAAGAATTAGACCGTTTTGAAATGTTGGGGCTGAATAATATTGACTTTATTTTATCAAAATAAATAAATGTCATAAAATTGTGCTTTTATGAGGTTTTTAAGGATAAAAAATGAAAAAAGCTTATTTAAAAAATGGGAAAACAATTAATGTAGTTTCAACAATTACAGATGATGAAACTGGTGATACTAAATATCTTGTTTCAGACTTTATTTATATGTATGACAACTATGGTGAATGTTATGAAGAACCGTCTGAAGAAGGAATGTATTTTGTTTATGAAATATTTGAAAAACCTCCTACGGAAATTCTTGATAAAAGAGTGATTGAATTAAATAAAGAAATCGAAGAATTAAATTCAAAGAAATTTGGTATTGAAAAATCAATTAGGGATTTGATGAACATTGAAAAAGAAATTCAAGAAAAAACATCAAGAATTTCTGCCCTAGAAAATATATTTGATTTTATTGATGGTAAAATCACTCACTATGTTACTAAGAGTTATTCGGGTATAAAAATTATAAAATTTAATGATACAAAATCAGAGTATAGTGATTATAAAAAATTATTGACTCTATTTGGTAATTCAAAAGGCGATCTTTCTTGGAAATTAAACAGATATTCAGATGGTTCTGGTTCTGATGAAATTGTTATTCCTTGTACTTCTTATGAGATGGCAATTGAAAAAGCTCAAAGTTTTGTAGATGCTACTTATCAGGAATTTTTGACAGAAGAATATAGTCCTAGCAAATATCTAATTTTATCAGCCAAAAAATTAGGGTTGAAAATTCCAGAAGATTATATTAATAAATACACAGATGACTGGAAGAAAAGTAATTCAAAAAATATTTCTAAATTAAAAGAACAATTAAAAGAAAGACAGGAAGAAAAGGTAGATATTTAAATAATTAGAATTATCATAAAATGTCAGTTTTATGCGATTTATTAAAAAAAGGAAGAAAAATGGAACATAAATTAATTTTTGGTAAATGTCTAGAAATAATGAAAGATATTCCTGATAAGTCTGTAGATGCAATTATAACTGATCCTCCTTACGGAACAACTAAATGTAAATGGGATTCTGTCATTCCATTTTCCCCGATGTGGGAACAGTTGCACAGAATCATAAAACCTAAAGGGGCAATTGTATTATTTGGTAGCGAACCATTCTCAAGTGCATTGAGAATGAGTAATGTTGAAAACTATAAATATGATTGGATGTGGGAAAAATCTCACGGAAGTTTTGCTACAGCAAAAGTTCAGCCACTAAAAAGACATGAAACTATTCTCGTTTTTGGTAAAAATAAAACAATATATTTTCCGCAAATGATTGAAAGAAAAGGAAAAATAAGAGATAGACGTAAAGAAGGATATATAAAAAGTGGAAAAGGAAACAATATTGATTCTGCAACAAATCCCAATATTGAATTTAAATATGCAAAAAGCTATAATCCAAAATTGGCTTATCCTAAATCTATCCTGGTTTATCCAAATCCTTCCGATAAAAGATTGCATTCAACTCAGAAGCCGGTTGATCTTATGGAATATCTTGTAAAAACTTATACAAACGAGAATGAAACAGTTCTTGACTTTACTTGTGGATCTGGATCTACAAATATAGCCTGTGAGAATACTAGAAGAAATAGCATTGGAATTGATAATGGTTTTTGTAAAAGAAATAAAATTATTAATGGAATCCAGATCAAAGGATTAAAATGGATTGAAATTACTCAACTAAGATTGGATGGTAAAATTTAAAATCGCATAAAACTCTCATTTTATGCTGTAATTAGAAAGGAAAAACAATGGGCAGAACAAGTTATGATCATAATGGACGAGCTGTTGAATTTCAATGCTCAAGATGTAGAAAATGGTTCG
>Ga0207997_1001760_pt1 | contig 11131 bp, 20 predicted proteins | sample AntAceMetag02UKN_FD_184777 | JGI IMG/M metagenome (GOLD analysis project Ga0207997, IMG submission 184777) | Saline lake microbial communities from Ace Lake, Antarctica - Antarctic Ace Lake Metagenome 02UKN (SPAdes) (version 2) | ecosystem: Environmental > Aquatic > Non-marine Saline and...
GATTGTAATATCTGGTGGTGGTTTTGATGGAAAAACTTTTACAATATTTTCGTGTAAAAAGTGTTTAAAACAATTTAAATTAAATAATTATAATTTATTGAATAATAGCAAATAACCTATGAAAAAAGAAATACAAGAAAACTTCCAGTCCTCTCTTGATGATTGGGCTGAAATAATGCTAGATTTACAAGTTAAAGGATTAAACTCACAATTCAGATACACAAATGAAGATGTTATGAATATCTTATTATTGTTTCAAGAGGTAACTCATAATATAGCATTCTATAAAAACGGTAATAATGTAGATGAATTAGCAAGAGCAGAACAATTTGGAAAAGATATTAGAAAATTAATAACTAACTTTTGTGGGTTTGACCCTGCTGAATATTATAACTAAAAATAACTATGAATGTATTTATATTAACAATTCTATCAATATTTGGATTATTGGGTTGGTTTATAAGCCTATTATTTTACAAAGCCATAAAACAGTACCACACACAACTAAATGAATGCGAAAAGACAATAAAATCACTTACTAAGACCGCAGAATACCTTTTATCCCATAATAAAAGGAAATAGAACAGTGGGATCACGCAATGCTATCCACCATATATACTGTAAATTAGCACTGAAAACGTTCATCCTCCTTTTCCTCTTGTGGTTCTACATAATATACTTTTATCTTCTTTTTATTAAAGTATTCAACTAAAATCCTTTCACTTAATTTTCTAGGCTTTTTTAAGCCGGAAGTCCATGTCCAGATTTGAGTTTCTGAAATATCAAGCTCTTTGCTTAATCTATAAGCTGTAAGATCTGTATTTGCTAAAGTTTCTTTTAAATTAATCATAATTATTTATTATATAAATAATACATTGCCAATATTGTCCAACAGATGAAATATAACATATTATTTTATTAAGTAAGTAAAGTTTTTTTGTTTGTGTTGTCTGTTTGATTTTATTGCCTTTGTTTGTTTATCTTTATCATAATATCTACCGTCTTTTCTACGTTCCTTGAATTGTTCCTTTGCTTTTTTAAGTCTATCCGGAAATAAGATAAAACTAACATATCTTCTACTCATTCCAGTGGTTCTAGCTATACCCCTTTGACTCATTCCACCCTTAAACAGATCTTTTACCTCCTGTTTATCCTTTTCTGTATATTTTACCCTCCTATCTAGGTTTTTAGGTAGTTTTAAATGGGTGTATTCAAATTTATAAGGCATATTAAAAGTTTCTTACTAAAATCTTATTGCTGTCTTCAATTTCTATCACTTAGGTTTCCATTCTTAATTGATTAATGGTTTTATAGTTAGATGTTTCTGGACCATAATGATCAGTATTGAAGTCGTCCATGTTGATATATTCTGAATACTCACAACATAAAGCTACCATGTCAAAATCTAACTCTTCTCCGGTATCCTCCTCCCACTCCTCTAGATAATTGTATAGAGCAATTAATCCCTCTATTGTAAAGTTGTTTTGTTTCCATATTATTATTAGTTAGTTATTATATTAATTTATTATAGGTGTTAAAATTTCCATTATTCTATTCATTATAACGGGTAACATTTTTTTATTAATTTTATTCACAAGTTCTTTATTCTCCCAATTTTCAATAGTGGTATTACCACAATTCATTTTCCCACGCCCCCAAAACCCCGCCTGTTCTTTAAGGTGATAAAACTGTTGGAATAATTCTGTTATTTCCCAACCCTCTTTATCGTTGAAAGTTTTATTTAATAATCTAGGTTCTGAGCCGTTCCACTTTGTGAACCATTCTGATAAAAAATTGTCTGCGTGTTCGTGTGATTGATGTCTTCTTTTATTATAGCCTTGTATGTATCCAAACCCCCAATACCAATCACATTCCCAAGAAGGTTTATCTAAATAGTATTTAATGCCCTCTTTATCTTCTCCAAGATAAACGCTGTAGCCTTTTAGTTTTTTGTTAAGTTGTTTTGTTTTCATATTATTATTAGTTAGTTATTAAGTTTTACAAAGTTTACAAGTTGTTCTATTTCCATTTTAGTTTGGTTTGATAAAGGTTCTTTGTTATCTGGACTCATAACTGTATTAAATTGGTCAAACTCATTAAAAGCTTTTACAAAGTTTATAGCCAATGTTTTTAGTTCTTGTTCTTGTTCAAGTTCCATATTATATTAAGTTAGTAATTAAAATATCAAGTCTTTCATCTCTGTGATCCTACCATTTTTTACTTGTTTATGTACCCAATCCCACCCATAATATTGAAGTGCATCTTCATAATCACATATTCCCTTATCATTATCTAAATATATTCCTTTTTTATCTTGAACATTATCTTTAATCAATTGTTTATCTGTATATTGCTGTATTTCATATTCGTAAGCCTCATATATCTCACTTAAAAATTCGTATTTTTTTATCATAATATTGTTGTATTAGTTATTAAATGTTAAAATATAATCTTTTAAATAATCCTTATCGTAAAACATTTCTTCATTAAGAAGTGTTCCCACCTTGCTTTTTCCATTATAGAGCCATGCCTCCCACCCTATAAACTCCTTTTTGTATCGTCTTTTTTGGTATGGACTTTTAGCATGGAAAATAATCTTTGTGTAATTACATCCCAGATCTTCCAGTTCCATTATTAATATGTCTTTAGTCATGATATTAGTTATTAGTTATTATTTATAATCGTCATAATTTGCAAGGTCTGAAAATTTTCTACTGTCATATGCAATTTGTTTTAGTTTTGAATCCGCTTTTAGAAGTTCATCTTCAAGCTTTGCAATTTGTTTTTGCATTACAATAAATTTTGCATTCAATATTCTAGTTAGCATAAAATCGTATTTTTCCCTTTCAATGCTTAATTCCTTCATTGAAATTGTTGGGTAGCTTTTAGGTAGCTTTAAAGAGTTTTCAAAGTGTTGAATATCGTTATAGAATTTATTTTTATCAATGCTATTGTCGATATCCTTAATAGCTTTTGTAATTTGGTTTAAGGTATATGTTTCCATATTATTATTAGTTAGTTATTAAAATATCAAGTCTTTCATCTCATAAAATTCTAATGTATAGCTAAAATCAAAGCTTAAAGCCAAGTACATAAGGAATGAATAAATTTGTTTTTTTTCTTGATTGTTCTTAAATTCTATTTGAAAGCCTAATGGTAAATCGCTTGTAATTACTGTTATTTCATTATCAGATATATTAATATCAAATTGACAATTAAAATATTTCTTGAACATGTTAATTGTTGATTGCTTTGTTGTTGTATGGAACATGTTTATTGTTTGAAATGATGTTTTCATTGTATTATTAGTTAGTTATTAAAATATACATTTAGAGGATTAATAATTTAATCCCCTTATCTAGATTTTAATATGCACTTGCTGATCTTTTTTGGTTCTCTTCAAAAGTTGCATTCTCCCACTCATCATCATCGTGATTAGTTATGTTATGAAAATGTTGTGCTAATGTTTTGGCAATAGATACAAGTTGCTTGTCTTCATTCCATTTCTGAATAGTACAGTCATTCTGTATTGAGCCAAGCATTCCACCACCTAAGTAATTTTGATAAGCAGTCATCTTTTCTCCCGCATAACCGTACTCATCAAGTGATATCTCTATACCACCACCACGATGGTTTGCTTGAAGTCTTAAATTTGAAACGTTTGTTATAAATAGTCTTTTCTCTTTTGGTTAAAACTTCAGAATTATTAATTAGTGACAATATAACTGATTGATATTCAAAACATTCCCACGTTCTGTTACAATATAAAGCCTTTGCAAATTCCATTGCATAACCATTTTTTAATAATGTTGCTTCATGTTTGAATCCACTTCTCCGGTTTTTCCAGTCAAGGACTATCAAGTAGTCTTTATTTAATTGAATTGATTTCATGTTATAGGTGATTAGTTATAAGTTGTCTATATACTATATCAAAGTACAGTATTTGTCAAGGGTATTTTATAAAAAACTATTAATATACTTGTGTTTTCCGCAAGTATAAGCTATAATTAAGTTGTAAAAAAAGTATTTAAAAAGATGTTTTCGGGGGTTCACTTATGCAATTTATTAATAATAGCTATATGCCAAAACAAAATCATGCATTATCTATAAGGAATAGTAATAATGAGGTACTAACTAATAAGCAAGCGGAGTTCTGTAAGGAATGGATAAGGAATGGCGGTAATGGTACAAAAGCCGTATTGAATACATATAAAGCTAATAGCGAAAATGTTGCGGGGGTTATTGCTCATACACAATTAAGAAAAGAAAAGATACAACTATACATTAGGGATATATTGAGCTTAGAGGTAATGAATGATAACAAAATTGACTTGGAATTGAGCAAAGTAATTGTGCAAAATAGCGAGTTAAACGCTAAGAACAAAGCCATTGATACATATAATAGACTAGGAGGACGTTACGAAAAAGATAATAGACAATCAGCTATAACGGTAAATTTAATAAGATTATAGATAATTTTGTCGACAAAATATTTTAATACCCTTAAGCCATGATACAAGCCAAATACAGAGACTTTACACGTTCTAAAAAAGAAGACTTGATTGATTGTGACATCATAAAAGTTGTCGACAAAGCAAAAATCATTGGATATTTTATATCAGAGGATCAGTTTAACCGTTTATCAGAACCAAAAGAAAGTGTCGACAAAACTGTCGACAAAACTGTCGACAAAACAGAATATAACCTTGATTACAATGATAATATAATAGAATGTGATAAATGCGGAGCTAATAATGAATGTAGAACATATTGGGAGAACGGTGAAGAGTATGGATTTTGTGAGGTATGTTTTGCAAGTCTATATGGTAAATACTATAAGAGGGTATGGAATAAGGCGACTAAAAGATAAATAGGATGTTACCCCCCACAACCACTTTAAACACGCCGTCACAGGCTCTATATGAGTTTGTTATGTGTTATGTGACTTATAGATTGAAGAGTTTAGTTGTATAGGTATAAGCTCATCAGACAAAGAGGGGGTGAGGGGCAACCAAAATGACCCACGCCCATAGGTACTCACCATTTATTTTTCCCATATTTCAGTTTAATATTAATTTACTTTTTATTTAATAGATGATATATTTGACTCATGGATGTTAACTTACCTATATTGAAATTGAGAGAATATCAGCTACCTTTGTGGAGGCATATTCAAGATGGTGGATTGAGAGCTTTCTCTTTATGGCATAGAAGGGCTGGTAAGGATATTACTTTATGGAATTTAATGATCTATAAGGCTTTTGAGAGGAAAGGTATTTATTATTATATGTTACCTACTTTAACTCAAGCTAGGAAGATTATTTGGGATGGTATTACTAATGATGGGATGAGGTTTATTGATTATGTTCCGAAAGAGGTTTTGTTTAATAAGAATAATGCAGAGATGAAATTGGAGTTGACTAATGGTAGTATTATTCAGTTGGTGGGGACGGATTATGTTGATAGTATTAGGGGAACTAATCCGATTGGGTGTGTTTTTAGTGAGTATGCTTTTCAGAATCCAATGGCATGGGAGGTTATTAAGCCTATATTGAAAGTAAATGGTGGATGGGCTTGTTTTAATACTACTCCTAATGGTAAGAATCATGCGTGGGAATTGTTTGAGATGGCGAAGGATAATGATAGTTGGTTTACAGAGGCTTTGACTATTGATAAGACTGGTGTTTTGAGTAAGAAGGATATAGAGGAGGAGAGGAATGAGGGGATGACAGAAGAGATGATTCAACAGGAATATTTTGTTTCATTTAGTGTGGGGGCTTTGGGGTCTTATTATGCTAGTTTTGTAGAGGAGGCGAGAAAGGCTGGGAGGATTTGTACTGTTCCTAATGAACCTAATTTGAAGGTGGATGTTTATTTCGATCTGGGGAGAAGTGATGCGACGGTTATGATATTTACTCAAAAGGTTGGGAATGAGATAAGGATATTAGATGTTTATAGTAATACTGGGGAGGGTGTTTCTCATTATTTGAAGGTTTTGGATGGTAAGGGTTATAGGATAAATACATTATATCTGCCACATGATGCTACTTTTAGTAAGATGGAAAGTGATAAGACTATTGAGGAGCAGTTTAGGGAAGGAGGATATAGGACTGAAATAGTTGAAAAGTTAGGAGTACAGCATGGAATACAACAAGTTAGGAAATTGTTTCCTAGATTTTGGTTTGATAAGGATAAAACTAAAGATCTTATTAAGGCTTTGGAGAATTATCATGCAGAATATAATAGTAAGTTGAAAGTGTTTAAGGATAAACCTCTTCATGACTGGAGTAGTGATTTTTCTGACTGTTTAAGATATTTAGCAGTTTCTCACAAAAACAGTACATATAGACCCAAATTTATTGATAGTGGATTTAATAGATATTCTGCGATTTGATTTTATTTTTTAAAATGGTATAATGGGGGTGTTATTTTCATGGTAACTTGGTTAGGCCGATTTCCTCATTTATGGGGATTTTGGTTTTATGTTGAAATAATATTAAAAGTATGAAATAATTATATTACGAAAACCCCACGTAAGAGGGTACTAAATAACTTATGTTTTTTATGGATTCTAAATTACCTAAATATAATGATATTGAGGCTTCATTCCGTAGTGATATTATTGTCAGTATGGAAAATGCTAAGGAACAACGTTCACAATCTCATGTAGAGTTTGATGATATGGATTATGTTACGTATTGGACTACGAATGCTAAGGCTGCCAATGCATATATTCCACCTAAAGTAGATGAGCAAGATGTTAGAACTACGAGTGGTACTACTTTGGAGAAGAAAAATGTACTTCTGACTTCTATATTGAATCTGAATCTTGAACCAGATATAGAGGCTTATGATAAAAGTGACAATCATATAGAGGAATTAGGTACATTAATGGAGGATTTAATCAAAAAATCTCGTAAAATAGAGAATTATGATGAAAAAAGAATTGATATTTATAATGAATTTCTATCACAAGGTACTGTTTTCTTAGAAGATAGATATTTAGAGTTTCAAATTCCCGGAAAAGATGTGGAGAGTTTTGGTCTTGATGATGTATGGGGTATAAAATGGAAGAAAAAAATAGATAAGATATATAAAGAATGTTCTTCGATATTAATTACCGGATTAAATGTTTATTTGGGTAATATTCGTGAATCAGATATACAAAAACAACCATTTATTGTTCTAAGAAGACTTATTTCTGCTTCTGAAGCTAAATCTATATATGGTAAATGGAAAAGATTTGAAAACGTTCCAACAAAACTTGAAAAATTAAACAGTAATGAGAAAGTGGATAATGTTGAGTATAATAACTGGACACTTGAGAGTTTTAAAAAGAATATGGTGGAAGAAGTTAGATATATGAACAGGTGGACCAATGATTTTATGATATTACTTAATGGAGTAATGATGTTTCCAGTAAGAACAGACGGAACATATCCATTATCTGGTATCAATAACACCAATCTTTACCCAATTGCTATGGGTAGAATTGAACCTATAACAAACTTTGCTTATGGAAAATCTATACCGTCTAAAACGAAAGTTGATCAGGCTTTATTCGACGAGATGCTTAAAGCGTTGGTTGTCAAAACACGAAAGTCTTATTATCCCCCAATGGCGAACAATACAGGGCAAACGTTATCAAAAAGAGTCTTGTGGGCAGGTAATATTGAGGATGACATTAATCCTGAAAAACTTACCCAAATAGGAACAAACTTAGGTGTTAGTGGACCGGAGTTCAATTCTCTTGGTTTTATCAAACAAATAATTGATGAGAAATCTGTAGCACCTATTATGGAGGGGATGGCAAATAAAGAAAGACAAACTGCTAGAGAAATTATTGAATTGAAACAACAATCAATGATGAAGATGGGATTGGCAATTGCAGGTGTTATTAGTCTTGAAAAACAACTTTGTAAACTACGATTATATAATATATTAAAGAACTGGACAGAACCTGTTAGTAAGGGAATAGAAGGTGTTAAGGGAGATTTATTTAGAACCATTACTGTTGATACTGACTTTGAAGATGGAGAGAAAGGTCAACGTATTATTAATTTTACAGAAGAATTACCACAAGATGATCAAGTTTTTGCAGAAGAACAAATTCTAAAGAAATTAAAGGGTAAAAATATACGTAAAAACTATATTAATCCTAAGATGTTACAAAACATAGAATATAATTGGAATTTAGAAATTACTCCGACTCCTAAAGATACTAATTCTTTAAGACAGGCACAATTTGAAGAAAGTGTACAGAAAGCATTAGCAATCTTTGCACCTCTTGGTAAACTTCCTAATTTAGATTATCTTGCATCAAGATGGGCAACAAATGCCGGAGAAAATCCTGATAAGTTCTGGGCTAAAGCACAACAACAAATGCCACAACCTGGACAACCTCAAGGACAACCTCAAGCACCTAATATGCCAGGAGGACAACCTAAAGTACCAATGCCAGATGGAAAACTTGCCGCACAATTAACAGGTGGATCAGCTATGCCAGGTCCAACGGTTAATACAATGAGTGGTGCATAATTTGACATTCAACAAATAGTTGTGATACTATTGGTTTATCGACTAATAGTGCGTTATCTATGATAAAGAATTTTATAAAATATTTGTTTGAGAAATATTGCCAAGATGAAAGGTCTATTTTTTATATTGAAGAACAAAAGTTTACCAAAGAAGAACTCCTTGTGATATATACGGAGTGTCTTTTGATATTACAAAATGGCACTTTTGATAAGGTAATAGATATGGTTATAGCAGAGAGTGAGAAAAGACAATTATATGTGTCTAAAAATTTCCCAGTTACAATAACAGAGGCTGAATTAGAAAAGGAGAGGAGAGTTGGTATAGAAATTCTATACAATAAAATCAAAGAGTTTTCTAAAAAAGTTCCTAAAAAAGAAACAGATTTTAATAAATATAATATTCTTTAACATAAAAAATTATGACTATTTATAAAGACGAGGAGGGTAATGATATCGAATTTGAATTATCCCCTGAAGAAATAACAGCTTTGAAAGCATCTAATGATAAACTAACTGAAGAAAATAAAAAGATAGAAGAGTTAGAAAAAGAAGTAAAGGAAAGAAATGATGAAATCTCAAAGTTTGAGAATAAAGATTTAAACTTTTCTAAGTTAAGAAAAATTTCAAAACAAGAAAGAGATGAAATGCTTTCTGAATATTCAGAGAAAGAAAAAATGTTAATTAATGAACTTGCTGAATTAAAAGAAACTGTTGATAGTAATAAACAAGCAAGTATTAACAGCTATGAAGAAGAGATAATTAATGCAATGGCCGGTAATGATTCAGATTTAAAAGATAATATTAAAAAGACTGCAAAATTATTCGCTGGTGAAGTAAATACAAAGGATGAAATACTTAAACGATATAAGAATGCTTATACCCTTGTTAAAGAATCTGCACCTAATATCAATCCTATTAATCAATTTGTACCAATATCTACTAATGAAGAGATAAAGTCAAAAAAGAGTTGGACTGAAACAGATGAGGGTAAAGAAAGCTATGATAGTTTCTTTCCACCTAAAAAATAAAACTTTAATTATTTAATTATAAAATATTATGACTGAAAATACTAAAACACCAGTTGAACCAAAGGTAGAAGAAAAGGTAGAAGAAAAAGTTTATCAACTTACTGAAACTGAACTTCAAAATCTATTAAATAGTAAAAAACAAGAAGTAGAAAGGGATATTAAAATTGGAGATTGGGAAGAAGTAGAAAATATTAACAATGAGAATAAAACTGCTCATTTAAAGATGTATCAGAAAGACTCTGATTCTCCACTTGGTCTTATCATAGATTGGAAGTTCTTAAAGAACGAATATGATGAAAATTCTAGAATGTATGATAACCCAATCTATAAATTAATAGTATTATATGATGATGGCAAAGAAAAGGAGGTAAAAATACCATTATTAGACTTTGCTCATATTAATAACTTCGAAACTGTTGAGATTGTAGACACTGTTGAAAAAAGAATGGTTAAAGTACATGGCCAAGTTCAAAGAACAGCTAAAAGTCGTGATGGATATACAATGTCGACTAATTTAGGAGGAACAGCTAACGGAGGTGACCTTGTAAACCTAGAAGAAGTAAAAATAGAAACAATCGTAACTGTTAAAAGACCAAACGGTAAAACATTAAAAATAAACGCTAACAGATTAAATTCATAACATAATTTACAATGGCTAAAACTAAAGCAGAAACATTTATTGAAAGAACTAAAAAAAATGTTAACAAACAAGTACCAAGCATTATAAACAATACACTTGTTTCAATGTGGGAAAATAATGTTAAGGTATGGGATCAGTCTTATATAGAAAAAAGAACCAGACTTATACTTGAAGAAATTGTTAAGAATATTGATTTTCAATCAGATAAAATTAAAAGACTTAGAATGGAGATATTTAACGATGCTCTATCTAAGTTAAAAAATATGAAAGTTTTACTTCCAAAAGATAAAGAACCACTAAATGCAAGTAGAGATAAAAAGTGTGAACCTGTATGTTTGGATATTATCCAAGAGTTGTTAGATGAGGATATGCTAAATTTGGACAAGGAATGGTTTTCTGATGCTTTAACACAAGATGATGAGTTACTACTCACAAATAGAATAAAACCGTTCACAGACGCTCTATTTGATGGTCTAGACCTTTCATTAAATACTTCAATGTTAAGAGCATCTACAAAGCTATGGGGATGTGAAAGAGAGGATATAACAATGAAACAGGTTGATGGTATATTAAAATCAAAATAAAAACGGTTAGTTTAAGAGGAAAGACTGCTTATGTGGTCTTTTTTCGAAAAAAACTTTTGACAATTAATTTAATATGTGGTAGATTTTGTTCGTAAACAAAGGTGGTTATTATTTAGTGCCGGATAAACAAGGTAATAACCTTGACTAGAAACGTTGTCCGACGTTTCTTTTTATTTACCCACTAACTTATAATATGGAAGATTTTATAATATTACGAGAAAATGTAATTAATAAATTATCAACTAAACAATAATAAAAATATGAAAAAAATAAAACTATTTTTAGGAAGTATAATTTGTTTATTTAAAGGACATAATTTCCTTCCTACTTATATGAAATATC
>Ga0207997_1001761_pt1 | contig 11131 bp, 18 predicted proteins | sample AntAceMetag02UKN_FD_184777 | JGI IMG/M metagenome (GOLD analysis project Ga0207997, IMG submission 184777) | Saline lake microbial communities from Ace Lake, Antarctica - Antarctic Ace Lake Metagenome 02UKN (SPAdes) (version 2) | ecosystem: Environmental > Aquatic > Non-marine Saline and...
GCCGATGAGCGAATCCATAGTGGCTTTCTTTTGCCCGTACTCCGTCTTTTCGTAGACGGCCTTCTGTAGTGCGGATTTGGTGCAAGTGGCTAGGGTGCGGAGTTCTTCCTCCTCGAACATCGTGCGAAGCGTCTTCCAACCCTTGGCCATGTTGACCGAAGTTTTCCCTGCTCTCTCCGTGACGCCGATCCACTTACCTTCTTCTCCTTCGACCTTGAGAGCTCCCGAGTCATAAAGCTGGACTGCGAGTTCATCGAAGAATGAGTAGAGAACCTTCTGTAGGAACCGACCCTGAGAGATGGCGCGAGCGAGAACATCCGCAGAACGTAGGTTTCCGTTCGCATCGGTGATTAGTGATAGTGGCGCGGAGTCCGATCCGGTTAGGCCGGCAGTGATGGAGGCAATAAGCTGCATGCGTCCGGGACACGTGGCCAGGCGTGGACAATACGTGCATTGTGGTCCCTTCTCGTACTTCCGCCCATCCCAGAAGGCTTTGTATTTCACGAACCGCTCCATGTGCCCTCTGAGCTCCTCACGCGTGAACTCGACGGTGACTATCTTCCTGTCACGCAACCAGACAAAGGACGTCTTGACCGTCTGAATCGTTTTGAACTTGGCAGCGACAACAAACGCCGTTGACCACATCTGCTGCAGTGGGTCGAGAGCTTTGTCCTTGTATCCGCTCTTCCAGTCAATGATAGCTGCAGAGGTTGGGAGCTCTGTCGCCGTTGGAGCTGAGAACGATAGAACATCGGCCTTCGTTGCGAAGCGGAAGCGGACTGTTCGGCCGGTCTTAGGATCCGTTGCGGTCACAGAGTGTTCGAGCTTCTTCTCACAGATCGGGCTCGGGAAGAACTGCGATAGACCGGGAGCGCCCTTGTATCCTGACCAGGCCTGCGATAGGAACAAGGACGGGAAGAACACATCGTCCCGGCTCTTCTCCAGATCGTATTTGACCAAGTACGGGAGGAGGTCGGGTACGTTGTCCAATCCTTGATCTACGATGTCTTGACCGATTTCATGCACGCAGGATCCGACCACGGCCGGCTGTCCTGTTGATTTCACGACGATTTCGTCTGCAGGACCCCACGCTGAAGCTGGGCACGCGTTGATGATGGCGAGCCCGGATGGCCAAACAGACTTTGTCATGATGCCGTTTGTGTGACCTGGCGCCGCGTTCACGATCTCCGGCTTAAGTGTTACGGGTTCGGCCGGTGTTGCCTCTGTCCCTGGAACGATGTGTGAAGCTGAACCCGGTACATCTAGCGGCGACCGTGGCGGCTGGGAAAAAGATTCGGACTCTTGCTCGGCCGGCTGTTGTGGCGTGGCTGGTTCGCTAGTGGCCTGGTTTGGATCCGCTGGGATCCCCGTCGTTGGTGCTTCTACCGGCTCGGCTTCGTTGGCCGTGTCATAGGTAAAGGCCGGTCCGACGACCTCGATTGGTGGCGCTGGCATCCCTTCACGGATCAAGTACGCAGAATGCACGCAGGGTTTGATTGGCTCATCGTGCTTTGATAGCTTGGTGAATCCGGAACACGAGCACTGGGCAAACCAATCGTCGCCCTGATGGAGAACCGAAGTACGGTATTCCATTGGACGTCCTGTGAAGCTGGGAACCACCATTTCATTGGAGTCTGTCCCGCCGATGGGGCGAAGTACTGCGGAACCACGCTCGGGGCATTTCCTGAGCACGGCTGATAACTGTTCTAGGTCGATTCTCTTCATGTCGTCTTTGCCTCCCTGTCCTTTGCTTCTTTCTTCTCGATTAGCAGAACCATGTCGTTTTGGTTCGGGTATTTCTGCGCGCATGAGTGACAGACCTTCTTGCCTTCTACTGGAACGAAGGGCATGTAGTCTTTGTCCCACGTTTCACCGCAGAGCGCGCAGATGTAGTACGCGTCCCGTTTCCGTATCTTGTGTCCGTATCTCATGAAATCGCTCCTTGTGGTCAGACTGTCGGTAGGTGACCCCACCGCTTGAGGATCATGAGTAGTGCGTAGATGATGTTGGGCTCCAAGGTAATCGTATCGGTGGGCGATCTGGGGTCGTTGGCTCGGAGTTCGACTGCAAAGCCATGATTGATGACGTAGACACCGTCGCCCGCGTATTCTGCCTTCATTGTGTCTTTGTAGTCTACTTGCTCGACTTGCTTTGGCATTAGTACACTCCTTTGTTCTTGATTCGAAGGCTCCGGAACCACTTCCGGAGCCGTGCCCAGAGATTGAGCCTTTCGAGTGGGGATTCCTCGGGGATCGGTATGAAAGGAGTCCGTTTGTGGTGGTATCTCCGCTTGTCGTGCCTGCGTTCAACTCTTCGGCGTACGTGGTGGTCGATCACGCTTTCGTCTCCTCGGCCTCGAGCTCTTCAAGCCATGCGCGAAGGTCGATCGCTTCGGTCGTCATCGATGCGGCGTCTACGAAGTTACCCTCTTCCGTTGCAGCGGCGAAGGCTGCAGCTAATCGAGCACTGGCCGCCTTGAGCAGTTCAATTCTCCTCTTGATGTCCATTGGTTCAACTCCTTTTGAATCTACCAGCGGATGATTTGACCTTCGAATGGTAGCCCGTAGGTGTCGTCTAGCCAGCGAAGTAAATCTACGTGACGCGCGAACCCAACAGACTTTGCGAGTTCGTAGGCTGCTATGTTCGTCAGACTGAGCGAGCCCATTCGGACTGTGCCGTTTTTCTTGACGCTGATGTCGCGTGCTTGGGTGCAAGTTCCTTCAAGCAAGGTGCGGCGCTTCTTCCCTTCCTTCTTTGCGTGCATTCTGATCTCGTCGCCAACCTCGAACGGTTTTGGTCGAAGCTTCAGAACTGCGCTCCGTTTGGATCCGTTCTCCACTGCCTCTGCGAATCGTTCTTCAATCGGTACCATCTTCATTTTGTGCACACCTCCCAGGGTGTCTATTTGGTTCTAGTCTGCGAACCCGCCGAAGTGCGGAAGGCTCCTCTGTTGTGGTTGTCCCATGTAGGGCATGCGAGCCCTGCGGGCCTCTGTAGTGGCTTTGCGCTTCTTGTCCCTCCTCCAGGACCTTGACACGTTCCTCCAGCTTCTAGGGGCTTTGGTTCTGTGCTCCTTCATCGGTCAACGCTCCTTTCGGATGCCGGCCGCGAAGTCGATGGCAGCTTGCACATCCACTTCAAGGGCTGCTCTGTCGGCGTGCAACTTCACGCAGATATCACAGACCGATCGTCCCAAGATTACGCGCCTTGGAACCCGGTTCGATTTGAAATCCCCTCCGCAGAGATTGCATATATATCTCATCGTTTAACCTCCTTTCGCAGGACGGCATAGCGTGACGTCCTGCGGACTAGATTCTTGTTTAGGTCGTCGCGGATCCACGCCGAATAGAGTGCAGTGAACCGGATCCACTGAGCGAGCCGGATCCGCCCCCCTCTGGCTTCTATGTAATCTCTGCACAGCTTCCGGATGGCGTCCCTCGTGTCGTCGTGGCGGTTGGTCATTTGTCGGCCGGCTCGTCGTTGGTGGCGATTGCCTCTGCAACGAATTGCTCCCGCTTCTTTTCGAGGAGGTCGCGCATGTTGTTGATGCCTGCCTGCAGGTTGTCGAGGTCTTCTAGCACCCTTTTGTATCCATAGCGAGTCCAAAGTGTTACATCGCCCAAGGCCACGCCTAGTGAAATGTTTCCCAGCCCACTGCCGATCGACATTGGGACCATTGTCTCCGCCCCATCCAGCGTTACTTGTACCGGTGCGATTTCTGCCATGTTACACACTCCCCTTTGAGCTTAGAACGAAATTGAACAAGCGAAGCACAGCGCCGCGAAGAACCCGAGCAGAAGCAACAAACCAAGGATCCTCAAGATGACCACCCCCTTTACTTCAATTCTACTCTGTCTTCCAAGGATCCGAAGGACATAGGACACCTTCCGATGTCGCAAATGTCCACTCCTCCAATACGTCAGAAATCTCGAAAACCAAACGCGTATTTATTATGCGCTTTTGTGGGTACCTGACCCGGCCGCCTGGCGTGGCCAGATGGCGCGGCGCCAAGCGAGTGTGATTGCGAAATCTCGGATGCAAGCAGGGACTCCCGGTTGAAGAATCGCCTGCATAGGGCAATTTGCGACGGCGTGTAGAGTTCGCGTGACTCGATCAGCGCCGCTAAAACCTCGGAAACGCCGCATCGCACTGTCTCGCCGTCAATCGACCGGATCAGAATCGCCTGGCTCGGGAAAGGTAGTGGTTCGGTTGGGACGTGCTTTGCTTGGTTCATGGTTTGCTCCTTTTTGACCTTTGGTGACCCCCCGCCCCGGGGGCATAAGAGAGGAGTAGGCTTTTGGGGGCGCGGGACCTCAAGCCCCACAACAAAGAAGTGAGATAGGTGCTCCGGTGTTTTGAAAGCCGGACGCATGTCGATTCAGCCATTTTCTTTTGGGGCTTTAAGCGCGTGCCCTGCAGTGCCGTTTTTGAACTGCGGGCCGTGCCTTGTTCGGGCCAATCCTTCAAGGGTGGTGGTGTTTGCCACGCTGAAGGTTAGCCCAAGGCTGTTTACGGTCCGCGACCTTGACCTTCGCTTGAGTGCGGATCCGTGCTTTTGCGGTACCGCATGCTTGGTTCGTTCCATGGGGGCGGCGCGCTTGCGCGAGGCCACCGGTCTTGACTGTGACCCATGATCGAGTGAGGCTACGTGCTTTTGCGATGCCGATTGCTTTTGACTTGCGGGCCAAGCGGGGTGCGAGTGTGAGGGCCCTACACCGAAGGGTTTTGGGTGGTGTTTGATAAGCGGGCCTTTCACGAGTGCAGCATACGGTCCGCGCAGTAGGAACTTGAACGAATGAGCAGGGACCGATTCCAAGGCTTTTCGTAACGTAGCGGTCCGGGTGAATGCTTGGTGTGGTTGGTCTTGGGTGCGGCTGTTGAACGTCACGATCGATGCCAAGCCGAACGATGTCATCAGATAGGGCTTCCTGGCCGTGGGGGTATGGGGTTGGGCTTGAGCCTGCCGCAGTATTTGGGCACAAGGCAGGCGGCTGGTGTTCGGGGGGTGGAGCCACGCGCAGTATTGGGGCACAAGCGTGGCGGCTAGCACGACTCAGACCTCCGTGATTCGAGCGTACTTGACTTCCGCATCAGGGTGAAGGTTGCAAGCAGCGGGTTCGGGCTTGCGCCGTATTTGGGCACAAGCAAGGCCGTGGGTTTCGGATTTTTTGGTGATAGACCGGAGAGCGCGAGCACACGTAGCCTGAGAGGGAGCGTAAGCTACCATACGTGGCGAGCAGAGGTGTAGGTCCTCGTAATAGACGGCGGAACGCCTACCGTACAAAACCCCAGACTCACAAAGCGTTGTCGAATGTGTGTCAGTAAAGCCGCCGACAGCACCACCCGGGTTACCGGGTCCCCGGGGTTTTGAGGGTTCACCCCGGGGTCCTGGTGGGTGGGGGTGGAGGTGGAGCAGTTGCTGTGAAGGCCAAGTCAAGAACGCAGCAACGGTCGTGCGAAGCGCGACATGGTTGTTCGCATCAGGACCGACTCACTGTGTCAGAGCTCAACATCCGGGCCAGCGGGTCCGGTCTTGTCTTTGATCCACCGTCTATGTCCGCGGGTCGTAGCGATCGCAGTCCGATGCAGTGAGTCCTTCGCAACGATGGACTGTGAGAGCGGTCTTGGTCCGAGTCAGACCTCCGGTGAACTTGGTTCCGAGGTCCGAGCTCAAGCTCTCCGTTACCGTAGTGTGTTAGCAACGATGGAGAGCGCGAGTGCTTGGTGTTGGTTGTGAGGTCTGGGTGTTGCGGTACTCCACCGGTCATCTACTCCGAACCGAGCCAAGGTATCACCGGTGGTGCTCGTCATACTCCGAATGGGTAGCGGCTACTGGCCCGATGTTGGGACAGACAGGCGTAGCCTGTTCACGCGTCAGCGTGTGAGCCGTGGGCTCTCGCTCTCTTGGTCCGATGGTACTCGCGTCCTCCGTCCGAGGTACCGTTCATGGGGCCCCCCCTTCCGGTGGACCAACTGCGCTGGACGCTAAGGTCGAGGTCCAAGGTTAGAGCTCAGTTCCGTGTCAACTCGCGAAGTCAACGTCGAGGTCCCAAGGTCTACCGTCGAAATTCGCAAGAGGTCCCAAGGTCCAACGTCGAGTGAGCGCGAGGTCAACGTCTACTCACGCAAAGTCAGAGAGAGAGAGCGGAACGTCCGAGGTACTACCGTCTACATCAGCGGATACTCATGGGAACGTAGAGTAGAAGCGGAGTCTTCAACGATTCGTAAGATATTCATCGAAGAAACAGACAACTTATCTATGGTATTAATGGTCTAACTGGTTTGTCCCTGTCTATTACGGTAGTTTCGGGAGTTTGCAATGGGTTCGCTATTGGGGTCTACGTTGTAGAAACTCCCGTCCTCCAAGGGTCCATGGGAGTAACGGTAGTATGCTTGGTATTTCGGCCTTTATGTCCCCATACTACCGTAACTGAACATCCTCCTTATTTATATCAAAGGGGGAGTTTTGGAGGCTCAACAGTGGGAGGTGCTGCCTGGTCTACGTATTGACCTCTATCGATCTTGCGAATCTCGGCGCTTGAAATCATACGCTTGAGCAGTTTGTGTACAATCGTGGCCGGAAGTTCCAAGGCGCTGGAAATCTCCTTGGGGCTCATGGGACCTTCGGCCTCTCGGAGCAGTTGCTTGACCTTCTGGTGATCTTGGGAGAGGTGGAACTCCTCAGCGTTGCCGAGCAAGGTCCATGACGGGTGTTTCTTGTCCCAACCCAGTGCAAGCTCCTGCTGATCGACATCGCGGCCTACGATGAACAGTTCACCTGATGCGCGGGTGGCTGCTTGTTTGAGAATGAGCGTGGTATCTGCAACCCCGGTGAGGGCCAAGGTTCCGGAGACCGCATCGAGTGGATCCTCAGCGATCGCCTTTCGGGAATGGTGTACGAGCAGGATGGTAACTCCGTTCTGGCCGGCTAGTGATTGCAAGCCTGCAAGTGCCTTGGTGTCTAGGTCGTAGGCTTGTCCACCTCTTTCGGCTGCAGGTTTTACTCGAGCGAGCGTGTCGATGATGATGAGTCCGACCGCGGGGTGTTGGCGGATCCAAGCTGAGAGCATGGCGAGTCCACCCGATGTAGGATCCAGGCGTGGCCAGTCCAGCTTGAAGTGGAGTCCCATAGGTGGACCATCCATCAGAAGGAGGATTTTCAGTCTGGCCTGCAGGCGTCGTAGGTTGTCTTCCAGTGCGAGATACAGCACCTCGTGCGGCTCAACCTGAATCTTGCCCAGTGCCATCCCTCCGGCTGCTATAGCTATTGCGAGATCGAGGCATAACCAGGACTTGCCGACCTTCGGCCTGCCGACCAAAAGGGCTAGGCCCTCAGGCAGGATCCCAGGTACGAGAAACCGCACGGGTGGCAGTGTCATGCGTAAGAGGTCTGTTGCAGTGATGGTAGCGACCTCAGGGGCCTTAGCCTCTCCCACAGGGGGTGTGGCTGTGATGAGTTCCTTCAAGTCGGATGCTGTGTGGTCCTTGTTCAGCCAGTCGGAAATGTCGCCGTGCTGCTTCTGGTCTGGGAGTTCGAGCACGCGGATAGAAGCCGATCCCTTCGAGAGAGCTTCAACAAGTGCGGCTGAATGGTCCTTTCCGGGCTTGTCGTTGTCTGGCACGATGACGATGTGCCGCCCCTTGAGGATTTTGGAGTACGCAGGTTTCCACTTCCCGGCTCCTCCTGAGTTGGTCGTTGCAAGGAATCCGAGAGAGAACAATCGATCTACGTCTTTTTCTCCCTCGACGATGAAGACAACGCGGGATCCCTTGGCCTGGATGAGCTCAGGCAGGCGGTAGAGCGTCCGAGTCACGCCGGTCAGGTTGTTGACCCACTGTCCGCTGGCGTCTTGATGGCGCTGGAAGAACTTCTTGTTCGCGCATCTGCAGACCTGGAATGTGAAGGCGCCTGCTTCGTCGAAGTAGTCGTACGTGGCCTCGACTAGGCTGCGGTCTCTGATCGATGTATCTCGGCAGTCCTTCGGATCGATTCCGGCAGATTCGAGAATAGCATCGAAGGTGCAGCCTGCGTGGCAGTGAAGCAACAATCGGCCTGGCTGCTCTGTGATTGAAAGAGATGGGTTCTTATCTTCGTGCGCTGGACACTGCGCTTTCCAGGTTTGAGGTGTGGTTTGAACAACGCCCTTGAGGCATCCTAGAACTCGATCAATGTTCATATGTGAGTCCCTGTTGGTGCGGGTTCTGGCTTGTCATTGTACTTGCCCTCCTTAGTCCGCGATGGGCCGGGATCGGAGGGCACTCGCCACCCGGCCCTCACGGCTGACGCATGGCCAGTGTAGCGAGAGCTCGAAGGCAAGTCAATACCCTTTGGCCGCTACGTTTGTGCTGATCCTTGCAATCCTCGAGGAATTGTACTAAGGTGCTCGGCGTGGGGGGAGAACCCAAACTCACACAAAAGGAGATAGGAGCTTGTTGGTAACTCGCCCTTCCCCCACGCTGCACCTTCCAGTGCATCCGAGGAACAAGCTCTGCACACAATGGCAAAGGCACTGAAGTTGAACCCGGACGAGGTGGACTATCTTCTGGGTAGACTCGGACGGGCCAAGTTTGGTCTGGACGAGAACGAGAAAAGAATCATGTGCATCGAGCTGCGAGAAAAGTTGCAAGGTGTGAAGACCGGCACTGAGCCCATGTTCCCTGCTTCGGGCGATCCGAACGATGAAGAGTAAAGAGTTGGTCGAGCGGTTCCGGAAGTTGATCCGGGAGCGACTGGCTGGCAAGACGGCCTGGGGGCGGCGTCAGGTGTTGACCGAGATTGAAGCAGCACTGGCTGACGCGCTGATGGGAGTTGAACTGAAGGAGTAGCGAAGAAGTAGCACGGGGATGAATGAGGGACCCAGAACACGGGTCCCTCGTTTCTTTTGGGATTAGCTCTGATTACGGGATGCGCTAGTCAGGGCACGTCTGGCCGAGGATCCTACGGGCAAAGAAGCCAACAGCTCGCGCGCCTTCAGGGTCGCGCACCAAGTATGTGACGCGCATCACACCAAGCTCCTCAAGCCGTGGGTCTGCGGTTGTGGTGAGCGGGTTCGGTGTACATCCCATCCCGGAAAGCACGTTCTCCTGTATGGGTGTGGCATCCCCGTCGTGGCCTATGAAGCAGTAGACAAGGACGTCTGGCTCTGATCCCAAGGATGAGTCGAACGCGTTGACGGGGATTGTGTCGAAGTGATCGGCGGGGATCCATCTTCCATCAACGCGGTTTCCTCGTTTGTCGAATACCGAGTAGGCACACCATCCGCCTTTGTCGTCGGGACCTGTGACCTTGATGAAGTACTCAAGAGAATCTCCGTCAGGGTCGTAGGCTCCGGTTTGCCAGAGCGGGCCGCCTGTTGAGTTGCATCCGTGTAGGCGGTGTCTCAGGTCAATCGGAGTGACTTCGCGCCATTGGCCCGAACCAAGTACAAGTGGTTCGAAGGCGATCGGCTGCGCGTTGTCGGACGGTGGATCGACTGCAATGTGGATTGGATCGGGCTCCGGTGTTGGCGTCAGTGAGTCAAATAGGCAGCCAGGCAAGATTAGCGCGCCTATGGCCATGACTGCGATTAGTGCGACAAGCACGGTTCTGGATTGCGTTTTCATAGTACTGTTTGCCTCCTTGAAGAAACCGCAGGCTTTGGTAGCACCTGCGGATTATTGATTCAGATGGGTAACGGCTGCCAGGCTGGGCGCTACCTCGCGCATTGTTTCTCTAGTCTGGTCAATCGTTGGTCGTGGTCCTCGACCATCTGGAGGACACGGCCTGCTCTGTACGACAAATGCACGATCGCGCCTACTACGACAAGTCCTTGGGCTGCGATCGCTATGATTACGCCTGGAATTGGGATCGCCTCCTATTGATCCTTGGTCTTGCCGTTCAGGAATGCCAGCATGGTATTGACGGCATCTGCAGCACCTTTACCGAAGATACCGTTAAGCACGGTGTCCGATAGGTTCTGCGGCAAGTTGTCAATGAGATTTGGGACAATGCACTCGATGACTCCCATGACGGCAAGCACCGGTACAAATAGGGTTTTTCGTGTTAGGAATCTGAGCATGGCTATTGAGCCTCCTTGGATACGGGAAACCCGGCCTCGGCCTTGAGCTTAACGCTATTCTTCCAGAGGTGGTCGAAATTATCGGCAAGCTGTTTGACTGCGGCCGGATCGTCCGTAAGCATGCTTACCTCTGAGTTTCTGCGAAGTGAGCACTGCGTCCAGTTGTGAGAACCTACGATGGCTGCCTTGTTGTCGATGACTACGAACTTCGCGTGATTGATGCGGGATCCTACAAGTTTCCTCGTTTGGACTCCGTAACGTCGAAGCTGTGCGATGGCCTTCTGGTTTTGGGCTTTTAAGTATCCGCCCTTCGCGACCATATTGAACAGCACAAGACACTCAATCCCGTGGTTCGATAGATTCGATAGTTGGTCGATGAGGAGTGACGAGGACTTCTTCAGAGACTTACCAGTCAGGACTACACTGTAAAGCGAGATCCTGATTCGGCTTTCTGCGGTACGAAGCAAACGGGGTAAATTCCGTATATAGTCCTCATCAATCCACATCTCGACCATGACTAGGCTACGTTAGTGAAGGCGGCTGCAAAGCCCGTGATGTCAGCTTCAGCCATGTCCACGGCTGCCGTTCCTGCACAGGTGAGCCCCATCAGATAAGCGGCGTTGGCTGCAACATAGAGCTTCTGAGCTGCAGTGATCGTGACAAGGGTGCTGTACGAAAGAACGGTGTCCTCGATCGCAAGCGAAGTGGCGGATGCTTCCCAAAGGCTCTGGGTGGCGGCGGCGATGCCATCGTAAGCGGTGAGGGCTGCGTTGATGACGGAGAACGCGGAACCGAGCATTCGCTCGACATAGTACGCGTTCCAAATCTTCTTGGCAGGCATCATAGCCTTGATCTGGACACGAAGGTCCTTGTCGGCTGTGACAAGGGACGTGATGTTACCCACGGCCGCTGTACGGACACGAGAATCTCCCTGACATACGGATTGAGGGTTTGCCGGGGTTAGCCATCGTCTTACTGGCTGGCCGCCGATTGCGTGAGCGAGGGGGAAGAAGACGAGTGCGTCCGCGATCTTACCTCGCGCCTCTGCAGAAAGCAGTGGAAGAACTACCTTG
>Ga0207997_1001763_pt1 | contig 11125 bp, 17 predicted proteins | sample AntAceMetag02UKN_FD_184777 | JGI IMG/M metagenome (GOLD analysis project Ga0207997, IMG submission 184777) | Saline lake microbial communities from Ace Lake, Antarctica - Antarctic Ace Lake Metagenome 02UKN (SPAdes) (version 2) | ecosystem: Environmental > Aquatic > Non-marine Saline and...
TATGTTTCTACCAGTGGTCAGAGAGGAGCGCCAACGGAATCGAGAAACGGGAAGAAGGCCGGGAAACCCCGAGAAAGGCTGAGAAAAGCCGGGATTCTGCTGCGACCGGCCGAAATTGTGGGGCGCTGGAAAATCAGAAGTTGAGGCGCGATGATCGCCGTTGTGCCAAAGAATTGAGAAAGAAACGGGCGGCTCCGTTGGGCGGAAATCAGAAGGGCAGGGGCTCGTCTGAGGTGACGCGGACGGGCGGGCAGTGCTCTAGATTGTGGCCGACGTGGAGGTGTGTCGCGGTCTCGCGGATCTGGACGGGCTGCCGGTGGGGATGCCCCCTCGAGGGCAGGTCCATCGGCCGGATGTTGTAGTCCTTGCAGAGCCTCCGGATGTGGGTGTCTATCATGGCGAGGACAAGGCGGAGGGTGTCCGCCGGGGCGTCGTCGATGTCGGCCGGCTGGAGCTTGGCCTTGCCCCAGATTGCGGCGACGTAGGATGTGTCCACTTGGCGTTTCTGGAGCCACTCGAGGTCGCCCAGGTATCGGCGAATCTGCCAGCGCATCCGGATCTCCGCGGCCTCTGAGAAATGGCTGATCGCCCGCTCATCGTTGGCGGCCACGGCGAGGGCGGCCATGGCGTCGTCGAATGAGCGCGTGTTGTCTGTGGCGCTGCGGTCGTGGACGTCTGCGGATTCCAGGAGGTCGTTGAGCCATTGGTCATACGTGAGGCCGTGCTCCGGCTTGTGGATTTGCGCCCAGGCGGCTTCGGCGAGCTTCGCGCACCAGGTGACCTGAGACGGTGACCATCCCTCGACGTGGAGGACTTCTCGGTCGGTCTCTGCGAGGGGGGTGAACCAGTCGATGAGACGGCGTTGATCCAGATCGCCGGCCTGGCGAGTGCTCCGGATCCCGCAGCAGGACATGAGCTGCTCGCGGTACCACCGGTCTTTTGCGGCGCGGTTGTTGGGGGCGGTCCCGGTGAGCTCGCACTGGGCGCGCCAGGCGCGGTCGACCAGCGGGCGGAACTGAACGTTGAATCTGCGTGAGTTCATGATGACCCTCCTACTGTAGCGCTTGTGCAATCAGCGCCGCGATCGCCGCCCCATCTCTCCATTTCCGCCAATCCCGCATAGCCCCTTAGTGCTCCAGTTCGCCTATTGCCTTGTTCGATTCGCGGACGTGTTCCACGACTCCGTGCCTGTCGCGCTCGCCCCAGTTCCGCTGGCGGTTGATCTCCATCTTGCGCGCTGCTGCCTCCATGAGGTCGTATCCCATCACGTCGGCGTGCCCGAGGAGAAGGATTAGGCAATCGGCGGCTTCCTCCGGATCGTGAGAGTCGGCCAACTCAATCACCTCGCGAGCCAGGTGGGACACAACCCCATCGGCACGGTGAACGTCGTGGCCAAACGTCTCCCGCCCCCACCGGCCCACCTCATTCTGAAAATCGAACAATGCGCTCAAGACTACCTCCGTTCGCTCCGCTCACTGCGGAGTCTTAGCTTGGTCGTTCGGCGTATCGCGTTCGATGTCGTGAACAGCCGGGCAAACCGGGCACTCTGCCAGCGTGGGAGACACCCGCCGCATCCGCCGGAGCCCGGGACAGCGCATGCAGTAGGGGGCGTAGTCAGGATCATCACGCATCTTCTGATCAACGAAACCCAAACGCTCCGCCATCACTCCGCCCCCTTCCCGCCCGCCGCCGGGCCGTATTGGTTGTTGGCTTGCCGAATCTTCCGCAACCGAATGTACTCTGGTATCGTCAACGGTTTCGGGCACGGCTCGCACGGCATGACCAAATCCGTGAAGCAGACCCTTTTATTTTTATAACCCAACTCACAGCATGAGCCCCGCGCCACGCATCGGTTACACGTCTGACAATGGCGCAGTCTGATTTCAACCGTCCCCGTGGGTGTCGCGTGGTTGCCGGTCATGGCTGCACCGCGTACCCTTCCGTGTCGCCGTTCTTGATCGGTTCTGCCGTGCAGAACGTCTCGTCAACGTCCTCGCGCACCAGTGCGGCGTACTTGGATTTTGCGTCAGCCTCGTTTTCGGCGTCGATGTACGTTTCCATGGAACACGTAACCTTGAAGATCATCCCGCCCCCTTCCCGCCCGTTGTCCGTGCCGCGTGGTTGCCGGTCATGAGAGCAACTCTTTAAGCCTATTTTCAAACTCGTCCGTCAGCCCATTAGCGATAATGACGTTATGCTGAGTCTTGCCGACCTCCTCCGTCAGAAAACCCTTGTACATTTCGCCCGAGAAGCTACTCCACACCACAAAGAGTGTGCTCGGGTGCTCGTCTGCTTGTTCGATGAATGACCGGAAGTGTGATTCCACCAAGGAGTCGCACCCCGGTAGCATGCCGCCAAAGTCGAACACATAAACGTCAACCCGTTGCTCCCTCAGTTTGTGAGGCAAAACATCACGCTCGAACGATACATCCTTTCCAAGTACGCCCCGGATCATGTCTTCGATTTCGGCGTACTCGTCTGCTGGTTCTAGTTCGCCTCCGCCCATACAATCAACGTACATAGCTGCTCTCATCCCGCCCCCTTCCCGCCCGCCGCCGGGCCGTATTGGTTGTTGGCTTGCCGAATCTTCCGCAACCGAATGTACTCTGGTATCGTCAACGGTTTCGGGCACGGCTCGCACGGCATGACCAAATCCGTGAAGCAGACCCTTTTATTTTTATAACCCAACTCACAGCATGAGCCCCGCGCCACGCATCGGTTACACGTCTGACAATGGCGCAGTCTGATTTCAACCGTCCCCGTGGGTGTCGCGTGGTTGCCGGTCTCATGCATATTGTGGCTCCAAATAGCGCACGGGCTTCCCCTCTGCCGTTGCGTACTCAATTTCCCTGTGCGTAGACTCGCCCACGTAGCCGTCCACGTTGATGACGTACAGCTCATCGGCCATGTCGATCTTGGCGAGGTGCAGCGCATCCATGTGCTCGGCGCATCCCTCCACTTCGGCCTGATGGTCGGCGTGTACCGGCACCCCGTCCGGTCCATCGTTGGACCAGTACCAATCCGGCAGAAGGTGGCACCCGAGCGTAATCACATCGCCGTCCCTCTCCATTTCCCATGCCTCGACCGCCATCACGTCGATGAAACGGGACGAGCCCGAGAAACACACAACCAAAGCATTCATGCTGCCTCCGTTCGCTTCGCTCTCTGCGGAGCATGATGCCGATCGTTGGCCTGAATCGGTTCTGCCCACACCATGAGGCCACCCTTTACGTGTGGCTTGTGGTCCCAGCAGCGGTCGGCCTTGTCGCCGCGTTCGTCGGGCGCGTGGGGCTTGCCGAAGGCGCAGATGTCCGCCACCTGGCAGCCGGCTGCCGCAGAGCACTGCACGAATCCGCTCGTGTCCTGTTCGATCCGCGTGACCTTGGCCGTGTTGTCCGGCCTCCAGTTTAGGCGGAAGCCGTCGAGGTCGTACTGCTCGACGTCGTCGCGGTGGATGATCTGGCCAACCGTCGGTTCCATGCTATCGGCCCTCCGCCGCGCTCCGGCCCTCAGCATAAGCCGGGGCGTCGACATAGATCATGATGTTTGCGTGCAGTTCATCGCTCTTGCGCCCGTCCTCAACGTGGATGATGCGCCAACGGCCGAGGTCCTGTACCTGCGACACGACGGCATAGTCTCCGGCCTTCATTAACACGCGGTCGCCCGGCTTCACGTCGTAGGCGTGCTTCTCTGTCCTCATGCGAACATCTCCGTCTGCGTGACTTCGGCGGGGTCGACGAAGCGGCCGTCTTGCTCTGGGAAACCGAGGGCGCGGGCTTTGCGGCATGTCTCGTTGTCCTTCTCCCGCAGCGACACGTGCCGGGAGCGGATATTGTGGATGAAACTATTGATCTCGTCTGCGCCTGCGGGGATCCAGATGCCGGGTGAGCCGGAGACCAGGAGGAACGGGAAGGCTCCCCAGTGCTTCTGGAGGGCCGTCTCGACGGGTCGGCGGTCCGGGACTGGGACGCCGGTGACGGGGTGGGTCTTGGTGAGGTCCAGGCGCATGGCGAGCTGGTCGATGGTGATGGCGTTGGCCTTGCCCTTGGCTTCGGCCAGGAGGGGCTTGAGTCGATCGTAGATGGTGTCCTTGAGTGCGATCATGCGTGCCTCCGGGTGATGATCCATTCCGTTGTGGCGGCCTTGTTGCCCTTGACGAATTGGCTGTTCCTCGTGGCGACGACGGCCTCCCACTGCCAACGGGCATCGGGATACAACTGCCTGATGAGAGGATGGTCGTAGTAGGAGAGGACAACGCTGGCGGCGCAGTTGGACAGGAGCTCGGCAAGGAACACGTGGTCGGCTCGGCCGAACAGGTGCGAGTACATGTTCTCTGTGCCGACGTAGGGCGGGTCGACGTAGAGCACGCAGTTGGCGCGGCGACCATAGCGGCTGCAGCAGTCCTGGTAATCGAGGCACTCGATGACGGTCTCCCGGAAGAAGCGCGCGAAGTGGGCCAGGCGTCGGAGGGTGTTTCGGTAGGCCCTGACCTCCTTGATGCCGAACCGGTTGCCAGTAGAGACGGAGAAGCCGCCGGAGCGAACCTTGCCACCGAACACATACTGATGCCGGTAGAAGACGGCGCGGGCACGATCGACGGGGTTGGTGATGTGGGAGAATGAGAGGCCGTTGCGGACATAGCCCGCATAGTCTTCCTGGAAGATGCGGCGTGCCGGAGGCGTGAAGCGGAGCTGGCGATGGAGGAGGCGCTTGCGTTCGGGATCGGCGAGTACTCGGAACAGGGTGACGAGATCGTCGCTGGCGTCATTGTAGACGCGTTTCTCGTATCCTGCATGCAGCATGACGGCAGCGGATCCACCAAACACCTCGACCAGGCAGTCGCCGCCGGTTGCGTGCAGTCGCTCTGCGATGTGCCGCGCCATGCGGTGTTTCCCGCCGAGGTATCTGATGAGTCCGCTCATGCTACTTGTCGCCGGTGATGAACCTGCTCCAGTCGCCCTTCGGTTTCTGCTCTGTGAGCTTGCAGTGCTCCAAGTAGACCTTGCACGCGCCGACAGCTTTCCCCAACGCGTTGACGCTCTCATGCACCTGGGCGCACCGTCTCGGGTCCGCCATTACGTCCGCTGCTGTTTGACAAAGATTATCCCTGACTTGAGGTAGCGTCTTTGCTGCTGCTGTTGTAGTCACGTTCCACCCTCCTTATCTGTACCAGTGCTCGTTTTGCCTCGATTAAAACCTGCGGAATGTCCGACGAATCAAGACATGTTCCATCCTTCAGGATCTGCAGTACATATCCGCGCTGCAGCCGCTCGCGCGCCCGTTTCGATGCGTCTCGTAGCGCGTCTGGATTCCGGTGCCGCCGCTCGCGCTGCGCGGCCGTTATCTGCGGCCGCGTTTTCTTCCTGGAACGCCGCTCGATCTGCTTCCGACGTTCCGGATTGGCGGCGGCCCAGGCCGTCGCCTTGGATACGGCGCGAGCACGGTACTCGGGGTCATCCTTTGCTCCGGCGTAGTAGCGGAGGGAATAGGCGCGCCTCTCATCGGCGTGCGCCGCGTAGTAAGCCGCCGCCTTCGCGCTTTTGCATGACTTGCAGCGGTGGGCCAAACCATCCACATGAGCCCGATTACGGTTAAAATCCGAGCGCGGCTGGAGTTCCTTGCACGAGCTACATCGCTTCGTCGTGATCTCTTCGCTCACTCGTCGCTCCTGATGGCTGCATCGATGAGGGATTGCTTGATGTAGTAGGTGTTTGAGCGGAACTCGCCGGGGCGGATGGTGTGGGGCTTGCGCCCCAGCTCCACAGCGTCAGCGAAGCGGTCCTGGAAGTTGTAGGCGGGCATCGGTGTGTCTCCTGTGGTGTGTGGGGCGCAGGCGGCCGCCCACGGCCCTGCCGAGGGCCAGGTAGGCGATGAGGGCGGCTGCGCATGTGAGTAGTGTGGCCATGGCTATGCGTTGGCGATGTCGAGCGGGATGATCGTCCAGTCCGTCTCGGTGTCCGGCCTCGAGTAGAACCGGATATAGGTTTTGGCGGCGATCGACTGCTTGCTGGCCTCGATGAGCTCCATGGCGCGGCGCCAGATAGGGTCGTCGATCTTGACCCGGCGCTGGACGGAGAGCACGGCGTCGGCGCGGACCTGGCCGTCGCGCGTGGTGGTGAACGCGGCGGTGATGAGGCTGATGAGGGCCTTGTCGACGTCGCCCTTGGCCCGGGCCGCGAGGAACTGGTCGATGAGCGCCTTGGCCTGCTGGAGCCGCTCATCGAACTCGATGTATTCCGGCTTGCGCAGCCGGATCTGCGCCAGGCCGTCGAAGCTGGTGAGGTCGACGTTTCCTTTCCTGCCGCCGGCGGCCTTGATGCCGCTGGCTTCCGCTGACCAGGCGACGAAGTCCTCGACGTCGTTGAGGACGGCCTGGCGCAGAGCGGCGAGCCGCGTGGCCATGGCGCCGGCGGCTTTGATGTGCCTGGCGACGAGACGGGTGGCGCGCTTGTCGCGCGTGGGGACGTAGCGGGTGGGTACGGCCTGGCCGGCGCTGTTTGTCCAGACGTTGGCGGGCTTTGTCGCGATCATGATGTTCTCCTGTGGGTGATGCGGGCGTGAAGGATGACGGCGAGGACGATGCCGATGGTGAGGCGGTCCACCGGGTGGACGGCGGCCAGGGTGTCGATGATGGTGATGACCAGCCGGCAGAGGCCGGCCCACGCGGCGGGCAGTTTGAAGAGACACCACACGCTGACGACCATGGATATCAGGATGGCCAGGCAGCCGATGGCGCGGTCGGATTGTTTGCGTTCGGGTTTGTCGGTCATGATCAGGAGCCCTTCTTCTTGTTGGCGAACTTGGCGATGAGGTCGTAGGCGGTGATGACGTGCTGCCAGGTCATGGCCTGGCTCCGGTTCTCGGCGAGCTGCCGGCCCGCCTTGAGGTGGATGAGATAGGCGTTGAGACCGTTACGGCGGACGATTTCAGCGACCAACTCGCGGGCGGGACCCTTGGGCACGGCGGGCAGGCCGAAATGCCTGGCGATGGCGTTGGTGTCCTTGAGCGGGGCGTAATGGGGGAGCTGGAGGGTGAACACGTTACGGCGGCGGAGCTGCACGAGCAGGTCCTTGAGGATGCCGTCCTCGATGGCTGTCCGCCCGACGTTGGTGCCGCAGATGAGCATGCCGCACTTGCAGACGTCGTGCACCTCGCGAATGAGTTCCATGGCGTATTTCTGGGCCGATTGCGTGGAGGTGGCGAACGGTTCGTGGACTTCGTCCCAGATGAAGAGACACTCCTTGGGAATGGAGTCGAAGATGCGCTGGCGGACCGTGGTGATGAGCCCTTTCCGGGGCGGCAACCCGCAGGCCTTGGCGACCTCCTGGATGACGATCATCCTGCTCGCCCCGGCGGGGAAACGCATGAGCTTGACGATGCCCGGGTCGTGCTGGCGCTGGAGCGCCTCGAGGGCGGCCGTCTTGCCGATCTGGGAGTCGCCCCATACGGCGCCAATGGTGCGGTACTGCCAGGCGAGGGTGGCGATGTCCCATATATCGCTGGCGGTGTCGGTCTTGACAAACAGGGGCGCGTCGCCGGCCTGGCGCGTTTTGCAGGCTTCGAGCCATGCAGTGATACGTTCGGCGACCTCTTCGAGGTTGCCGTCGTAGCGCCCGCGGCACAGTTTATCGACGTTGCGGACATGCAGTTTGATGGAGGTGGAGACGTCGCTGATCGTGAGCTCGTTGGCGCGGGCGTAGTGATACATGGCGCGGACGGTGTTGCGGATGTCCTCGGGCATCGACTCCGTGCCGCGGATGACGTGATCTGTTGAGAACGGCCAGTTGTTGTTGTGCGTCATGCTTGGTCTCCTGGGTGTGTGTGCGTGAACAGTTCGGAGAGCCCGGCGGCGGGCGCGATGGGCGCCCCGGCGGCCTCTGCATCGGTCTCGTCGTCTGCGCTGTCCTCCTGGGTGTTGTGCTTCCGCGGCACGAGCTCGGTGATCGAGCCCTGTGTGTGGCGGGCTCGCTCCGCCGTGGCGGCGTCGTGCTCGGCCTGCTCCTGTGCGTCGTGTATGGGGTTGCGGCCGGTGATGAGGGTGACGTCGTGCTCGGCATCCTCGTAGAGCTTCTCGATCCGCTGGTCGGCGAGCGGCGCCAGGCGCTTGAGCTCGCGCTGTTTCACGGAGTTGAGGATCTTGAGATTGTCGAGCAGCGCCTCGCGGTCCAGCCGGCTGCCGGCGACGAGGACGGGGGCGATGCCGACGAAGCGCTGGTCGGGCGTCGAGACGTAGGCTTCGCGGCCGGTGAAGGGGTTGATGTGGATCAGCCACTTGGATCCGCGGGGCAGGACCTGCTTGCGGCCGTCCAGGGTCCGGACGATGGCTGCCACGGGGTAGCGCCGGTTCGGCACGTACTTATCCTTTATATAGAGAGTGTCGTCCTCCTTGACGCTCTCCACGTCGCCGAGCTCCAGGCCGAGGATCTCGGGGACCGCCGCCTGCGGCAGCCGGACCAGCTCGCAGGACTCGCGGCACTTCTCGGCCGCCGCGCGGGGGGACATCACCTGCATGTCGCTGAACTTGCCGGGGTCGCTGCGGATGATCTGCCGGAGATGCTCGGCCACCTGCGGATCCATTTCATCCAGCAGGGACTCCGGCTTCCAGGCGTCCCCCGTGTGCAGGCGCCAGACGGGCGTGACGAACCCGCACTCGTCGAACCCCTCGAGGTGATGGTCGTGCCGGTCCTCGATCCGGTCGTAGACGAGCTGAACGGCCTCCATATACTTGTAGTAGGGGGGGAACACGCCGCGGATGTGCTCGATCAGGTCCGGCCGTTCACGGCAGAGAGCGTGACAGATCGTCATGAGCTGCTTGTCGTGCCGCACGCGCCGCCCCAGATCCTCCGGCGCGTGCTCGGGATCCGCGCCCTTCTGCCCGGGAAGCATGGCGAGCTCGTTCTTGACCAGGTTCCAGCCCGACTCCACTGCCGCCTTGAACTGGAAGTTGCCGCGCCCGCGCCCGCCGTAGAGGCCGCGCGCCAGGGGGATGTCCACGATGCCGCCGGCCTCGAACTGGATCTTGTCCTCGCCGGCCCACTTGTTGCAGGTCTCGACCAGGTCGTCGGCGAGCCTGGCCGTGCCGCGCTCGCCGACCACCAACAGCCCGTCAGGATGGTAGCCCTTGTTGCAGAGCACGTCCGCCATGAGGTACCGCGTGAACACGTCGCGCAGATGCTCCTTGGTGCCGTCGTGGCGCTCGCGTACCGGCTTGGCGCCCCGCGAGTAGGTCGTGCCGGTCAGCAACTCGAGTGCCCGGATCTCGACCACGATCTGCGGTTCCCGGTTGCCGAGCAGGCGGACCTTGGCATCGTGGAACATATCGTCCATCACCAGCACCCGCCCGAACGGGAGCGTCACCCGGGAGGTCGGGATGGACGGCAGCAGCGAATGCGCCGCGCCCATGCCGATGCGTGCCGCGGTCTGCTCGTAGCGGTCCGGCGCCCGGTGGTAGAGGTTCCGCCGGCTCCACCCGTGGGGATAGCAACGGTCGATCGAGTAGGGGCAGCGATCCGGGGGTGTCATGTGCCGGTTGCGATGGTCAAACGTCCAGATCCCCCGCCAGTCCGTCTCGTAGCCGGGGATGACGCGCCCGGCACACAGGTGCTCCCGAAACAGGGCGCGGTATGCCGCTGCCGTCTTGCGCTGGGACGTCTCGCAGAGCGGCTTCCAGCATAGCTCGACGAACGACTCAAACTCGTTGGCCGCGTTGGTCTCGCTCAAGTAGCGGTCGCGCCAACGTTTGCGCAACAGACCCGGCCAGCCATCCCTCTTGACCAGGGCGAGCTTGGTGTAGATCGTCGGCTGGCTGATGCGCGCCCTGTCGCCGTACTCCGCCACCAGGATATCGACCATCTCCCCCTTGTTGTCCGCCCGGCCGAACCGGGACAGGACCTCGCACCAGAGCTGGACGCGTGCACGTTCCGCGACCGGGGCAACCTCCGCCAGCCACGCGCGGTCCTGTGGTGTGATGTGGATCAAGTCGCTCATAGGTGGCTATCCCTTCACTTGCTTCAGGGCGTCCAGACAGTCCTTGAGATCCAGCCGGTAATGGGTGTAGGCCGTGCGCGCCTCCTCAATGACCTCCATCGGCAGGTACGCCTGGCGCTTGCTTTCGAGGAGGTACTTGCGCAGCCGACTGATCGGTTCCGCCATGTCGTTGGCAATCTCCCGGAGGTCCGCCATCGCCATATCGCGGCGGTGGGCTTCCGGGTTGGCCCATTGCTGGGAGCGCGTCTTGCCGCCGCCGTGATCGCCGCCGGGATTGTGGGGGGGCTTCAGAATCCCCCAGTCGAAGTAGAGCTGCTTTAGAGATTTCTCTCCGACCAACTGACTTACCGCGCGGGCCACGGCGCGTGTCCTGACATCCTCAAGATCCTCCGGGTCAATCGCGGCCAATACGTCGATCGAGCGTTGAGCAGGCAAATTCCCAACTGTTGGGAATTTGCCTGCCCCGAGCAATTTGCGGGCAATATCGCACTTGGGGTCCTGGGCAATGAGGAGTCGAACACGTTGATCCATCTCCCTGGCTAGGGCGATGTAGTTGTCCGCCGTGCTGCTGCTGATACCGCGCTCTTTCGCCAAGCGCTTCTTCCATGCGGTGAACCCCTTGCCGTGCCCCAGCGCCGCCTTCTTCTGGAGCATCACGGCTCCGGCAATGGCAGCACAGAGGACCGAGCCATGGGCCAGGCGTTTCGACACATCGTACAGGTAGGCCACCCGCTCCGCGTATTCATCCCGCGTTTGCTCTACAGGCAACACTTCCGGCTCCTGCACCAGCGGAAGTCCCTTCTTCTCCTCGACCGCCTTCCATCCCTTCTCGGGTGCATAGTTGTCGAGGGCGTTCTGGAGCGCGCGCTCGTCGCTGCCGGGCTCGAGGCGGGGGCTCTTGACCCGGTGCTGGGCGCCTGTCTTGCTGATCCGCGCGACGATGTAGACGGCCGGCTCCCCTATGCCGCGGCAGACTTCCACGCGCTTGCCATTCGTGTCGACGTATATCGCGCCCCTACTCATGCCGGCACCGCCTCTCTGACCGTGCTGTTCAGGCGGGCGGCGAGCTCGTCGACGCCCACGTGGTGTTCGGCCGGCATGTGGCCGTAGTACTCGGCGGGGATGTCGGCGGCCGCGT
>Ga0207997_1001765_pt1 | contig 11124 bp, 18 predicted proteins | sample AntAceMetag02UKN_FD_184777 | JGI IMG/M metagenome (GOLD analysis project Ga0207997, IMG submission 184777) | Saline lake microbial communities from Ace Lake, Antarctica - Antarctic Ace Lake Metagenome 02UKN (SPAdes) (version 2) | ecosystem: Environmental > Aquatic > Non-marine Saline and...
AAAAATAAGCGTTACTAAAGCAATTGAACTATACCAAACAATATTAAACCAACCAATAGAAGTAAGAGAAGCATTATTTAATGCACTTGGACGCGATTTAAACGACGAAGTAAGGGGCGATTAAATGGGTTATGCTAAAAACAAAATGATTGACGACCATAATAAAGAAGCGGATAAAATTGCAATAAAAGATTTTGAAGACCAAAAATATAGGGTTAGTTCGGCAATGGAATTATACGGCGGTTCATTTGTAAAAGCATTAGGAATTGCTTTGGGAAAAGCAGACGGCATAAATTCAAGAAAAATTAAAAATGCTTTCCCAGAATATTGGAAAAAATATTTAAAAGTGTTTATTGAATCAGAACAGGCAGGGGATTAAATGGCAGGTTATATTGAGAAATATCATCGTGCTTATGCAGTAAAACATAAAGAAAGATTAAAAGTATATCAGAAAGCTTATAGGAAACTTCATAATGAAAAAGCTAAATTATACCAGAAAAGGTATAGGGCAGAACACTTAGAAAGTGCAAAGGCTTACAGGGAAGCCCACTCTGAAAAGGCTAAAGGCTATACTCTATCAAGAGAAGTATAGGGCAGAACATAAGAGGGATTTTAAATGACCCCAAAACAGATTGAAGAGGGGATAAAAGTTGTTGTTCTCGGAATGCTTTTAATTTTTCTGGCTTTATATGGGGGCTAAACAATGAAAGTTAAAATTGAAACATCAAAGTATAAATTAATAAACGGGAAAGCGGTCGAGTGAATCCCGCAACGAAAATAATTAACGACATTCACAAAATACACATGGATAAGCAAATTTATCAGATAGGTTGCCCACGTTGTGAAAGAAAGTTTAATTGAAAAAGGAGAGTGATTGTATGAACATACCAATACCGATGGACGAATCGACAGAAAGAAACGCAATTGATAGAGAAGAAGAATTACAAAAAAGGGCTTATAAAAAAATAAGCGTTACTAAAGCAATTGAACTATACCAAACAATATTAAACCAACCAATAGAAGTAAGAGAAGCATTATTTAATGCACTTGGACGCGATTTAAACGACGAAGTAAGGGGCGATTAAATGAAAATGCAATGCAAACGGTGTAAATATACTTGGAAAGCAAGAATCAAAAAACCCCTTGCGTGTCCTCGATGTAAACAATACATAAACAAACCAAAACTTAGAGGGGATTAAATGAAAAAAATTTGTCCTAAATGCAAAAAAGAAATAACTAAATTTAAAATCGGTAAAAATCGGTGGTTGCAAGTATGCGGTTGCAGTAAACCAAAAAGGATAGGCGGTTAAATGGTAGCAGAAGAAGAATTTATTAAACATTTCTTGAAAAACTCCAAGAACCCGAAAAAACCAATTGTTATTATGGAAGAACCACAAAAACAAAAAGCGTATCATTACAAAATGCCGAAAAAATCGGTTTGTGGTTGCGGGGCGGACATGGTTCTCTTTGGTGGGTATGGTTGGTTTTGTGTTGAAAAACTTAAACATTATTTAAAAAAAACTAATTACAGAATAATAAAAAGGAGGGTTTAAATGGCAAAAATAATAATTGAATTAAACTTTAAAGACCAACCAAAAGCAATGTTAAACATAGTGGTAGGGGCTATAAAGGAACAAATGAAAGAACAAGTTAAACAATTCGGAATGGAAGAAAAAGACGTAAACGTAAGAGTGGAAAAATGATAAAAAAATGCCCCGAATGTAATGGAAGCGGATTAGTAACAGTTAAATTAAGAGAAGGAAAATTAATAAAGACCTATAAAACTGTTTGTTGTCGTTGCGGCGGAAAAGGATAAAGGAAAGTTGGGGAGAACTTTCCTATAAATTTATTCGGGCTTTCTAATACAATTACTACTTTTTAAGTATAAATAAGAATTGGGTCAAAGACGAAAAAACAACGGGGCATAAATTAGAACCGTTGCACAAAACTAACTGCCCCGTTGCAAATTCGCGGTACATCAATGATTGATTAAGCAATAAGTATTACGCCTTTATCAAAGAAAAGACTTTGCTTTAAACGAAACCTTTTTTCTAGTTCTTTTTTTCACAGGAAAACGTTTCGATTTCTTTTCTTTTAATTTGTTCCCCGCGATTTTCACACCTAAACGTTTTTGTCTTGCCTTAGCGTTTGGTGTGTACATTTGCGGAAAAGCAGAACCTAAAAAAGAATTTTTTTCGAACCCGCTTGTAAAAGCTTTCTTAGTAAGTTTTTTTACCATGATATAATAATACATTACCCCTATTTATTCTTTTCTTTTGCGTTTCTTCTCCTCAAAAAAGGCATTATTCTTTTCAAAAACCACATCTTGCATTTTTGACTTAACCATTGCCACCATTAAAGCAATTGTTTTTGTTGTATATTTTCGCATAGATTTTAAATGAACATAAAGCAGAGATTCAATAACATTTGCAGAAACAATCGAATACTTGCGATTGTCATATATTTTAGTTTCAAGGTATGGGTTGCCCTGCTCGTTTTTCAGCTTATAAGTTTTTTCCGAAACGTTACCAATCATTTTAATCAATTCTTTCGAATGTTCTTTAATAAAATTATCCACTGCTTGCACAATATATTTAAAAGAGTCTTCTTCTTCCGATTCAAGTTTTTTAAGGTTCTCCAATTTAATTAAATCGTATTTCATAACCGTTTCTGGTGTTGGCATTGGCACGGCAACGAAACCGCGCGGTACTTCGTAATTATCAATTTTACGCTTCGTTTTTAATAGGAAAATGATTCGTTTGGGGTAACCCGAACGTTCCCAAAAGGGTATTTTTTCGCCCCCCCTTAATAAAACAAACTCTGGGGGGCAATTCGTTTCGAACTTTTTCGAATAACACTCTGCTTGAATCTCTGGCGGACACATTGCACAATAATTATTTGCAAACCTTTCGATACTTTGAGAACTGAAAACAAAATAATGCCTATGGTCGTGTAAAGTTGGGGACGCATAAAGAATATTTTTTTGAGTGTAACGACATTGTTCCTCATAATCCTGCAAACTTAACTCTGACGAAATCGAACCCAAACCTATATTTTTGTTTCTCTGTTCGTCAAGAAAATGGGTACTTCTAAAATCTGAATCCCTTAAACCATTGTCTAAATTTTCGGGGATAACATAAAGGTTTTTTTCAATGTCAAAAGGTTTGCCGAAAATGTTTCCAAGAAGGTAACACCAAAAAAGCGCGAAAAGACTTTTACCGCTTCCTTGTTCGCCTTCAAAACTTGCAACAATATTTAAACCAAATTTTGCCCTAAACGTCCAATTTTCAATTAATAAATCTTTAATATAATCAGGAATTTGTTCAAAAATTTCATAACATTTACTATAATACCAATCAATCGAAAAACCGTTTGCAATTGCTTCCTTATCCATTATAGTACAGAAATCTGTAAATGTCGATTCAAGTTTTTTTTTAATCATATTTTCGCCTAAATGCATTTGAAAAAATTTTGAACATTTCTTTGAATAAATCAATCATAAAATGCAAAACAAACGAAAGCATTGGTTTAAGTGATTCAAAAATTCCGAAAGCTGTTACTTTTGCATTTTCCCCATCAATTTGCGGAACTTTATCTTTTAATTTATCGGTTGTTTGTTCGAATGGCAAAAACCACCACCCCAACCAACAAAAGAATTATTGCTTTTTCAAAACCCCAAGCGTCATAAATACTTAAATAAGTATAAGAAAGAACTGAATAAACAATTAATTTCGGAATTAAAGACCCGATTAACTTTCCAATTTTTTTAAAAGAATTAATCGCTTTAAACAATAAACCCCCGATTAATTGCTCGTTTTTATCGTTAAAAAATGTTGGGTCAAGTTCGTTGTCCGCCAATTCCGACCGCCCCCGTATCATGTTTTTCGACTTGCGGCAAAACTAACGGCACTTCGACATTATGCGCCACCGCAACTGTAATAAAATCCCTGAAAAGTTCTTCCCTAATAAAACTTGTAACAATAAGAATTTGTGCCAGATTAAGTTTTGTCTGATACCTTGTTTTTGACCTTTGGCTTGTTGGGTAACTTGTTTTAAGTTTTTTTGCGAAGTTGGTATCTCTGAAATAAAGGAAATCTATTTCTGCGAGCCTATAATCTAAATCAAGGCTTCTTATTTCGTCTTTTGTAAAAAATTTTATATTCTGTTCAACAAAAAAGCGTATTGGAAAATCTCTTATTCGTTTTGCTTTTACAACATAATTTTGCGCATCTTCGAAACAACTCATAAAAGCAGAATAAGTATTAATTAATTCGATGTGTTGCTGTTGGCTTCGGTTCTGTAAATGCCACATAAAATATTTTGTTAAGCTTTCAATCGTCGTATTTGTGCTTTCTGCCATCTCTTAAAACCTCTCGTTTTGAAACGAACCTATACCCATAAGCCCCGCCCCTGTCTTTTCGTTTTGGATAAATTAAATGCGTTCCACAATTACATTTTGCGGTTATTCCCTTTTCTTTAAAATAAAATTTTAATGTTTTTCTGCACCCCTTGTTTAAACAAACCATATTTAAATTATTCAACCTTTCAATTATTGCTTTATCATTAAAAGTTAATTCTGCGCCAGAAAGTCCGTTAAAACTATAATCAAAAATAGGTTCTTTATCAATCATGGTATGAACCCCATGCCAAACCCAATAACAAAATTAAATATTTGAATGCATAAATCCCAAAACCCCTGTAAATATTGATTCGAAGCCATGAGGATAATTATTAATAATCCGACACTAGAAATAAACATTATAATTCCAATTATGCGCATATTGTTGCGCCAATATACTGCAATATCTTCCTTGCCCGTTCCCGTTGGTTTATCTAAAAATTGCCCGAACTTATTTACAAATTTAACATTATCGGGGTTTGGCATTTCGTCGTCTAATTCAAAAGCATATTTGCCCCCACCTATTATTTTTATCGGATTTTTTTTCCCGCTTGCTTTTTCGCGATTCTCTGGCAAGTTATCGAACAGAAGTGTTGCCCCCACTTGCTTTTTGTCGCTTTCTTCCCGCACATCACACATTTAGACACCTTTACCCGTCCCTTGATATTTCAGCATTTGTTTCTTTAACCATTTTGAAATAAGGATTATAATAAATTCCCGCGTCTGCACTTTGGCTTATTAAATCGCCTTGATGTTCATGTGTTGCGAGAATAACTTCTAATTGTGATTGAATCATTATTCTTTGAGGGTCGCGCTGAACTTGTTTAAAAGGAAACTCGAAAAACTTTCCATAAGGCACGGGGTTAATATCGTAAATCGTTACGTCCCCATGTAATTCCGAATGCAGTTCTTTATTACAACGTAAATAATGTTTTTTTGCGAAAATAAACCAACCTTTTTTGTAAATAAGAAGCGTGTCGCCATCTTCTCCATAATGGACTTTATGAAAAACTGGCACTTTCATATTTAAATATTCTGATTTTTTATAAACTTGGTGTCCGTCATCGTCCCTTTTTGGTTCTCCAATCATATAAGGAACACCTAAACAACCGATTATTTTTCCCCCAACAACTGCGCGTTTTTCTCTTGAACCTTGAAACCAAACTTTATTCAAATTATCGGGGCAATAATCGACCGCCATATTAGTTAATTTTGTGAAATAATCTTCTTTCGGTGAATAATAGGATTGTCTGAAAATTAATTCGCCCGCTATTGTAATAAAATAAAGAACAATAAACAAAACAATCGTTAAAAGCACTATGAAAGCCAATTCGAAAATAGAGTTTACCCCGCCAAAAATAAAAGACCACGCAATAAAAATAAATGTTAAAAGAATTATTCCGATTAAAACTTTTTGCCAAATAGAAAGCTTTTCCCAAAACGTTGGGGTACTATCTTTTTGTGGTTCTTGCACTTCTTGTATTTTTTCGTCCGCCATTTAAACCCGCCTTTGAGATTTTAAATATAAAAAAATACTATAAGCCAAACCCATTTGGAATAATTGAAGGAACGCAACCGACAAAATTAAAATATCGGTTTTGTTTGCAAATTTTTTTGCGAGATTATTATAAATAAAAGCAGTTTGTTGTTCGACATCTTCTTTTGACGCTAAAAGAGAAATTTTGTTTTCAAGAGTTGCGATTTTTTGTATTAATTGAACATCAATATTTTTTGACCCGCTTGGATTAGTTGGAATCGCGCCATCAAGTTCGTTTACCTCAATAGCGAAAACAGTAGAAATAAATAAAATTGTTAAAAGTGTTGTCAATAGCAGTTTACTCATAAATAGCCAACTCTGTAATAATAATAATATACAACTATATAAACCTTAGTGTTTTTCTACAAAATAAACTATTTGGAAAATTATAAAAAACATTAATCCCGCGAGTGTTATTGTTCCCCCAAGAATCAAAAGCGTGCTTAATGTTTCGATGTAAGTTGCTAGTTGCCCACCAATCAAAAAAAGTAATGTGATAGCAACGACTACGACCGACACCGCAAGAATCAGAATTTCTTTTAATCCGAGCATTATTTCCCCCCCTTAAAAAGAACTAAAATAATTAATGCTGAAACAAAAAGCATAACCATCGCCCCAAGCACAAATATTGTTGAATCACTCAAAAAAACCATTGATAAAGAAGCTAAAAAAGGCATGATTAAAGCCAACACTAACAATAAAATAATTATTACAAAAACGCCTTTTAAAAAAAGCGTAAAAACATTATCTTCACTCATTTTAAGACCCCTGCATCGACAACGTGAACACAACGAGCATTATAACAAACATTAGAATGTAAAACGTTTCGAAAGTAATAAAAATTCCCAAACCATTTAAAGCCCAAGAAAAAGGCGCGAAAATAAATTCCCCAATTCGAAAAGTTACCCCAAATATTTCTATGGGAAGCCCGCCAAGACCTAAAGCCCCCAAAAAAATAACATATTTTATTGATGGGTGGGCTTGAATTATGTCCGCTACACCGATAGGCATTACTCATACACCCCACCACTGGGTTTAAATTTGCTATAAATAACAGCGAACACTAACAATAAACCCATGATAATTGATAACGGTACAATCGCATTGAACAACCAACCCGTAATTGCAGTTGTGGGGTTTTTGCCGAAATCGTCAAAGAAATCTGTTAAAGATTCAAGCGGGTTTGGTTCGATTATTGATAGAACCCGCATAATTGCTGTCAAAGAATCGTTTTCGCTAAAATTATTGTAAAACATTGTATTTGAAAGATTGAATAAAAACGTTTGTGGCATGATGTTATAATTTATATTTGCGTTCTCGTCCATGTTAGACCGATTAATCTGTATGTTTTGGGCTTCGGCATCAATTATAAGTATTCCATCAGACTTAATTTTGTATGGAGAAGCGAAACTCGACGTTATAAATTCAAGTTGCCCGTCCCCTGCTTTAAAATTAATATTGTTTTCTGCGAGATAATTAAGGAAATTTCTTCGGTCAATCGAATCAAAATCCTCGCTGACCCGTGAATCACTTTTATAAGATTGTACATTCATTACGGGAATACCTTTCATAATAAAGAAAACGCCCGCATCAAGGTTCGCGGTGTTAAAATCTGCGGTTAAATCCAATTCCCCACCCAGATTTAAAACTGTTCCATTCCCAAGCGTAAAGTTTGTTACGCTTTCAAGCCCATAAATTTTATAATTTGAAACGACCGCGTTTCGAAAACCATAATAAAGAAAATCCCCGATTGTGTCAATTTCTGTGTCTTGATTTGTTTCAAGTTCTGCTTTTAAAAGTTGAATATCATTATAAGCAATTACTTCATAAGGGACGTTGAACTCTAAATATTGTTTAGTTGAACCCGTTTCTTTTAAATTCGAATTATTATTTGTTAATCTTAATCTGAATGAATCAATCGGTTTTTCTCCAATTGTATAAGCAACAAAACAAATTAAATTCTGTTCAAAAGGTTTTGATAAAACATTATTTGAATCAGGGGCTAAACAAACCATCGCTTCTTGGGTTGGGGGACTGTTCGACCTTGTTGCATCAATCCTTAAATATTCTCTTTCGGTTGTGTTTGTCGTTGTTGTAACCAAATCATATTGCGGAGTGTTACAATAAGAATCTACGGCATTGTAAACGTCCGCAAGCCCAAAAATAGAAGCGAGATAACCGACCGCCTGCCCTACTAATTCCGCAATCCAATCCTTTCCCTGACACTTGGACGCAAGAATCGGACTTGAAGCCGTGCGAACTCCTGTTCTGTCTGTAACGGTTGCATCGAACGTAATAAAATTCCCATCTGGTAAAAGCGAACCGTCGTCCATAATGAATAAGTGTCTGAAAAAATAATAATTCAAATTAAATTGGTCGTCATAAATAAAACCCGTTGGTGGGTATTTAGTTGTTTGCGTAACACAATTTGGCGCGGAATTTGAATCACAATTTTGCAAAGTTAAATAAATATCAAGTTTGTCGCTAACGTTTGTCGCTTCGTCGTCTTTTAAAACCAAAACAAGACTTATTTCTTCGTCATTACGATAAGCATTGCTTGGTCTTTCGACAACTTGATGTATTTTAGCTATTTCGAACTCGATAGGGGTAACCCAAACGTGCCTTAAAACGTGAGTCAAACGATTTGTTAAACTAAAATACTCAGTGTTAAGCATTGCCGTAACTTGAATTGAATTTCTGTTAATATCCTCGAAAATCCAATCGTCAATTAGAATTTCAAAAGAGCAATCTGTCGAAGTACAAGTAAATTCTTGATTATTATAAATTCTTGTTTTATAATCTGGACTTGTAACACTGTTCAAATCGTCCCACAATCTAAAATCAAGCCCTGTTAAAGTAGTAGGATATTTCACTCTTAATTCAAGAATACCTTTTGGATTTTTTCCTTTTCTTTTTTCAGTTGGAAAGAAATTTATAATTAAATCGTCTGGAAAATATGGGTACTGTAAAAACCTAACTGATTTGCTTTGTGTTGCAACCGTTACCCCTTTTGAATCGTAAATATTGGCTTTTAAAATTAAAACTCTTGGGGTCACGGGGGCGCCTGTCGAACCGTTCAAGTCTATTATAGGCGGAAATAATTCGTTAAAAAGTAAAATGTTTTCTTCATTATCAGTGTCGTCGTCGTCTGTTTTATAAGGGAACAATGTTATTTTTTTAACTAAATTGTTTGCTGTGGTATTAGCAAAATAACCTTCTAATTCAAACCTATCAATTAAACTTTCTCTGTCATAAACTTCGGTCGAAGTTCTGAACGCTTGCCCCTCTTGTAAATATTGAGTTGACAAACCACCCAACAAGAAAGAATCTAACACGTCCCCGTTTGCTTTAAATTGTTCTAAACGTTTAGTAAAATACCCTCTTGGGACAATTGCATAATCCATTATATTAACGACCGCGCTTGTACTTCCCGTGCTTAACATTAACGCTTGCGAATCAAAATCTGTTTCTGTAATAGTAAAACTAAATCTTTTAAGCGAACTTGTAAGAGTACCGCACTCTGTCAAATCAGTATTGAAAACTGTTTCGCCCGCGCAAATAATAGTCCCGTTTACGTCTGACCAAGCGGTAAACTGTAACTCAAAAGCTTTTGTTTCGTCGCCTGTTATATCTGGAATGGGTTCTATAAATGTATTTCTAATATCGGCGAATTGGCTTATAGTATATTCATCATAACTCAAAACATTATAATCAATAACGTTCGGTTGTAAAGTTATTTGCCAATCACTCGAACCCAAAATCGAATCATAATATTTATACGGGTTTTTATAAGTTAATTTATAATATTTTGTTTCACTCGCGCTTAAAGTATCAGAAAAGGAATAAGTATATTCTTCGGTCGAATCGTCCCAAATTTTTTGTATTGGTGTATCGACCGCCGACCCGAACGTTAAAGTATCATTAAAAGCATAATTTGAATTTGTTGCTGATGTGTAAATAAAATATTGTCGCCCGTCAGTTTTGGAATTAGTAATTTTATATGTTGGGTTTTCTGTTAAAGTCGAATTTGAATCGACGCGCCAAATTAAAGTATCAGCTTCATTTGAGGGAATAAAATCGACGCTTGCATAAGACCAACTCGCAATATTTTCAATTGGTGTAATTGTTAAATATTGGTATTCTTCTTTTATAACTGTTACAGTGTATTCGTCATAATCAGAACTGTAACCCGTCGCTGTACTCGAAATTGCGAGATTATAGTCCCCTGTTAATTCCGAGGAAGTATATGTTTTAGTCCACCAATTATTTGCGACCGAAAAAGTCATTGTTTCAAAAGCCGATTCTTCAAAAGAACTTTTAACCGTAGCAGTAGGAACAACTGAATCGTCGAAGTTGTCTGTCACTCGAACCCTTACCGTGAATTGTGTTTCTGTGGGGATATCAATTGTAGGTGCAAGTAATTCATTTACAAGAGGGTCGATTATTTGATAGCGTAAATTATCAACCCAAAATTTTAACGTTGTCCCACAACTGACAGCAGTAACATTTTTCACAGTGAAATTCCCGTCAGCAGTAACGGGAATGGAATAATCAGTAAATACCCCGACATTATCATCGACCCAAGTAGCTAAAACAGTAGTCCCCGCTTGAATGGTATAAATAGAATTGCAAGTCCCTTCGTCTGAACCGCCGTTATTAACGTCTAATAAAATGCTTGTTCCCGATTCAAGTTTAATGTTGCTTGTATAAGTTCCATCGCTTGGGGCAGACGGGTTAAAAACCGAACTAAAACAATGTGTGCCCGTCGAAAAACCCATCGGGCATAAATTAGCTGTTGTGAACTTTTCGGTATCACTTGCAATATAAAATATTGACGCGCTTACTTTTGACCAATCGCACGGTATAGCGTGTTCAAGTAAACACGCGTCAAAAGTACAAGTATCCCCTGAAATACAACCCGTTTCAAAGCCAAATGTTTCTGTCCTTATAGAAGAAACTGTGCTTGCAAAAAGCAGTATTAATGTTAATAAAATAAATTTTGCAAATCTTTTATTTTTCATTTAATCCCCATTATTAATAGTGTTTACACCTATTAAAGCTTTTTCATTATTCGCCTTGTCGCTTCGGCACTTGTTATTTGCGCTTGCCTACTTAAATCTTCTATTTTTTGTTTAAATTCTTTCGACACGCGCATTATAGGATTTCCTCGCATGATAAAGTAATGTAT
>Ga0207997_1001767_pt1 | contig 11116 bp, 8 predicted proteins | sample AntAceMetag02UKN_FD_184777 | JGI IMG/M metagenome (GOLD analysis project Ga0207997, IMG submission 184777) | Saline lake microbial communities from Ace Lake, Antarctica - Antarctic Ace Lake Metagenome 02UKN (SPAdes) (version 2) | ecosystem: Environmental > Aquatic > Non-marine Saline and Alkaline...
AGATCCAGATCCCGCTGTGTCACTGAATGCACCTACCGAAACAACAGTAACCGCTTCAATCATCAACACGTCGCCGCCGATGGATGTGTCTACAGCATGATCGGTATCGGCATCAAGAATACGCACGTACATGTACCTGTCATAAGCATCGTCAGCAGCGGGTGATGCTGCGGGTGTTCCAGACACCTCTGCGGATGCTATAGACTCGTTGCCTGTTCGGTCGATGGATGTAAGAACCGTGTAGTACATCTTCTGTTCGCGGCCCCTGAATCCCCTGTCTGAGGCAGAGGCTATATCCACAGCATTAGGTGAACTGATCACACACCTGTAGTACCGCGCAGCCCCGTTCAGGGCCTCTGTAGCCATCGTGTACGTTTCACCGTTGACAAGGAATCTCGCGTCATACGTTTCAGGATCTGCGATGTCGATGTTCGCTGATGTGGATTTATAGACACGAATCCAGGCTAGATCACTGCATGTCGTACCGTCTGAGTTCAACGTTGGGTTCGTCCAAGACACAACAAGTCCCTCAGTGATCGCTTCTACCGTGACGTTTGACGGCGCGTTAGGTGCAACCGTGTCAACAGCGGCTGTCAATAGGACCTCTTCACTGAAGTCGCTTGCCCACCTCTCAGGGAAGGCGCGTAATACTAGCATGTATTGTGTTGTATGCCCTCTTATCATCCAGGTGCCTCCGTGTCGTTGTATGCCTCAATTGTACCGGCTGAAATGGTTGCGAAGTCTTCGTCCAAGTCCTCTGCGCTTCGATACCATTGATACGTCAATGCACCTGCCAGCCTATATCCATCGTCTGTAGCACTATCGTCACTGTTCCCCGATGCCGATTGGCCTACCACCTTGTAGGTGTGTGTCGTTCCATTGGCTATCGATTCTCCAACTACTGCAAGCGTTACATAGTCAACGTGTTCCCCATCAGTGGCAGTAGCAGATCCAGGTGTGATGACAGGAGGATCAGCCTCTTCGTCATCATAGGTTGCTACATCTCCAAGCCAGCCAAGCCCTACGTCATCACGGTACACCTGATAGGCTGTAGCGCCATCAGACTTCGTCCATGTGACAACGACCTTTGCAGAATCGTCATCACCCGCAGCCACGTCAGTAGGAAGAGGCGGCGTTGTCTTGATCTGCACAGTGTCGCCATAAGACGTTCCAATCGAGTTCACAGCGTATGCCCTTACTCTGTAGCTAGTGTTCCCTGTAAGGCCGGTGATAGCCTTCGTGTAGGCACCTGTACTGTAGTCGTCTTCGTCATAGGCGGTATCGTCAGTTGTATCAGGATCGCCAGATGTTCCTACAACGTAGCAGAATCCGCGCCGTGTTGGGTTTATTCCACCCGTGTCAGTGATATTTCCGTTTCCCGTACACCCAACAGACCCGATCAAGGTAGCTGCCTGTGTCGTAACCGTAGGCGCTTCGGCTGGTTGCCAAGCAAGGCCAGCGGCCCCTGAAGAGATCGTAAGCAAGACTGAGGCAGTGACCCCGTCGTGCTTATAGATCGCAGAACCACCCGACCACAGGTTTGTGCCATCGAACGTAAGGCCCCGCACATCTGCATCAGGCGCAGCCAGTGTAGTTGTAACCGTAGATGTAATGCCTGAGTGTCCGTAGATCCCGTTTTGATCAGGGTCGCATGTCCAAAGGTTCGTACCATCGAAGGCAAGCCCATCTACACGGCCTGTAGGCGCTGTGAAGCTGGTTGTGATTGTTGCTGTGTTTCCGCTATGCCCGTAGACCTTGTTCGTTGTGTAGTTGCACGACCATAGGTTCGTGCCATCGTGAGTAAGCCCAGACGCATCACCTGCAATTGTACCGATTGCGAATGACGTGTTAATTGTGGCTGTGTACCCAGCATGCCCGTAGATGTTTGGATTGTTGAATTGAGTGTAATCATCGCACGACCAAAGGTTCGTACCGTCCTGTGTAAGCCCAGACGTACCGCTGGTTGGGGCGCTGAACGTTTCGGTAATCGAGGCAGTACCACCTACATGCTTGTAGATGACCGCCCCGCTACCGTGGAATAGATTGTGTCCAGCCATGCGCTACCCCCCTATCTTCGTCCAGTCAAACGTCGTCTTCGTGCCGATCGATTCTCTTTCACAGGCACACTCTTCTTCCCATCATTGAATGCGATGCCCATTAGACCGTTCACTGTCCTCATGTCGATCTCTTTGAGGTGGCTGCAAACTACGCCATAGTGATTCCAGATCGAAAATCCGGCTTCCTTCACAAGGTTGTTGAAGAAGATGTCTTCACCAATGCCAGTCGTACCGTACTCATCACCATAGCCGAACTGGAATGCGCGCGGCCCTACGGCCTTCATCACCTTGCGTTTGATCAGTGTGCATGCAAGCGTTGTTGCATCCACCTCTTCAACGCCATTGCCAACGTACGCCTTGAGTCCAACGTCTTCAGGGTCTTCCTCATTCCAGCGTAGCGCGATTGGTATCAGCCGTGGTTCCCCTTTGTGCATCTGGACCGTCTGCACCGTCGCGGAGATCATTGGTTTGTCCGCCGCTATCAGGCGGTCCAGTGCATCCACAGGTGGCACCGTGTCAGCGTCCATGAACAACATGTATTCCTTGCCGCTTTCCATGAACAGACGATGGCATTCATTCCTTGCACGATCGTATGGAGAGACACCAATAACCGGCTTCCACTCCCATCGGTACTTGTCTGACAGCGCCCACGCCATGAGATTCTGCGTGTGGCCTACAGCAAGTTGCCCAAGGTTAGGCATCGCAATGAAGACAGACGGCTTATTTGCCATGGAGGTCCATCCCCTTGTCTTTGCAGATGCCACGGATGTCGAACATCTTACTCTTCCCTCTGCCAGGGGTATCGTCCTCTACATCGAGGACCTTGGTATCATTCGCTGTCAGTGTCTCGCCAGTAGCCAACTTCGTGACGACTGTAAGCAAGGCGTTCGAGTCGGTGATCAATTCAGTCTGCGGACGCCATGCGCGGCCCTTCGTATTGGCCTTTGCCTCAGTCAAGAGGATGATCGCAGGATCAGCGTACCCCTCAATCTCTTCCCAGATGTGGTCCTCACACACGCAGACGCACCCTTCAGTCTGCTTGCCATGATTCTTCGTGTCCTGATAGGCAACAACGTCGACGTGTTCCTTGACGCTACCCCACCAAGACGGCCATGCGAACGATGTTTGGGCTTCGCTTCTATCCTTCTTAATCTTCACTTCAAAAGTTCTCATTACCCACCCCTCCCAGCCTACAGCGGCTGTACTTGTTGAATCTCTCGCGTGACTTTCACGTCTGTCATCGAGTGAGTGCTGTCCTCATTGACGGCAAACACCTGGATAATCTTTGGTGAAGCGTCGATGACGTGGTGCATCTGCGCACGTGCGCCAGCGACACAGGCCAGTGTAGCAACATCATAGTCTACGGTGTCCCATTCATCCGATGAAGTACCACCGGACGATGAACACCTGAAGTGGAACACACACGGTTCAGTCCCACTCGCATTGAACACTGCTTCCAACTCGAATGCAGCCTGTGCTACGTCTGTCAGGTCGACTGTAGAACACTCAGTTCCACCCGGTGCCGTTGGCACTGTTGCAGTTGCAGCGAGTGCGGACTCATTCATGATCTCAAGAATCGGTTTCGTCAAAGACATCTCTTACCTCCTACCCTGTTGGGTAATCTGGACATTCGGAATGTGCTTCAGTTTAACATATATCGATTGCCCAGCGGGTAGCGGCTGGACAGTCGCAAAGGTTCCACGCGCAGACATAAACGGGTCTTCACCGTAATGCTTGTTGTCTCCCACAGAGATGTAGATGTCTGTGCTACCATACCACCATGAATCAACTCTCTCCCAACTGACGACCGCAGCCGTGTAGGTTTCACCGTCATTCCCCTGCTTTGCGTATGGCCGAACATGCAAGATCACGGGTTTTGGTAGCTTGCCAGCGCCGCCTTCAAGGAACTCTCGCCGCCTCTTTGCCAATTCTTCTTCGGTCAACTCCTGTCCAAGCCAGTAGTTACGAAGCCCGATCACCTTGTCAATGACGCCTGTGAATGTCGTTTCACCCCAAGGTTCGGATGGATCAAGTTTCGTATCGATGCCCGTGATGCCGATCTTGATGGTGTAGTCTGTGAATTGGAACTCAACCAGATCGTGCAATTTGGGTTCGGACCACAGTTCGTCAACGATGATCGACGTGTTCGGAATCGGTGTCTCAAGGTCATGCAACGCAAAGTCTCGATACGCAATAGCCTCAGCCATCGTATTGATCAGCGAGTTGTTGTCTTCTACGATACGCATCTGCCTGTGAATCTTAGTGCCATCCCCAGCGGGGATACCAAACTTAGCGCGCGATTCCGCATTCGACGTAGATGGTGTGTGTTGCTGTGCGCCACCTGCATCCTCAAAGGCAACATGTACCCACGTTCTTACGTCGTCAATCGAGTAGCGCACGTTTCGCCTTACGCATTCATCTGTCCACGTGTAGTCAACGGTGGTCTTAGATCTGATTGGATCGTACAGCGTGAGGTAGAAGCCAGCTACCGATGTGGACTCCCCTGATCCATCGTTGTAGGCCGTAGTTGCCGCGTGATACCTTGAGGCTAGTATGTAGCCTGTTTTCGCTACAGCCGTTTGTAGGGCATCCCACGTCGATCCTACCTTCGTAGTGTATTCATCTACCTGTGCCGTTGGATCGTCTGAAATGACTACGTGAGACAGCCTTCCCTTGAACCCTGAATCCAACAGGATCGATTGCAGCAACGATGTAGCAAGGTCACGATCTGAATAGGTGATCTTCTCAAGCCTATCCTTCTCTTTCAGGGGCATGATCACACCGTCAGGAGAGAACGTAACCGTATTGCGTTTGGTGTTCACTACCACGCTGTTCACATCGCCACCGGCATACCCATCGAACCACACTACCCAGCCAGCGCCTTCGTCTACCTCAATCATAACGACATGATTCTCAGTGAGGATTGGATCGAAGTTACCGCTTGAATCAAGGTTCAATGTGCTGAGTTCGTCCAGCGGGTCAAGCGATAGATTCGCATTGATGTAGTCATTCCGATTGTCAAACGTCACAGCCACAGTCCAGTCAGCGGTATCAATGTCACCGCTACGCGTAGGCCCGCGCACAATACGGGTGGATAGATCGACAACGGTATCGTCATCGTGCCATACCCTGATTCGTGTCTTGATGTGCGTTCGACTCATTACCGTCTCCTATTGACCGATGCCAGTGTAGACCGGCTTCCAGTCAGATCCCTACTGCGACTCCGAATATCGTTGACTACGATGTCGCTTACCTCTTCCTCACCAAGGTAGACGCTGATCTCATTGTAGACCGTGATAGGCGCTTCACCTCTACCCATCGACCCGTATCCTGCGAGTGATGGCGTCAAGGCAATCCCTCCTGTCATATTAGCCATTGCATCCACGATCCCAACAGAGAAGCGTTTGAACGTATCGGCAGACAGCGGGAATACACCCTCTGCGTTCTTACCCTCACCGATCAACCCCAGTGTAGGTTTGGTGATCAGGCCGCCCTCTGCGAAGCCAGTAAACCAGTGCCAAAGCGCACCTAATGCACCAAGTCCACCGAAGCCCCAACCGCCACCTCCACCGCCTGAACCGCCACCTGAACCACTACCCGAACCACCACCTGAACCGCCGCTGCTGCTTGTACAGTTACATGTAACGTGGACATTGACAATATGGTTTCTCAAAGCAGCAGCGATGGCGTTGAGAGATGAAGCGAACAAGCTACCAAGCGCCCCGATCATTGATCCAATGACATGTGCAATGCCGCCGATCGCAGACGCGATTCCACCCACAAGGCTACCGATTGCCGATACAACACCACCCAGGATGCTTCCAAGCGCCGTCACGATTGAACCAACGACACTAGCGATACCGTTTATGATTGCGACAGCTATATTGGAGATCCCGGTTACTACAATGCTTGCGATGTCAGCAATTCCACCAAGGATTGTGCCAGCAAGGTTCGCAACAGCGCCAATGATGTCCACGATCCCGCCGATAAGAGAATCAAACAGGTCAGTGATCGCCCCAACAACGATGTCAACAAGACTCCCCAGGAAGGCAATGATTTCGTCACCAAACAGCACGATGGCTGCGATGACAGCTATGATTGCGATCACGACCAGTGCGATCTCAGGCGAGATTGCCATTACCGCTTCAAGGATGCCTGACATTATGCCACTCTCGCCGCCCAGTAGTCCGAGTGCTTGGATGATTGCGAGTATCGCAGACACGATAGCAATGATAATGGTCATCGCCTTGATTGCAGCTTCCACCCCAGCGATTGCCGCTTCTACACCTGCAATGGCTGCAAGCAGTCTTGACATCTCTGCCTGAACGTCACTCCATGATGGAAGCGTAAGCATCGTTGATTGGAACTTTTCCCAGATCGCCATGATCCCAGACCATCCACCTGCCTCATTCCACAGATTGACAGCCCAGTCGTACGTAGACTGTAGCACGCCCCACATACTCTGTAGGAAGCCAGTGATCTGATTCACGTAGCCAGGAAGCGCGCCTATGATCCATTGCCAAACGTTTGTTGCCCAGGCCCTGATGTCGTCAAGGATGGTTTCAAGAGAGTTGATTCCAAAGCCCTCTAGGATGTTCTTAATGGCCTCTCCCAGGCTTTCACCCAGTGCAACTGCCCATGCCGGTATCTCTACACCACCACCACCTGAGATGGTGCCAGGGGCTGCGGATTCGTAGGCCCTTCTATCACGCTTCCACATGGAAGGGACTCCGATCTCTGTCATCGCATCACCGGCATCGGTTTGGATACCAAGCCATGCTTTCAGGTAGCGGATGGCACCAACAAGAGGCCACATGAATTCACCAAGCAAATCCCCGATCGTCTTCCATACACTTGAAGACTCTGTCTGCATTGCGGTGTACGCATCAGACTGTTGGATCAACGAGTTGACCGACCCGGCCATTGACACGATGAATCCAGACAAGGCCGAAAGTCCGGCTGATACCAAGTCGATCCCTTCCAACTGCAACATAGCGAATGAGTTTGCTATCAGGTTGACCACTGAAGACAACATCGTCCCAAGCGTTCCCAGCGCACTGAAGCTACTGGCAAGGCTTGATACGGTAGATGCGATCGTCTGCATAGCACCGACATAGAAGTCGACAATCTTTTGCAGTTCGGCAAGCTGTTCATTGAGTGAAGCAAGCTGATCTTGCAGCTTCCTAAGTGCCTCACGCATGAATGACAAGATGATCTGTCCTACAGCGTTTGCCATCCCGGCCCAGTCATTTGCCTGTAGCGACTGGACGAAGTCAACAAGGCTGCCAGCAACTTCACCAAGCAATCCAGGCATCTGTGTAAGGTACCCCTTCACCTTCCCTAGTGCGGAAGACAACGTCTGCGCTGCCGTCGTTGCGCTATTCGCAAGTCCATTGACAGCATCAACAGCGTTGAGGGATGCGTCTGCCTGTTCATTGATGGTGTCAACAAGGGCGGCAGTAGCAGCGGCATCTTCCTGTATGCCAAGTACCAGCGAATTGAACTCATCTTTGGTTATCAATGCGGACTCTGTCAATTGTTTCAATGCAGCGAAGTTGTCTTCAACCCATGCCTGACCTTCCAGTCCAACAGAGTTTTCCTTGAAGAACTTCTCTAATGAGTTCAATACGGCTAGGAGTTTCGACTCAATTGCCAATGCACCGGCTGTACCTGCGGTGAACCCGACAGGCCCACCTGCTGCCATGCGCTTACCACGTGACCAAATGCCCGTGATCATGTTCTTGACCTCTTGGATTTCCATCATCCACTTAGGAATGACGAACTCCCCAGGTTCAAGCATCGCAGCAACGGTGTCGCCCATGCCAGTGCCAGGGACAACGCCGCCCAGCGCAAACTCGCCCCCTGGAAGCCATCGAGGGTTAAGAGGCATTGTAACGGCACTAGGATTGATCAGACCGGCCCTATCCAGCATGGTGCCGTAGTCTACCTGTACGTCTACGACCTTCGCATGGATAGACCAATCAGTTTCCATCAATCCGGTGACAAGCACCTTCAGACCATACCCAGCCGCTGTGCCAAGTGTGTACCCGATTATTGCGCCTGGGGCACCACCAATGATTGCACCGATGATTGCGCCGATGACACCACCTGCGGCGGGCATTGCGCCCATGATAGCCGCACCTGGACCTTCAGTTTTCAAATCACTTACGAAGTTGAAGATAGACCACGCAAGGTGCGCAGCTACTGCAAGAGTTGGAAGGGTCAATGCCGCACCCGCCAATGTTCCACCTGATACCAGCCCGCCGATAAGCCACTTGCCAAGGACGAACGTACCTGCAAGACCAATCAGCTTTCCACTGAGTCTGTCAAAGAAGCCACGCACTGCGTCTGCTGATTCATTTTCACCTGTAATGTCAAGCACGAATGCAATCGGTGCTGAGATGATCTTTCCAAGTACGTTGCCAAACGATTCAATCTTCTCTTGTACACCCCACAGATTCGACATCCATGCAGCGTAGAATGCGAATGCAGCGGCTGTAAGCCAAAGGATAGGTGACATCAGCATCTTGAAGGCAAGTGCTACACCGGCAATGATTACAACGACCTTTGCCATGTTCGCTATCTGCTTGATCAGGAATCCGATTGCCTCACGGTTTGAAGAGATGTAAGAATACATTGTCTCAAAGAACGCCTGGATGTACGGCGCGGCTGCGCGGATGCGATCGATCAGTAAGTTGACCATCCGCGTCAGGTATTCAAAGGCACTCTGTAGCACACCAAGAACAGGTTCACCTAGTGCCTGGAATGCAGCGTCCATAGACGAAGCGAAGATCGTTATCGAACCACGCAGGTTGTCTATCATCGTTGCTTGTTGGTCGAAAGCAGCGTTCGTGTTGGACACCTTGGCTATCATCATGTCAAGTGCATCGCCGCCTTGATTGATAACAGCAAGCCAGTTACCAGCCGCCCTCTTGCCGAATATCTCACCGACAGCCTTCAATTGATCTTCGGCGGATAGGCCATCCAGTGCGCCTTCCAATTGATGAATGACACTCGATATGCCAACGAACTCGCCAGCGGCATCGAATGCAGCTACACCTAGTCTGTCCAACCACTTTTCAGCGGATTTCGACGGGGCTGCAAGTCGAATAAATCCAGTTCTCATTGCTGTAGTAGCTTTCGTGCCTCTCAGGTTCGCATCAGCCAGCACACCGATTAGTCCAACCGTTGTCTCCATCTCTTCACCAAGCGCGCGGGTGAATGGCATCAGGACCGTGAACGCTTCCTGCAAGTCAGTTGTGTTCATGTATGCAGATGCAGCCCCAGCCGCGTACAGGTTGGCTACACGGTTCGCTTGGCTGTATGCAAGGCCCATTCCCTTCAACGAACCAACGACCATGCCAGCGGATTCAGACAATTCGATGTTCTGTGATGCCGCAAGCGCGGTAACACTAGACATAGTCTTGATCATATCGATTGGCTTGAGTCCAGCACGTGCAAGAACTTCCATCCCACTAGCGATGTCGACCATTGAGAACTTGGTTATCTTACCAAGGCGTTTTGCTTCATTCTCAAGGGCCTTGAACTCTTTGGCAGTCGAACCAGAGATTGCCTTCACTTTCGACATAGCTTGTTGGAACGAAGCTGCGGATTTCACAGCCGCCCCAGCAAGGACACCACTCAAGGCCACGACCGCTGCCATTGCGGCAACGACCCCGACCTTGAATGCGTTCGTCTTGACAAGCGCACCGGCCATCGCAGAGTTGTAGGCGGTGGCATTTCCAGATACTACAACCTGTACTCGCTTCTGAAGTGCCGGTGCGAACATGTCTAATTCAACCCCTTTCGACTCTTGAACTTTGCAAGTTTCGTACTGTCTGACTGCCTTCGACCAGTACGCCTCTTTCCACCTTTGTTGCTATTCGTTTCCTTATGTAACGTCTCATATCCGCGTTGCAACCTGCGGATTTCAGGCATCGTTAGCCTGTAGAAGGAGTTCGGACCTACAAAGCTGTAACCCATTTCGGTGTGCAGCCATGCTTCCAAGGCTTCCTCCTGTTCTATTCGTTTCCCGCATCGACAGTTACCTTGGCTGTACCGTCAGCGTTGACCGTGGCACTCAGTTGATCTTCAAGGCCGGATGCGCCAATGATCGCCATCAGAAGTTCCTGAATGACCAACGGCTTGAAGTCTTTCTTGAGTGTAGCGCCGTTGATACCTGACATGTCAGGATCTACTACATGTTTTTGGAACTGCTTCGCGAGTGTATTCGCGTCGACGTTGTCAGCATCGCCCATTGTCTCTCCCCACTCTTCGGCATCACCGTAAGTCATAGGGATAACAGACACGATTCCGAACTCAGTCTCACGGTCGACGGGGATCAGCTTGCCTTCACCGTCACGTTTGACCTTGAACATCTCCATCGTGGCCCGTTTCTTCCGGTTTGCCAGTTGAACTGTGTCGCCTTTTCCCTTCTTAGCCATAATTCTTGACACCTCCCGGTGTGTTTTTCCTCCCATTTCACTGACATCCTACCTCAGAACGCCAGTCTGTCCCGTGCAAGTATCGCCTTCATCGATCTGAGTGGACTAGAGGGGCCTTAGAATCGATCCGGCCCCTCATAGGCCCTATATTACCCAGTCAAGTTCTGCCAACAACTTGTTGCCTTTGCGCTTGTTGCAGACAGCATGCGTAATCTTCAGGTTTGACGGCGCATGTTTCCCAGGTTCAACCGAATCATCTTCAGGCTGTAGTGGTACAACATGGTCGACGTTGCGCGTCCCTTTGCCAAGCGGTATCAACTTGCCGCACAGGTAACACCTGATTGGTTCATCTTCCCTTGCTTGACGATAGATCTCCGCAATCTCGGCTAGATTCCCAACGGTAGCACCCAACTTGATGGCGTTGTACGTTGCCCAGTTGGAACGATACCGTGCCGTATGTTTTTCGTAGTCACGCTTCATTGCGCGTTTCCGTGCTTCAGGATGCGCCTTATTCCAGGCAAGCGCACGTGCCGATGTCTCAGACCTGTGCGCCATGCCATATTCTCTACTAGATTTCCTGTCACGTTCCTTAGCATCTGGATTGAGGTCTATGCG
>Ga0207997_1001768_pt1 | contig 11106 bp, 15 predicted proteins | sample AntAceMetag02UKN_FD_184777 | JGI IMG/M metagenome (GOLD analysis project Ga0207997, IMG submission 184777) | Saline lake microbial communities from Ace Lake, Antarctica - Antarctic Ace Lake Metagenome 02UKN (SPAdes) (version 2) | ecosystem: Environmental > Aquatic > Non-marine Saline and...
GAAATTTAAACATATGCCATAAAAATGTAAAACTTATGACAAATGAAAATCCTGACATATACCCAATTAATACTAATTCATTCATGTTAGATTGCCCCCCAATTTAGTTTGAGTCTTCTTCCCTGTATTAGCCGTCTTGCTATGATTCTGCGAACAAGCCGTTCTAATATCTTTTAAATTTTGTAATGTTAATATCTTTTCACCAAGTTTCTTTTCATATTCTTTATTATCCTTATTATATTTCATATAATTTGCCATATTTTCTTCTAATTTTTTTATTTTTATACTAAGACTACGGCTAGGATTAACATATCTTATTCTGTTACCTACAAAGACTTTCATCTTTTTGTGGTGTGAAATTTAAATAAATGCCATATAAAAACTAAACTTGCTATAAATGAGAACCCTCCCATATATCCGATTAATACTAATTCATTCATGTTGCACCTCCGACTTAGATTTTAGATTAGACGTCGTGACTTTAGACTTCTTCATAAGAAACTCTATTGCTTCGTCGTGAGTTTTAAAGTCTCTCTTTAGTTCCAACTCTTTAAGTATCTTCCAATTTGTTTTCTTTATGGTTATTGTTATTTTTTCCATTGTTCTTGATTATAATGTCACAGGAAAAATTATGTGACAAATCCTAAATTAAAATAATAAGTTTGGATATTCTCTACTTACTATCTTTGTAAATAACTCATTTTGGTTATTAACTTTTTCTTTTTTTGCAACTGCACCATATTCTGTCTTTAATGCTATTAAATCTAATCTAAGTATCCTATAGTTATCTACTTGTTTAAGTGAGTTCTTAAAACTTACACCACGGTTAGTTAATATTCCAATTAATCTTATCTGGGCTACTGTAAGTTTTCTGTCTCCCGCTTCTTTAAGGAATGTTAATATGTCATCTTTCCCCAATTTCTTATAACTTCTATTAAAGTTTAGAATTGCAAAAACTACATTCTCTGGTAAGTCTCCATACTTCCTACTTTTACCATTTGATACATAAACAACTTTATTTCTAAATTCGGGAGGGAGTCTTCTAAAAACATCTATACATACTTTTACCCTATTCTCATTTATTCCAATCTCTGTAGATAGTTCTCCTATAGATGTTTTGAATCTACTCTCTTTTAATAAAGTATCACAGAGTCTTCCTATTTCTATAGAGGATATATCTTTTCTTTGTATATTCTCTTGTAAGTTAAGAATCAAAAGTTGCTTTTCATCAATTCCTTTTAAGAATCTTACAGGTACTGTTTCCATACCTAACTTAGTTGCGGCTGCAAGTCTTCTATTCCCACAGATTACTAAATTGTCTTCTTCCCTTGCAACAATTGGTTGTAAAATTCCTACGTGTTTGATTCCTTCCATCAACTCTGAAAGATTAGAATCAACTCTCCAACGACTATTCTCACCAACATTTAAATCCTTTGGATTTATATCTTGTATTGTTTCCATTTAATTTCTACCCCCTTTCAAGTTTCCTATAAAAAATACTCTGATTCTTTTCTGCTTCATTCCAATATCTAATCCATTAACTTTCTCAATCTTAACATCATAACCTATCTTCCCAAAGTCTTCAGTAATTTCTTTCTTATAATTCTCAATTTCTTTTACATTCTCCATGATGAATTGTTTTGGTTTAAACTCGTTTACAAATCTAACAAACTCTAAGTATAATTGATTTCGACTATCTTCTTTTAATCCTAGTCTCTGCCCCGCAGAACTAAATCCCTGGCATGGTGGGCCACCCATTATAAAATCAATCTCTCCTACTTCTTTATGGATTTTCTTCTCATCAATATCTTGAACATCACCTACAAATACTTCTGTCTTTGGAAAGTTTAGTTTGAAAGTATATCCAGAATATTTATTAAAGTCATTACACCACTTACATTCTTTTTTTAGTTTATGTGCTCCCACACTAAATCCTCCACAACCCGCAAACAATTCAATATATGATTTCCCAGTAATATACTTCTTAATAATATACTCCCCCATCTTTGGAGAGACTGCTTCTCCAATCTGTCTTTTTATTTCGTTCTGTGTTCCCATAAATTTATAATCTTTTGGAAAGTTTTGAACCTCTGCATATTTTCTTAATGAGAATTCTTTTCCTTTATTATCTAAGAATGTACAAACATGAAGAATAGTTGGATAAAATTCTTTGTATTTTCTAATATCATTTTCCCCATGTGTAACATCTACACAAAGAACATCTTTTCCAAAGTCCTTGTTTTGATTCATACAGAAATGAAACATATTACCATCATAAGGATTAATTCTATTTACATCAATCTCTACTCTTGTATTTTTTCTAATAACCTTATCCTCTTTAATTTCATAATTGTTAATTACATCTGAATATTTTTTTGTTTTTAATTCTGGTGATTTTTCTATTAATTTCCCATACTGAATATCCCTTACAATGGTTCTTCTATCTTTGTCAGAAGTATCTGCAATCTCTTGGTAAACATCAACCTTTGGGACATTTTGTCCTAAGGGTTTACCTAATTTCATTTGTTCTAATCCCTTATCCTTATCAACAATCTTATATTTTTCATAATGTAATTTAGCCCTTTGTTCTTTTGTTAAATGTCTTCTAAGAAGGTTGTCATTAATAACATATAGTTTTACTTTATCTTTATCTTTTTCATCAATATCAACAATCTTAACTGGAACATCTTTTAATCCAATTTCTTTTGCTATATTCCATCTCTGGTGACCACAAAGAATTGTATTAGATTTAGTAACGTGAAGGTCTACCTTAATTCCATTTTGTTTTATATCTTCTTTCAGTCCTTCATAATCAGTTCCTTTTATATCTTCGAAGAATTCTTTATTGAATTCATAAGGTTTCAATGTATCAACTTCTTTTTCCATGTTTATATTAATATTAATTACTATTTAAGTGTTTCGTTTAATCGTTTAATCGTGCTTTGGTCTGAGTTCGCAATCTGGACAGATTGGATATTCATCTTATAATTCTAAATCCAACCCCATGGACTACCCAACTAATTCCTAGGCATATTAATAGAAATTCTATTAATGGTTTAATTGCAAATATTAATTGATTTTGCCATGTTAAATTTTCTGCATTGAAAACAGAACTTGTTATTTGACGAGAACATTCATAAGTTGTTACATAATTATCGCTTGTATCGTAATACATTTGAACTGCAAATATAAATAGCATAACAACTCCTACGAATATTGCTGAAAAGATTATTATGTTTTTAGTCTTTTTGTTCATCTTTTTTCTAGTTCTATTTTTCCAAAACCAATTATCAAACTTACTAGGTTTTTTATTGAACAGATTTTCAAGTTCTTTTTTTGTTCCTTCTACTTTCATTTTTCACCCCCAAGTTCGTTTTATTTATAAATTCAGACTTACAATCAGGACAACCATCTATAGTATCATGCCAATACTTATGGATCTTACACCATGACATTCCTCTTGCAGTTTCTATATCGTTTTCGTTTTCTTCCATGTTGAATATGAACCCTCTAAGTGAGGGCTTAATAATAAATTTATTCTCTGTCTACTTCTACCTTGAATATCTTTGGTGCGTTCTGACCAGCCTTAGCTTCTCCAAGACCTTTGTAAGTTACCTTAACCTTATCTCCTACTTTGACAAGAGTCATACGTTCATCAAGAATTGCTGATCCCCAAACTAAAGTAAAGTCTCCAGGTTGAGTTTCTAAAGTATATAAACTTGAATTATTTTTTCCGAGTTCAAACTTTTTATCTATCAAAACTCCTTCAATAGATTCTCCATCCTTTTCATATTCCCAAGTTTTTGGTTCTACTTCTGTGTATGCCATTATTTTTTATCCTCCACTATTTCATTTAGATCTAAAAGTTCTTGTGCGGTAAAGAATTGTTTAATTGAATCTCTACCTGCTTGACATTTTAAAACATTCTCCCGATAATCATCATTAGTATAAATCATTAGTTCATGGTTTGTTATTTTCATTCTTTCACCATCGCATTTTTAATTTCATAATCAGAATAATCTAAACCCATCCTATTCTCAACAACAGGATTTATTGTTACTCCAAGGCCACAATCAATTTCAGTTTTCATCTTTTAACTCCTGTAATTTTTCTGATACAATAAAACAATCGGATAGATCAATCCAATCTCCAACTTTAGCATTGTTAAATTTTAGAAAGTCCGAAGATAAAACTAATACCTTTGAATCTCCCCATTTTTTAATTTGTGTTTTCATATATTTATTATAATTTAAGACTATTTAAACCTTTCGATTAGATGTATTAATTATTAAATGACAACTAATGTAATGCTTTAAGCAGACTAATTTCCTCCCGTAATTCTTTCATATTTTTAAAATTTCTCATAGGATCGTTGAGATATAACCAATGTTTTTTACAAACTGAAATTATACTATCTTTTTTATATACAATAAGATTCTTCCCAGAACATTCTTCCTTACAAATATGGCACTTCTTTCTCCGACTATCCATACTTATTTTGTTTCCATAACAATGTTCGCACAATCCTGATTTATTCTCTTGCCTTATTACCTTACCACATTTACTACAACGTTTTGCTTTAATCATTTTGTTCTTCACTATCCTCACCAGGAATAGGCTTATTTAACATTCTAAAGGATTGTAAGAGGTTTTTATCAGATAATGGTATAATCTCTCCTTCATCCATATTTACCTTAGATTTCTTTAGATAAGGGCATTCTTTTATGTTAGGGAATTCACATACATTCTTTTCCTTTAAACAACTATTATGAAATCTATCATAAGTACAAAATTTATGGCCTTTTAGATAAGGGCAGTTATTATTCATTGTAAATCTCCCCTAACCATGATTGAAGAGTTCATGCACGACATCGAGAAACATTGCACAATAAGATGATAAAAAACTGTTGTTACAGAATTCTTGTCCGATTTGGGTTTAGTTAGGGGGGTTTTATTATTCATTTTATTATAGTCCTGCCTCAAAGTTATTTCTAATTGAAACCATTGAATCCCAATTCTTAACCATCTTATAAACTAAGGCCTTTGCACGAACATAATCAGATTCTATTGGTTTGAAAGTATTATCATAATCTTCAAATAGACACCTAAACTTAACCAATCCATCAATTATTAAAGAAATGTGATGTTCTGACCTTGACCTCCAAATACTTTTCATAGGTTCTTTTGATGCTAAGATACTATCTCTAGCTATATCTTGAACCTTTAAAGGGTCTATTTTACATATAAAACTGTTACAAGTATCAAAAACAGTAAGAAAACTGTCTCTATTCTCCCCTAACACATACACAAGCATGTCTACCCTCTCTCTCTCTACCCCCCCCTCTTGGGCTTGTGTTGGTGTTGGGGGGATTCTTTCTATTCCTTTTTTACTTAATACTAAATTAATTTCGTCTTCATCCTGAACCCACCAAATGATTCTACTCATTGTTGTTGGGTCAATTAGTCCAATATGATTACTAATATAATCCTTGCCTCGAACTCCATTAGTTGCAAAAAGGAATTTAGCATTTGCCTGAACTATACAATCATTATCATTACCAGAACCGACTGTTCTTTTTTTCTGATCTAATAAAAAATTAAGCTCTCCCAAAACATTAGTAACTCCAGATTGATGTTTATTCATCTCAAATTCTACCATCTTTCCTAATTCATCAATAAATCCCATCCTTTCTGCACGGGCTAGATACCCAATATTTGCAGGTTTTTCTTTAAAACTTGGAGATAGTCCTTTAATCCTAGAATTAGCACCTTCAACAATTTCAGTATCATCTCCAAATTTATATGCAGTTGTTTCAATATATCCAAAAGATTTCCTAGTTCCTGGCTTTCCCATAACTGCTAAATGTAATGGCCATCCATCCATCTTTCCAGACAATATCTGTGCAGAACGCATAAGGTTAGTTGATTCTGGGAATTTATTTATAGTATTTAATGGATGTAGATTAAGAAAATCAAACCAAGTTTCTTTAGTTAATTTTAATTCTTTAGTTAATTCAACAATTTTTTCTTTACTTAAAATTTTGACAGTAGGTTCACAAGTTTTCATAAAAAATACTCTAGATACAGATTTAAGTTTTAGATTATTATTCATTTCGGTTCTATCATTTAAATCTACAATCATTCCAGTAAATTCATAATTTTTCATTTCAAGTTCTTGTTTAGAAAAAATATAATAATCCTTTGATTTGTGGATTATCCTATAAATCCAAAAGTCTTGACTCCATTCATATTGGCAGTTACCATCATATCTTTTATCATAAGAATCATCTAGGAACTTCCAATTAGTACTAACACTACCATCCCCACCTTCTCCTTTATCTACCTTAATTACTTTCTTTAATAGAACTATTGTTTTCATAGTAGTATGGACTAATTGAGGTTTCCCACAAATTATATCCCTTGAATGTGCTAAGAATATATTTCTCTCATTATTTTCCTTACTCATTAGTTCTTTAGATTCAGCCTTAACATCTTCCCAATTTTTATAATCATCTCCTTCAACCCAATTAAGTTCTAAAGAATTAAATTGTGTTGAATCATAATAAGGATCAAGAGACATAACTTCTTCAAGTTTTCGTTTTGCTTTCTCTGCAGTTTCTTCGTCATCAAATATCTTAGCGGTCATTATTTCCTCCAATCCACTTACGATTAGACTTAGCAAGGTTACATGCTTGGCATAATGTTTGTAAATTATCTAATTCATCAGTACCATTTTGAGCTATAGGGAGTATATGATCTACATGGAGTGTAGTTTCTTTATTTGTTTTTCCACATTCCTTACATTTATAGCCATCTCTTTTGAATACTTCATGACGAAGTCTTGATTCTATAGGATCTCTTCTTTTAGTTTTATTATGATTGCCCATATTAAGTTTCCTTTTCAATTCAATTCTCCACTTTTCAAAAATCTCTTTTGACCAAGTTTTATATGGGAATATTGCTTCAGCATCAGGGCTTATAAAGAATATACTTTCAAAGAATATCCCCTTGCTACTTGTAACTTCTCTTGAAACTGGTTGAATACTATGCCCAAAGTTTTTAAAACGGGTATCTTCTTTGTCATATCTTTTCATAAACATTTGTCTTAGAAGATTATTTTGTAAAAATAAAAACGGGAGAAATTCTTTAAGTTTCATTCCAGTCCCCAATGATTCTTTTATCTGAATTAAATCTTTATAACATTCATCAGAATTCCAAATAATTACTCCTCCTTTTAATTTCTCAAAATATTGTTTTTTAATAGCCTCTATAATAAAATCAGTATCTTCATCGAGGGAAGTAACAATGAAATAAGGAATAATTAATTCTTTTGAAAAAAAAGAAAAGATTTCCTTTTCCCAAATTTCTGGATTATCTATAGATGTCTTATAAATTTTATCTAAGAATTTTATTATTTTATTTTCATTTTCAGATGCTAAACCATAGTCTATAATTGTCCTTAATTCTTTATCTTTCTCCATCATCCACAACCTCCATTTCACATTGACAAGCACTACAAAGTTTAATCACTAAATTCTTTTCATATTCCCTAACCCTATGGCATCGGGGACATTGCCATTCCTTCATCCTCCAACCTCCACAATAAAAGAAATCATTGTTTCAGAAATATCAACCCACTTCCCATTTTTATCAATTAAACTTATAGAATTCTCGTCGGCCTTTTCAACAGTTCCAGTATAATAGTAACCATTCTTTAAATCAACCTTCACCACTTTTCCTATGTATTTAATTAATTCCATATTTACTTAATTCCCCAATCAACCCCTTGTTGAAATAAGGTAATATTATTAGAATAAGATTACTTATAAACATTTATCAACATTTTAAAATGGTAACACTTAAAGATTTTCAATAGAAAACTATATAAAGATTAAGTTCCTTAAATTCTTTACTCTTTTCTCAGTTAAAGCGTATTGCATTATTTACTTATCCTCTCAAAATTTATACTTCCTGCAACTCCATCATCAAAAACAGCGTCTCCTTCAAAGTCTATATTTAAACTTGTTACATAATATTGTAATTGAACTTTTTGTCCTGCTTCTGCGTAAATTGTTCCTATGAATGGCATTGTATCAATCCCAGTTGTTTTAAATTCTTTGCTATTAGCAAATTGTAAACATTTAGCTTCTACTTCATTAATTAAAATTCTTGAATAAAGACTTGCTTCTTGATTTCCTACACCATTATTTTTTGGATGGAGACAACCTTGAATCCTATAAATTCCAGCATTCTCAATAATTATTGAGGCATTTGAATCAGTTAAAGAATAACCAGAAGTTGTTTCTTCGTCAATAGTTAAGTCCCAAGTCACATTAATCCAAGTATCAGCAGAAGTTGTATCAATAGTTGCATTTCTATGATATTGAGTAACATAATTTTGCCCATTCATAAAACCTGTTACATTCAAATCTCCCCCGATAGTTGTATTTCCTGTTACTTCTAAATCTCCACCGACGAAGAAATCAGAAACAACGTGCCAGATGTTCTGTAACCAGCCATGTCCACTTCCTACTTCGTTTGGATTAATAATCATATTTACTCCACTATAATAAATACTAGAATCTCTACCAGCACCCATCATAAACTTCTCATTATCTCCAACAATAGAAAGTCTTTCACCAGCTGCAGCTTCATAATCTGTTGGTGTTGAACTCCCGAATGTTCCAGTCAAAGCAGTTAAGTCTCCAGCAAAATCAGCATCTCCTCCTCCTGTGAAACTACCATCAACATAAACATCCTCATTAACTTCTAAATCCCCTTCAATTGCTAAATCTTTAAGGCTATCTAATCCATGACTAGATGTATAAGTTTCTGTTGTTGCGACTACTTGGTGTATCAACCCCATCTCGAAAACTGAACTTGTGCTTTCTGTTCCGTTGCCCTCATTACAAAATCCATTTACTTTCGATTGGTCAAAAACTAAATCATATATTCTGACTTCATCAATATCACCTAAAAAATATTGTGTGCCGTCTTGCCTCCTCCCTATATCTAAACCTACAATATCATTATCTACGGTTCCAGTTATTGATAAAGTATTTGAATCTAACACACCGTCTACATAAGCCTTCATAATCCCGTTAGTTGTGTCTATTGTTGTAATTACACAGTGCCATTCCCCATCATTTATTATGGAATCTGTAGTTGTCAAAACTTTTGCAGCTCCACCAATCCAAACAGCCGAGCCATATCTCCCATTCACCGTTAAAAAGTCTGCATAACTTCTTTGAGTAATACCATTATCTTTTGAGATTATTCTTTGATTATTAGTATTAGTAGATTTTATCCATGAGCATAAAGTAAAGTCCTCTGTCAATTGAAGGTCTGCAGGATTTCCTATGTTAATATAATCTGTAGAGCCGTTAAATATTAGAGCTTCATTTATTTTACCTGCTACCGAAATATCTTCTGTATTATCTCCGCCATTTAAAGTTCCATCATTTGTTCCAACACTATCTACTACATTTGTTGTCGCTAAATCATCATTCATTTTCCATTGAGAAGCTAATCCTGTTCCTAAGTCCACTACACTTACAGTTGAGGTGACTCCACCAATTAAGGCTTGGTTACTGACAATTAAATCCCCACTAAAATCTCCATCAGTTGCTGAGAAGTCATAACCACCAATATCCCAGTCTCCCGTCGCTGTTGCTGTTCCGTCGTTCTTCCAGTAACCTGCGGAAGCGTGGTCTCCCCATCCATAAGCGGTATTCCAATTTCCAACATCAGCGTCTGCGATTGTGTTTGTTCCTAAATCTATTCCATTAACACTAATATTCCCATAGAAACTATAAACATCATCATCCCTTATCCAATAATTACTCAAATAATTATATCTTTCCTGACTATCTACTATTTTATGATAATGTGATAATATTTGGAATATACTTAAAGGCTTATTATACATAGCAACTTCATCAATAAGCCCAACAAAATCCTCTCCCATTTCTAAATCATCTTCTGAAGGGGTTACGCTTGTGAGACTTGTCGAATCTGCCAAAACTGAATTAATATATAAACTTAAAGTTTCTGTTGCTTTATTGAATGTCAAGACTACTTGATATTTTGTGTTTATAGATAAATCTCCAGAAGTAACTTTTGAACCGCCAACAGTTGCTTTAATATAACCAAAAGTAGGAATTTCTCCAACTATCCATTCAAGTTTATAACTCCCTTTATTTAATAATGTGCCATTTACAAAACCCTCATTTTTAACCCAAAACTCAATACTAAATCCATTACCTCCAGTCAGATATAAATCAGCCACATTAGAAACTTCTATATTACTATCTCCACCAAATCTCGCCCCATCATTGAGAGCTAGAACTCCCCCATCAGCAACACCATCCCAAGAACCATCATGATTTCCATAAACATCTAAAACATTATCATCCATTGGCCAATAAGCAATCATCTCTTCGGGATTTGTTCTGTCAGCTACATTAGAAAATCTTTTATTATCTTGAATTAAATCATAAGCACCTAAATCAACATTTCCAGTAGCCCCCGTATATGGGACATAAGTGTCTAAATCAAGACCTGTTAATTGTGACCCGTTTCCAATAAAATAATCAGCAGTTAAATTTCCAACATCAACAATATCCTTACCACCCATATTAATATCCCCTGTCATAGTGCCACCAGTTAAAGAAAGATAATTAGCTAAAGAAGATATTGTAGCATAAACAGAATCGAGATAAGATGTAAACCAGCTTAAATCTAAACTCCATTCATCACTTATGTTATTAAATTGAGTATCATTTAGTTTATCTACAAAAGTGCCGTTTATTCCATCAATACCATCAGTTCCGTTGATTCCGTTTATTCCATCAATACCATCAGTTCCGTTGATATAATCTATTCCATAAATTGGTGAATATCCATCAGTTCCATTAATTCCATCAATACCATCAGTTCCATTTATTCCGTTTATTCCATCAATACCATCAGTTCCGTTGATTCCGTTTATTCCATCAATACCATCAGTTCCGTTGATTCCGTTTATTCCATCAATACCATCAGTTCCGTTGATATAATCTATTCCATAAATTGGTGAATATCCATCAGTTCCATTAATTCCATCAA
>Ga0207997_1001769_pt1 | contig 11105 bp, 7 predicted proteins | sample AntAceMetag02UKN_FD_184777 | JGI IMG/M metagenome (GOLD analysis project Ga0207997, IMG submission 184777) | Saline lake microbial communities from Ace Lake, Antarctica - Antarctic Ace Lake Metagenome 02UKN (SPAdes) (version 2) | ecosystem: Environmental > Aquatic > Non-marine Saline and Alkaline...
AGGCACGCTGGATAGAAGGGGTTTACGTTTAAAGTCCATACTTTTCAAGGATTGGATTCTTTTTCGTAGATCCTTTAATGTTGTATTTTTTAAGAATAGGATTTTCTCTTATACTTGGTTTTTTCTTTTCTTTTTTAAAGGGTATTTCTAATAATTGTTTAGGTGTTCTGTAAGGGAATCCTCCGGTAGTTAATACAGTTTCTAAAGTTTTATCTATAAATTTGGTTGCTTCTTTTTTCTTTTTCTCTCCTTTTTCCATAATCATACGAAAACCACTCGCGATAGCATCTCCTACTACGTTTGAAAAAGATAATACAGGAAGACTTATATCAAACCCTCCCCAAGTTCCTCTTTTTACTTTGCTGACTACAGATTTTTCAAGGTCTCTAAGGAAATAAAAATAAGAAGCTACACTATCCAAAACAGCTTCTCCATATGTTTTCTTTTTTCTTTTATATAATCTATTCCTAATTTCATCTATAACAAATACCCCTCCAGTATTAACTACTAATAAATAGAATAATACTTTTGCTACCTTAGCATACATTTTAGGATCACCTGTCCTTCGGGATTCTCTGTAAGTCCTCCTTATTAAATTCAAAGCTTGGTTAGTAAAACTTGAGAATTGAGTTGCTAATTTTTCTATTGGTGTCCCTCTTGATAATGATGATCTATGCTCAGGGGAGAACATTGGCTGAGTTCTTTCAGTTACATAATCGGCAAATTTATAAGCTAATTTTAGTTTATCTTCAACATTTAGATCCTGAGCCTTGGTTGCTGTGGTATCTAAGGCAGTTCTTACTTCAGGTGAAAACTTACCTATATTTATTTCATCTAACACTTGCAAAACAGCCCCTTGAGTACCGGGTATTACGGCAGCTAAATCCAAGAGTTTTATCCCACCCATTAGTTTTTCTGAAACAGTTGTTTTCCCTTTATATAGTCTTTTCTCTGCACCACTTTTAAATACATCAGCTACATCTCTGGAATATCCTCCCTCTATCCTTTCAGCAAATTCAGGAGAATACATCCTATGCCTGCCCACTGTTCCTTTTAAATCCATAACATAATCAGCATATCCTTGTATTAGATATTGAGGTTTTACATATAAATTATAAAGGGGATAAGAAAGAATTTGTTTCGCCATTACAAAAGGACTAAGCCCTAAGTATGCAGTAGACAACTTATTTTTCATTTTTAAAGCTAACTCTTCGACTGTAGAGTAACTTAAATAATCTCCGGCTATATCTCTTATTCCTTTTTCTATCTCTCTCCAAGTCTGTAATCCATACCGAGAAACTAGGTTAGCTTTGAATTTCTTATCGTAAACAAGTTTTGAGGCATTACTTAAGGGGATCTCAAGTCCTACATAAGCGGCAGCGTGTGTAACACTTTTGTTTATATCGTAAGCTAAGGAATTTAGATAAATAGGTAATTTAGATTTTACTCTGCTTTTTAACATTCCCTTAGACAATCCTACCCTCACCCATTTATGTTTTAATTCTTCTAAAACGCTTTCTGTTTCTTGTTTTTCTCCTAAAGATATTCTCATTACTTCTTTTGGGTAATAGTTATCTATCAGAGGTAAAGGGTATCCATTCTTATCATAGAATACTTTACCTAGAGACTTACCTTGATTTTCAAATAGGTTTGCTACTGGTTTGCCAGCAAATGCTTTCTCTGCTGGGGTAAGATTTTCCAATATAGCGTTTAAAGTTTCTTCACTCATCTTGTGGATCTTATGAGGAGTATCACTTTGTTTTAACCCATACCCACCTTCGAGGATAGCTCTACGATTATCTTCGTTTAAGGAATGACGATACAACGCCATTCTTTCACCCCTAGTAAAGTTGAGTCCTTTTGTTAAAACTTTCTCATTCTGCCAAGTCCCTATGTCTTTAACATTAAATTTTCTCTGAAAAGTCTCAATGTCTATATCGTTGTGGAATGTTTTATATACTTCTTGTTTATATTTCAATTCCGTTAAGATGCCTTCTTTAACTCCTTGATATAGAACTTTGTCCATTGTGCTATTGGGACCGGAAAGACTTTCAATAACTAGATCGTAATGATCGTGTCTTATCCCGAATGTATCTACGATTAACTGTCCAGTTTTTTTAAGCTTGCCTACTTTAGATTTTTGAGATTGGACGATACCTGATTTTACCTTAGTGGGAGATTTCATTTCACTGATACTACTTTCTAGGACTTCGCTTGTTCTTCTTTGTTCTCTATCTACTTTGATTTGATTTTTTACTTTGTTTAGATGGACGTAATGGGCTATGCTATTTTGTATATCCTCTAAATCTCCAGCAGAAAAGGTGTTGATATCTTTGTTATTAAGTACCGATAGTCTTTCTAATACATATTCAGGCATCTCAGCGTTAGGGGTTTTTTCTAAGTATTCTTTTGTTTTGTTTAGTTTTAAGAAGGTTTGTTTTCTATGCTCTACTAGATCTAAATCTTTTAATATTGTTTTAACTGGTTCGGCTTCCTGTGGGGATAGTTTGCTGATGTCTAAACCTTTGATAGTTTTCTTTAGATTATTTATAGCGTCTTTTCTTATTCCCTTTTCCCATATCTTATCTATAAGTTCGATAGCGTTGACTACTCCTTTCTTAGTATGAACATCTCTCATTTTGGTTAGGAGTTTACCTCTGTCTTCTAAGGATAGATGTTTTTTAATATAGTCGGATAGGTATTTTTTAAATTCGGCTGTAGATGTTTTTACTGATTTGGCTTTTAGATACATTTTATTTTTAGCCTGTTTCCATCCTTCTTTGAAACCTAGTTTAAATTCTGGGGATGGCTTTTCTAATTCAGCAATCGTTGGTTGTTTAGACATTAAGGCTTCTTTCAAGGCTTCAGAAGGGTTTTGTCCTTCGGGGATCATAAGTTCTTCAGACATTTGTTCTGCTAATGCGTCAGGGCTTTGTCCACCTGCTTTTATATAAGAACGCAAAGTTCTAACATCTGTTTTACTCCACCCTGCAGCGTAAGCACCTTTAAGGCTTATACCACCTCTTTGGTTTACTATTCCACCTATTGTTCTTGCGACTCTGTAGGGTTTGGGTTTTTCTTTTACTCCATAAGTTATCTTTTTTTCAGGAGGTGGAAATTTAACTCTTACTGAACCTATTACAGATGAAGACAATCCTGTTTTTGGGTTAATCATTATTACATCTACTGTCTCTGGAGGGAATTGCATTGCAGGGACTGGCTCAGTAGTTGGTAATGAAAGAATAACTTTATTTGCTTTATGCCTTCTAATATTCTCTTCCATGAATGATGCATAATCCTTACCAAGGCTTATGTTATCTATTGATAGCACATTGTTCTGACTGTCTAAAAAGACAACACTTGCTTTTTCTCCGTTAAATGTTTTCTTTACTTCCTTAGCAATTGTCTCGAAGTTGGAAGCACTCGGTAGCCCTCTTCTATAATCTGCTTTTTCTTCATAAAATATTTTTTCCGTAGCCTCTGATTTACCGTTGGTAGTTTCTATAGAGTAATAACTTTTACCATTAGTAACGATATGTCCTTTGACTAAACCATTGGTATCTTTATTCCAATAATTAGTTATTCCTATATCCTGTAAAGATGGCTTTGGGTTCCCACTTGGATGATTATGAGCAAAGTAAATCGCATCAGCTTCCAAATTTTGAGCTACTTTTTTTACTCTCTGGGCATTCTTAGAGGGAAAATAAACAAAATTACCTGCACCTGAAGATATAACCCTATGGGCTAAAACCTTATTATCTTTCAAGTAAAATATTTGGAATTGTTCTATTTTGGGGTGTCTGTATGCTGCAGCGAGTTCTGCAATATCGTCAAATCCGTTGACTTCTAAACCTCTATAGTCTATGAAACCTCTGGATTCTATTTCTTTGACGATTTTTGAGACTTCTGTGGGGTGTATGGGGCCGGTGGGTCGTATGCCCCGTACTCTTTGTAAATCTTTGACGACTTCTTTTGTGTTTTCTTCACTTTTTGCTTCTGACCCATGCGATACCTCTGTTTCTGTTTTAGGAAACAATCTTAACTGCTCTTCATTTATACCATATTTTTCTGGAGATTGCAAGACTTCTGTACCAATATCTATTTTTCCTTCGTCTTTGGCTTGCTCTAGTTTGGTTTCAGGCTTCTCCTGTGCCTTAGTCCAGATGTCGGTTAGTTGGGTATCAGAAAGAAAACTTAATTTATTTTTACTGTCAGAATATGTAAACTCTGCTCCTAATTCGAATGGTCTATCCTTATCAAATTCAGAAGCCGAGTCTGCTATAAGGTCTTTAGCTTTAACTTTTTTACTTACTACATATTCTTTACCAGCGTAAGATTCAGCGGATAATCTATCTACTGTTACAAAATCACCATCAACAATCTTTTGTGTCTTTGCATCTGATACTCCTCGATATATTGTAATTTCTTTTTCTGGGTCAATACCGAGTTCGCTTATTCGAGCAGAATCTTCAAATAACTTATATTTAGCTCTTAATTGTGGATTATAGTCTCTATACTGAGTTGCACTTCCATGCATAAATCCTATCCATTCCTCAGCAGTCTTAAACTTCTTGGCTTGGGTTGTGAGAGGCTCTACAATAGGCTTCTTTGCCACCTCAGGCTTTGATACAGCGTCTTTTGAGGGTTCGATAGACAATTCACCTTCTACGGGTTGAGTAGGGGCTTTATCAGGAGGTTCTATAGCTTTTAATTGATCTATAGCTACAGGTATCTGAGTACCACCAGCCGTTATTATCATAGCACCTTTACTACTTATTTCTACTATCTTCCCAACAGTATCACCATATTTAATCATTTGCCCAACAACATAAGGCAAAGGGGTCTGTGCCGGTCTAAAAGAAGCCGTTATAGGACGAGGAGGTTTAGGAGTTTTTGTATAAGGCGTAGCGACCCTAGAGGCTTCTTTAAGTAATCGGAGTATTCCTTGATCTTTCATACTAGCCCATCTTCTAATCTTTTCTAAGGGTGATAAGTTTCCTTTTAATACAATCCCTCTACTCCTTAAAAGGTTTTCTATCTTAGGAATATTAGAAATTATATTACTCATTTGGGCATGTTCGCCTCTCATTTGTATAGCAGTGCTAAGGTTAGCTATGCTTTCAGCTCCCATTATACCTATCATAGAAAGAAATCCAACAGTCTTTACAAATTCCATTCCTCTAGTTGTAGAATTGTCGTCAAAGTCACTAGTATAAACTGGTTTGAACCAAAACGGATGTTTCTCTGACATATCTCCAAACCATTCTTTTACCTTTTGTCTACGTTCTTTAGTCCCTTTTGGCACAAGGTCTACTACTTTTTGGGCCCCTTCATCACTTATAGCCATAGGGAACCCTTCTCTTGACCATTGTTCAAAATTGTTTTCTTCTCTTTCTATACTTTCAGGTTCAGAAGCGATTGCCATATCTCTATGTATCTCTTCAGGCATAGGAGTGAATGGATGGAGTAATGAATGTTTTAAAGCTTTACCCCAAGTTTGAAAGAATCCAGGTTTTGAAGATTGTTGTTCTCTAGTCGAGGCTTCGGCTGAAGGCATTATAAAATCGAATAAAGACGATTGAGGTTTAGGGACTTTAGGTTTAAAATCTTCAGATGTTATATCTTTATATAATTTAAGAGAGGATTCCTTCCTTCTTTCAGTATGAGGTGTCCCAGGTCTTTCAAATCGTTGCATAAAGACTTCTGTAGCTGTTTCCGGGTTGTCGGATTCTAAGGCTTTTTTTATTTTAATTCTGTTTCCTGCTCCTATATCATAAATATCACCACTATCTAAAGCATTTTTCATAAAAAGTATCTGGTTATTGGTGCTGTCGATAAGGGAGTTATCTTTTAAGTTCTTTTGATAAGCTTTGAGCATACCACCTTCCATTTGGAAAAGCCCTCTACCCGGGCCGTCTCCGCCTTGTTTTTGTAGATGGTCATAGGTTCCACCAGTTTCTATATCAATGTTCGCCATTATGCCAGAGATAGCAGATGGGGAACTAAAATGAGATTTTAATGAAGAAAGAACCTTAGATTTTGGACTTGGTTCGAGTAATCTACCTTCGGGTATTCTATCGAATGGATCTTCAGGTTTGTATTTTAGAGATATATCTGAGATTTTAGATTCATCCTCTAAAGTAATACCGTATTTATCTAGTATTGGATTAGTCATTTACCACCTTCCTGATGCACCTTTACCTCTAAAGCTTTGATACCCTTCTAATTCTCCAGAATAGTCCTCAATGTCATATCCTTCAAAACCAATAGCCTTTTCTATGTCCTCTACTGGTGCGTTTATTTCTTTTAGTTTTCTTATCATTCCTATTATCTTTTTATTTCCTGTCTTTTTCCCTGTTCCTAAATAATCTGCCTCATACTTCTTTTCTGTTTCACTCAACTCAAAATTCTTTGCTCTTGGATCCCCCTTTGATTCAAGTAAACTTTTCATATTGTTTTTATCTTGTATTCTTTTGAAGATAAACTCTTTCCTTGATAGAGGTTTCCCTACTTCAGACAACCCTTCCTTACCTACTCCTATCTGTGGGGTTGGTGTTTCTCCAAGAGGGTTTATGGGGTTCACTTGTCCAACACCTGCCAAATGGCTGTATCCCCCCGGATATTGGCTTGGTCCACCAGTTGGATCAGCATAGGGGGTTATATCGGCTTGTCCTTCTTGTAACGCACCTATCCGAGATTGTACGACTTGTTGGGCTTGTTGTTTCTCTTTTTGCTTAGCAGCCTGTTCTTGTTGCTTAAAAAAGAAATTCTGTTTTGACTTGATAGCATTTAGGAACATATCCCCTTTTAGTTTAGACCTTTCTGCTTGGATTTCTGAGTATTGTTTTACTTGTTCTGTAAGAGCTTTTATTAAAATATTTGCATCCATATTTTTCTCCTATTTTTAGAAGCTTAATTGGCTTAGTGCAGATCCCATTCCTGATTCATTGATTCCACCTACCCCCAAATTACTATTGCCTAGCATTTCCTGCATATAATTCTGCATCCATTGATTCTGTCCAGTTTGCATACCTAAACCAACCATTGAAGAACCTAAGTTGCCCATAAGTTCGCTTGTACTTGTATCTCCGCCTGACCCTGTAGTTATAGAACCAGAAGAAGCATAAGCAGGTTTCATATTCGCCATATTCTGCATTTGAGAATACCAGTTCTGTCTTCCTTGTTCGCCAAATGCTAATTTTTGAGTAGCTTGTTCTGTTGCCATATCCCCTAGTTGTTGTCCTTCCTGTTGACCCATTTGAGTTAAAAGGGTGTCTATTGCTGGACTCTCGGAGACCCCTCTTCTGGCTGCGCCTGCTTTCACTTTACCAGCAAGCCCAGTTCCTCCGACATCGCCCCAATAATAACGACCTACTTTCCCTTTAGCACTTTCCCATATCTCGTCCCAGTTAGGAGCGATAGCCCCGTAGCCTTCTTGTCCACCCCATTCTTGGAGTTTACCAGACATAGCTTCTCTAGCTTCGTCAGACTCTTCGTATCCGGGAAGTTCTTTATATGATATATCTTTAGATATTGAATCGTCGCCTCCACCACCAAAAGCACCTATCGCTGATGACCCGACCAGTGCTGTTCCGCCTATTGCTGCCGCTAATGCTACGCCTTCTAAACCCATAATTACCTCCTCTTAAACATAGTTACAAATTTACTAAGATTAATATTGATTTCTTTATCTACTTTATAACCAGCTTTTTTAGCTAATATTGTTGCACCTCTATTTCTTATATCGTGGGTTGTCCATAGGATATTTGTATATTCATTAAGAATGTACTCACTCGCTAAGACTGTTCCGTGATATAAATGACTCTTTTCCCTATTTACTTCTCTAGCTTTCTCATCATCTCTATACCCGTCCATAGTAAACACTCCATTGAAACAACAGACAAAAAGAACACCAAGAGTCTCGCCTTTATCCTTTACTTTCCAAAAGATTATTCCATTATCTACGGATTTTAATTTATCTTTGATGTCATATACTTTGTTATATTTATACTTATCAGCTAAAGAGAAAAGATACTCATAGTCTTTATAATCGTTAAAAGGTTCTAATAATATATTTTCATCTTCTAATCTTTTCTCGAATGGCTTTCTTAATAAATACAGGTATTGCTCTAGAGTTGTTTGGTTATCTTTTAATAATAATCTAAACTCTTCGTGAAATGGATTCTCTCCTCTTCTTTTAAGATGTTCCCTTATTATAGATTGAATAGCACTACAATTAGTCTTAATCGGATCTGTTTCAATACCATTATCTTTTAGTTGTTTCTCTAATTTTTGTAAGTCATAATTGCTTTTATGTGGACTTGATATTAACATTCCATCTACAGTTTTTTCAGAGAAGTAATCACCCCCGTTAGCAATGGCTGAATAGATTGTAAACCCTGTATATATTTTCTCACAACCCAATTCTTTAGCAGTTTTTATCGCTGCCTTTTGTGTTGAATAAGAACAAGGTAAACAGACATCAGCCATACCAAAGTTTTTATTTTCAGCAAACTTATTGAATAATCCAAGATGCTCTTCTCTATTTCCCTTTACGATAATGTGTTGTAGATTAAGAGCCTTGACTACTTTGTTAATATTATCCCAAGCTACCTTTGACATAATCCCATTGTCGTAAGTAAAGGCTATTATTTCTTCTGATAAATTGAAGGCTAAAGAGCAACTATCCTTGCCTCCACTAAGCATTAAAAGGCTTTTCATTCCTTTATTGCCCCTTCTTCAATTAACTGGTCTCTTGCTATCTTGTGCATTCTTTTATTAATTAGTTTATCTTTTTCTCTTTCAACCTTTAAATCTTCATCTGCTTTGATTTCTTTAGCTGTCTTTACATGTTTCTTTATCTTATTCCCCCGATACTCTACTTCTGTTAGAGAGATGTCCTCTTCGGAATATTCTGCTATTTCATTACGAGACTCAAGGTCTTTAGCATTAGGTTCATATTCACACTTTGCTATTACTTCATTATCGATATTTACTATATACCAATTTGCGAATGCTGGTGTGCTAATGAGTAAAAATAAAATTAAAAAGTATTTCATAAATCCCCCTTATCTTTGGATTCCAATAATCATATAATTTGCTGTTCCCCCAGTATGCCATGCGTTTAAGGCATATACTGATATATATAAAACTCTGCCTGTAGTATAGCATTGTATACCTGAATCATCACTCTCATATTGTCCGTAACCGTCATGACTCGCATTATTAGCACTTACTATCCACTCACATTGTGATTCTATATATCCAGAAGGAAGGGGTATTGTCCCCCCGTGAGTAACTGTACCTGTAGAAATCAAAATCTCTGGCTTAGTATCGTCATTCTTTACCTGTTCTATATTTGAACTTGAGTTGTTATAAAATTGACCTAATTTTGCATAATAAGTTTTTCCTGAAGGTGCAGAAGAAGAAGTGGATATTGTTACATCGAAATCAGTGTCTGTTGCGGTAGCTTGGTATGCCCATAAGTAATATGTAGTTGACGCTGCTTCTGACCCCGTATCTATCATACCCCAGGTTACAGTTGTTGCTGCTGCGTTCTGTTGCATTAGGGTAATGGTCCCTGCGGAGTTCTGAAGAACAATCTCTCCTGCCCCGACTGTAACTGTGCTTGTAGAAGCGTAGGAAACGACACAATTCTCTCGGAAGTTGCTTAACAATCTATCTAATGGAGCTGTCATATCCTCATAAGATGCTTCGTCTATATCGGAGATGTTAGTGGCACCAGGTATTGTTTTAGCGGTTGTCCCTACTCTCCATTGATTCCCCGCATATGCAGAAAATACTAAACCAAAACTCATAAGTAAAACTAATAATTTTTTCATATTCCCCCTTATTTTTGTATCACGCTAAAATCGTTGCTTTTGATATATATTTTCTCAGTTTGAGTTTTATAAACTTTTATCTTACTCCCGTCCTCAAGACTATAGATTGCTGTAGGTTTTAAGTCATAGCTTATCGGAGCACATCCTATCATTCCAATTAGTAATATGTAAAAATAATTCATAATTCCTCCTTAATCAACTTCTGGTAGAGCCTTAACACTACTACCGTCATATATTCTAAACCCACTTGCATCGCCGTCTCCTGTATCCAAAAGTGGTATCCCATATATTGTATCGTCTTTTCTTATTCTTAGTTTATGTCCGTCTAATGTAACAGTTCCTATAGTGACAGTCCCTGTATCTTCTCGAAGACGTAAACCTATATCAATATAATTTAATCCCCATAGTCTAAGTTCTCTTGTATAATGGGAAACTTCCATGGGACAATAGGCATAACCATCAAATTCGACAGAACCATCAAAATCGTAGCTACCCTGAAATTCAGGGTCACCTTCATAATAATCACAGTAACATTCTCCATCACACACACAATCTTTAGAGCAATCACAATCTCCAGAACATTCAAAATCACCTTGAGGCTCAGGCGAACCATTATAATCTACATTACCACTAAACTCAGGGTCATTTCCTTCATATCCCCAAGTTACACATTCATCTCCGTCCCATTCCCAGCACTCACAAGAACCATCACATTCGCAATCACCACTGCATTCACAATTATCTTCAGAACAAGAACATTCTCCGTTAAAACTTCCACTCGAAATACTTCTAATTCTTATTTTTGATATATCTGACCATCCAGTAGAACTCGAACTTGTAATATCTCCACCTGTATTTATATTACCAGTCAGTATCGAGTTATGCCAAGCTCCACCATAGTATAAGTCTAAATACCAAGTGGCTGTAATTGAGCCTCCTCGGATAGACGAGCCAAAATAATGTACAATTTCTGCTTTAGTTATATTATAAGGACTTGATAAAGTTATGATAATATTGTAATTCATTGGAGTCATATTATCACCAGATATAACTTCTCCGCCTACATATGTACCACAGTAAGTAGCTACATTATTATCCTTTGTATTAGCAGGAGCTCCTGTAGTATATCCCGTTCCAGTAGCTGTTCCTGCCAAACATTTGTTAGCACTTGCCCCAAAAACAAATGGACTTAAACTAAGAAATAATATTAAACAAAGTATTTTTTTCAATCTGTTCTGAACCATATTCTCCCTGTCTGTGTAC
>Ga0207997_1001770_pt1 | contig 11103 bp, 7 predicted proteins | sample AntAceMetag02UKN_FD_184777 | JGI IMG/M metagenome (GOLD analysis project Ga0207997, IMG submission 184777) | Saline lake microbial communities from Ace Lake, Antarctica - Antarctic Ace Lake Metagenome 02UKN (SPAdes) (version 2) | ecosystem: Environmental > Aquatic > Non-marine Saline and Alkaline...
TTTTATGATCTCTCCATTGAGCCAATATAATAGGAATATGAGCAAAATCAGATTTTTCAGACATTCTTAAATACATATCAAAATCCTCGCTCGGAGTCAAAGCATAAGAATTACCTGCTTCTAATCTCAAAGACTTTTCCCACATATTAGCTATCCCAATATAGCATGCTCCTAAAAGTTTTTCTCGATTAAAATCCATTGTTTTCAAAGGCCTTAAGTATTTTCCATCTTCATTAATTATTTCAGTATTACCATAAACAAATTTTTCTGGATTTCCCTTCAAGGATAATAAAAGTAATTCTAAACAATTTGGGAACATCTTACAATCAGAAGCAAACCAAGTTTCATAATCACCTCTAGCATGCTCAAAACCTAAATTCAAAGCTGACCCAGTTCCTCCATTTTCTTTCCGGAAAACCTTTATCCTCTTATCTCTTAACTCATATTCTTTTAAAATTTCATTAGTCCCATCAGTTGAGCCGTCATCCACTATTATTAATTCCCAATTCCAATAACTTTGGCTTAAGATAGACTCGATTGCTTCATTAATAAACTCAGATTGGTTATAAGTCGGCATTACGATAGAAATTAAATCAGATTCCGTATTTTTTCCGGGAAGATTCTTCATTTTTTATTAATCCTTTATAGTACATTTCTTTAAACTTCCTTCTTTTTCTTGATATTGGAATATGCTTCAATACAAGATTTTCAACAACTGGCCACTCTTGCTGATTCAAGAGAATCTCTCCATCCCAAAAATAATTATGGCAAGAATGACATTCTAAATTTTTTGTTTTTTTAACTAATCTTAATATATTATTCTTCAAAACTCCTTTTTCATAAAGAGAAACTCGGTAGGCTTTTTCAGTTAATTCAGGAAGGTTCCCTATTATTTCTTCATCAGCATCTACAATCAAAGCATAAGAACCTTCAGGAACTAATTTTAAATAAGTATTTCGCTTCTCAATCTGGCTCTCCCATTCCGGCTTACTTATAATCTTATCAGATAAAGAATGAATAAATAAGAAATCATCTTCAGTCATTTTTTCTCGATAAAGAAAATCCCTATAAGGACCCTCAATAATAATTACTTCATCAGCAACCCTTCTCAAAGCAGGTAAAGTTTGCTGCAATTCTTTATTGTGCCCATACAAATTCATACAACCGTAAATTTTCATTAGTCATAGGGGAGCAAGTATTTCTACTCACTCCCCATCCTCCAATTTAATATTATTTATTCTTAACTCTCAGAAGGTGCGAAAACGATTGAAATACTCAAGTTAGTACTGGACACACCATCAGGAACCTGGTCTACATCAACAGTCAAAACTGAATTTGCAGTCAATGCCACCTTAGCAGAATTCAATGAGGCCAATCCCCGACTATATCCTTCAGCAGCAGCTAAACTTACCACCGCACTTAATACAGAAACTGCATCCACATTAACATCAACCTGAGTTGTAGTTATTGAAGTCCCAGAACCACCAGTCTCAGCTAATACTCTAATTGTCTTTATGGTACAATTAACTGGAATCAACATACAAATCTTTTTAGCTCCAGTTGATACTGCTCCGGATTGAACTTCGGAATATACAATGTTGCCATTCCCCCAGAGACTATTTAGGCGGGTTCCAAGTTTAGCTTTCCAAGCAAGCGGAAAAGCTCGATTCAAATTTCTAATCAACCTTGTACTTAATTTTCCTAATACCATTTTCTTTCTACCTCCTTTTTTTTACTGAGGTTTTACCTCTTATTTAAGGTCTTACCTCTTTTAAAGGTCCTTCCCATGAGCTAATCTATGGCATTCCTCACATAAAGTCACTCCATTACTGACGTCCCACAATTCTTGACATTTCTGAACTTCCCAAATGGCTGTAATATGATTCTCTCCCATAATCTGAGCAAAAGGTTTCTTATGATGAGCTTGCACTCTAATTCCACCACCTTTCCGCTGACAAGTCTGGCAAGTCCAATAATCTCTCTTGAATACATCAGATCGCCATCGTTTATACTCAGATGAATTCCTAACTAATACCCCCAAAGATGTCAAACCACCTTTCCAACCACCGGCAGACGCACCATAATTATGCACGCCATACATTGCGTTGTTTACACCCCTTGATAAACCTTTTCTAATCCGTGTCTCACTCATATGTTTTTTTGCTTTATCAGTAAGATGTGTTCCTAATGTGCTATTGTAACAATTCCCTTCTGGGAAAGCAGAATTCATGTTGTATCCTTTCCGAATATATTCCTGGGGATGTCGCCCTGTCAAAATCCCTAAATGGTTTTTCGCTTCTTTATTATTTTGTCCCCAAATTCTACCATCTTTACAAATTTTTGCCATAGTTCCATTTTGAAGGTCCTGCCGGTGATCGTTTAATTACAACCACCGGCTTTACCCCTGTTTACTTAAGTCAAATCAGGCTCCTTTAAATTCTTGATTAAAGCATGACACTTCAGGCTATTTCTTAACTCAAGAGTATAGGCGCCCTTCATAGTTGTAGTTTGTGCATACTTTGTACGAGGCCAGACATACAGACTCCAAGCCTCATTATTGTAAGGAACTATCTTACCCATTTCTTTCGTAAGAATCATTAAATACTCAGTATCTAACTGATCCTCTAAGATAATAGGCAGTCGCAGTCCGGTATCACTTAAGAAAGTATCAACGAAGTGACCAATCACCGTTTCTGTAGACTGTGTTCTTATATACTTATCGCTCCAAGTACTCATTAAACGAGCGTTCTTAGTTCCAACAACAATAAGATTCGGTGTACCTCCAGCATCTGCAATAAGCTCGGTTCGGTCGTTTATCAATTTCTCAGTCAATTCAGCACCATCAGCATCCAGCGCTAAAGATCCAGCCGCGCTTAATTGTTCAATGAGGCCTCCCATTGTCCCGTATTCATCAATAGTTGCCGGTTCATGAGCTTTACCATAAAGCATAGCAAAACCCAATTCCCGTTTTAAACTTGTAGTTTTCTTCTCGATTTGATAGTTTTCCTCATCGCTAATTCCACGAAACTTCATATTTTTCGTCTCATCAGTGATAGAAATACCTCTCTCGAATAACTGGACATAATTGCTTGACATACTTCTTGCCGCAGCGGCACTATCGGTCGGTTCAGAACCCTGCTTAATCGGGCTTGAAACTATCCGATAATCAGCTTTTTGAGCATGGTCTTGGCCAGCAGCTCCACCACCCGGCCAAACTTGAATAGTCACCGTAAAAGGAGTCGTTGATGCAATATTTGTTACCATCAAGGACTCATCTTTACTTACCGCTTTGTCTTTAAGGATTGATCCAACTCTTATTCTTGTATCATGGCGACCAGCCAGATTCAAAGTAAAAGTTGTTTCTCCCGTCACTAAAGCACCAGCCGCATCATCAGTTGCAATAACTTTCTCATAATCCATCTCATCTTTGAGCCAACTATGTTTCAATTGAGTCGCAACACCACCTATCTTAATTTGGCCCATCAATTTGATGTCCTTTTTTCTAACCAGATCGAGAACCTCTGAGATATCAAGAATCATAGCACCAGATTCGGTCTGGGTAAATGTAGTAATTAAATTATCTGCCATTTTTTATTTCACCTCCTCTTTTTTTATTTACAGTCCTTCTTCCTGACTTCTTAAGAAATCTCGATTTATGAAGTAATCGAATCTTCTTCTCCCGCCGTTTTCCAAGCCTCCCCCCCGCAATCGAAGGGAAGGCCATTATTACTTTTTGAGAACCTGTAGTGATTATCATTTTACAGATCTCTTAACTTCTCTTCTTGCTCTCTTATAAAGATTCTTAATTAAACCTGGAACATCATTCTTTTTAACCGCTTCCTCTTTTTCCTTTTTTAATTCTTCATCACTCTCGGGTGAAACCGGAGGACTTGAAGGACCGCCTGGTTGTGGACCATCTCCCCACTTCTCTTTTGTTTCTTTAGCCTCTTTTCCTTTTCGTCCATCATAATATTCGTCTAAATTCTTTTGAGCAACTTCAGCAGATTTTTTCATCTCTTCTTCAGTTTCCCCGCTGATCCATTTTGGATTAACATCCGGAAATTCAGAATGAACTTTTGCGCGAGCCTTCTCAATCTTAATCCCCTTCTCTCTAGCAACTAAAGTAGTCTCAGCTCTCTCTCTAGCCAACTCAGACTTTTTAAGTTTCTCTTCGGCATCCTTAACCTTGGCCTCTTGCTGCTCTTCTGCTGATTTCCCTTCCTCTCTATATCTTCTCAATTCCTCAGCGTCTGCTTCTGATTCCTCTTTAATCCTTGCTGCCTCATCTTTTGCATCTTGCGCTTCATCTTTCAAAGATTGAGCATCCTCTTCAACCTTTTTTAATCTTTCAATCTCAACTTCCTTTTCTTCTAATTCCTTCTTTAAATCTTTCTCTTCCATTCAATCCCCCTATTTATTTAACTCTACTAAATATTTGGCAAAATCGCAAAGTTACCATATATTTCTTCGCTTTCCAAATAAAGAAACGCAAGATAGTTTATTTTTCGCATATTTCTATTCTGTAAAAGACTATGTCGTATCAAGTGATGCATTTCTTCTGGCATATAAATTATTCGCTGTTCATCAATATGATGACTTTCACTTCCTGGAAAATAGCTATTTAAAGGAACGAAACCCAATTGTTTCCGTATAGCCACCCGCCTTTTATCCCTCTCTTTCCCTTTTAAAGATTGATTATATTTTTTTTCCATTATTTTCACATTTTCTGGATGTGCTAATCTCCATGCTCTCATTTTTTCAGGATGTCTCAGATAATATTTTCTCCTATATGCTTTTGTCTCTTCAGGATGTTCTAATTGATTCCTTTTTCTTCTTGCTTTCACTTTTTCTTGATGTCTCAGGTAATATTTCCTACTATTTGCTCTCATTTCTTTAGGATGTTCTAATGCATATTTTCTATTTTTATCTCTCATTCCTTCTAAATGTTCTAGGTAATATTTCCTATTATATGCTTTTATCTTTTCAGAGTTCATAATTATTTTTCTCATCCTATTTTATAATTATATCTTATTAATTTATTTTTGTCAAGTTTATTTCTTCTTTGCAAGTAATCTCTTCAACTGATCTTCTACGTTCCGCACTAATCTATTTTTCCAATATGGTGATCCATAGTTCCAATTAAACATTACTAAACTTTTATTTGTTTTCCAGAACCTTTGTAAAACCGGTCTCGGCAAAGCCCATAGTTTATAAACATCTGGATTCTTAAGCCATCGTCTAATCACTCTTATATATGTCGCTGAAGAATAATCTCTCGCAATGTTCCGAATATTTGCCAAGGTAGGATAAGTTTTAAATATTTTAGTCAACTCAGGATAAGATCTAATAATTTTCGTTACCGAAGGATAAACTTTATTAACTTTTTGATAATTTGTGATATACGAAGATAAAGAAGAGAACCGATTAACGTAATCTTGCCGAGGAAGACTCGAAATCATACTTCTAACATTACCAGCATAACCGAGTTTATGAGATAATTTGCGTAAGGAAGACTTAATTTCTTCCGGGGAGCGCAACTTACGACCAGTCCCCTCATAATATTGTTCCTTAACTTTATCGGTGCATAAAACCCAATTTTCTTTTAATTTGTCATAATTCTCTTCTGTAGGATTCTTAATATAGGCATTCTGAATATCATAATAACTTGTTATTACTTTCTGCTGAGAAACTTTAACGAATGATTCAATTGAAGATTTTAGATATTCATCTAATTTTGTAGCCGGATGTTCTTTTTCCCAAAGCGTTTTCTCACCCTCAGTCATTGAAGTTAAAAACTCTCCCGCTTTCACAAAATCCTTTTCTTTAATTGCTTTTGTAAATAAACCATACTTTATACTCGCTTTCACTCTTACAGATTTTTCTTCAGCATCATGAGTTTCTTGTTCATAATTAAAATGAAGTTTGCTCGTTTGAGGAGCTTCAATCCCGATCTTAATTTCTTCAGGAGTAAACTCAAATTTTTTCACTTCAGTCGAATCACCAGTCTCAGAGAATTTTTTCAAGGCTTCCCTATAATTATGAACTTTCCCCTTATAAGCATCCTCTATTTTCTTTTGCTGAGTATTAACTACATCAACTATTCTAGCGCTCCATATGGCCTCCTTCCTAGGAAAGATTTCTTTCTCATAAATATCTAATGGGAAACCTTTCTTTTCCCAAATATCATACCACATTGAGGCTTGCCTCTCTTTATAGATAGTCGTTGACGATTCATAAGATTCCGGTCTGTATCTCTTTGCCGCAGCCTCATCCATAGGACTTATAGTTTTATAAATCTTATCAAGCTCTTCTAAAGTACGTGCCCGCGTCAATTTTTTAGTCCCCTCCCAGTATTTATTAGCAGAATCAGTTGTTGCCTTATCTTCTTTTTTCGCAAGGATTTCTTTTACTGCAATCTCAGGATTATCCACTTTTTTCAAATGCGAACGTTCCTTTTTATCCGGTTTTGTTAATTGTATTTTTTCCCAATCATTCCAATCAGTAATGAAATTCTTTCCAATCTCAGTTATCTGTTCAACCGTAAAGTTTTCCGGATTACCTCGAGCTGTAAAGAACTTATCAGACCAACCACGTTTCCTTATTTCATCCTCACGATTTCCAAAATCCTTCGAATACCATATTTTTGAATAACCCTCAAAATTCTTCCCAGCGCCTTTTTTAGAATAAGGCATTACCATGTAAGTTAATTTTTCTTCACCCAAAGCTTTTCTTATCTCATCCGGAGAAGCATTCTTGTCTGTTAGTTCTCGATACTCTGCTCTTGTATTCTCTTCCCACGTCCACCTCGTCTTTTCAGTAATCTTTCTATCATTCTCATTAGCCCAATCACGGGTATTTGCATCCTTACTATTCCTAATTGCATTTTTATACCTTTCTGGCAATTCCTTCCAAGCCCAATTAGAGACACCATAGTGACCGATTTCTTTATTTGTTACACGCTCTTTCTGGAACTTATCTACAGAATCATCATATATCTTAAACGCTTCATCAGAATCAGTTTTTGGCCCAAACGCTCCAGTCTGTTTTACAGCAGTTATTATCTTACTTCTATAATTAGGATTTTTTCCTAATCTTTTTATTTCTATCGAAACTTTTTTCCGGGCTGTCGCAACTTCCGGTGTATCTCCTTTTCTTTCTTCGGGAAAGATTTCAGGATGAATTTTACCCATTCTTTTCTGAGTAGCTCCCTTCTTGCCTCGATAAGATAAATCCATTTCCGCAATTACTGTCGCTTCAGCATCAGATATTCCAGCCCTTTCAGAAATAACTTTTTTTAAATTCTCAGAAGGTTTAGGAACCTTTTCAGCTAATGGCTTCCCGGCTCTATAATATTTCTCTCTATAAATATCAAATTTCTGTTCATCAGATCGATAAACTTTACCATAGGCATGAAAGAAAAATCCCATTATTCCAGAAAGAAGTAAATCATTTGCCACTTGTTTTTTAGCTTGAACTTCAGTCAATGATTTTCCATTAAATTTAGCCACCCGCATTTGCTTATCAACCAAATAATTAAATCTATCTTTCCCAGCCCGATGAGTTGTAAACCATTCCGAATCTTTCTCGGGAACTCTCAAATTCTCCAAAGCAAAATCAGCAAATCTAAAAGGCTTTCCAGCTGAACTTGTTATAGCATCTTCTACTAAAGATAACTGAGGGAATCTTCGTTTCCAATCTTCACTTGGTATTTTCTTAAATCTTGAAAGCAGCATTCCCACGAAAGGATCTAGATTAAACCCAGACATCTTTGCTACTAAATAAGATTGAGCAAATAAAGTTTGGTCCTCAAACTTTCTATCAGTTAATAATTGACTTGGCTGCGTAAACCGCTTTAAAGAAAGGAACTGCGAAGGGTCCATTACATAATTCCCAACTTTTACCCCTTTATAAGTCTTAAAAGATTTCTTAGCAACTTCTTGCGCATTCTTATAAATTAAACCTGTCATACCCGGCAACCAAGGAGCATCTTTAGCAATTAAAGCCCATGCCTTTGGATTCCCCGAGGCAAATTGCCACCACGGAAATAATATCCTTGCATAATTATCCGCTGGGCTTTTAGCTCTATAAACTACATGCCTTGCCCCCGTAGCTCGTCGAGCCCACTCTAAAGCTTCGCTATGAGCAAGTAAAGGTTTCATTCCTTGTTTTATATTCCTTGCATATGCCCTATCAAAAAAAGTCTTCCAAGTTAAATTCCGGAGAGTATTTTCTATCCAATTCACTGCATTCGTAAATAATTTCATTCCTTTTGCACCAGGCTTAATCCCAGTATCAATCAAAGCTTTTGCAATATCAGTTTCAGCCATTCCCCAAGTATGGACTTCTTTCGTTATTGGATCTACCCAACCTTTAGAATATCTCCAAAATTTTCTCATCGGAACTTTCATCAAAACTGTCCGCCCCATTGTATCAGTTGCATGTATTGCTACCCACGCCGGGTTCCATTCTAACAAAAGAGTATTTTCTATTCTTCTTATTGTTTTTGGTACAAAAGTAAGAACGCTTTTTAATTTAGTCGGAGGCAATGCAACTGGATAAACTTTTTTAGCACCAGGGATTAACTCACTCTTTAAATAATTCTCAGCCGATATCCATCTTTTAGTTTCCGCTGTCAACCCATCCGCAACCGCTTTATTTTTATTTTTAATGATTTCATTTAATAATTTCGCTCCTTCTTTTGATTTATCATATCGAGCCAATTCTTTAACTAATCTTGTCGCCACATATTCTAATCCCCCATCAAAATCTTGAGGAACTTTCCCTCTCTTATAAAACCATGCAAATCTAGCCTTCGGTTCTTTTAATTCACCTCCCAATGATAATTTTGCTTCATGAGTAGAAGGCCAATAATTTTCTTGATAAGGTGCAGTCTTATTATTTAGTTTTCGATAAGCAATTGCTTCTTTTTTATAACTTGATTGGAAGAATTTTCTAATTTTTTTAGCTACTTCAATAGATTCATTGCTCCATCCTTGCTTTCTTAATGCAATTACATCTGCTTCTATTACTTTCCCAGTTTTCAAATCAATTAACTCTTTCCGCCTTAAAATTGCTATTACTTCTCCTTGAGTTTTTTCATTCAATCTTTTTGGAATCAATTCTTTTAAAGTTTTCCGGCCAGCCCGAGTACCGATTTCAATTTTTTTATTCAAAATTTGCTTAGTTTTATAAAAAATTCTTGTTGGTAAAGTCCGAGAAGCAATTGCAGACTCATCCGGAACTCTCTTAAAGAATTCAGCAACTTTCGTCACAACTGGAGGAAACGGTTTCCCAGCCCTTGCAGCTTTTTCTGCTTTTATTATTTTAGTTCCTAATTTAGTTATTGGAGTTTTAATCAATTTAGCAAGTTTCCCAACTGCCGGTAAATTAAACAATAAATATGGATTCAAAGTCATGTGGAAAGCAAGGTCTCCCATCTTTGAAACGCGTGGATCGGCAGCCCATTTAGCGGCCTCATCAGAATTATAGATTGTTTTTAGCCGGTCCATAGTATTATATCCAGGCCATTGAGCTTTCTTAATCCCTTGGACGTGCATAGCATATAAAACTTTAAGTATTGGTTCAGAAGCTCGCTCATAAGTACCCTCGGCCTTTTCTGATTTAAAATCTTTTATAAACGTTTTTAAAGAAGTCCTCTCTCCCCGGACTAATGCTTCCGCAGTCGCATATAGAAGTCTCTCAGTTGCTTCAAAAGGCAATACTGATAAATCCCAAGCCTTTTTTAAGAAACTCAAGGGTTGCTTAATCAATAAAGATTTCGCAAATTCCACTTTATAATTTGGAATCTTCATTTGTGCAGCTCTTAAATAAAGCTTTTCTGCTTCTATTAGTTTATTGGCATTTTCTTTTGTAGGAGATTTGATATAATTAGAAAGCTTTTCATCAGCCCAATCAGTAATCGCAATTTTTGAACCCTTAATTTCAGGATGCAGGATTAATTCTTTACCCAATTCTGTCTGAGATAAACCGGTCTCCGGAATATCTTTTTCTATATCAGTAACCTGAATCTCCTTCTTACCTTCTTCCTCTCTCCATTTCTTCCCTTTTAACAATCCTTCTCTTATTAAATCTTCTTTTGTCGCTTTATATGGCTCTGGAGCCGGCTGAGTTACCTTAGATTCTCTCAAATGCTTCGCTGCATCATAAGCCTCTTTCATTGGCAATAATTGCCCCCGGAATGCAAAGAGTCGAGATTTTCTTTCAGTATCATACAAAGGAGTAAGAATTGGGTTTATACTTCCTTCAGATTCAGTATATTTTTGTTCAATAATCTTATTTATTTTATCCTCATCAAACTTATCCTGGCCAAGATCCAAAGTATATCCGGAATACGGTTCTTTTGGCGTTTTAGCATATCGCTTAACATTTATTCTTAAAGCCCCTGGAACCTCTTTTCTAGTTTCATCCTTCGGTTCCAATCCCCGGGGAATAGGAATCTTCTCTATCTTTCGATTTTTAATATTAAAAACAGGCATTGATAAAGGCTCAACAGTTTTCTTCTGCTCAATCCCAAATTTAGGTTTAAGTGAAGGTATTACAACTTTTTCTTTTTTTACTAAATTCGATTCAAGAGTTACCTTGCGTTTCTTACGCAAGCGTTCCTCCCAAGTTTCATATTTAGGTTTTAAAGTTATATTCTTCATTATTCCAAATGGCCTTTCCGCCACTCTCCAGTTCTTGCAGCAGTTTCTATTTCTTCTTGAATCCCCGCTTTTCTTTCCTTTTCATTCCCAGCGACTCCAGAATTAGGAGCACCATACATCATTTGTCTTGCCACATTACCGATAGTAATAATCTTTTTTGGTCTTATAAGATTAATCTCTTCTTTTAAAATAGGTCTCCAATAATCTATTTCCTGAGTTTCCGGTCGACGATTAGGATTTTTTACTTTTACAGCATTTGTAATGTAAACTTTTTTAGAATCAATTTTAGCATCTTCCAATACTTGCCGGATTACTTTACTCTCTCTGCCAGTAAAAGACCGCCCAAAAACCGACCCATTTGATGCGGGCTCATCAGTTACAATTACTAAATCTGCTCGCTTATTACCTTGGCCCATCGCTCCTCTACCATAAGGACTAT
>Ga0207997_1001771_pt1 | contig 11098 bp, 18 predicted proteins | sample AntAceMetag02UKN_FD_184777 | JGI IMG/M metagenome (GOLD analysis project Ga0207997, IMG submission 184777) | Saline lake microbial communities from Ace Lake, Antarctica - Antarctic Ace Lake Metagenome 02UKN (SPAdes) (version 2) | ecosystem: Environmental > Aquatic > Non-marine Saline and...
CATCAATTTATCTTATTGATATATTTAGTAACACTTGGAACATGACAAGTGATGGTGGATGCACAGATTGGCGAACTAATAAATCCACATATTGTCAAACAACAGATGGAACACCTACTGTAACATTCGACACTGTTGGAGCAACAAACTGTAGCATAAGCACATCTAATTTATTATCTTATAATTCAACAAGAAAATGTGGAACTACAGGAACTACAGAACATATCTGCACAGTAATCGATGCGGATAAATTAATTTATGGATTACAAGACCTCTATGTGCAATGTGAAAATGGTGTTGGAGATAGTAGTTTAAGTGGTTCACTTGCGATAAATATGACTGCAGGAAGCGGTGGCGGACTCATAAGTTGTATTACTGTGGTCGGAGACGGATGTGCAGCAGTAATCACAGACAATTGTGCTGCAATAATAAGTAGTTAGGGGCACAAAATGGGACTCATAATAACAAGATATGAAAGCGCAGCAAATGGAAACATTAAGTTTGATAGTTCTAAGTTTGATTATACATACGATACAGATCCATTCCCAGAAGATTCTCAAACAGATTTCGATAACATTATAGATGAAGTAGGGAGCACTTATTCAATTCTTACTGAAGTAATAACAATTGGAAGCATGGGTTCTGTAACAAACATAACACAAAGCGAATTCTCAATAACTGCATACATAATGGACATCACGAAAAAGGACAGACAAATCCATGAAATGGGATTGGCGGTTCCAGGAAACAGGACCATATACTTCAAAACGGAATACGCAGATTCGAATGTCGTGAAAGAAGATGATATCCTTGTGGACACTGCAAGCAAGCAATGGAGAATAGTAAAAATACTTGACGAACCATACATATCAGCAACACAAATTTATAAGAAAGCTGTTGTCAAAAGTATAAACTTGGATGGTTCAAATTGAGTATTGCAGAAGATATCGTTGCGGATTTTGATAAAATTTTAATTGAAAACGGAGACTTCTTCACAGTAAAAAGGCAGACCACAACAGAAGATAACATGGGGAATGTAACCAATGTGACAGAAGCCGATACTGCTATTTATGCAATAATCAGAGACATAACGAAAAAGGATCGTAAAATTCACGAGATGGGACTTGCAGTGCCAGGAAATAGATTAATATATGTAAAAGCAAAATACGAAACAACCTCTGCAGGAGTAACCACAACAACAATCATAGTCAAAGAAGATGATATCTTAATAGATCGAGACGATAAGAGATGGAGAATCGTCAAGATACTTCATGAAAAACAATGGACTGATGTCGAAGTTTATAAGAAAGCAATTGTCACAAATATAAACTTGGATGGTTCAGCATGAAAATGAGTTTTAATATCAAAACACCGAACTTGCGAGTCCAGGAGAAAGCTGCAGACGAAATTGCAAAAGAAGTTTTATTCAGGTCCATGGTGAAAATGGAAGGACTTGCAAAGATGCGAGCACCGGTAGATACTGGAAATTTAAAGAACAGGATCCATTTGACACCAATTCAACGTGGAGCAAGAACATACACACTTTCTGATGGCGTCGAGTATGGTGTTTATGTTGAGTACGGAACAAAACCGCACTATGTACCAATCGCACCTTTAATGGGATGGTCTGGTCGTGTATTGGGTGACAAGAACGCAGGATATGCCATAAGAGCTAACATAGCAAAATATGGAACTCCAGCTCAGCCGTTTTTCAGACCGGCATTCGATGAAGTGAGACTGGTATGGGTCCCAAAAATAACAAAACAAGTAATTGCGACATATTATGGACGAACATAAAAAAGTTTAAATATATTGTAGCTTTTGAATTACTATGAAGGCCAAGCGGCGTCAACTTCATAATTTCACGATCACAACAGCCAAGCGGCGAAAAATATGGTATATCTATCCCCAAAAACAATCATAGTGGACTTCTTAAGAAAGAATCTCACAGATCCAAGAACAAGGATAACTTCTACAAGCGATTCATATACTGCAACCGCAGGACAAACATCTTTCACATTAACACCAACTGCAGGAAAAAAGCTATCGAGCATTACAAGTGTGACAGTTGAAACAGTAGCACAAACAAAATGGCAGGATTATTATATTGATTCTAAAAATCAGAAAGTCATATTCTTCTCAGGTTTAACATTATCTGATGCAGTTGTTATAACATACGGCGAAGCAGCATCAGATTGGATATTCCCGGACAAACCAAATACAAAACTTAGTGCCCTTTTATTTCCACGAATGAACGTCAAGATCATAAGTGCACCAGGAGTCCGACAAGGAAACTACGAAGCACCAGTAGAAGCCACAATACGAGTTCAAGTGGACGTGTGGTGTAAAGAAAAACAAGATAATCAAATATTCACAATTGATGGAGATAAATACACAGGAGAAAATCTTGCAGAACATATCTCTTGGAAAATTACAGAAGCATTCGAAGATAATGAGGACGAATTATTCCCGGCATTATATGGTTATGATCCAATAGGAATGCCTCCTGATTTACCCTTCGATGAAGAACTTCAATGTCACCACAAGGTCATTGAGTTCACATTAAAAGGATTGAAACTGGGAAGAATAAGTTAAAAAGGAGTTGAAAAATATGGTTTATACTGAGTTTTTAATTGGAAAACGGGAAAGAATGGCTTGGATTGTAGAAACATCTTGGGCCACAGGCGGAACAATGACAGGCGGAGAGATCGTAGGATTAAACTGCACTATAGAACCAGATTGGAGCAGAGGTTGGCAAGAAAAACTAACTGCGGGCGCTGACAACAGAAATGTGCAAGGTCGAGTAACAGGACCACGATCACTACCATACAATATGGGATTCGTTCCAGTAAATTGGAGATGGTTAAAATATTTAATGGCTGTCTCAGATGGTGGAACAACACCTAAAACTCATACTTTCACAATGCGAAACACAATTCTATCATACAGATTAGAGTGGGCAAAAAGACATACGACAGCTCACGTATTGACAGTTATTGGAAACGCAGTAAAAGCAGCAACAATCAGCTTCAGTAAAGCGACAGGCGAAGGAACTGATGGATGGATTAATATCGCATTAACCTGTGTTGGGCAAGATGTAAGTCAAGGATCAAGTGTGACCTCAATAAGTGCAGGAAACATATCTAAAGAAGGATTTCAGTACAGAATGGTTAAATGGGTTCTTGGTGGAACTGAAATTAAAGAAGTCAATAATGGAGAAATCAATATTGACGCAGGAATCGATGAGAATGATTCAAGATACTGCAACAGTACATATGATGAATTACTCGGAGAACCAATTCCGAAAACATTCAGAATCAATGGTAGATTCAATGTGAACATTAAAGACAAGACCATGTTCGACCATTGGGATACTGGAACAACAGTAGCAGGAACAAATACATTTTTATTTGACAAAGACGGAACTGGCGATGATCAACTATTAATGACCTTCGCAACTTTCTACATTTTAGGATCAGTAGCATCAACAAATCTCGAAGGAGTGACAAACGTAGATGTTGTATGGGCTGCAGATAGTTTCACATCAATAATAGCACGAGATGACATAACAAATTACTAAGAGGGATACGCATGGAATACGAAAACGATTTTGTAGATGAAAAACCCGTGGAACTGGATGTAGAGGGAAGAAGATTCCTTTATAAACCAACAACTGGCGGAGACGAGAATGATTGGCTTAAGGATATCATGGCGCTCAGCAGTGATGGAAAGACACCAAAGATAGACTGGGGAGCTTACAATAAAAAGAAATTAGCAAATATCTTGTCAGTTCCATATGAAAAAGAGTTAATTCAGAAAGTCATAACTCAAAATAAAGAATGGAAAGAATTGACCACAGACCAGAAATTCGAATTTTTAGGGAAATTAAAACCTAAATTATTCGATAAGATCGTCACAGCAATGAAAAACGTGGATGAACCAGACGTTGAATCATTAAAAAACTAACAGCGCTGATAGAGAATAGCTCTGATGATGGATTTATAATTAAAGATCGATTGCAGAAACTCTTGTGGTGGAAAACCATAGCCTTCGAATGTGGCATCAGCACAGCAGAATTCAGAAAATGCAAAAAATCAGATTTAATCGAAGTAATGACCATCAAATCAAGTATTGCCGATAAACAAAACAGGAACAAAAAAGTTCAAGATTTAATGAATAAAGTGAGGTTTTAATTATGCCTGCAACATCAGGAAGCGCCGGAAGTTCAACTTCGAGTATGAAGATAAGTGGATCACTTGACACAACCAACATAGATCGTGGCTTCGCCAGGGTTAAAAGTGGTTTTGAATCAGTGAAAGGACACGCAAAAGGATTTTATTCAGACTTAGTAAGAATGGGTAATGAAGCGAACAAATTCAGCAAGAACATAATTAAAGCAGGAATGGTGGGATCATCTGCAATTGTGGCGCTTGCCTCGAAAGCTCCTGCAGTAGCACCCGCAATGGCGAAGATGGGCGTTGCAATGACAAAACTATCAATTAACGCAGGAGAATCACTTGCTCCTGCTTTTGATATGGTTTCAGGATGGCTTGACAAATTCTCAACATGGGTAGGAAATCACCCCGATATATTCTCAGGATTAGTAATAACACTGACAGCAATGTCGGTTCTTAAATTTACAGGACTTGGTGGTTTATTAACAACACTTGGAACCGCAATAGTTAGTCCTTCGGTATTAACAGCACTCGGATACATAGCATTAATTGCCGGAGCTGCAGGAATAGCCAATGCAGCAATCACAGGAGTAACAAATAAACTGAAAGAATATGCTGGAATGGGAACAGATCCAGATGCACCAACAGATATGAGCGGAGCAACACTTGCAAATAGACTTCCACAAAAAATATGGTCTGATATTACAGGAACAGATGCACCATGGGAAGATGCTTTAAATCCAAATAGTCCTGCACATGTTGCAGCAATTGAAGAAATCAAACGAACATCAAAAGAAAGACTTCAAGGTTATAGAGACGATCTATCATCACAAGCAAGCATAGGGCTTGCAGAGAACCGTAGAGCCTGGTTCTTGCAATGGTGGGATAGTGTGTGGGGATAAACAATGGCAATGACTATATCGAACTACAGTGGAACGGCAGACACATTCACATGGCCTTATAATCCGATTAGTTTTGACGATACTACGGACAGCAATCACACACTCACGAAAATGGGCTATCAAAGGCATCACATATTGGTAAGTGGTGGTGGAATAGAACCCAAAGCAATAATTCTAACAGGACACTTCAGTGGAGCAAGTAAACTAACACATTGGAGATCCTGCAGTAAACATTTTTGTGAGACAACAAAATTAAAAAAATTAACTTTTGAAACAGATAAATTCCACCTTGGAATTGGAAAACAGATTAAAAGAACACATTCAGGTGGAAGAACAAATTTTATAGATTATGTCGGAGCATTTGAAGCCATAGTAGGAATTCTATTCAGCACGACAGAGAAATCAAGCGGAACAAACGATGGAAATGCAACAACATTCGTGACCGAGATAACAGGAACCGTAACAAATGGAGCAGTAGATATCACAATAAGTGATAACCTTGGAAACGAGATCACAATACCAGCTGCATCATTAACAACCGGACAATCAGTTTTATACACATTTGTTGAAATGGTTGACTCAGGAAGTGGGATTTATGTCACAGAATATGCATACGTTGAAATTAATGATGCACAAATTAAGACCGTACAGACCACAGATGGATTCGGAATTCTACAAATAGCTGCAGGAGCAAACATAAGTACAATAACAACATCAAATATCACAGATGCAGTGGTTAAAACAAGAGATGGATACTACGATTAAAAATGGTTGATTTTGTCATTAATGTAACGAATGGAGCAGATACTGGAACAGTAGTTGCAGATGTAGGCTTCAAATACAATATACTTCTAAATCAAATTAACGAAGCAGAAATAAAAATTAGTGGAACAAGCGAGAACAAACGTGGACTTCTAACAATTGGAGCAACAGTAAAAATCTATAAAAATGGTACTGAAGTATTCAAAGGATTAATTGATAATACAGACTATTTCCTTGGTGGAACTGTTGCCTTTCATGCAAGCGGATGGGAAGTGTGGCTTGCAAAAGAAAATGGAACATACGCGAACAGTCCATGGACAAGCACAGCGAGTGCAACAATTCAAGCAGACATTATAGGAGACAGTTCTTATTTTACTGCAGGAACAATAAATACAGGATACACACTCGATTATAGACTTACAACTGGTCAGAGTATATGGAATGGAATAAGTAATCTTGCAAACAAAACAAGCCAAGATGTTGAAATAAGCTATTCTGCAGACACTATTGGTGTTTTAGATCACTTAGGAAGCAGCACAACAGTTGCAACCTTGAATGATGGAAAAGAGATCACAAACGTCAGAAAAAGCGTAGGATATCCCAGGGGAAACAATATTATAGTATGGGGAAAAGGAGACGGAGACAACCAAATTAAAGGAACTGCCCCAGATGCAACAAGCATCGCAGCATACGGAACAATAACAAAAAACATAATCGATAAAAGTTGCATCAGCACAACTGAAGCAGACAGACTTGCAGCTGCTGAACTTGCATTAAATAAGGATCCTCCTGAAATATACGACTTTGATATGACAAACCCAGAATACTCAGGGTTGAGCATAGGGGACGTTGTGACATTAAACGCTTTGGACCAAGACATAACAAACAAAGAAGTTCGTATTGTAGGGATTGAAGAAGGCGAAAGAAACGGAGAAAATTATATGACTCTCCAGGTAACAAATAAAGAACTTAAAACATTAATGAAAACAAGAAATCAAGTTGTCGCAAAAATAATTAAAGACCAATCAGATACAAATTCATACATGCAAGGCGGACCAAACTTTAATTCATGGGGTGCAGGAATAAACGCAAAAACAAGTTATCCTTTAAAATTATTATTTGAAGTGTCTGCAGAGATGATGCAGGATCAAGCTGGAAATTTAAGAGTTAATTCTATGACTTTGGACTATGATATTGATCCTTATAAAAAAAGCGTTGGTACTGCTTCTTTTGATGGCGGAGACCCACAAGTAGAAAAAGAATCTGCAGAAATAGCAGTGGATTTGGATGATACAACTGAATCTGCAGAAGGTGGAGATGCTGGCAAAGTTACAGATTCAGCAAATACAAGTCAAACAGTTACATTTACTTCCACTTCAACAGAATATACTATTGATACAATAGATGGTGGTTCTACAGATACTCAAAAAATAGGTGTATGGGTTTCTGGTGCAATTGTGGCAGATTCCAGTGTAACATCGTTTAACTTTCGTCTTTTAAGACATGGTTCAGCTATCGATTTTAATGACCCTGTTATATCCCATGTTCTTAGTAATGGTTCAGATAGAAGTATAGTATATGCTTATTTAGAAGCTCCAGAGAACACAGATGGAAGAGATTATGATGTTATGGTAGAAATATATACAGGTTCAATAACAAGTGAAGAATGGTTATTTCATTTAAGTTATCAAACGACTAAAATACATAAACATTCAGTTGGTTCTTATGCTACTAAAGACCATTTACACGCTGATGGTTCTTATGAGATTGATTCTACAGATATTGATGACATTAGCATAGGAGACGATGTTTCAGAAGCAGGTTCTTTGAATTCAAGTTCTGTTAATTTATATTTAGATTTTTGGAGCGGAAGTGCTTGGGTAAACAAACACACAATTTCAAATACTACAAAAACCTTAGACACAGACGTAGACATTACAAACAGCGGAACTTATCCGGATGCGACAGGAAGTTGGAGAGTGAGAGTAGAACCTATAACTGCATCTCCAGATTATGCTCAAGCAATAGTCAAGATAAAACACAATTTAGATTCATGAGGGATATTTATGACAGAAACAAAAATAGATGATGAAATAGAATTCACAATTTTGAGTATAACTGAAATTGGTCAATCATTACAAGTAACCGTAGAAACTGAATACGGAATTAAACAAATGGGCTTTTCTATTAATAAAAGATATTTGAATCCTAAAACGGGAAAACCCCAATTCTTTGGAGAACTAAAACGAAAATTAGAAGCAATGTATGGAACAAGAGATCCAATCACCAAAATAGTTCCTGAGAAGCAATTATACAAAGATTTAATAGGTAAAAAAACAAAACTCAAAGATATTGATAAACTTGAAACAAACGAAAAATAAATTTAAATTAAAGGAAATTGTTTGCTTTATTATTTTAATATTATTAATTCTTGACGAAATAACAACGTTCATAGGACTTAAAATGTTTAATGTTTATGAATTAAATCCAATACGAAGATATAGTTTTATAATAAATGCGATAATTAAGTTTGGATCTTTAGTAGTAATATATTATATTTCAAAATCAAAAATTGAAGAAAGATTCGAGAAAATAAAGACAATTGCGATTATTTCATTACTATTATATTATTTAATAGTAGTAATTAATAATATTAAAATAATAAAAGGGTGATCACATGCAAATAGAATGGTTAGCAGTGGGCGTAACAATTGGAACTCCAATAATAAGGTCAGTGCTTGGATGGGCTGCAAAAGCAGTAGAAGATAACAAGATAACAAAGTTTGAAATTAAATCACTTGTTAAAACAGTGATTAAAGTCGGAACAGTTGCAGCGTGTGCATTTGCAGTAGCGCAAGGTTTATTCCATGTTGATATGGGAGCAATAGAAACAATTGCGATCGGCGGAGCAACAATCATAGCAGATAAACTCTTTGGAGCACTCCAGGAGAACAAGAATATCACCAAAAGATAGACCCCCTCGTTTCCTGTGGAAACACCGAAAGGGCAAAAAACTCAATTGTGAGTTATTTATTTATTACATAATCTACAACATCGAGGGGGAACTGAGAAGAACCTTATAGTTGTTATTTATTTAATAAGTAATACACAACACTGACATATATATATAAATTATAATATAGTAGTAGTAGTAGTAGTAGTAGTAGTAGTAGTAGGAAATAGTGGTATATGGGGTTTTTTTTTATTTTATTTAAGCATTATTTATTTCTCAATTGGAAAGGTCCATCTAAGAATACTTTAAAGTTGTAAAATAAGTAATGATTATTTATAGCACAACAAGTCGAAAAGAAGCAATAGAATTAATGGGTTTTATTGATTCATCATCAGGATTTAAAGGTTACAAAAAAATACAATATGAAGAATGGAAAAGCAAAGTACTGCATGCAGAAAATAATAAAAAAAGAAAGTTATTTAAATAAAAGACACTTGTAGATTACTTAATATTGCAATAAATACCAACTACACGAGGCATGAAACGAATGGAACCGAAAAAAATCGAGAAAATTGAAGTCGCCAAGAACACTGGAAACTTCTACTACACCGGAATTCTAAAAAAAGATCCTGCAGACTCAGACTACGTTCTGATTGACACAACCAGGGGCGAACATTTAAGGTTTAGGAAAGAACAGATTATGCAACAAAAAGTAGTGAATGATACGATAGGAGCTGATACGCATGGAAAACGAGAAGGAAACAAAAACCTATAGGTTCGAAAAGGAAGTAATCAAACACGCAGAACTAAATCCGATGATTCCAAGTTTTGCGGAATGGGCCTGCGATCGGTACCGAAAAGAATTTATGGAAATATCAACTCTTTCTAAGAAAATGCAAATGTACATCGACATGAGTAATGACTGCAAAGAGCGAATGTTAGAACTCAAGAAAGAAGAATCTGCAGGACACAATATAGAACTCTTAAAACCAAATGAGCTTCTGTGGATCAAGCAAGATGCAGCAAAACGATGCAGAAGAGGAACATTCGAAGGAGTATACAAATTCTTTGTCAACACTTATGAGCGAGAGGACATCAACAGACGCCAATTCAAGCTCTTAATAGAACGATTCAATCCTGGCATTTTCGAGGATATAGCAAGAAAACTCGAAGAAAAGCAGAAAAATGACGCTGAATACGACCAATAATAGATGCTTTTTTAAAGTAAAGCCACTGTAATAGTACGTATAAGAACGAAAGGGGGCAACCCCGAGGCGATACGAATGGAAACGAAACAAAAACAATGGAACGGAAAAACAATTTCTAAATTAAAACAATCATGGACTGAATTCAAATGTCGAGGTTACGACAAAGAGATGAAGGACAATGTTATGCTCGAAGAAGCAACAGAGAAAGCTCGGTTCATGCGTGGATTTATCTGGATGGGCGGACGGGTGTATTAGATGGCTGACCACTGCAAACCAGGAGAACACGACCTCAGAGACGATGTTATGTATGAAGAAGGAATCGAACACCCAGTGAAAGTCTGCAACAAATGCGGATGGTGGTTTTAATGTCTGAAGGAAAAGAAATAGATTATGCAACTTTAACAAATGAAGATTTTTTCTGTGAATGTGGAGAAGAGAAGATCCCCGAAGATGAGAAATGCCTCGACTGCAGACATCCTCAAACAGGATCGGTAACAACGAAGGAAGCAGAAGCGCTTTTATTTAAGGCAGCAAAGAGGGGGAGAAATTGAGAGTCACGAGCATCAAGAAGGAATACAAGACCACAGCTCTCGTGGAATCGGACAGCAATCCAGGATCGTTTTATAAGGTTAATTTTGAGAACGGACTGATGACCTGCACATGTCCGAGTCACACGAAAGGAGGAAGAGAATGCAAGCACATACAAGCATTCAAAGAAGAGCTGGACTACATCAAAGATATGCGAGACAAGGAGAGTGAGCAATAATGGTAACAAATGACGGAATAGATTTAATGGAAGAACTCGGTGGGAGTTTTGTCAAAGCACTTGCAGAAGCATGGTGTCATGCAGACAAGAAGAATAAGCAGAAGCTCGAAGATAACTTCTCTTATTTTGAAGATTACTCGAAACAAGCAGCAAAAAAGAAACACAGAGAATTCATAGAAGCAGAAGCGAAAGCCAACAGAACACTAACACATCCAGATGCTGAGGAATGGAAGAAACCATTTTTTTAAAATGAAACCCTCTACCCACTAAAGTAGGTAGTTTCCAAAAACAAAAGAAAAATGGTGAAAACAAAATGGCTGAATGTTTAAATT
>Ga0207997_1001772_pt1 | contig 11098 bp, 11 predicted proteins | sample AntAceMetag02UKN_FD_184777 | JGI IMG/M metagenome (GOLD analysis project Ga0207997, IMG submission 184777) | Saline lake microbial communities from Ace Lake, Antarctica - Antarctic Ace Lake Metagenome 02UKN (SPAdes) (version 2) | ecosystem: Environmental > Aquatic > Non-marine Saline and...
CTTTATTTTTTTCATTCCAATAACTTATACTATTTGCTTTTTTTCTATATAATTTCCAATCTTTAGTTGCCATTTTATTTATTACCTAAATAGAAATCGTTACTTACTATTCTCCAAGATTTAATTCCAGAAGGTGCATCTGACACTGCAAAATAAGTTGTTTTTTTTGTTCTCGGATTTCTTTCTGTTTTAAATATAAATTTCTTTGTAGTAAAACTTTTCCTTCCTTTTACATCATAAAATTTTATTTCTTTCATTGTGTTATTGTTATTAGTATTCTTCTATTTAAATATTTATTGTCCTTTTAAAAAGACAAAGGGTGGAAAAATAGTGCCCCATTTTAGAGAGGATTTTTTTCCCACCAACCTTATTGAAAATAAATTAAGGTCAAAAACAATTAATAATCATACGCAGATTCTACTTGTGCACTTCTTCCTAATCCATTTGTTAGCATTCCTAAAATAATAGTTGCGAACATCACAACAATTAATATTGCTATCCAACTTGAACCACCACTAAATGCAGTTACTAATTCCGCACTTGCACTTGAAGTGTCTGTGGCTGCAGAATATGTATAGGAATAACTTACCCAAATTGAATCCCAAGTCGTTGCTGTCGCATTTGTAAAACCAGTTCCAGATACAGTAAAATTACCAGTTCCAATAGATGAATTATCAGTTACATTGATTGCGGAATTAATTGTTAATCCAGCAAAATCACTTGCACCAAAATTATCTACTGTATATGTTGTAGCATTTAACCAAGAACCTGTTTCATTTACCACACTTATAGAAGTAGTTTCGTCTGTTGCGTTTTGTATAGTTGATGCAATAAAAATAGCTATAACTAAAGTTATACCTACAATTACTACGCCCATTATAAACTTATTTATGTCTGCCATATTAAATGAATAGATTGTAGGGATTTTTCCCTACAATCATTAAATTTAGTAAACTGGTCCGCCCATTTCTGCACTTCTTCCTAAACCACTTGTCAACATTCCTAAAACAATTGTTGCGAATCCAACAACTACTAAGATTGTTATCCAAGCTGTTCCACCTGATAATGCAGTTACTAAATCATTTGCAGCGTTCTGTTCAGCGGAACTTGCATCCATCTGATCTGCTATTTCCGCAGAAATAAAGATCCCGATAACTAATGTTACACCAACAAGAACAATTCCAACAATAAATGATTGCATACTTGCCATCTTATTTAACCTCCTTTAATTTAATTAAGTTTTTCATAAAAAATAAAGGAAAATATTATATAAGTATTCGTGGGGTAATGGCATAACTATATAGACATAAACATACAATTAACTTTTTTTCTTCTTTTTCTTACGAGGTTTATCCCAATAGGGAGAAGAACATTTTGGACAAAAATTTGGTTTACTTTCTTTTCTTGGAAACCATTTATGATTACATCGCAAACATTTTAATTTTACTAATTTCATCTTCCCTCTATTATCATCCAAAATATTGATATGCTTAATCCAAAGATACAAACAAAAATCAATATTTCATTTACAATTGTGAATAATCTAATTATCATTGCAGAAATTAAAGTGATGAAGAAACTAAAAGTTATAACACTGGATAATTTCCATTCAGATTTACTTCCAACATAAACACTCGCTAACCAAATAAAAACTAAAAAAGCAATAGACATATATCCATCAACTAAAACATTTGTATAATTCATAAATCCTTCAATTCCAGTTCCGTGCGAGGTTACATTATAATAAGGTTCAGTCATTTTAACTTGTATCAGAAACCCCCCTTCTTGCTTTAATAATTGCCATAGAGATATAAAATACAGCAATTAATATCATTAATCCAAATAATGAATCAAATCCAGGAATGGCTGTTTGAGATATCTTTAAAATTGAAGTTGCTAATGTTCCCATTTTGAAGAATGCACCAATGCTTGATAATCCTGTTACAAAAACATTTACCCCCTCTTTTAACACTCCAGTAATCTTTTTAGTATTAGTTGCTTCTCCTTGAATTGTATCTATTGTGTCTTGATTTTCAGATATATTTCCAGAAATTGCTTTAAAATTATCTGATACTTCAACAGAATTATCTTCTAAAAAAGTTGTATAAGCATTTGTGAATAAAGTTATAACTACAATTGCAACTGAAATTCCGATAAATATCCAAGTTAAATTTGGTCCTTTTCCATTTTTATTCATATGATTACCTTCCCCTCTTTAAGCTTAACGCGATTAATATTGTAATTGAAATTAAAGCATATAAAACAGAAGAGGTTATATTTAACCAACCAATTAAATTAACTAATATTAAAGAGAATATAATTAATCCTAATCCTAACGGAATTGAACCAACTGCAATTCCTAACATTGCTGCAGTTCCAACAAGTAATAAACTAATAAATTGCCCAAACTTTCCTATAATAACAAATCTTTCTGGAGTTCCTTGTCTAATAATTTCATCAATAACCTCTTCAACAGAATCATATTCACTTGTTAATTTAAATATTGCACGAATAATATAAGTGCCTTCCCCTTCAATTTCATAACTTAAAGTTCCAGAAGAAGATTGAACACAAGAATTATAAACAATTGTTGTTCCATTTCCTTGAACTTTTAAAACTTTTAAACAAGCAATATTAATTGCTCCAGTTGTATCTGCAAAAGTAAATACTGAAAGATTTGTATCTTCATCATAAGTTAAAGAATAATCAATTTCATCAAATTGAAGATAAGGATTCGCTGCTGCTAAATCAATTTGAATTGTTCTTGATGATCCAGCTTCTTTTACTGGTTCTGTTGTTTTTCTTAAAATACCTTCATAAAATACTTGATAACGATACCAAGCATCATTTAATCTTAAATTTATAATTCCTGTTCCATCAGAAGTTGTTTTAATCATTCCAACTGTATAAAAATTATTTGTTCCAATATCCCATCTCTGAATATTAATAAATGCTCCTTCTACTTCTTGCGAATTTTCATCTTGAATTGAGAAAGTAAATATATCTGTCGTCGCTGTTTTTGATAAATAAAGAGATAAATCCATTGTTACATTTGATAAAGAAACATCATTAATAAAATAATCTCTTCTATCATAATCAGTTGCAGTATAAGAAATTATATCATCAATATTAAAAGTTTTATTTGGTGGAGAAATACAAAAATTATAATTACTTGTATCATTTATTAAATAAGAATAAGTAAGTTGTTTTTTAATAAAACCAGAACCTAACCAATAATCTGCTGAAAATTCTAAAGTTCCATTTATTACATCAAAAGTTCCTTCTTCTTTAATAGTTACATTTAATGCACTTGTTGTATATGTAGCATTACATAAACCAAAGAAAATTGATGAAACAGATTGATTTCTTTTAGTTGTATTTTGTGTTTTTTGAATTGGAGAAGTATAAACAAAACTCCAAAAAAATTCTTCATTTTCCGTAGCCCCATTTAATAAAGGAATATCTATTGATTTTTCCATTAAATAATTATTTGAACCTAAATCCTTTATTTCTCCAATATATTTTGTATTATTATAATATAAATAAGCTGCTTGTAAAACAACTCCAGGCAATAAACTAATATTTATTTTAAAAGTTTCTTCGGATGTTTCATAAGTTGAATTTTCATATGTTTCTGAAATTATTGAAGCACCAACGCTAAATGTAAAATTTCCATTTGAAGACCAAGTTGAATTACTAAATGTTAAATTTCCATAGTAAGCAAGAACATCCCATTTATAATCTGCCAAAGTAAAATTATCAATATTTTGTGTGTAATTTGTATTATTTCCTGAAAGACTTATTGTAGTTGTATTAAATAAATCTCCATTTTTCCAAACATAATATGTTGCATTTTTCCAAGTATAATTATTTGCATTTGTTCCAGTTATATTAAATATTGCTGTAAAATTTGTTCCAACATCTGAAATTGTTGATCCATTTGTAGGAGAAATTAATGTTGTTGTTCTTGATGTTATTGATGTTGAATTATAACTCAAACCATCTCCTGAATTATAAAGTTGAGTAACTTCCGCTGGACTAAGTGTTTTATTCCAAAATCCTACTTCATCTATTGTTCCATTATAATATAATCCACCTTGATACTTGCCCAACAAATTTAAATCCCAAGTTTTATCAATTGCTACTCCCCCAGTTAAACTTTCTACCCCATTTAAATAAACTTTTGTTGTTCCAGCATCTCTTGTTACAATAAGATTATGCCAAGTATTTATTGTAATTAAAGGAACTGCAAAACTGGTAAAAGTATAATTAATTGCTAATTCTATTGCAGTTGAATTGAATATTCTTAGATAATTTCCTTCAAAAGTTAAATCTCCCATAAACATCTTACCAAAATCACTAGTATTAAACCAAAGAGAAATACTTGAAGCATTATTTGTTAAAGTTATATTATAATCTAATTGAATAATATCATCAATTCCATCAAAATCATAAGCAGTATTTATTTTTCCAGCAACATTTGGAGTTGCTCCATAATTTATTCCATTATTTGTTCCTAAACTATCAATTACTGTTCCAGAACTTTCATCTAATTTATAATAACTAACAATTCCATTACTCCAATCAAAAGCACTAACCAAACTTGAAGAAAAGACGACTAAACATACCACTACAATAAAAAAAAGTGCGTGTCGTAGTCCTATGGGCTTTTTAGATATTATTCGTCGCTGTTTTAACCTATTTTTTACCATTTTAAGTATAATACCTCAATAATCCATATTTATATGTTTTTTTAACCATAAAATTTCTCCATTCCAGAATTATAAGCTTTACTTTCACTGGAATTTTTTGTAAACATCACTAAACTTATTAAAAATACCCAAGCAAGAACAATCCATTTCATATTTGACATTATAAAACACAGAATTGGATAATTTCCTGCAACCACTGGAAAGTTAACTTGGAATAATTCAAAAACATTTGTATAAACTGCAGACATTAATAAAGCAAACGCCCAAGCAATCAAAGATAAGAACGCATAGATTATTCCAGCACCTGTTTTAAATGCTAAAATTAATGAAACAATCATTAATCCTCCAACTAAAAGAGGAATCATATAATCTAAATAAGAATAAGTTGAGGTTAATGTTGTTAAAACATCTGAAACACTTTCATTTGCAACAGAACCTGAAACAGCAGAACGCATACCCTCATCAAAAACTCCCCAAAAATGCATCATAATAAAAAGGGTAATAGCAATAGATAAAATCACTGCCCCTACTGTTATTGGATCCATAATTGAACCTTTTTTCTTTTTTTTATCTAAAAAATACTTCATTTTTTTTTATTCCTACTATTTTATGTAATTTGATGTTTAAATAATTATTGTCCTTATTAATAATTTTACTACAATCAGAAGAAACTAAAAAAAGTATGGGATTTTTTAAATCTTTAAAAATATCTAACTCTAAAATGGTTTCATCTTTTAATTTTTTTACTTTAATTAATGTTTTTTTATTATTCAAAATTCTATTTAATATTTCTGCAGCAAGTTTTGATGCAAAAGGTAATCCTTTGGGAATAGGATAATTTGTTTTTTCTAAAGAAACTTCATTTAAAATATTGTATAATTTTTTTAGTGATTGTTTAAGTTTTGGATGAATCCAACATCTAATAGGTTGCTCAATCATTATGTTCTTTTACTTCTAAATCTTGCTTGGTCTTCTGTAAATCCTCGCTTCATTAATGTTTCTATATTCTTTTGGTCTGTCATATGCAACAAAGAATAAATCAAAACAAATAAAAACATTGGAAAATACCCTACCATTGAAACAACATATAAAACTCTAAAAATTGATTCAAGAAAGGGCATAGAAATCAAAAACATTTCTGAAATCTTCCAACAAACTAACAAAAAACCATTCAAGATGATATAAGCAAAAGAAGTTAAACCCATTCTCCATCCAAAATGTTCTACTTTGAAAAGTATGATAATAATTCCAATAAGGAAAATTAATAAAATCAACATTAATCCTAAATATATTGACATACTTGAACCACTAATTTCATCCCCTGTTGGATTTATTGTAAAATCAGCATTACCAGTTTCAGAGTTTCCATCTGTAAAAGTGCAAGTTAATGGAACTTTATAATTTCCATTAACAGAATTATCTAAAAGAATAAAACTTCCAACTCCAGTATTTGTATAATTAGCTTCTTCATTTTCAACCATTAAAGATTGATTTGGATAAATAACAGAGTAATTACAAGTTGTTCCAGTTGGAGCATTAATCCCATTTTGTGTTACTGGAAATACAATTAAATTATCAATATCTTTTTGGATAATTAAAGAAGAAGAAAAAGACAAAGTTCCTACTAAAATTAAAGCACAAGCAAAAAATAAAAATATTTTTTTCATAATCTAATAAATTAAACCCCTTTTTTATAGTTATTGTCCTTAACTTAAAGGAGTTGAACCTCCGCCAATTAAAGTTTTACATTCTACAACTCTTGCAGCAGTTACTTTTGCAAATTCTGTCATTCCCATTTTAACAATAAAATATATTGAAACTCCTGCACAAAGTGCAATAATTCCAAGAGTTATCCAGGGGGCCCATTCTTGCAAACTTTTCTTTATTGCTGCCCAACGAGAAATTCCTGCTCTTTGTTCTAAACCTTTAAATTCAAGCATATGCATATTAATTAATTGAATCTTAAAATCATCTATATTTAATGTTCTATAAACTTCTGGAGGAATTACTGCATATTGACTTGGTCCATACCTAAACAAATGAACAGATAAATTTACAATATTTTTTGGATTTATAACTGACATTGTTTCTCCTTTCCAAATTTGCCAAGAAGTAATACCAAATAAAGATTTTGTTTTTCTTAAAAATAACATTTTTTGCATTTTATCTTTATCTTTAAATTTTCCAATTCTACAAGACATATGAGAGCCATCTGGATTAGTTAAAAAAGCATTTATTCTAAAAGTATTCATTCGTTTTTTATGTTTAATAAAAGAACGAGAACCAAAAAATCCTGCTCCAGCAACAATTACTATTATTAATACTTTCATAATTGTAAGAAACAATCCTTTTCCGGCACTTGCAATTCCAGATACATCCATTATTTATCTCCCCCAAAAGACATTCCTAAAAAGGATCTTTTGGATTGAGGTTTATTATTTGAAGAATTTGAAACTTCACTTCTTGAATATTGACTTCTTAAATTAACAGCTGTGAATCCATCTCTTGAAGAAGCTGCAACATCCCAAACTAATCTTAATGCAGATTCTTTAATTGCTTCAACTTCATTTAATCCTATTTCCCATAAATCTAAATTTAAATATAATGCATTTACTAAAGTCATATGAAAATAAAACATATCTTTTTTTATTTCAATATCTGTTTTACAAGATAATTTAGAAAGCTTTGTTACTGCTCCTTTTAAAAGAACTAAAACTCCCCTAACTCCTAATTTATTCATTGGAGGATCCTTTCCCTCTGCAACAGGAACCCATTTTTTTTCTCCAGTTTTAATATCATCTATTTGAACTAATCCTTGAAGAACTTCTTTTGTAAATCTATCTAAATCTTTTTCAACATCAATTTGTTGTAGAATAAACTCTGTGGGTTGCTCATCATAATTTGATGCTCCTTCATAATGTTGTGATTGCTGTTGTTCGTCCATAATATATTTATTAGAAGTAGCTATAATTCAAAAACATAAAGACTATTTAAATGTTTCGGAAATTAATTAATATAATAATTTAGAAAAATCATCTCGTTTTCTTTTAATTACTTTAGATTTTTTAGTTTTAGTTACTCTTCCTCTCGTTACTTCAAAACCAGTAAATTTCTTTCCAGCTTCAACATATCTTGGACCTAATCCCAAAGAACTTTCAAAAGCAGTTATTTGTGCAACATATTTTCTTCCTTTTTTAATTATTTTTTTCTTTACTTTTTTCTTTTTTGTTTTTCTTATTTTAAAATCAAATTCATAAAAAGGTGTTTCAAATGGTTTTATTCTTGGAATAACTAAATTTGTTTTTGTAACTCTTCTTGAAGGAACTACTCTTCTTGAAACTGGTTCTGTTACTCTTCCTCTTCTCGTTGTTCTTGTTGGAGTTGCTCTTCTTGAAATTGGTTCTATTAAATTAAATTCTCTTTGTATTCTTGTGGGGGTTACCCTTCTTGAAATTGGTTCTATTAAATCTCCTCTTCTTGTTGTTCTTGTAGGAACTCTCCTATCAAAAAAAGGAAATAAACGACTTGATGAAGGATATTTTATTTTAACTCTTTCTCGGGGTATTCTTTCTCTAACCCTTACTTTCTCATTTTTAAAAAAATCGCCTAATAAATCTTTTTGTGGTTCTCTAACAATATTAATTTTTATATTCTTTCTTAAATTTTTAACATCTTTTCTCAAAATTAAAATTTTTTTTAACCTAAAATTTATCTTTGGTCCAAAAGTTTTTTTTAATTTTTCTAATTCTTTTTCTCTTGAAACAAGATTTTTTATAAACCTTTCTAATTGTATTTTAGACATACTTTCTTTAATTAATAATAAGTTCTTTTTATCATTAACGATGTGTTTTTTAAAAATATCTAACAAATCTTTATCAATTTTATTTAATTTTTCCATTGATAAAATCTCTATCTTTTTTGAATTAATTAAATTTTCTAATTTAAAATTACTTCTAACTTTACTTACTTTTTCAACCATCTTTAAGGTTTTAACTTCTTTTAAATCTTTAAACCAAGAAATATCTATTGGAGTTTCATCAACTAAAGCATATTCCTTTCCTCTTTCTATTCCAATTCTTCTTAACCATTTTTCTCTTTTAGATAAAATTTTTGGAAACTTTTTTCCAACAGGTGCAATAAATTGTGATTCATAACCAAAAGGGACACTAACAAACTCAGGACCACCAATTGCTGTTGAACCAGTTTTTAAATTTCTATAATATATTGCTTTTGCTGCTTTTATTTCAAAAGAAGTAACAGGTCTTTTTAATTTTCCTTGACCTAAAATAAATTGTTCAAAAAACTTCTTCAAACTAACTTTAGTTCCTTGATAATAAAAATCTTTTCCTTTATATAATTTTTCAAATTCAGAATAATATTTATCTATTTCTTTTAAAGTGCTTTTAGAAAGTAATTCTTTTTTAATAATATTTTTTCCAATCTTTTGTTTCGTCAAATAAATTTCATTAACCCATTTTGGATTACTTGGTGCTGTTCCTTCAAAAATTTGTATTGCTTTTCTCCCACCTTCTAAATTATATTTTTTTCCTTTAAAATATTTTCCAGTTAAATAATCTAAATAATCTATTTCTCTTGTTCCTTTTTTACCTAATCCTCCCATATAACCAGTAAGAGATTGAGTCATCCCTTTTGAAGTTATTTCTGATGGTCCTGTGACATATAATCCTCTACTTAATTCTTCTCCTGCACCTCCAACTTTAATTCCATAACCACCAGTTTTCAATTTAATAGTTTTAAGTGCTTTTAGAGAAGTATGAATAGAAAATTGTATTCCTTTAGATTCTGCTGCAGTTTGTAATTGCCTTTGAATACTAACTATTTCTGAAGATTTATATTTTCCTTCTTGTAATAAAATTCTAATTCTTTTTCCAGTTTCTGGATTAAGTGCATCAATTACTCTAACTTTTTCTCCACCCTTTACTGAAATAATTTTTGGAGTGATTTTCTTTCCTGCTAAAAAACCAGGCATCTTTTTTATATATTTAACTCCTGCAAAAGTGCCGCCCAAACCAGCAAAAGCAAGATTCATATAAAATTCAGTAGGATATTTCTTTATATAAGATTTTACTCCACCAGTTTCAACAATATGTGTTGTAGGTCTTGCTATCATATCTACTACAGGATAATAACCAGGAATAAGTAATTTAGATCCTTTTCCTACAAGATTAAAAACATCTCCAATTCCTCTACCTAATTCTTCCCCAGTTACTTTTGTTTCATATATTTTTCTTTTTTTTGTAGATAATTTAAACCCACCTAAATCAATTTTTCCTCCAAAAAAAGTAGGAACACTAACTTTTGGAATATTAAATTCTTTAGCTTTAATTTCTTTATCCTTTCTAATAGTATATTCTTTTTTTCCACCAAGTGCTTTTCCAAAACTTTCTCCAATAACAGAACTACCAGCACCTATGAGAGCATTTGATAATGCATCTCCATACATAATATTATCAATTTTTCTTATTCCTGTTTTATCAGTAAATAAATCTTCAAATTTATCTGGAGAAACATCTCTACCTTTAAATATTACTTTTCCTTTTCTTGTTCTTAATCCTCCTAAATTAACTTTAGGTAAATTTACTTCTCCTTCATCAGAAATAGTTCCTTTAGCACCCTTAAATCTTCTAACCATATTATTTAATTTAGTTGATTCTACTTTGGCATTTTCTAAATCTTTTTCATATTTTTTATAATTATATTCTATTGTTCCTTGAATCATTTTATTATAATTCGCGTCTTTTAAATAATTATTATATTGTTCTTTTGTTCCAATAAATTCATTCTTTTCTATCACATCGGAATATTTTTTTTCTACATCAATCATTTTATTTGAACCTCCAACACCAACAAAAACTCCATCTTCAATACTTGATTCCCATTTTCTTTCTAAATCATCAAATATCTTATTTGTTTTATCTGATTGTGCGTAAATCTTATTTTGAAAATCTTTATAAGTTTTATAAGTTTTAGAATCATAACCAGTTATTTCTTTTGCAACTGATTCTTTTACCATTTCATCCCTTTTTAATTCAATTTCATCTTGTTTTCTTTGCCAAGGAGTTTTTAATTTTTCTTTAAAAGCTCTTGCTCTTTCTAAAAAAGATAAATCTTTTAGTGTTTCAAAATTTTGAGTAACCCCTCTTTCTCCTGAACTTCTTCCTGAACTTCTTTCACTTAATTGTGGATTTTTTCCAAAATCTATCTTTGCTCCAGTTGGAATTATTGCAGTGCTACTTCCAGCACCAGAAGGATCAATATAAGTTCCTGAACCTGGATAATAAGTTCCTCCTGAACTTCTTCCTGAACTTCTTCCTGAACTTCTTCCTGAACTTCCTCCACTTAATTGTGGATTTTTTCCAAAATCT
>Ga0207997_1001773_pt1 | contig 11098 bp, 16 predicted proteins | sample AntAceMetag02UKN_FD_184777 | JGI IMG/M metagenome (GOLD analysis project Ga0207997, IMG submission 184777) | Saline lake microbial communities from Ace Lake, Antarctica - Antarctic Ace Lake Metagenome 02UKN (SPAdes) (version 2) | ecosystem: Environmental > Aquatic > Non-marine Saline and...
GTAGCTCTTTTGGTCGCTCTGCGACGAATCACCCTCTTCGCTTTCAGAGGTGTTTTCGGTCTTGATTTACTTCTTGTTTTTGCTCTTGGCATAATCTTATTTATTAGTTATCCTGTCCACCAATCACCATCAATAGACCCTACCGTGTGGTAAGAGGTCGTATAGTTGGTAGATTCTGATGGATATTTAGCCTGATATAAGTCTTTTAACTCTGCGTAATTTCTTTTAGCAATCATTGCGTCATCGTATTCTCTTATGTTGTAGCCGATTTGCTCAACACACTTTTCTAGCACAAGGTTGTATTCGTCAGCAGCAACATTAAGAAGGTCGGTATCTACTGTGGAGTTTTCAATGTAGCTAGCGGCTGCTGTCTGCCAAGGATATTTAGAGTAGTAGTGAACATTCCAAATCTCACCCTTACGGAGTACGAGGTAGTCAAAGCGGTAATCGGTTTCACTTACCTTGCCTACAGCTTTAGTCATATACATAACCGATGCGGTCATCGCATCATCGTCAGGAGTACCCGTTGTGGTCTTGCCAGAGAAGTCCCATCTCACTAACTGCCAACCAGATACGAAGGCGTTGCCCTCGTTGCTTGTGGTGGCGGTCATCTCGTAGTAGTTACCAGCACTACTTTGGAGTCTTAATTTCAAGTTAGTAACATCAGTCGCACTTGATAAATCTACTCCCAAGAAAGCTGAACCAACGGTTAGGTAGTCAGTAATGTCAAACGAGGTTAGTCCTGTGTTCTGAATACCTGCGGTTGTTCCACCAGCGGCACTAATATCCCAGTTGATTGAACCATTACCATAAACATAGTTATCGGTGTCTGCGGTTAAATTAGTACCATCCCCGAATAGTACCCAAGTTCCCCCACCACTCGTGAGAGAGTCTAGTTGGGAGATAACCATTGAGTCTTCCCCCGTATCAACAGATATTCTTAATTTCCTGACATCATCGTAGTCGTCAATAGCTAGCAGGTTATCGTGGGATGTTTTGTTCCTTTCAAACTGCTCGCTAGTTACCATCAACCATTCTGGCTTGCCAGTATCTTTAATCTGTGGGCGAATATCTACTATTCTCTTGCCCTTTAAATCAGTAGGAGCGGTGTAAGTGTAGACATTCTCAAACAATCTCGGTGATAAGGCACTTCTACGCTTAGAGCTTTGAATGTCCACCTCAGCCCACACTTGTCTGATTGCGGTGTTAAGTGAAGCTCTTATACTATCAGATACGCCTATCTTGTTATGTAGGCGGCTATTTACAGCCGATTTGACATCATCGTACGAATAAATCATTTTTCTAGTTGTTGTTGTATGCCGTGACCACAATACCAACTGTTCCTGCTGTCCAAGAGGTTATCCTTAGAGCAACGTGTTTTAATCCGTTGACATTTACCTCTAGCATCCTGTCGTCAGCTCCCGAGAAGACTATGCCTGTATCACCGACTATTACAGCGTTGCTGTTTATATCAACGCAACTAACGTAATCCCACGAGTTAGTTAGTGATTGGGCTGCTGTCCAAGTAGGAGCATCATCAGCGATACTTCCACATACCTTGACCGTCAAGTCGGCAGTAGCGTCTCCGTGTATTGCTATCGCTATAACATTAAAGTCTGCTACTGGTATGGTACTACTTGCTCCCGTAGCACCTTCAGCACTGAATACTGTATATGATGATGGTATATCTCTCATCTATTCTTCCCATCCAATTATCCAAGCACTATGAGTGCCATCGGTTGTCTCAGTCGCAGTTACGGATAAATGAGTAACGGGACAAGACAAATCAAGCCAACCAAAAGCATCGCCATTGGCAACCAGAGCTACTGTTCCGTGAGTGTAGTTAGTCTTATCGTTGGCGTTGGCTACGTTAAGTATGACCATTGCGTTAGCTTTCATAGTTGGGTCTGTACCAGCACCCGCTGAAAAGCCAGTGTTGATAGTGAAGTCAGTTGAACCAAGTGCGTGGTCTGCTCTTCTACAAAGAATAGCCACTCTCTTGAAGTCTCCAACATAAAATTCCTCTGAGGTTGTGGTAGCGGTTACTGCGGCAAGTGCTGGGTAAACTTTTGGTGGTCTCATATCAGTCCTCCCAGCCAATTATGTATGCGGAGTGAGTACCGTCTGCGGTTTCTGTGACGGTAACTGATACGTGGGTTACTGGACATTTTGGGTCTAGCCATACAAACACGTCACCATTAGCGTCTGCGATAGCGTGTGAAGCGGTGTGAGTTAGGTCAGTCTCGGTGTTGGCGTTAGCCACGTTGTCTATTAACATCGCATAGGATGTCATTGTGGGGTCTGTACTTGCCAACTCAGCAAGTCCAGCCTTCACCGTGAAGGTAGAAGTACCGCCAGCGTTATCAGCCCTACGGAAAAGTATGGCTACACGCTTGTAGTCCCCAACATAGACTTCATTGGAGGTTGTAGTAGCAACCACCCCATCTAATGCTGTGGTAACTGTGGGTGATGTCATATTCGTTAGTTCTTTGGTATATACGTTGTGGTCATATCTTCAAGGTAAACCAACCAAGCTGTTTCGTTTTCTCCACGAACTTCTAGGATAGCCTTACCAGAGACTTTCTGACCGATAAGAGCGTCTTTAGGGTCAATGACCTTAGAGATTTTCTTGGCTTTTGGAGCAGCTTTCTTAGCTACTTCTTTTTTTGCTCTAGCCATAATCGTTTGTTACTTATTATGTGCCGACTCTAGGGGCTGAAAAAAGATGTCTCTCAGCCCCTATTTGTCGTTACAGAATGGTCTTAAACCGTAGTTTAAGCTGGTTCAATACCAACACCAGTTGTAGTGTTAGCACCGATTGGACCGACAACTGTGAAGTTAGCCGATTCACTACCAGAGAAACTTGAAGCGTTAGTTGCAGGATTTACGAATAACACATTTCCAGCGTTAAGCCCAGATACAGAATCAACTGCATCTGTTAGAGTAATTCCACTTAATGAATCACTGATTGTTGCTAACATTACTGGGTTTATAAAGATATGCCCAAAATGCAAGTCTGTAGTAGCTACAACTCTAACGAAGTTTACATCCGCAGTAGTTGAAAGCACATTCCATACACAGTCTTTCCAAACAGTAGATTTAGCAGCAGTAGTTACAACATCGAATACTGTGATAGCTCTAGCAGCAGAAGTAAGCAATGTATCTGCACCAAATGTACAGTTGTAAAACTCTGTTGAATCACCTGACATAAATACTTCATAAGCATCTGTTTGGTCGAGGTTAGCGACATTACCGAAGACGAATGAACAATTCTTGTAAAGTGAGGATTCACCAGCTTCAGTAAGAACTCTCAATGAAGTTGCATCGTCATCTACTTGAATGAACTTAATGTTCTCAAAGGTATTACGAGTTCCAGTTACGTGAATTACTGATACTGCGGCTGTGCCGTCTGTGTTTTGTACTTTAGCACCTTGTCCGTGAAGACGACCACCACCATCCATTCCGAAGAAATGGATTCTGTTTTTAGCAATAGTCATCTGCTTTGCGACAACGTGTGTGCTATTACCATCAAGCAAAACAACATCGTTGTTATTGCTTTCACAAGCAGCATAAGCTGACTCCAGAGATGTGTAGAAACGAATTCTACCGTCTGGGTCGGCTGTTGCAATCTCTTGCCAATGCTGATAATTCGCTTCGTCACTGTTAGCTGAATTGAATACCAGGTATAGGTTACCGAAGGCAGGGACTCTTGAAGCAACCATATTTATCATTGCTTGTCCCCATCCTGAGTTTTTATTCCAATTTGCCATTATATTATTTTCTTTAAGTTTCTAGCCCCTCCTCCTCCTTTCACCCGTTAGGGCTTATTATGCTAGACACTAATTGTTATGTTTCCCCGTTCCCCGTTTAAGCAGTAAGCAGTTTATACACTCGCTTACCATAGGTGTCTGTTTGTTTGTGACATTTCTTGCACAGAGTCCTGCCGTTAGATGTATCCCACAGTTCGGCGCATTTAATCGCTTCTTCTACGCTAGAGATTTTGTTATCTCGGAAGATGAGCGAGAATGGCTTGATATGGTCAGCGTGAAGATACACGCCTCGTTTATCACAGAACTGACAGGTATAGTTATCTCGGTCAAACACAGCTTTTCGCCACCTCTTGTATTCTGGTAGACTCCTAACAAGGTGATAGAGTTTTGATACTCCGCCACGCCAGTTAGGATGTTTGGCACCAGATGGCATTAAACCGTGAGTCCCCTTGTTCCACGGGGCTGGCATAACGCCCTTGAGTCCCTTGTTCCAAGATGTGTGTCCCTTCTTCAGCTCGGTAGCTTGAGAGAGGTGTTGTCCTTTCTTGATAGGATGTATTGCCTTACACCCCTCTTTGAACTGGGTATCTATTCCAACCTGTTTATACTTCTTGCGATATTTCATCGCACAAGAGCGGGAACAGAACTTGTGTCTAGTACGCCAATCTTTGTGTGATTCATTCACACGCTTATAGAATGTCGTGTCGCACCACAAACAGTTTTTTGAGTGTTTCATAATTAGTTATCTTAATGTTATGAGTGGGCTGATGGGGGAGAGATAACCCCCCCACATCACTTACGCTAGCTAAGACCCTAAGTTGTCAATGCTTTCTTTATCGTTTAGCTCTGGAGGCTACTCTATCAAGCAGCCCCATCACCCGAACTCATCACGATGTGGTGAGCAGCAACAGAACCGATACCGTAAGAGGTACGAGTTCCGTAGTTCCAGTTCTCTGTTGAGAATTCAATTCCGTCACCAACGCTAGGGGCGAGCATAAATGGCTCTTCCCATACGCCTACGTAAGAAGTAGAATCTTTGCTCGAAGCAAGACCCCAATACTTAGTTTTGTCGGAATCGTAAGCACCATTAGCGTCTGTTGCCAAACGAGGCAATACGACGTGAGTGAACTTACCCTTATATACGTTGACTACACCTGAGTTGTCTCCAGCCAAGTCAGCCGTTGACTGCAAGTATTCACGAGCAGTATTAACAGTGTTCGGGTCGTTAGAAGTCCAGAGAATGTTGAAGTTAATAGACTTCAGTTCGCCCAAGTTGTTATAACGCTGTACACCCAAGAGTTCACCAGCTTCCAACGCACCCTTTGAGAGGATTGGGTTGTTAGCAATGCGTGAACGGTAGGTAGCAAGTCCGCTAGTCAGCAAATGAGTTGAGTAGAAGAGCTGTAGGTCGTCACCAGTATCAATAGTGATTATGCGACCACTTGCGTCAGTATAGCTAGTAGCAGTACCAAAAGTCAGTCTGTGAGTCAAGTCCAAGTCCATCTTTCTGGCACAGTAGCCACCAAGGAACTGGATTGAACCCAAAACTTCTGGGTACTTGTTGTATTTCCGCATCTCTACGGTAATACCGATGTCCTTACCAAAACGCTCAGTCGTGACGATCTTGTTGTAACCCTCAAGAATGGTAGCTCTTTCAGCTTGGTCACCTTCACCCTTGAACCCTGCGTATTCTTCGTGGTCAATCTCAGTGAATACTCTAGTGTTACCAGAGTTAGCACCAACATTAACAACTTTGAAAATGCCAGAGTTGTAGGCTTCACGAGGAATGCTGGCTAAAGCATCAACAAAGATGTAGTCAGCATTCGCTGTGAATTTCGGCAATGTAATTGTATTTAATTCCAAAATCTTGTCGTTTAATTTATGTTACTAACTGAAGTTTGGGAATCAACTTTGTGTGTTTTCGCATATTACACTTGAGGCAGAGCGGTTGGATGTTCTCTATGTCATCTCTTCCGTCCTTGCTTAGCGGAATAATGTGGTCTTCCGTAAGCTGAATCTCTGGTTCTATCCGCAAGCACATTGGACAAGTGAATTTGTAGCTCTTTTTCATTTCTTGCCACTCCTTGTACGTGTGTTTGCCTTCTGCATTTCTCTTGCGATGATGCCAGCGGTTGCTTATCCAGCTAATATACGCTGGGTCTTGGCACCGTCCATCCTTCCAGAAATGGCTCTTGCTCCCAGTCTGAGCATCGGCGATTGCCTGTTTGTGTTCGTCAGATAGTGTGTGACCTAGTGCGTGTTCGTTACCCGCCATCCTCTCTCTTAGCACTTGCTTGTGCTCGTCTGAGTGGACTGCTACGCCAGTCTTGGTTTCTCGTATCATTTCTTTTGTTTCGGCTGTCTGTCGCCTACAAGTACGAGAACAGAATTTGGTCTTTAGCCCCGAATGGCAGACCTCCTTGGTCTTTCCACACGTCTGACACTTGATTGTATATTTACCCGTTATATACATTGATTCACAAAGTTCAGTTAGTAAGTTTCGTTAAACGTTCCTTTCTTATCTTCTTTCTTTGCCAACTCGTTGGATTAGATACCTACGAGAACCACTGGAAAAGTAAAAAAGGTTTTATATATTCCCCTAGTCAGCTATCGTTCCAAGACATTCTGGTCCAATGTTGAGGACTCCACGAACATCTGTTTGGCTGATATACTGCGTGATGAAATACATATCATCAGCGGAGTTATCAACATCTATCGAGACACCATCGTCTAAGTCGGCATACGTGCCAACATCGGCGGCGGCGGCAGTTCCTGTACCAACGCTATTACAGCTCCAAATCACCCATTTCTCCACAGGCACTTCTACTTCTACGTTTGCAAGTGTCGTGTATTCAGGCGAGGATGCTGTGATTGCGTGACGAAGCACACCCACAACGATACTGTTATCATCACCAGCCGTATAAGCTGTGATGAGATTAGATGTAACATTCATCACCATAACTGTTCCAGCAACGGCGGTTTCAGCAGTTGTCATTGGATAGTACATAAACTTTGTTTTTCCCTTTACTTTTGTAAACATAGTTTATTTGATTAGTCAGCTATCGTTCCAAGACATTCTGGTCCAATGTTGAGGACTCCACGAACATCTGTTTGACTGACGACTTTGGTAATGAAGAAGACATCGTATGTAGAAGCATCTACATTGATTTCACCACCACCAGTAATGTCAGCATAAGTGCCAACGTCAGCAGCGGCGGCAGTTCCCGTACCTACTTCGTCGCAAGACCAGACAACATTTTTATCAACTGGAACTTCAACTTCAACATTTCTGGCGACTGCGTAGTTGTCATCAGTAGCAGCGATGGAGTGACGAATCGTACCAATGATAATACTGTTGTTGGTTGTAGCCGTAGCTTTAATCAATAAGTTACTTCCAACATTCATCGCAACGAGGTCACCCTTTGTTAGGACTGTTGATGGAGTAACGGGGAACCACATAAATTTTGTTTTCCCTTGTACTTTCTTAAAGGCCATTTTTCTTTCTTCAAGGTTGATATAACACTCTGCGTAATACACTAGATACTTAACGATGTATCCTTACGAGCAAGTTGTAGAGGGTTTTTAACGCTGACCTCAGCAGCGACTTTTATGTGCAGAGTAGGGGCAAAGTGCGGGGACACTAGACCCCAACTCCATACACAAAAAACGGCGGAACCAGACCCTCCTTTTTGGAGAAATCTCAGTTGCACGCCGTTATTCGGTTATGCGTTTTAAATTGTTATTTTCATTATACCACAGATATGGTATAAACGCAAATTACAGCCCTGATGAGCAATCGTCGTATTCTGTTTGGTTCTTGATTTTGTCTATCATTCCATCACGCAGGACTAACTCTATCTGACCATATCTAATTCTGGTACGAACCTTTTGCATTAAGTTCGCCCACTTGATATTGTTCTTATCGCCTGTTTCCCTAAGCGTTGTCTCTATCTTCTCCGTTGATTGCATAATGGTAATCCAACATATTCATATCTGTTTGCTTTCTGCCAAACTTAGCACCAACAGCGTTTAGAACATTCTGTTTGTAGCTCTGTTCAACGCCTTGTAGGATAGCACCAATCTCAACGTCCTGTAAGTTACGCTCCGCCATTATTCTGAGAATATCCTCAACAACAGCGTGCTTACGCTTCTCAAAGTAACCATCACTAGGCTCGTCAGTAACATCTTCCTTCAAGGTCTTGGCTGATACTAGGATACTACGTTCTTCTTCAACCATTTCTTTCTGCCTCTCGGATAGAATGTCTATCTTGGTGGTAGCGTCGTTAATCTGTCCGTCTAGTTCAGCACGCTTCGCCTCGTCTTCTGGCAGTCTTGCTTTAAGCTCTGCTGTTAAGATGTCCCGTTGAGTTACTATACTAGCTAACTCTCTGGCGACTATCTCGCTGTTAGATAGGAACATTATCTCGCTGACCTTAGCTCCCGATGGAGTCGTGAGGTCGGTTTCTAGCACTTCTCTTATCTCGTCCTTACCAATGTATTTTCCAAAGTATTGTTTCATAGCTAATTCTTAGTTTACGAATCTATCGTCTATGGTGACTTTTGTGCCATCATCAGTAATGACATCAAACATCCCCCTGTGTGTTTCAACGCCGTTGAGTATGAATGTTTCATCGCCCTCATACTTCTTCAGGATAGTAGCGTCAATGCGTTCCATTCTCTTGTTGCGGATAGAGAAGTCTAAATCCTTAACTTCTGTGCCGTCAATCAGGTATAGGTTACATTTAAGGTCTTCTTCCCAGAAGCCTTGTGGGTTCTTCTCGCATCGGTTCATTGTCATCTTGTCCCAACCAATAACGATTTTATCCCCCCATACATTCAAGCCAACCTTACGCTTACCTTTCTCGGTGATTTTGTCTTGGTAGTTCTGGAGTCTAGCTTTATCTGCGGTGGCTTCCTGTTGTGCTCTAAGAGATACATTATCGGCTTCTAGTTTGTCCATCCGCTCTAGCATCTTGGCTAGGTTGTCTTTGTTTACCAGTTCTTTGCCTTTGGGAACACGGATTATCTCGGCTGGTACCTTGGTGATTCCCTTAGCCCTCTCCTCTGGTGTAGATTCCACAAACTCTTTATCGCTTATTACTTTCTTTGTTGCTTTTTTAACCATTCCTCCTCCTCAGTCTCATAGCTTCTACATCAGCCGAAAGACTTTTAGCTTTATCTTGGTCAACACCCATCTTGTCCAGAAACTCTGGGTCAGCACCATCATCGGTCTTCCGTGGTGTAGCTGACGCACTACCCGAAGATACAGCCTCGTGGCTCATCTTCTCAGGTGTCGGTTGGGCTAGCTTGTGGGCTTTCTCCATCCGAGCTTTAATTTCCTCTGGAGTTCCATCGGGCATATTTAATACCTTATATTCCTCCGTCACCTTTCGACCCATCTCTTCGTCATCCCCTACTATTTCCTTGAGAGCATCCTTGCGGTCTCTCTCGGCTATTGACTCACTCGCTTTGGCTTCAGCAGCCTTAGCATCCTTCTCCGCTTGCTTAGTAGCCTTTTCAGCTACCTCTTTGGCTTTGCGAAGCTCCGCCATATTGTCTTCGGTGGTATCTATATCACCACCCACCTTTGGAGTTTCCACAGGAGTTTCCTCTTGTGGGGTCTCTTCCGTGCCGTCTTTGGTTGCGTCTTCAACCATAATTACTCCTCCCCTTACTTTATATGCTTAAATCACTATTACTGTTGAGCGGTACTGGCTCAATGTCTATGTTCTCTTCTGGCTTCTGGCTATGTTCAGCGTCTAGCATCATCACCTGTTCCTTTATCATCCCTGCGAAGCTGATAGCTCCGTTAGCTACGGCAATATCTTTCTCGTTTGACTTACCAAAATAACGCCTGCCTACTTCTCTAAGCATACGGGTTAATATCTCATCAATGACTGGTTTAGCTCTACTAGCTCTCGCACAAAACACCTTACGCTGTTTCGCAGTCTCTTGAGGGTCTTCAAGTTTTCCGAAATCTATATTGTCTAACAATGCCTTATTGGGTTAGTGTTGGGACTTTTTGTGCTTCTATTCTTGGAATACCTGCGTCTTTCTCTTGGTTAGGAGATAGTTGCGATGTTGATTGCGGTGTTGGTTGCTGTTGGCTGTTGCTTGTTAAGAACGCTCTATCCTTATCCTCGTTCCAGTTCTCAGCGAATCTTTCCTGCCAGTATTCTGGGTTAAGGGTTGGACCAAAGAATGTCATCGCATCGCTCATTTCTGCTCTAAACATTAGCTTCTGTTGGTTGTCGCCTCGTCTTGGGGTTGGGTTGACTGTAACCTGCCAGATATACTCTGCTTTCTTAATCTCTTTGGGGTTCAGGTAATACTTTCTTACAGGTGTACCTTGACGCTCTGACTCTTCATCCTCTTCTTTTGCGATGTCCTCGCTGGATGGGATGTCCTCTGTTGGGATAACCATACTTCTACCCATTCCCCTGTTAGGTATGCTGGTTTCTATGTTGCTTACACGGTATTTCGTTAAGGCATCTCTTGGAGCATCCATCTGCGGTTCAAACCAGTTCTTAAATAAGATAGGTAATCTGAGTTCGGCTAGCTTCTTTTCAAGTAAGGCACAGCTCCACATAGCTTGGTCAACGATAATGTCTGACTGCTGTTGGGCTATTTGAGCTTCGCCTAGTGTGTTGCCTGGTGATTCACCACCTTGATAACTCTTATTCACGGAGCTTTCATCAATCCTCTCAGATATGATGTTAAGCATTGCTACTTCCCCGCTGGTAACTCCGTTAGTCTCGCCAAGTGGTTCAAGCTGTCCCGCTTTGATACCTGGTGTCATACTGCCAGGCATTAAGACCCGTGAGGTTAAGACCTGACCAGTATTGTTACCCATTGGTGGTACAGCAGACTTCTGGCTCTTTAGGATAGCCATTTTGATAAGCTCGTCATACACTCCGACTTGGTTCCTAAGTTGCATACACAGTGATTTCCCATAAGGGAAGTTGTGTCTTATCAGCTTAAAGACTTGTTTAACAAATGTGTATTCACCATTACAGCTTACTGCTGATAGTGGATAACCGGATACTTTCTTGCCCTTGACTTGAATCGGTAACATCATCACCCCGTTTAGGATGATTTGAAACTCATCGTTAGGCTTGTCTTGATATTTGATTATCTCTACCTTGTCGTTCTCTACCTCGGTGAGTCGCCAGTTAGCACTTAGGTCGCCTTGAACTAGCTTGTGAGGTACTTTATCCCATCTATCCCACTTACCGAATATGCCCTTAGCCTGTTCGTAAGGCACGACATCTACGGTAAAGGCGTAGGGTTGGTCTGTCATCGCAAAGGTACTCATTGAACCCAAGTAA
>Ga0207997_1001774_pt1 | contig 11092 bp, 23 predicted proteins | sample AntAceMetag02UKN_FD_184777 | JGI IMG/M metagenome (GOLD analysis project Ga0207997, IMG submission 184777) | Saline lake microbial communities from Ace Lake, Antarctica - Antarctic Ace Lake Metagenome 02UKN (SPAdes) (version 2) | ecosystem: Environmental > Aquatic > Non-marine Saline and...
GTAAAGTAATCATTAGTTACTAAAGAATAACAATCATCTAATATTCCTGTCGCTCCACTCGTAGCTCCATGATTAGTTAAATTATTACCATTACTTGTTTCATCTGTTAAATCCTCTAAAGCCCAGTAAGCAAGGCAATCAGTGCTAGTTGGGGGTGTTGCCGCCATTTATTCTTTGCTCGCAACAATAGTTTCATTAGCATTTTTTAAAGCTAGTCTGGCAGCTATTTCAGCCTCGGCGAAAGGTAATATTTTTGTTCTTTCTTCTTCTTTAACCTTAGCTAAATCGTTCTTTGCAGTTTCAACATTAATCATTAATCTTAATATTTCTTCTTCTTTAGTGTTTAATACCATTTTCTTTTTTCCTCATAATATTTTTATTTTTAAGCTGTGTATTGAATGTAAATTGTTCCTTCTGTTGTCGTGCTTGCTGTTGGTGGTGTGGCACTTGTTCCGTAGCATACGTTTACTATTTGGTCTGTTGTTGCAGTACCATGGTCTCCTGTAACCATTGAACCAGTAGTTTGTATTATACCACTACCAGCAGTGAATCCAGCGGCTGTTATTGTTCCTGTTGTCGTGTCGCTAGCATCGTTCTTTAAGAAAGAATCATCGACATTCAAAGTATTAGTAGAGAGTGTTATGTTTGTTCCAGCCACCAAAGCAGTCTTAGATAATGCTATTGCAGCGGATGAGTTTATATCAGCGTTTACTATAACATTAGAAGCGATAGCTAAAGTAGTGCTTCCTGTCACGTCTCCAGTATGAGTAGCGTTAGTAACCTTAGAAGTGTTTGCTGTGATGGCGCTTGCTTGTCCTGATGTAATTCCAGTTTTTGCTGTGTTTGCAGTAACAGCAGCTCCCTCAGTGAAACTAATCTTTGCAGTGTTATTTGTGATTGCTGTTGCTTGTGTTCCTGTCAATGCTGCGCTTGTTGCAGCGCTATCAACAACACCATCGTCAGTTGTATCATAGACTGCTTTTGTCATGTCTCCACTTCCACTTGGTGTTTGCCAGCTGCTTGTTCCGTCACCATCAGCTCTAAGAAACTTAGTTATTAGTTCGCCAGTGCTTTTTACTGCTGTTCCTTCGGGTGCTCCACCGCTGTGGTCGTCTACATATTTTTTGTTAGCAATATCACCTTCAAGAGTTGGAGCTTTTACGTCTCCGCTGTGATTGGGAATAATCATGTTAGAAGCGATAGGTGTAACCATGTGTACTTCTCTTTTTTGCATTCGATTAATGAATCTGTTTTCTTTAGAGGCCAATTTTATCCCTCGCTTTTACATTTGATTTTAATGGTATTAATCTCATTTCTCTTCCTGTTTGTGAGGTGGTCTTTGCAACTAGGCCTGACGTTACAGGCCAGCGAGTCATTATTTCCTTCTCGTTGTGAGTAGCCATTATCGCTTGAAGCCTCTCTTCTTCTTAGCCTTTTTTGGTTCTTCAACAGGTTCTTCTTTAGGAACCTTGTTAGCTAGTTCTTTAGCGGCTGCTAAATTACCAGTTTTGATGTAGTGAGCGTGAAGTCGTATCGCATTTTCTTTCGTCATGGTAGTTCCTCCTAATAATAATAATAAAAAAAAGAAAAAAAGTTTAGCTTTATGTGCTTGTGTCAGTGATAAGATTAACTGCTTTAGGGTCAGTGAGTAAACACTCGCCTTCTTCCCAAACACGAATCTTCTTACCAATTCCAGGGTCATTGATAACAACGCTTGTTATAGGAACAAAAGACTTCCAAGTAGCAGCTCGACTAGGAACCCACATGGCAACGTAATCAGTAGTAACGTTTTCCGATACTACAACGTTGCAACCGAGTAATTCCATAACAACTCCAGATACAACCTTCTGAGATGAGAAGGCTGGAATACTACTTCCTTTTGTGCTAATGAGCCAAGTGAGCAAAAATTCATGCTCGATAGGATTCATAGCTAATACGCATCCTTCAGGGTCATAACTAGCTTGTCTTATCTTACGCTTACCAACAAGAATATCTTTGATAGGGTTTCCGCCACTTGCATCATCCCACCCTGTTCCAGTTGCGGCCGCAGTGTTAATATTACTTGGTGAAAGTTCTTCCGTTATTACGTCGAAGATTCTTTTATCAACCTTACGAGAAACAGCACGAACAAGGTCACGGACGTTAGTTGCTAAGATGTCAATGTCACTGTCCTTAATGTCCTCCATGCTTATTGTTGGTGATTCAACAAAATACTTCTTAACATAAGAAGTCTGACGAGTCCAGCTTTGTTCTACAACGCTAGGGAGTGCTTTATCAGCTACGTTAGCGATTCTGTCTCCAGTCATGCCAGTTGTAGTCACTGACTCTAGGAATCCGCTTGTTTTTTGATACCAACGAATCTCTCTTGCGTTAGTACTGCTTTTAGTGACAAAGTTCTTGAAGAGGTTGCTTTCATCAGCGAAGCCTTTTGCTAGCTTGTCAATGTTCAATCCTCTTATGTCCTGTTCTCCACTTGAATCAGCCATTTTATACCAACTCCATCGTTGAAGGGTTCAGGTGAAATAAGAACGATTGTGTGTCTGTCGCTGTTTCTAGGGCTCTTCCAACTACGCTTTCGCTGTTAGTGTCAGCAATAACTAGTTCGTTAGCTGCGCCTGTGCTTGAGTCAGTGATAATTGCTCTTCCAGCAGTTGTTCCTGCTGCGCCGGCGTAACCTTTAAAGATTCCGTTCATGTAAACTCCAATACTTGTTCTTCCGTCATTGGCTATCTTTTCCTCAGCTGCGATACCGATAACTAAATCAGTGTCTCCAGCGGTAATGCTTACTACCGCTAGGTCTGCAACTTTAAGAATAGAGCCTTTGGGGATTGCTGTTCCATCAGCACAAGTAAAAGAAACTGGTGTGCTTGTCTCTACTACGAGAGTTGTTTCTAATGCCATAAAGCGGTCTATGGTGAAGCTACTATTTAAACTTTTTCAAATTTAGCTTTTTCAACAACTAATTGTAGTTCTGCCGCTTTAAGCATAGTTCTTTGAACTATCAAGTTATTCTCCGCTTGCTCAATCATAGCCTTAGTCTCTTTGATTACTTGAGTCCACAAAACCATTTCTTTACTGCCCATTTTCAAACCTAAATCTTTAGGGATTTTCAAAGTTTTCCTACTCATTCTTAATCACCCTAGCAGCGTATTCAGCAGCAGACTCTTCTTTCTTCTCAGGCGGAGTGACCTCAGCATTACCAGCCAAAGTCTTTTCTACCATCATAGTTTCCATCTTAGAAATGTTAGCTGCCATCTTAAGATTAGCAGTTTCTATTCTTGCAGCTGCTTGATTAGCCTCAGCAATCATGTCTCTCTTCTCAATCTTCTCAACTTCCTTCCTAGTTGGTTCATCATCACTCATAATACATCACTCTTGTTTTTTTCTTTGATAATTTCTTCTAGTTGTTCAGCTTTTTTAAAAGCAGATTCATACGCCTCGTCAATATTAGCTTCATAAACTTTTATGTGTCCACTCCATAACCCTTTCGCATTTACAGAGATTGTCACGCTGTTTGGTTTCTCAGTTAGTTCTTCACTCATTTTAAAGCCCCAATGGTAAAACGTTGTACTTAGTGTTAGTTCTTCCTTCACCAGTCTTTAAAACACTGAATTTCTTCATAGTTTTAGTTTTTGGGTGTACTAGCATTTCTTTGACTTGTTTGAGAACAGTCCAAGGAACACGATACTCCTTATCATCCACTAAGGCAACCATCATGTCGAACTCTTCGGGTGTTCCAGCTTTGCAAACTCTTTTTTCCATCTTAACATCAATATTTACTTCGTTAAGGTCTGCGATGTTTAGTGTTTCTTTCGGTGTGTATGCTTCTGCGCATTGTTTTAAGTTCATTTCTTGTTCTGTCATGTTCTTTTCCCTCATTTGGCCTTAATAGCCTGTCTTTTTTGTTAAATGTAAGCCTAAAGTAAACCGAAACTTAATTTAGTAAAACTAAGAGCAGAATCAGCCTCGTACTCAGCTTTCTTCTTGTTATACTCATCCCAAAAATCAGCTACTCTTTGAAGTTGTTCCAATTCCATCTTATCATTTTTTCTGCGATTATCTCTCCAAAAAGCAGCAACTTTCTCATTATGATTAAGGTCTGCTATTCGTTCATTATTTTGATAAATAGTATTTTGTTCAATACGATAATCAGTTATTGTTTTTTCAGTGGCTATTTGTTCTTGACGAGTCTTTTCCCAATCAACAATACTACTATCACCACTAGCAACAAAGGTGTCTAAACGTTGATAAACTTGATTAGAGGTTCTTGCAGCCTCCATGTGTTGAGCAATACCACCAAGAGCACCAACAAAAGGCATGTAAGAAAAGAACTCTTGCCATTTAGACTGATTCAAAAGTTCGTTCATACTATCATCAAGGACAGCAACGCTTTCAGTATCGCCAGCAGCCACTGCTTTTGTTCGAGCAAAACTTATTACTTGTGTCGCTTCTGATAATTCAAATTCACCAAAAACTTTTCCTGGAAGAATAGACATTAAACCAGCCGTCATAACACTAAAACCAGCTCTAATAAGATTCTTTTTTGTGAAAAACTTAGTCTTGCTGTTTGCTGCAAGAACTACTTTACCAGCTTTCTCTGTTACTGCTGGCATGCCTGTTCTTTGAAGAGTGTCTTGAGCCCAATTTGTGGTTTTTCTTCCAGGTTCTCTATATAAACCATTTTTATTTATTATTCTGTTCCCATATTTACCAATTATTTTTCCCATCGCATTACTAGCTTTAGCTAATATTTGCTCAGCAGCTCTGGCTTCCCATAAGGCAAGTCCAGCGACAGGTTTATAGTATTCCCAATCAGCGTTTAAACTCTCTCCAAGAGTAGCGAATCTTTCGCCAGTAGATAAAGATGCGAAACCATCACTAGTATCCCCTAGTCCTCCTCGACCACCACCAGTACTAAAACTTTCTTCTTGGGGGTCGCTAGTAGAAGGAGTCATTGGGGTGACTCCCTCACTAGCAGTAATTGAGGTAGGTGAGCTAGAAATATTTGCTTTCACTGGACTAGTGCTAGTTATAGGACTAGAAGAAACATTTGCTTTCACTGGGCTAGTGCTTGTAACAGGACTAGACTTACTACTGCCAGCAGAAGAAACTCTTGTAGATGAAGAAGTCTTCTTAACCTCAACTCCTTTACTATAAGTTTTTCCACTAGTACTAGGATTAGAATTTGATTTTATTACTTTTCCAGTTATAACACGAACACTCATTTATTACACCCCTTAAAATTCTCAAGAGCCTTAGTATTATTATTAATAACTTTTTCAGTACGAGTCATAAACCAAATACACATAGCGATAGGAAAGCCAACAGTACTTATAATTTGAATGATAGTTTCCATTATTTCCTTCCCTCCATCTCAACAGTTTGGTCGTTAGGCTCAGAGGCACCACTAATAGGAGACTTCTCATTAGAACTAAGAAGCTCGTTTTGAAGACTTGCTGGCTTAACAAGTTTAATCTCAAGGTTAAGCTGAATCAAAACTTGATTTTCAATGTATAACTGCTCAGACTTTACAGATTGCTCGTAAGATAAATAAACAATTTTACCGCTTGCATCAGTGAACTCTTTACCCTGACCGACAATAATCTGAGGAACCATGACAGCTTGAAAGAAATAATCGTTAAGTTTCTCAATCCATTGAAGTGGGTTGAGTGTTTGATTAGGAGCAACACTTGCTATCTCTGTTTCTACTGTTCCTTTAGGAACATAAATGTTCTCAGTGTTACCATAAGCACTATCAGTTTTACGCTTGAAAGAGGATACTTCATCTTCGTTGTCTGTGTCAAGATACCAAATACGCATAGGCCTCAAGTTACGTCGAAGGACTTTCCTCCAATCATCCATAGCCTCACCACGAGCATCAATAAGCCACTTAAGACTACTAATAATACGAGTACCATGAATAGAATCACCAATACGCTCATGAGTCAAATGAAATATGCTTTCAGGCTTAAAACGCTTATTAGGAGTCTTAGACTTAGTAACTTGCTCATAACGAACAATACGACCAGCCTTACTCTGAACAATCTTAATAGTAGAAGGATCTAATGGCTTAAGATTAACCAACAAACCAGTTTTATCACGAATAACCTCAGAATAAGAATCGCCAGTTATAGTCTTAATCTTAACCATGTTCTTAAGAACATCAACGAAACTGTCCTTACCATTACCCCGAATCATATCAAGCAACATAATAGTACTATCATCAGACTCATAACCACCGCCAGCAGTCCACAAAGCCTTAGTATCAACAGCAGTCTTAAACTCAGGAACAGTCAAGTAATAACCGAAATCCTTATTCCAATCACCATTAAGATAAGATAATTCGCTGTCACCAGTAGCACCATCTAAACTCTCACTAGGAAAAGAGAAAACAGCAATAGAATTATCCAAATTACTCTCTTCAGTGGAACCAATATTAGTATCAGGCATCTTCTTCCCACCCCGAAATAGTCAAGTTAGCACTCATAACAGCACCAGGAGCACCAATAACCCAATAAATAGAATCAGTAAAAACAATAGGAGTAGCAAAATTAAAATTAATTACTTCACCACCAGTATAAGAACGAGCCTCAATCACAACCTTAGTATCCCCAGCAGAACCATCTTTAAGAAAACCATAATCATCAGCAGAAGTATTACTACTAACTATTTGAACAGTAACATCTGTAACATAAAGTTTTTTACCAGTAGAAACAGTATAAACAGTCTCAGCAGCACCTTCAAAAACCCCTTCACTAACATTAACAATAATACTCCCTTCTTGCAAATAACGAGGAACAGTAACCTGAGTACCATCAGTCATATTATTACGCTCAAACAACATTATACTTCAACCTCACTAAAAACCTTACCAGCAAGAGGAACAAAAGACTCATTCTTCAAGCCAAAAGGAACAACCAAGCCAAGATAAACCATTTCATCACCTATACTTAAGCCATTCTTTAAGATACGACCTAAGAGCCTTCCGTACTTGCCGACACGATTTGACGAGTCGATTAAAACTTGGACTTCTTCGCCAAGTAACTGTGAACTTAACCATTTTCTAGCCTCCGACCCACCCTCAGATAATTCGGGAGCGTCAATATCTAATAAACGTAAAGGAAAATCAAAATCCCTGAAATTAGTGCGTAAAGTAACAGTGTCACCATCATGAACCTTAATAACCTCAGCAAAAAAATCTTCAGTAATCTGCTCGTGAGGAGAACTAAAACCAAGAACTTCGAGTTGAGAATTAGACAACTCAGGAAAATTAACGTAATCATGGTCATACATTAAGCATCCTCCATGAACTTTTGAGCCTTCTTATCACGCAATACACTAAGATTCCTAAGAGCAGTATCACGATTAACATTAATCATGTCCTCAGCCTCAGTACGACTAGTATAACCACTCATATCGAAGCTGATAACACCATTTGCGGCCAAACAAGCACTAGTCTCAGACAAAATACGCTTAACATCAACATTAAGAGTAGAATAAGCATCAGACCAATTATAACGAGTCATAACATTAATGAAAGACTCAGACTGAGCGCACAAATCATTAATTCTCGCCTCAGTAACAGAGGTATCATAGTTTTCACCAGCACGAACCAACACTTCATCAGATGTAGAAAAAATACCTTCGTGAGCCATAATAAACCTTCATGGGAAAGCATCTATATAAACATTTCTAAAAAAGGTACAAGTTCAACCCTTTATCCTTAACACACCAACAAGAACGAACAAGAGCCTCAGCCAAATGAGAATAAGAACCCTGAATCTTAAGACGACCAGAATCATTATACTCATAAGTAATAGACTTCAAGCTACGAAGAAGGTCAAGGTCAGAAATCATATCAAGCCTCCCAGTCTCCAATAACATCAAAACATTAGAATAAAGATCTTCCTTAAGAATACCCTTCTTATGCTCCTCACCAGCCATAACAAAACGCTTAGAAGAATTATTCAAACCAACAACACGACGACCCAAACGCTCAATAAGAACGTCAGTAACACCACCACCAACACCAGCATCATCAATAAAAACTCGCTTGAACCCGTAAATCCTATCAAACTCAACAATTCGACCGATTGTATCTGTCGTGCTGACACGTTCTGTTGTATGACACTTAACAACCTTAAGTTTCTTCCCCTGTAACTCGCAAATAACAAATGCATTTTCATCCCCTCCATATCTTGCAACATCAACACCAAGATAAAAGCCGCTGCCAAGCTCCTTCTCCTTTAAACTCCAATCAATAAAAGACATACGCTCCTTCAACAAAGCAGTAGGAAACAACTGACGATACTCATCAACAAACTCACCAAGCCACTCCTGAGCATACTGCATCTTAGACATAGACTTCCTCTTCTTAGAAAGAAAAGACTTAGAAATACGCTTACAAGACTCGCTAGAAATATGCCAAGAACGAAAATCATCATCCAAAAAAGAATTATAAAAATAACCACCCTTACCAAAAGGAGTACTAAGAAGAATAATCCAACCAAAACCACGAGTAGAACGAGAAACAGCAATAGTAGGCTCAATAGCCAACCAAACCATCTCAGGAATAAAAGCAGCCTCATCAGCAATCAAAAAATCAATAGTAAAACCCCTAATGAAGTGTCCTGTCCTTCCAGTAGGCATACAATAAATCCTACTACCATTAGTCAAAAGAATCTTAGTCATAGTAGGCTTATCAAGAAAATCAACATCAGGAGAATCAGCACAACGAGCATGAACCTTCTCAAACAACAAAGAAGACTGACGCTGAGAAGCAGCAATAATCATACAAGAAGTACCAGGATGATCACGAGCAAGACGAAGAGCCTTCTCAGAAACAACCTCAGACTTACCAACCTGACGACCACAACGCATAGTCAAAGAACCATCATGCTCCAAAACCTGCAACTGCCAATTATCCCACTTAATATCCACCAAAACCACCACCAACATAAAAACGGTCAAAATCATACTCAGTACAAGGAGTAGCCAAATCAAAATCAAAACTACAATCATAACGAAGAGAACCAACAACAGAATCCTCCATAAAAATACGAGTAACATAACCACCACGACCACCATCACGAACACCAAAATAAGTTTTCATAAGGATGCCCCCATTCTTTGGTTACAAGTAGCCAAAGAGCAATATACCGAGGAAAATTTTCCGAGGGCTGCATTATTCAACTCACAACAACCAATCAGACTCGATAGATACATTAACATACACTTGGGCGCAGACGCCCAAGTTGGCGAGCTTGCTCGCCAAGTGGGGAGCTTGCTCCCCACCATCATATACTTGCGCAAAGCAAGACTATTGGATAGTAAGTGAGCCACAGCGAGCTTGATTGTCATTTTATTTGTAAGCCCCTCCACGAGGAGTCTCAAATAAAGGCAACCGAGGAATAGGCCTACTTCCGAAGGTTGGTGTGAAGGCTTGCCCTCACACTGACTCACTCTATCTTTTCTTTTTTGGCCGAACAAGTCACAATAAGTCGCCAATCCTTCAAATCCTTCAACTGCTGGACTATACATAGGGCGTGACATCATGACTCCTCCAAATCAAGGCCTGTAATGATGAGAGTACGCTTTCCAGACGCTTTAAGCCACTTAAGTCTCTTCAAGGCCTTAATGTTAGCGTATATTGTTCTGTTGTCAGTTCCTATCTCTCGCATGATTGCGTCGTATACTATTGTTCTGTCTATTTCTTCATGAGATTGATGTTTTTTTCTTATTCTTTCCATTACTCTTTCTAGTTTCTCAACTGTCATTGTTTTGCCCACCATTTGCTTTTGTCTTTTTCTTGGCATTCGTAGCATATTGTCCAGTTTTCTCCCATGTGCATGAAGTGGTCGCAGTTTGTTATTCTTGCGCAGATGTCGCATTTTTCCATTTTGTTTTCAGCTCCGGTTTTTCTTTGAACATTTTTTCTCTTTTTATTCTTGCTTCGAAGCTGTATCCTATTGGTATTGAGTCCATTTCTTCTTTTGCTTCTTCTTGTTCTTTTGAGAGTTTTTTAGCTGCTTGTTCACTTGCTTTTATCATTTGTCTGTTTAGTTCTAGATTAATGTATTCTAGTTCTCTTGTTTTTGATATTGCGTCTGCTTCTAGTTGCTTGATTGTTTCTTCATCTCCTAACCTTTTTTTTAGGAATTCGTTACATTCTCCACTTAGGTTGAAGTCTGCTTTTAGTTTTGCTTTCATGTAGATGTTTGTATCAATTGTTATGTTTATGTTTGTTTTTGTTTTTAACATATATGGTACCCCTCTATTATTAAATAAATAGTTATATAGATAGTAGTAGTAGTAGTAGTATATATAGTTTTGTATTATTATTAATGTTCCATAGGAAACAAAGGGGTGTACATTATAACTGACAATAAAGTATAGTTTATTGTACATTACAAGGAGCAAATAAAAAAAAAGAGAAGAAGGCGACTAACACCAATCTTCATCTACAACATGTACTCCTCTGCTTGCTAGTTCAGATAAGCTCATTAGTTCTACGTCTCCCCAAGTTAGTATTCTTCCTTTCTTGTCAGCGTATATTTGGTTTGTTAAACTCATTGTGAGTCACCTCCTTGTTTCTTCTCATACTTAAAAGCATGTACTGGTTTATTTTTCATAATTTGTATAGCTAAGTAATGTTTTCCGTTCTTGTCAGTGTTAATCCACACTGATACTCCGTCGCCCTTGTAGTCAGGTACAGTTCCTTTCTTCTCTGCTGCTAATACTTCTTTGATTTGTTCAGTTTTAATTACTTCATTTACTTTTAGTTCTTTTTGTGTCATTTTTTGTTACCTTTGGAATCAACTCTTTGGTCGATTTCTCACCTTCTGAGAATATCGACACCGTATGAGTTCTATAACTATAATATTTGGGTAGGGCTGTCATGCAGATACTTACACTCTTCGGTCTTTCACCGATTAGTCTAAGTAGATGGTTATGAGGAAGCCAGAAGCACAAATATTTAGGCTAGATAGCCCCTTTTATGCAGCGAATAAATAATAATAATTTTTAGAATATTGTTTTCCAACTATCACCAATATTAACCTTAGCACTAGCAACAACTTTCCAACTGTCACCA
>Ga0207997_1001777_pt1 | contig 11088 bp, 8 predicted proteins | sample AntAceMetag02UKN_FD_184777 | JGI IMG/M metagenome (GOLD analysis project Ga0207997, IMG submission 184777) | Saline lake microbial communities from Ace Lake, Antarctica - Antarctic Ace Lake Metagenome 02UKN (SPAdes) (version 2) | ecosystem: Environmental > Aquatic > Non-marine Saline and Alkaline...
TGGGGCCACTGCGGGGAAGTTGTTCCAAATTGGTTTAGGAATATATTTATGAGATGGGAGCCAAGAAGGCACTATCCTGTGTATGCTCCAACAGGCCAGAAATGGAATCCCTTGAAAAAAGTTAAACTTATAAACATTATGAAAAAGCACCCACTAGCAGCAAAGGAGCTTATAAAGTGATCTGTGTCGTAATCCCAACTATTAGAGAAAAGTCTTACAGGGAGTTTAAGGAGGCGTGGGCGGATTGTTTTAGCAAACACGATGTACTGTTAGTAACAGTGCGAGACGGCGATGCTCCTACTGTATCTTTGAATGACGGGGGAAGGGCGTCAGTGGACGATATAATGGGAGAGGATTCGGATCTTATTTACAATAAGAACGATGGTGTTAGAAATCTAGGGTTTGCTTTTGTGGCGAAATACTTGCCAAAGGTCGAGTATATTATAACCTTAGATGACGACGTTAAACCAATAGGGGATCCTATAGCCGATCATATTAGCACGCTGAATAAGAGAGTGCCAACTAGCTGGATAAGTACCACTACCGAGGAATATCCGAGGGGATTCCCTTATAAAATACGCAATGAGGCAGAGGTTGTGGTGTCCCATGGGGTGTGGGAAGGGGTAAAAGATTGGGATGCCCCGACTCAGTTAGTGTTGGGTAACCCAGATACAGGGTTCTATAAAGGAGTTATACCTAAAGGGATATACTTTCCTTTTTGTGGTATGAATATAGCCTTTAAAAGGAAGATGTTACCCTACATTTACTATGCTCCTATGGGATACAGGGTTGGAATGGATAGATTTGCTGATATTTGGTTAGGCATTGTACTAAAGAGATTAGTCGATGATAAAGGCTTGGCTATATATACTGGTGGGGCTAAGGTACTGCACGAAAGGGCCAGTAATGTTTGGAAAAACTTACAAAAAGAGGCAAGGGGATTGGAGTTAAACGAAGGATTTTGGGATGGGGTTGATGACGATCCGTATTTCAAATTATATGAAAAAGAAAGGAATAGGTGGTATGTCTTTATCAGTAATTTACCGAGCATGTTCAACGGGAAACACAGCAAAAAAGAAACTAATTAGTAAAAAGATAGATGCGGTACAGATTTGTTTTAATTCTTTTATTCGGGCATTTGAAAACACAGAGATAGACTTAACTGTATTATTGGACAAACCTACAAATGAACTTAGAGATATTTTCAAGCGGTTTAAGACAGAAGAAACATACTACTCTAGTTTTACAGAAGGAAATGTTAAGTCGTTCCATAGGCAGATAGATATTGCTTTACAAAAGAAACAGGACTTCTTATTTGTTGAGGACGATTATATATTTCTACCAAAGAGTGGCAAGATAATAATTGATGCCCTAGACGAACTTCCGTTAATAACCCCATACCTACATCCAGGATATTTTTCCGAGAAAATACATAGTTATAAAAAGGACATAGAGTTAGTTAACGGCAGGTGTTGGATGGGCGTAACATCTACGACTTTAACATTTGGTGGGAAATATGATTCCCTTTTGAAAGAGTATAAAACTATGAAAGATTACGGTTGGGCCGATCATCCAATGTTTTGCGACATAACACAGAGGATTCCCTTATATGCCCCAACAGAGACGTTGGCTACTCATATAGAAATAGACTTTCTTGCTCCGGGCATAGATTGGTTTGCAAACCTTAGACAACTATTTTGATAATTCCCATATATGGCAAGAACTTTATCTGATATTTTAATAGATGCGAATGCGGTACTAGATTTAGAGGCATCAATTCCTTCGGGAACCGAGTTGGTTACTAGAGCAAATTATGCCAACCAAGCCATCTGGGACGCTGTTTCTAAAGTACAGTTAAGTGAGTTTAAGAGAGAGTTTGTTAGCACGGCTACTATGGCGACTGTAAGTCTTCCTAGTGATTTTAGAGAGCCGATGGAAAATCCAAGATTGTTAGACTCTACTGGAGAGTGGGTCGAATATCCTTTGAAAGAGGTTGAAGAAAAGTATGGGCTTGCTGCCGGTAAAAGATATAGTTATGTTTTGGGAGATCCGTCTTCTGGGTATAATTTGATATTTAATGCTGGTTTAACCAATGCTACTCTTTCCTTCATTTACCAAAGATATCCTTCTGGACTTTTAACATTAGCCGATAAGTGTGAGTTAGCAGACCCACAATATGTAGTTAGGAAAGTAGAAAGCTATGTATTGTATTCAAGGTCTGATGATAGATTCCAAGAAGCCGATGCCAGAGCAAATATTTCTTTGGCGGATTTAGCTAGTAGAGAAATGAAGGGAACTACTGGGGGACCAAAGTCTACAAAGTCTACACTCAAGAATCCGCTTAGTGGATTAGCATAATGGCTATATTTAACACTAAAGTACCCAAGTATAAACCTTCTAGGGGATCGGAGGAGATTTGGCCCTCTTTTAGAAAGGGCTTGAATCTTTTACTTAGAAAAACAGAGTTGGACAATGAGGAATTATCAATAGCCGATAATATACTTTTGGTTGGTAAAGGCGCGCCTACAGGTAGGTGGGGAACTGTAAAATATTTTGTGGCGGGTGCTACCGGAAGTATTCGGGGTATCGGAGAATATAAGTCTAATGATGGCGATACAAACGAATTATTGGCTCTTACAGACAGCGGCTATTTAACAAAGAAAAATGGTAGTTCCTACACAGTTATTACAGGACAATCGTGGCCTTCGGGTTCTCAGCTTAGATCTAAACAGCTGGGAGGATATACATATCTAGCATCTAAGGGAGCTGCGTTTACTTCTTATGCGGGCGAGAATTTGACGGTATTTTCTGAAATAGCGGCCCCTACAGGCTTGTATGTATCAAATTATTCTGGAGCTTCTGGACCCAATAGTGTGTCTTATAAGGTATTGGCTGTTGGAGCAAATGGTGGGCAAACACCGGCTAGCGGGAACTATGTTCTAAGTAATCTTCCAAATGATTTAGCAGAGTCTTCCTATCATTTATTTTGGACAGCCCCATCGGCAGCAACATTGTCTGGTTATGAGATATTTAGAGGTACTCAGGGAGATGAAGCATTATTGGCTTCTGTTGGTTCCGAAACAACCGAATATACTGATAAAGGAGAGCCGACCGCCATTTCTATACTGGCTCCTATAACAAATACAACGGGCGGAGTAAAATCGGACTTTATAACGAAGTACAAGGACAGGTTGTTAGTAGTGCCTGAGGATGACCCTAACAGATTAATGATTTCTGGGAGATACCCAAACCATACTAAGTTTTCTTGGTTGGATGGCGGAGGATATATTTATATAGATCCTGATTCCGGAGATAATATCACTGGAATAGAAGTACAACCAATAGCGGATAGGATAGTTGTATACAAGGAAAGAAGTTCATATTTAGTAGAGCTTACGTTAGAACAGATAGGAAATTACGCCGTGTTGGATGCAAAATACATTCCTATTTCAACATCGGTGGGATGTTCTTCTCAAGATACTATAGCAACCGTAGAAAATGATACATTTTACTTTGGTAGGAATGGGTTATATGTTACTGGGTACGAACCTAATTTCTTAAACATTATAAGAACCAATGAAATATCAGCAAAGATACGGCCTTATTTGGAGACATTAAACGATACAGATTATTCCACGGCAGTTGCGTTTTATATTAACAACAAGTATATTCTATCCTTTCCAGAGAAAAAGGAAATGATTGTTTATGATAGAGAGAGAAGTGCGTGGCTTGGTCCGTGGAAATTCCCGATCGGCATCTCTAAAATGTTAAAGCATGTAGATAGTACAGGTACAGAGAAGTGGGTATTGGGAAGCTATACTACTAATCAGGTGTATGCATTTGATGTCGCAACAAACTCTGATGATGGTACAACTATAGTTAAAACATTAAGAACGAATAAAACATACTTTGGTGACTGGTCTGTATTAAACATTTTGCAGTTTTTTTATGTTTTATTTAGGAACATTATCGGCACTACTACAGTCAATCTGATAATAGAGGGTAGGAATGGTACAACCTCCGTTGCAAAGTCCTTTACTATAACCGGCGCAGCTACTCAAGGTTCTACCGGCTGGGGAATGGATCAATGGGGACTGTCTAAGTGGGGATTGCCTGGTTCAACTACTGCGGCTACAACAAGTGAAGAAATTACTAGGTGGGGGCCTTTGTTCAAACAAGCTAGGTTGTTACAAATAGAGGTTACATCTAATGCTGCAAATTCCAACTTTGAGTTACTAGAGGCAAGGGTTAAAGCTAAAAAAATGGGAAGTGGTTCTCTTTCAAGTACTCAGAGAGTTTAATCTTTACAAGACATTTGCAAACCTTCTGAAAGTAGATGTAGTTTCTAAAGTATGAGTTTATTACAAGATCTAGGATATTATGGACCCGGTAATTGGAGTATCGGAAACTTCAAACTTCCAGAGTTTGGTATTACAGAGAAATTTGGTGGGGGAGATCCAACATCTTTATCAGATGCTACAAGAACGAGAACTCTTGGCGAAGGTGTTTCTGGGCCAGTAATCCCAAGTACGCAGGATTTTGGTGTTACTGAGGGATTTGATAGAGTTTTAGGCACTGATGTGAGTGGTGGGGGAGCTGTTGGTACAGACAATGTTCCGAATCTTCCTAGTAGTGGTGGCGGCGGCGGAGGTGGCGGTGGCGGTGGTTATGATAGTGGGGCGATGTTAGAGGGTGCTGGTATAGAAAGATCCGAGAAAAGTGGTTTGTTTAAGCAGTACGGCGTTGATAATACCCCAGACTTACTACAGGCAATGCGAAGTGCGCAAGCACAGGCACAACAGGCAATGCGAAGTGCGCAAGCACAGGCACAACAGGCAGCGCAGGCCGAGCAGGAACGTATAGAAAAAGAAATTAGTTCTATCTATGATCCAACAATGAAATATTTGGGTAAGGCCGAGAAATCCGTTAGAGGCAGCTATGGCGATGTTAGAGGTGAAATTGGATCTATGATCGGGGAACAGAAGAACGTTGCCGGGCAGTTGCGTGGGGAGGGAGCAAGTCAAATAGGTTTACAGGAACAACAGGGCGGTCAGCGCAGGGAAGATGCTTTAGCTGATGCTACACGAATTTATAATGAAATGACTCGAGGGGGTCAGCAAAGGTACGGTGGCGCATCTTCGGCAGGAGAGGCCTATCAAGCTGTTTCTGGACAAGAGCTACAAAGAAACCGTGCTAGTATAACCTCTCAATATAATCAATTTATGCAACAGGCCGGCGTGGCTAAACAAAATCTACAGAGCCAATATTCTACGGCTATTCAAAATTTAGAATCTCAAAAGAATAGACAGTTAAGTGAGGCTAGGCGTAACTTTGATTCAAGCCTTTTGGAAATAAATAGACTGAGAGCAGGCATGGAATCTGAAAAAGCAAATAGAAAGTTACAAGCCTTGCAAGAGTTAAGAAACCAAGCGTATCAGATTAATCTTTCTGTGATGCAAAATCAGCAAGCACTTCAGCAACAGGCAAATGCTGTAAATACTGCGTTAGATCAAAGAATCCAAGAAGCGGGTACGAAGGTATCTCAATCATTAAGTGGCGTGCAGTCAGAAGTGCCGAGGGGAGCTTATACTCCGCCTCAACAAGCACGGGGCCCTCAAATGGTTGGTAGCATTAACAGATTTGATGATGAGTTGTACACGGGGGTGGTCAATCCAGTAAGACGACAAGAGGACGAATTGCAAACCCCTCAGTAAGTTACATAGCATTGGGCTATGGCCATAGACAAAGAAACAATACTTCAAGCTACATTGAGTAAACTGCGTAATGCCTTTAATCTAAAGGATCCTAGTAGTACGCCCGGAGGCCTTGACGATACTATTTCAAATATTGGTAAAAAAGCAATAGATATTGGTGCTGGTTTTCAGCGAAGTATTCCTGGCATAGCCTCAGTTGGTTTGAAAAAAGCTTTTATAGATGCCCCAGTCGAATATGGAAAAAGAATGGGCGATTGGGCCTATAAGACTAGGCTAGAACCGAACCTTTTGGAAGTTGGAAAAAGCGCCCTAGATTACAAATTACCACAAGACTTAATGAAGATTGCTGGATCTGTGGCTGCCGTTGGTACTCCGGCTGGCGGAGGTACTTTATTATCATACGGAGGTCTTAGGACTGCGCTAGGCGCTGGTTTTAGGCAAGAAGGTACTGTCAAGGAAAGAACGCTTGGGGCTTTAAGAGAGACTGCAAAAGATATTCCTAGTATATTACCAAAGGCCGGATTATATGCTGCCACAAATGCATTAACTGGTTTAGTTATGCCCGCAGCCGGATTTACAAAAAGGGCCATAATAGCAGGACTGTCCAATGTAGGTGAGGATGTAATAACTTCCAAGTTACTTGGATGGGACCCAAATATGACTCCTACGGATTATATGGCCAGTTTCTTAGTACCTGGAGTTTTCATGGGCGGGGCAACTGCATTGAAGCCGTTGGCTAAGGAGTTTTCCCATTTTGGTAGAATCTTGGGCGATGTTATATCCGGAGGGAAAATAGACCAAAATAGATTGTACAATATACTTACACAGCCGTTAAAACAGGATTCTGTAAGAATAGAGACTTCTAAAAACACGTTTAAATTAGTGACTCCGGAACTTATTCGCAAGGCAACACTAGGCATTCTAAATAACGATGTGTCTGCGGGGTTCAAGGAAGATTTGAAAAATAAAGAGTTCGCAGACCTTGTATTAAATGATTTAAGAAGTTTACAGAAACAGATGGGCTCTATAAGCTTTGGGGCTAAGGTAGGAGGGGAAGCAGAATCCCCATTAGAAGCAGAAGCTAGGAAGTATAAGAGTGCGGAGGAGTTTGTAAATATAGCTAAAACAAAATCAATAAATACAGCTAAAACAAAATCAATAAATCTTCCAATAGAAAAGATAGGTGGGTTAGAACCACAACCAGCCCCCTTTCCTAAAACTAAAAGACAGATATTAGATCCCGTAAAAGTGGTATTAACTAATCAGGGTGATTATATCCTAGAAGAAGGAAACCATAGATACCACCAAGCTGTATTTAATAAGGACAAAACTATTCCAGCAAAAATAAGGTTTGAAGAAGGCATGGAATCCCGACTAACAGACATCTACAACCAAGCTAAAGGAGAAGTCCCCAAGACTCAGGTGGACGGAAAAGCACGCATTCCCGATATAACGGATTCTGTAAAAGCATTGCGAGATAGCTTGAGCAAAACAGATTACTTTGGCAGATCAAAGAGTGAAATTCTTTCTTATAAGAATTCTTTAGATAAGTCTGTGGATTTAGAGAATTTAGGTAGTAGAAAAGCAAAGTTATACGAGGAAGCCAAGAGCATAGGTCTGGAGGCATGGAGAGCGCATGAGGCCGGCGACATGGAGTTAAGAAACAGCCTCAATGCCAAAAAGGCAGATACTCTACGAGAAGCGGAGGATGTCGTCAAATCTGTAGAAAAAGAGGTCGCTTCTTCCCCAATAAAAGAAACTGTCATAAAAACTAAAAAGTCCGTAGAGGCTATAGTTGAAAATGTTGCAACAAGTTTAAATACAAAATATCCGAGCCGAAAACAGGTAGCTGATTCTCCCGATCTGGCTAAGACGGCATTTGTAAGTGCTAGAGGCGAACTCTATTCGTTGGTTGATTCTGTTCAAAAGAAACTTACATCTACTAATAGCACGGAGTCTTTTGTAAATGCCCTTAATGGTACCTCCCCGGAAACCAAAGAGATGGGCGATTTAATATCAAAGCACAAGGGGTTGTTGGATTCTCTAAGAAAGTTCTCGGAAAATAAGATGGGCTATATAGAGAATTATTTTCCACATGAGTCGGGAATACTAGGATTACGAGATGAAGTAGCTTTGTTCGGCGACTCCTTCATATCTAGGTTTAATCTTCAGTTAGGCCATACTAAGAGTAGGACAGGGGCTATGGACATAGACTACTCAAGAGAGTATTCCTCTGTAATGAAAAACTATATCGATCAGATGCTTTATACGAAATATGGAGATTTCATAGGCACTAAGAAAATAGAGCAGGAAATTTTACACCATGTAAAGTCTTTAGAAGGCGTAGACTATAGTGGTTTTGATTATGTTGACAGGTTAAATAAACTATCGGGGGGTGCTGCAGAAATAGAAGATCACGAAATAACTGAGGTCGGAAAGGTGTCGAAAGGTTATTCCTTAAGAACAGCTAATGATGAGTTTTCTAAAATGTCTCCTAAGATACATACCGCTTTTACAGGAATTAGAGACAGCTATTTTGAATTTAATAAAACACGAGATTTACTAAAGGAGGATATTGCTAATAGAGATGTCAACAGTATAGTAGATTTCTTCTTCTCAAAGACTGGGTTGCCTGAGGAAAGAAGGGAGGCTTTTACAAATACCTCTTTAAGGTTGATAGGCACAGATAGTCTAAATAAATATGTTGCGAGTGCGTCTTACAAGATGCTTATTCAACGGCCTAAACAGATCTTCTTAGATACAATAAAGAATGTAGAATTTTCCAACCAAAGAACAAAGGACTATGTAAATAGGTTTGTAGAGAAGGAACTTTCTTCTGTTAAATATACCGAGGATTTGTTGGATAAAATGACCAAGATATTGGCAACTGCACAAATAGGAGGAAACTTAAAGGTAGCTCTTGTGCAGGGAACAGAGATTGGAACATTACCAACACACTACGGTTTTGCAAATACTAGTAGTGGTATTTTTGCATCCATTACAGATAAAAAGAGGTTATCGGATATGTATGGGTTTAAGGAGGTTTCTCTTGATTATGACGTATCTCCTAGAATGGGTGTTGGGGAGATCCTTAAGGGAGTTCCAAATAAGATTAGGAAGGTTTTGTATAAGCCTGTTGCTTTTATGGAAAACTGGAAGAACGCTGTGTTTATCGGTGCAGCAGAATCCGCCGGAATTAAGAAAGGTTTAGAGGGGGACGAATTAGTGAAGTTTGTAAGAGATGAAATATTCGCCAAAGCCCATATAGCAGATAAATACAACACGCCGGAGATATTACAAAATGAGTCTTTTTATAGATCGGCCCTTATGTATTCTCAGTTTGGTTTTAAATCAATGTTTGAAGCGTATGATGAGGTTGCCAGTAAGAATTATTCTAAGGCTGCAGCACTAGTTTTTACAAGGGCTATGACAGCCGTTTTAATGGCAAAGTTAGTAGGCATTCCTGCTAAGTGGGCATTACAAGGACTTCTTCCTAGTTTTGGCCCAATACTACAATTACCCGGCCAAATACTTGGGTACTTAATGGAGGCTAGAGATGAGGACAGTGACGTTAGGCAGAAGTATTATCTTAATAAAGCAGCAATGACGGTTGCAAAGAATATAATTCCTGGGGGAGCGCAACTCTATAAAACGGGATCGTATCTTTCTAATTTAGATAGGGGGTATACAACCACTCCTTCTGAGAGGCTTAAGTTTCCTGTATCCAAGACTTTGCCAAACATCGTTAAGGGAGCTGTGTTTGGGATTGGGGCTACCTCCGAAAGTAAAGATTATTATGGCGGAGATACACCAACCATAAGTGAAAATAGACAAAGGTATATTACAGAGTCTGGTGATATAAAAGGTACTTACGATGAGGTAATGGGGTGGATGAAAAGTGCCAAGAATACTGATGATATAGCCGAGGGAATGGAAAAGTCCGGGGTTAATTCATTAGTGTTTGAAAAGGATTTTCTATATAAGAATGACGATAATAAGGTAATGTCTATGAAGATACCTCCCAAGCCTGCTGAGGCCGATAAGGTTAACTATGCTAAGTGGGAAAAGGATGCGTATGCAAAGAGTAACACTATATTAGAGGTTACTTCCCTTAGTGAAGAAGATAAAAGTGCTGGCCTAGAAGCCCTTGGTATTAATAGGGAGGATGCAGATTATTACAATATAGCTTCCGAGATAAACTATATAAAGGCTATCCATGTTAAGGAAATAGCGCAAAACATATTATCTACTACAAAGGACAGGCAAAAGATGATACAGGCTTTGGTAGACATGAGAAAAGAGGTTGCTAATAAAATGATACTAACCTCTGGCGTAATAACAGAGCTAGTTAGTGCTGGTATTATTACAAAGGCCGAGGGAACGACTCTTAGGAAGGTGAAGTTTGATGATGTGGGTGGAGTTCCAACAGCCTATGTAACTGGTAGGGGCGCTAGTGCTAAATTAAAAAAGGTTAAGTTTGTACCGCTAAAATACGCAAGTAAGACTGCTCCAAAGGTTAGTAGGATTAGCGGATTAAAATCTCCTATAACTTCTTCTGGCAGTAGTGTAAACTTGAGTAGCATAAAGGCACAGAAATTGGAAATACCTAAGTATAAAGTTAGATTTAATGTTTAATGGCTGAAATAGTAGTAGATAGTACAACAGAAGAACAAGTGGAACCTAGAGAAGCTAGATCTCCAGATTCAGTAGTTCCGGCAGGGACTCTTTTAACAGAGAGAGTTGCTCAGTTGTTTGATTTAAAGCCAAGTGAGGTTTCCAGGTATACATCCAAATTGAACACACTAATAGCTTACGCAAAGATTAAAACTGATGATCATTCTGTGGACGGATTAAAGTGGGCTATAAAGAGTCTTGGCACTAAGCTGGGCACGCCCCCATTAGGAGAAAAGCTGTTACCTTATTTAACTAAGTACGCGTACTTATATTTAGAAAGTAGAAAGATAGAAAAAGAAATGGAGAAATATCATGACGGTGAATGATGTTTATAGGCAGTTGTTTGGGAGAAGTGGTACCAATAAAGGCTCGGACATATCTATGTCTGAACATGGTCGGGCAGGGGGAGTATCTTCTAAGCAGGGTTTCAAGTATGTTGGTGATGTTAAAGAAGCAATACGTGTTGCTGTAGTGGGCGATATTACATACGTTGGAAGGGCTGCTCCTGGAACTGCCACAGACGTTGCTAGTTGGCAGATAATAAGTATAGATGAGAGCAGCGGTACGGTTATTACTTATGCAGATGGGGACGACAATTACGACAATATTTGGGGCGCCAGAGAAGAATTAAGCTATGCCTAAAGTAGTTTACGATAAATTGTTAGATAGGGAACTTCTTCACGATCATACACCTGAACTA
>Ga0207997_1001781_pt1 | contig 11067 bp, 20 predicted proteins | sample AntAceMetag02UKN_FD_184777 | JGI IMG/M metagenome (GOLD analysis project Ga0207997, IMG submission 184777) | Saline lake microbial communities from Ace Lake, Antarctica - Antarctic Ace Lake Metagenome 02UKN (SPAdes) (version 2) | ecosystem: Environmental > Aquatic > Non-marine Saline and...
AGGGACATTTCATAATATCTCCTTCTCGTATTTTTTTTCCATCCCTATCTTTCTTATTTATAAATTCTCTGCGTGATATTTTTTTAATGTCTTCCATATAATTTTATTTATTTAATAAATCTTTGTTGTCGTGAACATTGCCTATCACTTCATAATCCTCTGGCCAACCGTATTCACAGTCCAAATCAACAGCCCAAAAACCACCATAATCAAATCTTATTGAAGATATTTCAGTTTCATCTTCTCCATTATAAACTTTGATTATATCCCCATTGTATACCTCTTTGTCTTTTTTGTCTTTTAATTCTGTGTATTGTCCTACTGTTTCTTTCTTAACTTCCATTTGCTGATAACCATAGTCTTTGCTTTCTCCAATTATATAATGTTTATCTTCTAATTCACTATAAAAGTAATAACCATATACCCAAATATCTTCTATTGTTTTAGCTCTAAATTTTATTTCTCTCATATAATTTTAATTTATTAACAAACTCAATTATTTTGAAAATTAGGAGCTAATACAAGAAATTCAGCATAAAAACTATCTCCCGGGTCTGGTTCTCCTCTATCTGGCTCTATCAATTTTACTGCTTGCTTAACCTCTGACTCATTAAAATTTCTAGCTAACATCTCTGCATAATAATCATCTTCATCTTTCCAATTTGATTCATCTATTGGCATTATTCGCCATTTTAATTTTTCCATATAATTATAATTTACCTATTAAATGTTTTTCTAATAAATCTGATATATCACTTACAAGATCAGATGTATCGTATTCATCCATAACTATAACTATATTGTTTATAACATCTTTACCTGTATTGCTATAATCTCTATCTTCATATTTATTTAAGAGTTCATTTATTCCATCTATTATCTTGTATATTTTTTCTTTCATCTTAATGTCTTCCATATTATTCTAATTTACTCTTAATTAAATCAATAAACTTTTCCGTCTGTGTTATTCTCCACTCCTCAAAATCTTTTCTATGTCCTGCGTCGTCTTTCCAAGAATGTGTTTGCGTGTAATAGACCCACAATACATTTCTTAATCGTTCGCTAGGCGACTTGCTTGTATCAAATTCTTTTTTAAACTTCGGTAAATCAATTAAATCTTCTTCTACTATATCCTGTAAACTGAAAACCATAACTCCCTCTGTATTTCTATATCTCATTATCTTTGTTTCATCTTCTGGTGTCAGCTCTGTTGTTGTGTAAATCGCTAATTGTAATGTCTTATCTGCCATCGTTGTTATCTTGTTTATGCTAGCTGGTATTTTTAATAACTCTTTTTGTTTTGCCATAGTTTTATTTTTTAATATTTTTATAAAAATCCTGTGTTCTGTATCCGTGTTTCTTTTTCCAGTCTTGATCACCTCTACCCTTTGGCTTTCTAAATTCTCTAACCTTTGGATTTGTTGGCAAAAATAATCCTTCGTCATTTTGTATTATTGCCCTTTCTCTTTTTATATTATCCTCTCTTTGTAAGTAATGTAAATCCTCTAATGCAATATAATCTTTTCCTGTTTTTTCTGAATGAATTATTTTAACATCCTTGTTTGTATCCTCATTATAAGGTGGGAAGTGTTGCCAAATCTTAATAGTTAAAGCTATGTCATCGTTTGTTGTTTCCGGGTATTGCTCAAGACAATAAAGTATTTGTTTTTTTAATGTCATATTATTGTTTTTTTACGTGATAATAATCTTCCCAAAAATATTCAAAACCTAATAAATTTGAAAATTCTTTGTATATTCTCTCTTTTGCATCTCCAATCTCTTTATTATATTTTCCACTTACAATCAATTCCTCTTTAATTCCACAATCAACCAACAATTTATATAGTCCTGTTTCAATATTAGTGCTTGTTATAAAATCTTTTTGTTTTACTAATTTTTCCAATATCATATAATATTATTAAACTTAATTAAAATGGTATTTCTTCAACATCTATTTCTTTGCTTTCCTCTTTCTCTGGTATCGGCCTTTTGTTATCTTTGTAATCAGGATCTTGTAATATAGCATTGAAATATGGTATATTACCGCCCTCTTTGTATGCCTTACACTTGAATAGTGTTAACTTATATTCTTGCCCACCCAACATTATTACTCCTGAATAATATTTTAATCCTTTCTTTGATACATTTTTCCAAAAAGCTCCTACGTCAAATGGGTTTTTTTCGTATTTTTTATTTTCCATTTGTTTTTTCATTATCTTTATTAGATTCGTATTGACTATTTAATTTTTTGCTTAACTTTCGCATTTTATGATCTGTTATGGTTATCAATAATCCCATTCCCCAAAACGTTCCTAATAAAAATGCTGCTACTATTATTAAAATTGTCATATATTCTCATTTATTTTTAATGGCTGATAACATTCCCAACAAGTTAAGTTCTCACAGGCCTTGATCCCGTCGCATTCAACATAACTCATAAGGGTTTTACTTGCTTTTAATAATGATCCACAATATACACACTTAAATCTTGAGCAAATTCCCGCGTGCCAGCTCCACCAACCGTCATCTATCTTTTCCTTGTAAAGTTGGTAGAGCTTTTTATTGTGGTCTTGGTATTTCTTAATCTTCGTCATCATCTTTTGTTAATTCTGTTATTACTCTCTCTGCTCCTAATTCTGTTACATTTTTTAATTCTTTAATCTCACTTTCAAATGCTCCACATTCATTGATTGCTTTTAATGCGTCTATGTCTGTTTTTGCTCCACCCTTATATAATATCTGTTTCATTATCTCAATATTAGTTAACTTCTTTGCTGGCTTTATTATTAACTTTGCTGGCCCTTTGCTTGCCTCTGCTGCGTCGTCGTCTGTTTCCTCTAACCCAAGTATTGCTGTTAATGAATATCTACGCATATAAGTAATTGCTGCACCGTATCTTTGTGGATCATTGTTATCCTTTGTTGGTAATAATGTTTCTGCTACTATCTTTTCGCCTGACTTGTGAATTAACTGGGTTTCTAATATTGCTATACCGTCCTCTCTAACTTTTGGTGTTTGAATAAAAATAAAGTTGTTCGCAATACACAACTTTTTTGCTTCTGATAATACATCTTTCAATTGAACATACTTATAATTATATCCCTCTGTGTCTTTGGTTAGACGATCAGCTGACATATAAAGATTTTGCATATCCTGAAAAAGTGTGTTTTCTTTTTTCTTTGTTGTTTCTTTTTTTACTTCTTTGTTTACCATAAATTCTCAATTAAATTTAATTAAAGTTTAATATCATACCTGCTGCCATAAATCCATTACTCCAAAGCCATTTCTTATCTACCCCTAATTCTTTTAAATCTGATATTACTTTTTTTGCTTCTGGTGTTTCTTTAAATGCTTTTAAATCTAAGTTTCCTTTTTTGTCTGTTGGTCTATTTTTTGTTGCTGCAAGGTAATTAAGAATAACCTCTACCTTGCTTATTGATATTTTTTGTTTGCTCATAATTCTCAATTAAATGTTATTTATTAAACCGACCCTTTAAACCTATTATTACTATACACTATTTTGAAAGTATTGCAACTGCCAAACTGTTGATAACTTTTTAATACTTTCCTCTCCAATAATCCCTGATAATTTTTATTGCCCTTGATTCTATTTGTCTAATCCTCTCTCTTGTTACTCCATAATGCTTTGCTGCTGCTTCTAATGTTAACGGGTTTAATACTCTTACTCTCATTTTTAATACTTCCCAATCTCGTTTGCTCATCAAATTCCTAAAATCTCTAATAACTTTCATCATCTTAACTCTTATCTTATTATTTTCTAACCTATAACTATAACATATTTTTTCTATTTCCCGTAAATCATCTCCGTTTGTTTGTAATTCTTTCTCTAATGACACAAATAACCTTGATAATCTTATTCTATATAAATCCATTTCTCTTTTTGTTTTTCTCATATGATTTCGCATTAAATTATTTAAGCGCTATCGCTTTACTTAACGGCAGTTCGTCCTTTGTTAACTCTGGATAATATCTCATATCAGGTTTCAATTCTGGGCTTTCAGAAAATCTCCATTCTCCAAATTTCTTAAATACTTTTCTGCCATCGTGTGTCCAACCAATATTTTTATCAGCAGGTTCATTTCCTGCCCATAAAAACTTATCGGTTAACACTACTTGTAAACTTTTAATAAAAACTCTATGTTCACCATTATCAAATTGATCCATTATCTTATTGAAGTCATCATCTGTAACTTTAAATATTGTATCCCTATTATAATAAATTGTTTTCATATGGTTACTATTTTATTTTTTTGTTTATTATCATATTGACCTTTAGCTTTTATTATTAAATTATCAAATTGCTTTCTTAATTTATTTACACTACGAATATTTTGTTTCCAAAAACTATCTTGTGTGGCCCACCTAATAATCCATTCTATCTGCTTATAATTAAAACCATCAATGTTGTGTAGTCTATTCATCTCAATATAATCAACTTGTATTTGTTTCTCTGTTTTTTCTTTTAAGAATGGATAATTTTCTTTAACTATAGAGTATAGTAATCTTGTTAAGATTATATCATTTTTTGAGAAACTTAATTTTTTCTCTATAGAGATATCTACATTCCTTTTTACTATGTCTTTATTACTATTATCTATCTTACTAAGGGTAGCCCGATTCTCCGTTAACGGTTTTTCCGTTGACGGTTTTTCGGTAAACGGTTTTTCGGACAATATATAATCATATCCATTCCACTTACCATTGCTATCTTTTGTTGATCTCCTGCATAAAACACCATATTTCTCTAGTTCTTTTAACGCTACTCCAATAGACGATTTTCCGTCAAGGTTTTGTATCCCAATTCTTTTAACAGAAAATTTCCAATTATCTGGTTTTGATTGCAAAAATGTAAACATTCCTTTTGCCTTTAGCGATAACTTATCATTATTAAGTAATTCGTTCGGTGCTATTCCATACTTGTTTTTAATAATTAATTTGCTCATAAAATAAAAATCTTAATGGAGAAAGCGGAGGATACCAGCTACGAATAACTGACAAGGATTTCTCCTTATTCCACTTTCTCTATTAAAATTTCTATTCGTATATTTTGTATCCATAGTTTAATTATGCATTTATTATAAAAAAAGTCAAATCCTAACCTGCGGATAACTTCTTCTTCAATAAATTCATTATTGTAACTCTATCTCTACCACCCAACAAAAATCCTATCTCTCTTGGAGATAATCCCATTTCTTTTAACTGATGCGAGGCATCTACCCTTGCGTCTATTATTTTCTGTCGTCTGCCTGTTCCACATAATTCGTACACACTAACTCCGTGATCCTGACAAACCTTTTTTAGAATATTCAAATCTCTCATACCTATTATTATACCTGAAATAAATAAAAAGTAAATACCTAAACTGTTACTAACTTTATTTTGTCTTTTTATCGTATTTTAGATAACCAGAAATTCCTTTTTGAAGTCCTGCTATAAAAGCAATCAATGCTGTCATAATCCAAACATTTGGTTTCAAGAATTGTCCGGGTTCTAATGCTACTAAAAAAGTTAACAATGCCATTATACCAGTCTTAATGACTCTTGTTAATACCTTTTTTAATGTTTTTTTACTAATCATAATTGTTTTAATAATTTTATTCCTTGACCAAAATGCCAAGCAATCTTGTTTTTAATATCTATTTTTGTTTCGGCCTTTATACCAAATATATCACAGATGCCAACATAAATTGCTTTAGCTACTTGATCTCTATTGCTTCTGAAATAATCTGCATCGTCCTTACTGTCAATAAAACACATTTCTAATAACAATGCCCAAGGGTTTGTTTTCTTTATCCAATAAAGATACTTTCCAGCTGACTTGCTATCTGGCTTTGCTCCACGATTTTCAAGGTTTGTTATTTCACAATACTTATTGATTAATTTTTTGGCCATTGATTTTCCTTTGACAGACCAACTATAATAAAAACATTCAGCTCCTTTCGCGCCACCTGCATTCATATGTAAATCAATTGCTAATCCGTCGTTGAGTTTTCTTGCTAATCCATTAACATATTTTACTGATTGTTGTAAATTTTTATCATCAGGTATTACATAGACCTTAAATTGTTTTTCTAATAATGGTAATAATAAATCTCTAATCTTAATAACTTCATCTCTCTCTATTAAATTATTACTACTTGCTCCCGGATCTCCTGCAAAATGTCCTGCATTGAGATAAATAACCTTTTTTATCATAGAATTATAGTTATGTTTATTAAATGCTTTGTTCTTGCCCCATAACTGTCCCTGTGGGTTGTTTTGTATTAAAGTTGTATAAATATACCACTATTCAATAAAAACTGCTGTGGTGTGCTGTAAGCCCCTATGTTTATTTATAATTAGTTAAGATCATACCAAGTTCTTATAATTCCTTTTCCTTTCGCATTGCTGTCTGTGTAAATTGTGAATCTCTCACTTTCAAATAGTATTACCCTGTAATGTGTTAATGTATCATATCCTCTGTATCTAATTATCACGTGTTCTTTCTTTACATCCGGGTATAATGATTTCATTCTGTTGGCATATTTATAACAAATATCACCATAAGTTAATCTACTATATTTTGCTAATTGATAACTTTCTAATTGATAAAATGTTTTAGGTTGCTCTATTTTATTTGGTAATGAAAAGAAACAAAATATACATATTGCTAATTCAACTAATACCATTGTTCTTAATGTTTTGTTTGTCATAAGATTTCGTTAAATTTATTATATTATTATTATAACATATTTAAAGAAATAAGTCAATAGGTATACAATGCCTAAAATCTTTTTTATCATATATTATCGGCCAGTGTTATATTTGTACCGTCACTAAATTTAGCATAAAGTCTATCTATAACTCCACTTGAATATGCATACCACAAATAAACCTCACCTGAAGCTGGGCTACTAGGTTCTGCGCCATATTTATTCCTTATGCCATATATATAACCTCTAAACCTACCACCAGTATCTGTTTGATCTATGCTTCCACCACTACAAACAAATCCACCACTTGAAACCGTTAAAGCTCCAGTCATTGTCCCACCAGCTAATGGTAAAAAATCATCTACATATTCCTTTGTCGCTGCGTGTCCATTGTTAGTCGGTGTTCCTACTGTAATTGGATTGCTAAACGTTGCTGTGTTTGCGTTTGTAATTGATTTCGTCCCCATATTTATATCACCAGTCATTGTCCCACCTGAAAGAGCCAAATAACTTGCTAATGCTGTTGTTAAATATCCACTTGTTACTGCGTGTCCAGCAGCAGTCGGTGTTCCTACTGTAATTGGATTGCTAAACGTTGCTGTGTTTGCATTTGTAATTGAGTATGTCCCCATATTTATATCACCAGTCATTGTCCCACCTGCCAAAGGTAAATAAGTTCCTACTGGATCTGTTGTGTCTAGTTGAACTTCTCCTGTATTGTTTCTATAATAAATATGATGATCGTCTTTTGTAAAAACAGCTCCCTCTGTGGCAGGATAACCAAAACCAAGTTGAGCTAAATATAATGCTCCCCACATATAACTTGAATCTGGCATACCTAATGTTCTTACTGTATCTGTTGGTACAAGACAATCATTTATCCAAATGGTATGAGCAATAGCTGGATAATTATTTCCACTAGATATTTCTAAATCTCCCCTATAGAATGGTGGAGTTTCTCCACCCGTGCTATCTCTGTGATGTATTTTAATGTTGCCAGCATAAGGAGTTCCACCAGCATCAACACCTAAAAGAATTAATTCTCCATCATTACTATTTGATTGTGGTAATATTCTTAATGCGTATGCTCCTACCGTCATAACTGGGCCACCAACATCTTCTCCATATAATTTACCAGCAAGATTAGCTGACCCATCATAAAAAGATAAGTTAGCTGCTCCTGTTGAGCTATCTAAAACTATGTCGCCATCAACCGAACTTAATGTATCTGTTCCTATAACCCAGCCACCAATTTCTCCTGTGACTGCCTTTATGCTTCCCTCTATAACCAATACATCTCCGTCCCAATGCATCCCGGCGTTTGCTTTAACTGTTGCTTCTCTTACCATTTGAGCAGTTACTCCACCTACACTTTTAACATCATTTGATTTGCTGTCAGTTGACAATACAGGTTTTAAATCAACTCCAATCAATTCCAATGTAGCTTCTGTTGGGGTATAATCAATCCTGTAAATCTTCATATTAGTTCCAAATATAGTTTGGTTTCCATCAATGTTTAATATCTTACAGGTATCTCCGGGCCTAATCCCTGCTATATCATAATCCTTTGCCGATATAGTTATTGTTATTAATCTCTTGCTATCTTTATTGTTTGCTATTTTAGCATTACCAGTAAAATCAGAAAAACCATCAGTTGTCATTTCACTATCAACTAATAGTCCTGCTATATTATCAAAGTTATTTTGGCTTGTTGCATCTTGATATATATTATCAACTACCGTACCTGACTTTTCTCCATTCCAAATAAAATAAGTATTCATTACATCCTCTATGTTTTTGTGTCCGTCTATTCCAATAATATGTTTTCCTAAAATAAAACTATGATCTGCTGTTGCTGATTGATCTTTCAAATAAAATTTACCAGAAGCATCTATATACCAATGCCAACCAGTATCAATATATTTTTCTAATAAATGTATTGTATCTATATGTTTCTCTTGACTAAATGTAACCGTTATGCTATTTCCAGTATCATCTATGTCTGTATAGTCATTTGAAATATAAAGCGCTGAAACTAATGATCTATGGTTGTCTATAATGCCCTCAATAATATCTCCTATCTCTGTTGCTGTCCAAGTAAGATCAAAGTTATCCTTTACGCTTGTACCACTTCTATAATATTCATTATTTAACTTTGCTATGTTTGGTAAAATAGTTATCTCTACTCCCTCTGATCCATTCCTGTAATATGGATTAAACGCAGAAATATAACCCGTATAAATCAACGCGCTATCATTATAATCATCTGTTAGATGAACTTCTACTTTGTAATTAAAATCTAAGTCAGTTCCCTCTCCATAATCATCTAACGATCTATTCAATTGCAAAACTAATTCCCCTAAACCACCATTAAGAGAATACGTAAACTCTGGTTTTGATATAACATCATCCAACACCTTAACAAATGTGTCAGTTATGTCATATATTTTATATATATATTTTGGTTGCATATCTATAAATATGTGAGGTAATAAGTTACATCTAGATCAATGTTGAATGCTCCTGTATCTGTTGTAGTTAAAGTATAACTATTAGTTCCTATATCAAACTTTGGGAATACACCATCAAAATCAACATCTACTCCACCAACTTGACAGGTCATATTCTCGCAATCTATTGTTAATACTTCTGCATTAGCAAATGCTCTTGTTACTTCTATGTATTGATCGGTTGTATTATTTGTAAACTTTAACTTCGTCATATTAGTTTCACTATCAATTGTCATTACAATAACTGGTTGAGGCTTTTTTGATCCTGCTAATATTAAACCAATATCATCTGTGTGTGGTGAACTTGTTATATCATCATCACTATAAGTGGTTGAGCTTGTTGCTTTTCCTTCTCCTGATGGCACAATAAATTCTGCTTCCCAAGGCATATGTGTTACATTGTATGATTCTTGATCAAACGTATGTGACGAACAAGTTGCTATATACCTACGTATTGATCCTCCATCTGGTGTTATGTCAAGATTTTTTGCTTCTCTACTGAACAATTCTTTAAATGTATCTACTTTTGATTGTAAATCTGATGGAGATGTTCCTAATATAACTCCTCTTAATAATATTCTTTTACTTCTAAAATTGTTTGATATTAAAACTTCCCCTGATCTATTTGGTAGTCTTACTAATTCCAAATCTCTATCAGGTGCTGTTTGATGTTTTGAATATTCTAAAAAATAAGTTGTATTTGATATTGTAGTATTGTCAAATTTTAGATCTATCATATACCCATTGAAGCTAATTTTGCTCCCCTATTTAATGATTTAGTTATTTGTCTTATAAAGTTTTCTTTATCTACTATATTTGCTCCACTAAAATCAAAGTTATAAGTGTTCCCTGATTTTCCACTTGCCGGGATAACATTTTCCCCTTTATGTAATTGATACAACCCTGTTTCTGGTATGTATCCACCTGTTTCACGGCTTCCTTTTATCAATCCTGTAATCTTTTCTCCGGCGAAGCTACCAATAGCGCCTAATACTTTTCCTATACCACCAAAATCTTTTATTGCCTTAACCATTTCTTTCCATTTCTTGACAACAAATATTACCGCGGCCGACAAGGCAGTTATTGCTGCCACTACTCCAAAAATTATAAGTCCAACAGGGCTAAACAAAGCTATTATTCCCGGCAACATTATCAATAATGGGCCAAAAACAACAAGTAAACCACCCAATGCAGCGGTTGCTATAACTATTTTTTTTGTTAATTCAGGATTTTTCTCTATCCAATCTGAAATTTTATCTATTACTGGCGCTAAATCTTGAACCAATCTATCTAATACTTCTGATAATGGTTTGCCAACCTTTTCCATTAGATCTCCAAAACTATTTTTCAAAGCTGCTACTCCACCCTCTGAAGTTTCTCTCATCTTTTCATTCAATCCACCAAAGTTTCCTGTCAATATCTCTGCCAATAAAGCTACTCGTTCCTCTCTATTTGCTGTTTTGAATAATTCTTTTTGTGTGTCTGATAAACTAATACCATATCTTGTTAATGCTCCTGCTCCACCATCAATGGCCCTACCAACAGCGTTTGCTATTGTTATTGCGTCCTCTTGTGTTGAGTTAACTCCTTTCTGCGCTACTATCATATCTGTTAATGCCGGAGTTAATGCTCCTATCTGTTCTGTGTTTAATGCAAATGTTGCTAACTGTGATTGCCCTGATATAACTACATCATCTCCAACTACACCAACCCTTTGAAGTGCTGTCGCTTGATCCTTTAGTTTTTGTATTTGCTCGTCGGTTGCGTTTGATATGCTCTTGGTTAACTGTTCTAATCTGGCCTCTGCCCTTTCTTGTTTTTGAAATGCTTTAATAGATAAAAAT
>Ga0207997_1001782_pt1 | contig 11063 bp, 11 predicted proteins | sample AntAceMetag02UKN_FD_184777 | JGI IMG/M metagenome (GOLD analysis project Ga0207997, IMG submission 184777) | Saline lake microbial communities from Ace Lake, Antarctica - Antarctic Ace Lake Metagenome 02UKN (SPAdes) (version 2) | ecosystem: Environmental > Aquatic > Non-marine Saline and...
CTTGTCGGTATCTGCGTCAGCGTCGTCCAAAGTCTTCTGGGTTTCGAGGGTAAGGCTAGGTAGTACAATTTGTACCACATTGCCCTGCTCGTTGTCACTCTTTTTGACAGTAGTTGTAACTTTTTGTTGCTCATCACTCAAGCTGCCGTCCTTGAGAGCTGTTGCCGCTTCTTGAATCTTGCCGAATAGTGCTTTGACAGCGTCATTGGCATCTTCCGGAACTTCTCCTACAGCTTTCAAAATGGAATCGATGTTGGTATTTGCATCTTTAATAGCTTTTTCAAGCTCACCAAGATCCAAATCATCCACATCTTCCGCCTTTTCAAAACCTTCGGGGAGTTGAATGGTTAATACCTGTTCGCCACTGTCTTTCTTTTCAACTTTGAAAAAAGAAGTGGATTTACGTGCCTTCTTCATAATTAGGTCACCTCCTTCCAGGTTACTAGTGAAGGCTTTCTTTATATGATAAGCCATGGGCTCATCATTTTTTACATACCAATTAAATGAGGCTTCTCCCTGCCCTGATACAGTTACTACAGAAATTTCATTAATAGTCATAGCTTTAATGTAACGGATTAAAACACCAATTTCAGGCACATAACGTAAGTCAAAAGCTAAAACGCTTCCGCGCATAGAAAATTTACGCAAAGTGCCTTCTTTAATACGTGTCCAAATATTAGCTCGAGTTTTCGATATGACACCTCGTACCCAAATAGAATCGCCTAAAAACTTATACGAATCAATGGCGCCAATTTCAATGTTACCATCGTGGTTATATAAAATAGTAGAATTAATATCTAAATCAGGTAAAGCATTTTTCATTGCGATAGGGGATACTACGTCGTGTTGGTAATCTAATTTGTCAATAACTGCGCGGCCTTCAATGTACCAAAGCTCTTCTTCTTCACCTTCTTCAGCTGGAGCAACGTAAGCTTTTTCAATAGCAAATGGTGCGTCGAAAGGTACATCACATTTATAGGTAGTGTTGTAAGTTTCAACATCCTCAGGTGCAAGAGCTTGATTTTTATCGGTATAAGGCATTCTTCTCATCCTTTAATAACGTTGATGAATAGCTTCAAGAACCTTATTTAATTCTATATCTGTTGGCTGCTGTAAATAATAAGAGATATCATTAAAGTTAACAGGGCGGTTTCTCCCGTACCCAAAAGGCCATCTCGTAGCATCGGACTCAAACAAATTATTAAACACTAATTCAGGAAAATCTCGTGCCTCACTCCATATATGCCAATCACGCTTCATAAGCTCAGCAATAAAAGTCTTTAAATATTTATAGGATACGTATGTAAAACAATATTCACCTCGAGATAAATCTTGTCTGTAATTAAACATACTATAAGCTATTTTAACATTGTTATGGCGCGCCCAATTGTAGGCGCCTAAAATACCTACAACAAAACAATCCTGCTCAACATACATAAGATCACATTCATTACATAAAGCATACATCGCAGACGTCATTAGCATAGATCCTGAATCGTTATGATGATGCTGTGTTGGAGGACGTACGCTTTGTATCACAGACATATTAGAAATTTTACTAGGAAAATTCATACTAATTTCACAATTAGATTGATATATTAAATAAGCTTTGGCAACATCTTCTAGTTGCCTATGTAAATGGTTATACCATTTGTAATACATATAATCAGGCTCATGTACTACGGGGGAGATCTGCTTATTGCTATGGCCTTTCGAATCCGCGTACCACCCTGAACATATGACTACTTGCTTCATCCTCTGTTTACCTTTCCTAAAGATTCTAAGTGTAATAAAAAATCTTCCGATTCTTTATTCACTTCTTGAGTGTCTCGATCTAAATACTCAAATATATTTAATAAATGTCTTCTTCCTTCAGGACCATAATTATAAAAATTGTAATGATCTAAGTTTTTGTCTATAATTTTTATACGATATTTTTCTGGGTTACTCCATACGTCTGAACCTGGTAAAGGTAAAAAATGTGTACATGCAATAATCGAAAAAGGTTCATTTTGTAAAGCTTTCTTATTTAAAAGTACTGTTTCGGCTGTTTGAAAAGGCGTTCGAATCATCATTAATATACGAGTACTAATACCTAATTCCATAGCTAAGCGTAAAGCGTTTTTATTATCGGCTACTGTTGTTAACTTATTTAAACCTTCCAATACTGTATCATCGAAACTTTCTACACCAAATGAAAACTCTTTTAAACCAGCATTACGCGATTCAGCCCATAAAACTCTATCTAAAGGTTTTACCCTTGTAGATATGCGAAAGACTGAATTAAATTCTGCGAAGGCATCGGCTATGTCGTAACATCTATCTTTCCTTGTAAAAAAGTTATCATCGCCTATACGAAATTGCTTTATATGATATTTAGTAGTAACTTCTTCTATTTCATCTCTTATAGATTTAGCACTTCTAAAACGTACACGCTTATCAACTCTTAATTGAGGTGCCGCACAGAAAGCACAATTAAATGGGCAACCTCTACTGGTTATTATCTGAGTACTTCCACCACCTGTATAATTCTTACCGTAAGCAAAAATATCCCCTCCCTGATGTTTAACCAAGTGTCTTGCAGGTAATGGTATCGTATCTAAATCTAAAACAGGTTCTCCATAATAAGTAGCTTGTGTAGTTTTATTCTCAAAGTCTTCTAAAATTTGTAAAATTACATATTCACCTTCGCCATGTACGACACTATCTATATAATTACAATCTATATACTCAGGAGTAATTGTGCCCGGACCCCCTAAGATAATGTGGCTATGTGGATGATATTTTTTAATCTCTCTAGCAAATCGACCTGCTTGTAGTACCTGCATTGAGGTACATGTTATGCCATAAATATCGGCGTCAGGTAAGCTCTTTACTGCTGTTTCATTATTAATATACGAACTAAGGTTTTCAATCTCAACAGAATAATGAAAAATCTCAAGAACAGCGGCGATATACAGGATGCCTAAGGGAACCTGTGCCTCAGGTTGTTTTAAATGTGGTGAAGGTAAGTTTATTAAACATGTATGTATAGAACTAGTATTCCTCTTAAAATCTGAAAAATTCATATTAAACCTGTGAATGCTTTAGAAAGTTCAAGAAATCATCCTCTATAAATCTTTGAGCAAAATACACTTCATCTTTAAAGTTAATAGGACGTTTCATACCATAGCCAAAAGGCCAGTATTCAGCTACATCAGCGAATGTATTATGAAATTGTATTTCAGGATGTTTAAATCTTGCAAAACCTTCAGTCCATTGATGCCACTTGCCCTTATTTAAACGATTAATAAATTCGGGTAGGAATTCATTAGATACAAAAGTTAAACTAGGCTCAGCCCAACCATCCCCATAGGAAGAGTTTTTACCATAACCATAAACGATAGACTTACCTTCTGCTATTTCCAAGACTTTAGTAAAGTTGTGTACTAAGCAATCTTGCTCATAAAAGATAAAGTCTAAATCATTGCAGTAAGCATATTGAGCGCCTGTCATCATAGTAGCTCCCCAGTCATGTGCGCCACCTATAGCATAAGGAGGTTGACCTGCTGTAGTATTACGTTTAGCTTTTCGATAACCATGCACTACTTCTATGTTATGACCAAAAGGTACTGGATCGGGAGGAATTTCACATTGAGAAGAGTGAATTAAAATAATACGTGGATCAATTTGTCGCTGTATTCGAGGGATCAGTGTATCGTTTAAATAATTAGACTCAAATAATTGAGGTGCCAAAGTATGTGCATTACGTTTGCCCCCTCTAAAATCCGAATACCAACCTATAGTAACACAAACATTAGCACCATCATGAGAAGCATGTACGACCTTACTACGTGGCGGGACTTTACGTGGAGTCTTAGGTATTTTCTCCTCATAATACTCAAATAAACGTTTATGAAAGACTGATACAAGTTCAGCCTTCTGTTGTACAAGTTCTCGTACAGAGTGATAATTTATGTGATGACAAAAGATACTATGATCTATCACATACTTCATAACGCCTTGTTTTACTAGGTCAAAGAACCGTACTTCCTGATTAAAAGACTCATCGCCATAATTATCAATATGATCTTGGCCGTAAAAAGCTACTGCGTGAGTAGAAATACCCCTCTCAGACATTAAACACTCGTGCATATAATTATGCTGAGTTATATGTGTACGTGTTGATTGTAAATTTAAATGCTCAATCAAATCCTTGGGATGAGATCCATATATAGCATCAAATAATACAATCTTCATTTCTATAGGCTCGGGCTTATGCCACATCCATGTTGTATCTTTTAATTTGTTATCTAAATCAGGCCAGAATTTTCTTAGAAAAAATCTGGTAGTATAATTATTGATTGTAGAAGTTGGAAAGAAAAATGTTCCTCGAGCAAAATCAAATTTACTCACGTCAGATACCAAAATGTTATCCTCATCAATTTTCAATATAATATCATCGGGAAACATCTTTGCAAAATCGTTCGTGATGCGATGTATAAAAGGTTTGGTATTCTTCTGATTTTCTACATAAGGAGGCCTTAACATACTTATATCATTCTGCTCGCATATAGCTCCAATGTCATTCTTGCGATCTTGAGTATTAGCATTATTGTAAATGAAAATGTCCTTCTTAGGGACCCACATTAATAAGCTGCGCAGGCAGGTTTTTAAATGGTGAGGTTCTAGACAAGAAATAATCATAACTTTCATTATTTTGGCTCCTTGAACAAATTTGCCCATATTTCAGATGCTTTATATAATGTCGACCAGTATGAACCATGCTCTTCAAGTAAATTTACCTCAAGAGCTTTCATAATCTGTAAATAGCATTCAGATAAATTAGAACTCTGTAGTACCACTCCATCCACTATACGCCATATCTCCTCATTAACGCCATAACCGGGAGATTCCTTTTTGAAATTAACATGCGGGTCGGAAGCACGCTCATGCCATATAGCTGGAAGACCTGAATGAACAGCTAATCCTAAATGATCTAAAATTTTCTTAACGATAACGCCACACCAAATATCCCCGAAACGATCATAAGGATAATTATGCCCCATTAATAGAAAATACATAATAGGTGCAATAGTATGTGAAAAGGCTATATTCATACCACACATAGGATAATAAAAACCTTTTGGTACAATACAATCTCTCATGCGCAATTTATCGTTAAAATCATTATCTCCATGTAATTGTGTTATGGCATCTACATCAGGTACATTATACCATAAGCCATGATTAAGCATAATAGGATTAGTACGTGATGTTTTCTTATAAGGAATACCTCTAGGTCGTACATCCCCAATAGTAGACTCCCATACATTATAAGGTGAACAACCTGAATGTAAATATTTAACATGTGTTTCAATGGGAGTCAATAGTTCGGGAAAATCTAATAGTATATCCTTGTCTAAACGCTCTTGGGTAATAGGATAACAATCATCGTCTAAAGTAATGATATAATCATATCCATCCAACCAAGCTTTATAATATCCATAGGAGCGTACACAATCAGTTTTTATAGGAATAATCCATGAGTCCTCTTTTCCTATATCTGCTAATACATCAACATGACACAAATGTTGTACATCAATACCCATAGGAGGAATTTTAAAGCTACAGCTCGCATTATCTTCAATTACATATACATGGCAATTGTTACGAATAAAATGAGTTCTCCACTCTTGCAAAAACTTGATAATACATTCTTCACGTATGGTGGGTACTACTACGGCTATACTGTTCATAATGTACCCTCTTCAATGCGCATATAGGGTCTTTGTATAAAATCACGTATACATTTTTGTAACTCAGGCAACGTAGGTTTAGTAATCTGCACCACGTTAGGTCTATCTTTATGAAAAGGAAGAAAGCCTACTCCAAAAGATACGCATATAAAAGGTATACCTAAATGATAAGCTAAACAAGCTATAGCGCTATGTAAAGCAATAGTGAATCTTGCGGATAACATTAACTGAGCTACCTCAGCAAAAGTCGCACCATTCTTAATAATCACTTTAGGGCCTGTAATAGGTCTTTCAGATACTGCGCCGACATTGTACACAGTACGGCCTTCGAATAAATCAGAGTTTAACGAATAAAGCTCGTTACTGCATTTCCATGAGGATACTGTGGTGGGTTGTACTACTATATGATCTTTAAGAGAAGGAAAATCCCTTACGGTTACTATGGAATCCTTTTTATGATCGAAATTTACTTGGCCAATATTGAACTGAGTATCAGTCATCTTAGGGCATGCAAGCTCTGGGGTCCATTGATTTACATGGATAGACTTAGAATTTGGTGGAAGAGCTACATCGTATTCAGATATATCTATGCCTTGCATATTGCGCATTACAAATTCCTTCACGTCGGGATATCCTACAGGTATCGAAGATTTTAATTCGGGGCGAGCTTCATTAGATATATCCATACCAACAATGTGGTCACGTATAAACTCTACTGCGGGAGTTGCGTACTGACCGTGAATCCAATGAACATGATATTCTTTACAAGCTTGTCTTAAAAAGGGAATGATATGAAAAGTGTCACCTATCCTCAGACCCCCCAGGATCAGTAGCATCTTCTTCTTGTGCATCGCGTGCCTCTATCTCAGTTAGAATTTCTGAATGCTCTGCAATATGTAAAATTTTCAATATAGACTGTGGTTGATATACAGAAAAGAATTCCAAGGCCTTAGCCATCACTTCATCAGGATCTACAGGAAGAGGCTGTTCAGGATCGGAGAATACTTTCTTGATAGTAGGAGCCTTTAAAGGTTTCTTCTTGGCACCTTGAATCTTAGGTTGTACCAAAGTCTCTCCGACGTCTTCTTGACCTAAGCTCTTCGCCACAAGCGCTTTTACAGATTCACCCATCTCATCAGCAGTAACACTAATTAACATTTTGCGTTTGGCCATTTCTTTAATAATTGTCGTGTGATGAGCCAATAAAGCCTCTTTAGTCCAATTCTTTACTTTAATAGCTCTAGACATATTGGCAAAGAATGCATGGCACATCGAATGAGAAAATAAAAGATCCTGATCATCCATCTTGGATATATCAGCTTTTGGATCTAAACGAAAAACATGTGCACCTTGAAAAGCTCCTGGTGTACGATTTCGTAAAGCCTCTTCAGGGATTTTTTCTTGCGTAGCCATAATTACTCCTTAGTACTCTCTGTAGGCTGTTCTTGTCGCTTACTACGATCTTCATTACCACTTTGTTGCTGTTCAGTTTTTTGTTCAGTGGTACCCTCTTTAGCCCCACCCTTAGTTTGTTCAATAGCCTCAGAATTCATGTTAGCCATATCATCTAAAAATATAAGACGTTTACCTACCATAATAAAGCGCCTGTCGCCTCCAGGGATGGGTAAGTAACCATCTTGCTCACGTTCCTCATTTATAGAACGTTGCCCAGTAATCAGATAAGTTTTAGATGCCGAAGCTCGTGTAGCATCTCCCTCAGTGTCTCGAATTACAAATTGAAATCTTACATCATCATATCCAAAAGAAGGTAAAATTTCATTATTAATCTTCCAAGCTATCTTGCGTGCTAAAGGCTTCAATAAGCGTATCTTCTTAACTTTATCGGCTAAAGAGAACCCAGTAGCTTCTGAACTGATTAATTCATATTCAATACCAAAATTGCGATAAATTGTACGATCTAATCTCTCTGAAAGTTCCAATAACTGCATCTCTGAATTAGAATTTTTAAGCTCTGTCCATTTAACATCTTTTACATTATCAATAACACGTATATTCCCTTTACCATAGATACCTTTTTTCTCTTGAAACTCGCTTTTAGCTCTTTCATAAGCTACTTCACCTATCTCACCCAGAGATAAGATTCCAGGAGGAATTTCATCCTCTGTAAAAGACTTAGCGACCCAATCAATTGAAAACAAGACAGCACCAATTTCATTAATAATAGATTCAATGATAGGCATACCATATTTTGAATATGAAGTAGGTATCATCTTAAAAAATACTATCTCATCGGGATCAAAAGGAATAGACTTCTTAGTACCCAGCTTTTGCACATAACTAGTAATAACGCCATGCATATCCCTTCTAGGATGAAAAGTAGCTCCATCTCGAGCCCAAAGTTCTGACAAGTCTCCAGCTATATCAGACACTTTTTCTATTACTCCCCGATCTAACACAAGTATATCAGTAACAACCTGCGACAGTAGATCGGCAAAGCTTTCAGCATTAACATTGGGATCATTAAAGAAATGGACTAATTCAAGGGTATGTTTGACTGTACGAGGCTTTATAGCTCCTACATAATTAGGAGCGATTGTCCATGGCATTGTAGAAAGCTCTCTGGCAACAGTGTCTACAGACCAGCGCACGGCAGCTGTCCTTTTGTAACACTGTCTTAAAGTTTCTGTAGATTGTGTATAATCATCTGTACGATAATCTACATTTGTGCCCCAAGTTTCTATAACAGGAACTTGGCCCTTACCTCCCACATTAGAGGTTCGAGGTATGCGTTTACGTGATGTAATTTCAGAGGCTTCGGGCATGACTTCAATTCCTTTTAAAGACAATTGTAAAATACGTAATAAATAGAGAAAAACCCACTATAAAAATAAATAAGTATAGAGGCGCAAGTCGGTCCAATACCTACGCCTCTATCCCACACCGCGCCAAGATAATTTCATCCGCCATTTAAAATAAGGCGCATATTTGGAAAGCCTTCAATCCCTAACTTATTAGCTATCAACATATTCTGGTCGGCAATAATATATAAAGCTTTCTTTACATCCGATACCTGCTCTTCTTCCAACACAAGCGCTACTTTTAAAGAATCAGTTTCTACGCAGATCTTCGCAACTTTAGTATACACAGCGTTGGACACTGCATGCATGCCACCATAGTAACTACCAAGAGGAGCACCACCCGTTAACAATAGGAATAGAATCAGTATTAATTTTAACCAGATAAGTTTCACACCAGTAATATCAATCAATGTGCGTAAGCCTTCAGATTCAATAAATACGGGCATAACTCCACTCCTTAGGATGTGGCTAGTAGCAGTAGGGTGTAACTACTAGCATCAGTAATCGAAATGTTGACCAACTCTTTAAATATCTGCTCTTTCGCCTGAGCACTGGGCGCGTTTTGATACCTAGCCACTAAATTCGCAGCGGTTTTAGTCCGTATCGTTTGCATACGTTGTTCATAAGCATCCATCTGGTCCTCCTAATTCAAAATCTGATAATACACCTTTAAAAGCACAATCCATACATTCAGCTTTAGAAAAATTTTTTATATTAACACCTGCGCCGACTTTAATTAAGGCAATAGTACTTATCTCACCCGTAGACATACTCATTGTAAGTTCTGCTGGCACTAAATCTGTTACAAGGATACTTCCATCTACCCTTCCGCATTTGGGACATTTTACCACCGGTCAACACTCCCACCTTTATAACCCATTCGGGCCCCTTCGCGAGCTAACCATTGGGCCATTATAATATCAGTAGTTCGCCCAATCGGGTAATTAGTCAATTCTCTTATCCATTGACAGTCATGACAATTGCAGGTAGGTGCATGACGCTTCGCTCGCGGTATGGCCCAGCTTTTGTTCTCAAACTCTACAGCTAGTGAAGGTAAGCCTATCTGTAAATCTAACTTGTTTTTGCCTGTAGTGAACCCCTTAACCGGTAAATCTCTATAATTCATCTCTGTTAACCATTCTAACAAAGCTATTTGATATGCATTATTTTCTACCATGATAACATCAAATTTATATTTATCATGCTCGCTTACAATCAACTTAGCTACCTGCGGAGAGGTAAACCTCCCTCTTATAATCTTCTCACGCCACTTAAGACCCTTGCGATCCACACCTAAAATAAATATCACATTAAATTTGGATTTTTTACTCTTCCCACCAGCTAAATCCACTCCTGCGAAGTATCTTAAGCCTTTAGGCGCATGTTCTACAGATCGATAACATCCTTCAATAAAATGAAGCTTAAAAAGAGTATCTTCAGCTGACAATGCGATATTTCTAAATGACCTATCAAACTCTCTTGTACCTACTTCTGCGCATCTTTTTCTGAGTTGGTCTTCAGGCCACTTATCTTCCCAAATAGGTTCAAATGATCCCTCAGGGATCGAAAAGAAGACCGTATGGTACGCTTCCATAGCCATGAGGGCATGTGAAAGATCGTCTTGGTGCCATAATGTACAGACATAAACTAATCTCCCATCAGGTTCTAATAGATTAACCCAGACAGAGAAAAATGCTTCTTTAACCACTTCACGTAATTTTGGATTTTGTATAGCATTACGGAAATCAACCACATCGTCAAAGATGATAAGGTCTGCTCTAGCGCCTGTGGCTGTTGATAGAACCCCAAGCGATTCAATAGATGGATCTTTAGATATAAGGTCTCTTTGTACATATATTTTATGTGAGGTCCATGGCTTACCATGTGCAGGCTTGAGATTAGGAAAGATTTCATGTAATTTTTTATTTGAGCGCATATGCTCAGTAATTTCAGATAGGATATTGGAAGCGCGATCATCAGATTGTGAAACAATCTTAATACGTAAATTTGGATTTCTACCCAACTCGAAGAGTACTCTAGCCACTGATATCTGAGAACTTTTGCCATGATCTCGAGGGGATATAATAAGCGTATACTCATATTTGTCTATTGCTTCATGCCATTCTTTATGGAACCACTGATTATCCCAATCTAGTATATATAAACAGAAAGCATTTATATCATTTTGAGCTCGGCGTCTTAAACGCTCCGCTAAAGCTTTTGCCAGTAATTGCTTTTGAGCACCAGGTTTACTACTCTTCAAGTGTTGGATCAGGCCCTTGTCCGTCGTCCCCCTCATTGGATTTAGGTTCATCGAGTGGATGTCTTCCCGCTTGTTTGTCGACGGCTTGTCTAAATTTTTCTCTGGGGTCAATGAAGTTGTCACCAATGGGGGCATCTGTGACATCTTCGTTTGCGACTCCGTTTGAGGCTTCGTTTGCGACTCCGTTTGAGGCTTCGTTTGCGACTTCGTTTGAGGCTTCGTTTGCGACTCCTGCAGCACTTT